>Ga0075421_100002206_pt1 | contig 23154 bp, 19 predicted proteins | sample SoiMetdeltSBSDD5_FD_75292 | JGI IMG/M metagenome (GOLD analysis project Ga0075421, IMG submission 75292) | Bulk soil microbial communities from a Populus tree surrounding site in Tennessee, USA - Soil MetaG P. deltoides SBSDD5 | ecosystem: Environmental > Terrestrial > Soil > Tree plantation...
GTTCCCGGGAAGAGCTCGTGGATGTTGGCGCGAATCACGTCCTCGAGGAAGACGAATGTCAGTCCTTTGGACGGGCTCAATGCCTCGGGAATCGCGATGAACCGCGGCAGCACGTCGGGCACTTTGACGCGCGCGAATTTCGTGCGCCCGCCGTGGCGGACGACCACCGCGAAGTTCTTGCTCAGGTTCGAGATCAGCGGAAACGGGTGGCCCGGGTCGAACGCGAGCGGCGTCAGGACCGGGCAGATCTCGCGCGAAAAATAGGCGTTGAGATGCTCGCGGATCTGCGGCGTCCAGGCATCCTGGTCGAGCAGCGTGATGTTCTCGCCGGCGAGCAGGGGGCGCAGCTGCTCCCAGCACGACGACACAGCCTTCAGCATCGGCAGCGCCTGGGCGCGCATCGCCTCGAGCTGCTGCTGGGTGTTGTAGCCGTCCGGCGCGATGTCCTCGATCCCCTCGCGCAGGTTCTTCTGTGTGGTCGAAATCCGGATCATGAAGAACTCGTCGAGATTCGCGGCGGCAATCGCCAGGAACTTGACGCGTTCGAGCAGCGGATGAGAGGCGTCGAGCGCCTGGTCCAGTACACGCTGGTTGAATTCGAGCCAGCTCAGCTCGCGGTTGATGTAGAGCGCGGGATTCTTGAGATCCGCCGGATCGAGATCGGGCGGCGGGACCACACGCAGCACCGGCTTCGGCGCCGCCTGGGACGCGGTTTTTCGCTGGGAACGGTGCCGTCGTTCGGCGACGGCGGTGTCTCGGGGGGCAGTCATAAGTTCGGCCGAGCTAGAGGCCGGGGATCATAGCAGAGGCATGTAACGCCTGAGCTGGTCTATTCCTCACACAAAACTCTGCAGAACGGATGCCGTACCGCCTGCCGCGCGCTGATGCGACGTGGACTGCGCAGGATCAGCTTAAAACCATGGCTGTACAGACAATTAGACAGCCATGGACGAGATTTGTCAGAGGGATACGGTGTGTCCGGAACGTCTCAATAGGTGTTGCGTTACGCCGCGGGTTGTTTTCAGATACTTGGGGTCCGGAGAAACCATGAAGCAGCTGCTCGCCCTCGTCCTGGCTGTGATCGCCGGTACTGCCACGCTCTCGGCACAGCAGCAGGCTGAAACACCGCCCCAGGGTCCGACCTTCCGTACCGGCGTCGACGTGATTGCGGTCGACGTTGCCGTGGTCGACGGGAAGGGAGTGCCGGTCGAGAATCTCCTGCCTCCCGATTTCATCGTCAAGATTGACGGACAGCCGCGGCGGGTCGTCACCGCCGAGCACTTCAAGATCGACGTCGAAGCCGCGAAGCGGGAAGCGGCGGATCCCTTCCAGACGCTCTACACGACCAACCTCAAGCCACCCAACGGCCGGCAGATTGTCATCGCGGTCGATCAGGGCAACATCCGCTTCGGCAGCGCACGGCCGCTGCTGGCGACGGCGGCAAAGTTTCTCGATCGTCTCAGTCCGGCCGATCGGGTGGCGTTTGTCGCGTTTCCCGAGCCCGGCGTCCAGGTGGCGTTCACCAACGATCACCTGAGGCTCCGCCGCGGCATGGAGCGCGTCGTCGGACAGCAGTCGGCATTCGCCAGCAAGTTCAACATCGGGCTGTCCGAGGCGATCGCGATTACCGAGAAGGCCGACAGCCGCGTCTTCGGCGAAGTGGTGATGCGCGAATGTCCGCGCATGACTGGCTTTGCGCGCGAACAGTGCGAGCGCGACGTCCTGAGCGAATCGTCCAACCAGGTACGCAACGCGCGGCAGAACACGACGGATTCGCTGCGAGGCCTCTACGATCTGCTGCTCGCGCTCTCGGTGATCGAAGGGCCGAAGACGCTGATCCTCATGTCGGAGGGCCTCATCCTCGACACGCCCAGCGATCTCGACGCGATCATCCGCGCGGCCGCGATGGCCCGCGTCACGATCAATGTGCTGCTGATGGATGTGCCGCGCGACGACATCACCGTCGGCCAGCTGGGTCCGACGGTGACCGAAGACCGCGACATGGCGGTCTCGGGTCTCGCCGATCTTGCCGGTGGATCGCGCGGCTCGCTGTACTACGTCGTCGGCACCGGTGAGCTGATCTTCGACCGCCTCGCCGGCGAAACACTCGCTTACTACATGCTCGGCGTCGAGGAATCGTCCGGCGACCGCGACGGTAAGCCTCACCGCATCGACGTCGAGGTCACCCGGCGCAACGTCACGGTCCGGTCCCGCCGGGCATTCGTCCTGTCGGCAGCCACGACCACGCGGAAGAAAGCCGAGGAAACGCTGCTCGACGCGCTGAAGTCGCCGTTCGGAGTGGCCGAAGTGCCGGTGCGCGTCACGACGTTCACGCAGAAGGATCCGGCCAGCGACAAGGCGCGCATCGTCGTCGCCGCCGAGATCGGGCAACCTGGCGGCGAGCCGGAGGAATACACCGTCGGCTATGTGCTGCTCGACTCCGACGGCAAAGTGATCGCCGGCGACATCACCAAGCGGACGCTCTCGGTGCCCAACGGGCAGCAGAATGCGCCGCGCGACTACCTTGGCGAGATCATCGTCGAGCCGGGGACGTACTCGATGCGCTTTGGCGTCGTCGATGCGTCGGGGCGGCGCGGCGGCGTGATTCGCGAGGTCAGCGCCTGGAAGCTCGCCGGAGAAGAGTTCGCACTGGGGGATCTGCTCGTCGGCGACGCGGGCACTGAAGGAGCGCCCCGGATCCGTCCCGGCGTCGAGCCGCACGTGCGCGGCAATCTCGGCGCGTTCCTCGAGCTGTACTCGACAGCTCCGGCAGGCCTCGAGAACGCGAAGGTGGAATTCGAGATCGCGGACGATCAGGACTCGCCGGCGCTGCTGACCGGCGGCGCACAGATGATCGTCGGATCCGAGCCGACGCAGCGCGTCGGCCAGGGCGTTCTCTCGGCGACGCTGCTGCCGGCGGGCCGATACGTCGCGCGCGCGCGCATTACCCGCGGCGACAACATCGCCGGAGTGCTCGTCCGGCCGTTCATTCTTGATCTCCCTCCGGCGGGCACGGCGATGCCGTCGCCGTTTACGCAGGGAACGGTCGCGAAGTTCGATCCGAAGCTCCCGCTCTCGCCGCGCGTGCTCGGCGAATTCCTGGCGCTCGCCGAGAAGCAGTTTCCCGAGCTGAAGGGACCGCTCGCGGACGCGAGGGCCGGGCGCTATGGCATCGCGGCGATCGAGGCGCTGACGTCGGGCGATCAGGCGGCGGCGGCGTTCTTCAAAGGACTCGACTGGTATTCGAAGGGGCAGCTCACCCAGGCGGTGACCCAGCTCGAGCTTGCCGCAGGACCCCGGCGCGAATTCTTCCCGGCGGCGTTCTACCTTGGCGCGTCGTTCGCCGCCGCGGGGCGCGATCGCGACGCCGCCGGCGTGTGGCAGATGGCGAGCGGCAAGGAGCCGCGTCCGCCGCTCTTTTATCTGCTGCTTGCCGATGCGCGGCTTCGCGACAGCCAGCCCGCGTCCGTTGTCGATGTGCTCAAACCCGCGTTTGACCGGGCCCCCAATGACGACGAGATCGCTCGACGCCTGATGTCGGCCTACCTGATGCTCGGTCGATACGAGGAGGCGCTGCCGGTTCTCGATGCCTACCTGACCAAGTACCCGGCAGACGAGTTGGCCAACTTCGCCGCCGTCTTCGCGCAGTATCAGGTCTCCACCCGCGAACGCCTCGTGGTCACGGCGGCGCAGCAGGCGAAGCTTGCACGCTACGTCCGCAACTACGACGGACCTTACAAGGCGCTGCTCGCGAAATATCTGCAATCAATTCGCGGGCGTTGAAACCGCCAACTCCCAAACTACCAACTCCCAATGCGTACTCGTTGGGCTTTGGAGATTGGGAGTTGGGAGTTCGAGGCGTGACTTGAGCTTTGTGCCTTGAATGAGTTAAACCGTCGCCGATAGTACGCACTCCAGAGCGCAATTCCCGGTGCGCCGATCGCCGCCGGCGCGAGCCACGCGACGAGGGGCCAGATCCCCAGACGGTTCCCGCCGATGACGAGGAACGCGGTAGTCGCCGCGACGCAGCCGGTGAGCATTCCGTTCATGTGTTCGAACCACCAGTGCATCGGCGACGCCGGTGGGCGCAGCCAGTAGCGGAGACTGCCGGCGGCGTTCAGCAGTCCAAGCCCGCCGAAGGCGATGAACACGGTCTGGTGGCGCGAAACTCCGTACACCCCGAGAGCGACGCTGGCCGCGCCGAGCGCGAGCGGCAGGCCCGTGTCCCACCAATGCAGCCGTGCGCCCGTGCGGTTCTTGAACCGCAGCACGCGGATGCCGGCTGATACCGCCGCCCCGGTCAACAGCGCCACGACGAGCAGGAAGCACCCGAACTCCTTCGCTTCGGGCCGCGGGTCGAACAGCACACGTGCGGCGCTCATGATCAGCGCCGTTACCGAGACGACGGCCATCGACGCGACGAAGACCCAGCCGGCGCGCCGGTGAGTGCGCCCGCCTTTCGCGGCAATCATGGGAACGAGCATCGACGCCAGCGCGATCGAGCCGGCGGCGACGTGGACAGCGAGCAGTGGTTGCATCATGTCGCGATTGTGCCCGGCGGCGATCGCGTACACATCTGCCGGAAGTCATCTTCGCGATCCATGACTTCCGGCATACGTCTTCACCCCGAGGCGGCACATACAATAGGCGCGTGCGCGCCGACCCTTCGGCAGGCTCAGGGTCGCCCCGAGCAGCGTCGAGGGGCGAACGATGGCTCAACTGGGCGGCGTTCGCCACCTGGCTGGTGGTTGGCGTGCCGACGCTCAGCCGGATGGCCTCCGGCGACCTGTCCGGCGCACGGGCCGTGGCGTGGACGGCCATGTTCGTCGTCTTTGGCGCGGCGCTTGTCGACTGCCTCCGCTCCGGTTCGATCGCACGTCCGCGCCGCATAGCCATGATGACCATCCAGGTATTGACGGGCCTGGGGATGATGTACGTCGGCGTCAACGGCACGGCCAGCGCTCTACTGGTGATCGTCGCGGCCGAGGCGGCCGCGACGTTCGATGCTCGAGGCGCCTGGCTCTGGGTCGCCGCCCAGACACTCGGCATCGCCTTCGTCATCCGGCAGTTCGACAACTGGTCCGACACCGTCGCGCTCACCGGCGTGTATGCGGGATTCCAGGCGTTCGCGATCGCGGCAATGTCGCTGGCCACCAGCGAACGTGCCGCCCGTGAAAGCCTGTCGCGCGCGAATCAGGAGCTGCACGCGACCCGGTCGCTGCTGGCCGAGAACAGCCGAGCGGCCGAGCGCCTTCGCATTTCGCGCGACCTGCACGACACGCTCGGGCACCACCTGACGGCGCTCAGCCTTCAATTGGACGTGGCGTCGCGGCTGGCCTCGGGGCAGGCGGAGGGGCACATCCGCGAAGCCCACGCCATCACCAAGCTCCTGCTCGCCGACGTTCGCGACGTCGTCAGCCAGATGCGCGAGACCGGCCGGGTCGATCTTGCGCAGGCCGTGAAAGCGGTAACCGGCGAGCACGGCCCGATGAAGATTCACCTCGACATGCCGGAGACGCTTCCGATCGACGAGCCCGATCGGGCGCATGCGCTGGTGCGATGCGTCCAGGAAATCGTGACCAACGCCACCAGGCACGGCGAGGCGGCGAACCTGTGGATTCGCATCGCGCCGCAGCCGGGCGGAATTGAGCTCCATGCGCGCGACGACGGGCGCGGCGCGCGAGAGGTGACGTGGGGCCATGGACTCACGGGCATGCGTGAGCGTTTCGGCGAGCTCTCCGGATCGATCGACGTGTCCGCCGGAAGCGGGCGCGGGTTTGAAGTCCATGGCTTCATGCCCGGCCCGGGAACGGTCTCGTGATCCGCGTCGTCCTGGTCGACGATCAGACGCTCGTCCGGCGCGGCATCAGATCCCTGCTCGAACTCGCGGGTGACATCGAAATCGTTGCCGAGGCCGCTGACGGCGACGAAGGGATCGCGACGATTCTGCGAGAGCGTCCGGACGTCGTCCTGCTGGATGTGCGCATGCCGAGGAAGGACGGCCTCGAGGTCCTGCGCGAGCTTCAGGAAGCCCGGGCCCTTCCTCCGACCGTCCTCCTGACGACGTTCGATGACGATGAAGTGCTGCTGGAGGCCGTGAAAGCCGGCGCGCGAGGCTATCTGCTCAAGGATGTATCGCTCGAACAGCTCACCGACGCGATTCGCAGCGTCGCCGGCGGCGGCACGATGATCAGACCGGCGCTGACCGAGCGCGTGCTTCGAGGGCTGGAACACGTGCGGCGCGACTTCGATGCGCTTGACCCTCCGGATCCGTTGACGAAGCGCGAAGTCGAGATCCTCCGGCTCATGGCCGGGGGCTACAGCAACCGCGAAATCGCCGGCGCGCTGGGCACCGCCGAGGGCACGGTCAAGAACCACGCGTCGAGCATTCTTTCGAAGCTTGGCGTCCGCGATCGCACCCGGGCGGTGCTGAAAGCACTCGAACGCGGCTATATCTGACGACATTCAAGGCACAAGTCACAAGGCTCAAGGCACAAGTCACAACCGGGTTCGATGCGTATCATCGACGTTCTCGTTTGCCTGGCGCCGCAATGCGTTGTGAACGAGTTTTCCGAGTATCCTCACAATCTCGTCAGACTCGCGCAGTAATGGGTCAAACTTTGCGTCGAGCAAGTCTGTGAGGCGGCATACCCGCAACGAAATCGCACCTCTTTCGCCTCCTTGAGGGCGATTCGGTTCTTTGCTATGAAGTCGGCGGTGCTGGAGGCACCGTCGGATTCCTCGTAGTTAGAGCCAACGGACCTGCCGGCTGAGAGGATCTGGTAAGAAAGTGCGCGTCCGATGGGCCCTCGCTTGTGCAGAAATTCCACTGCGCGAACCACGTCGCACGCGTACAACAGCAGGCGTTCGTGCAGATTGAACGGCCTTCCGCTGGAGGTTTGTGTCGATTGCTTCATACAGTAGCAAGTGACGCGCCGCTCGGCTTGTGACTTGTGCTTTGTGACTTGAGCCTTGTGCCTTGATCGAGTATCTCCACGGGTGCAATTACCCATGGTCCACTGACGGCACCACGATCTTCTACGGTCTCGACTTCGGTGCGAACGTGTGGGGTTCGCATCTCGGAGTGTCCACGCGCAGAGACGCGGTGGCGCGCGACTTCGCACAGATGGCCGCACTGGGGTTCACCGTGACCCGCTGGTTCCTCTTCTGCGACGGCCGCGCCGGGATCGTCTACGACGATCGCGGCCTCCCGGCCGGACTCGATCCGCATTTCTTTGCCGACCTCGACGCCGCGCTGGAGATTGCGCGCGACACGGGCATCCGCATCAACTTCGTGCTGCTCGACCATCGCTGGATGTTTGCCGGCGTGCGCCACACGATTCCCGATCCAGCGACCGGGGTCGTGCTCGAAGCGAGTCTGCCGCACGGTCGCGCGCACGTGCTGCTCTCCGAGGTTGGGCGAGCTCGCCTCTTCGATCGCGTGTTCACACCGCTCGTCGGCAGGTATGCGCCGTCAGGCGAGCGCGCGGATCTCGCGCCAGCGGTTCTCGCCTACGAGTTCATGAACGAGCCTGATTTCGTCGTCGAGGAATGGGAACGCGATCTCAGCTCACACGTGCCGCGTCCGCTGCCGTTTGAGGTACTGGCTGAGATCGTCTCGCGCCTCAGCCAGCTTGTGCATACCGTGCATGCCGGGGCGATGACGACCGTCGGCTGCGCCCGTCTTCATAACTTGTGGGCCTGGGACGAGCCGGGCCTCGGGCTCGACGTGCTGCAGCTGCACTCGTATCCCAACGTCAGGCATCCCGAGGTTGATGTTGATGTCTTCGGCACGCCGGCGTCGGCGCTCGGCGTGCGCAAGGGCGTGATTCTTGGCGAGTTCCCGGGGAATGGTCCCGAGCAGCATCCAGACCGTACGGCGCCGCCGCCGACGACGCTTGAACAGTACCTGGAGTTTGCCGTCGGCGGAGGGTATGCGGGTGCGTGGCCGTGGAGCTTCAGCGGAACCGATGGCTACGGGCGGCTGCCGGAGGAGCCGCTGCGGGCCTTTGCCGCGCGGCATCCGGAGCTGGTCAATCCGCGCGCGTCTCTTTAATAAGGTCTCCTGCGCTCTCGGTCAAGCCATCAAGCGCGTCCACTGCGCAGTGTCGGTGTACTGCTGGAACGCCACAACCTTGTCGCTGCGAAACTGGAACACGTGGCAGAACGGAGCGTCGAGTTTCGCCCCGCCGTCCTTCATCGTGCCGCCATAGCGGCCGAGCACAACGACATGGTCACCGCCGTCTATGAACGTGTCGGGCACAACGGTGAAGTTGTCGATCGCGGCCAGCAAGCGCCCGAACACACCTTCGCCCACGGCCTGGGGGCCAACGTAGGGGTTTCGGTCCGCAAAAGGACTGCCCTCGGCGTCGTTCCAGTGGATGGCAGGGTCCATGGCAGCAAATAGCACGGAAGGGTCGTTCCGACCGAACGCCGCGTACGCTGCCTTGATCGTCTCTAACGCCGACATTGGTGCCGCCTCCCTTGTGCGTTGTGCCTTGTACTTTGAGCCTAGTGGCTTGATGTCTGCCGGTCGTGTCTACCGGCGATCGAACTGCTCGATTGTCGCGACAGACGGCGCGCGTTCCTTCTGGAGGCGCGCTGCAACGCCCTCGGCGTTCCGCATCACCCGCAGCACGTTCAGACCGAGCGCTTTCCGGATATCAGCGTCCGGCCAGCCGCGCCGCAGGAGCTCCGCGGTGAGGGCTGGATATTTCGAGACATCCTCCAGCCCCACGGGAAGCGTGGTGACACCGTCGAAGTCGCTGCCAATCCCGACGTGATCGGGTCCCGCGATCTTCCGCACATGGTCCATGTGGTTGGCCGCGTCGGCGAGCGTCGCTTTACCGTCGGCCTTCAGAAAGCCCGGCACGAACGTTACCATCACGACGCCGCCGTTCTTTGGCAGAAGCCGCAAGACCTCGTCGGGCACGTTCCGGCCATGATCGTTGAGCGCGCGCGCGTCGGAATGCGAAAAGATGACCGGCGCTTCCGACACGCGGATCGCGTCCAGCATGGTGTCAGGTGATGTGTGACTGAGATCGACGAGCATGCCCAGCCGGTTCATCTCGCGAACGACTTCCTCGCCGAACGCTGAGAGGCCGCCGAGCTTCGGCTTGTCGGTCCCCGAATCCGCCCAGGCGATGTTCGTGCTGTGCGTCAGCGTCAGGTAGCGGGCCCCCAACGCGTGGAACATGCGGAGTGTGGCGAGCGAGTTGTCGATCGAGTGTCCGCCTTCCATCCCGATCAGCGACGCGATCCGCCCGGCCTTGAAGATCCGCTCGACGTCCGCCGCCGTCGTCGCCAGCTCGAACGTGTCGGGGTACTTGCGCAGCATCCGGTAGACGACGTCGACTTGCGCGAGGGTCGCCGTGACCGCGTTGCTGCCCTGGAGCGTCGCGGGCACGTAGACAGACCAGAACTGCCCGCCGACCCCGCCCTGTCTCAGCCTCGCGATATCGGTGTGCAGCTTCGGCTGCGGAAGACGGATGTCGAGCTTGTCGAGATCACGCTGTGCGTTCTGTTCCTGCAGCGCCATCGGAAAGTCGTTATGGCCATCGATCAGCGGCGTGTCGCGGTGCAGCGCCCGCGCGCGAGCGAGGAAATCGGGTTCCTGCGCGGCGATCCCCGTCACGCCGGCCAGTAGAAGGAGGACAACCGCGCATTTCATGCGTGTGATCTTAGCGTCCTTTGCCCTGGTCTACCGGAACGCCTTAACGGGCGTTCCTGCTCTGTCTACCGGAATGCCTAACGGCATTCCTTTTATCAGCCGGGCTCTTGCGGTAACGTTGTCGCGTGGAGGCGCTCTTGATGCGACGCGTGGCGCTGGCGGTGGTAGCGGCGGTGCTGGCGGCCGCCATGGCTGGAGCACAGGCGCCCGCGGGTCGAGGCAGGCAGGGTGCGGCCGACCCGACGTTGCCCTCAGGCCGCGGCCGCGGCGTTCAGATTCAGCCGGGCGACGAGTGTCCGGCCGGCACCACGCTCGTGCGCGTCGGCGTCTGCCAGGCTCCGGAATTTCCTCCTCCCTCGATCGTCGACTATCGCCCCAGGACAACGCTTGTCGTCGAGCAGCATCCCGTTCCGCGCGCCAGGTTTCCGGTCGTGGACATCCACAGCCACGTGATGCCGACGGCGCAGACGATCGATCAGTTCGTGAAGGAGATGGACGCGCTGAACCTGCGGGTACTCGTCATCGCGAGCAACATGTCAGGCGACCGGCTGCGGCAGCAGCTCGCGACGATACGCGAGAGTGCCCACAAGGATCGGTTCCGCGTGATGGCCGGCATCGACTTCAACAACGTCGGGCCAGGCTGGGGCGCGAAGGCGGTGGCGCAGCTCGAGGCGGACATCAAGGCGGGCGCCGTGGGCGTCGGGGAAATATCGAAATCGTTCGGGATGACGATCAAGAAACCCGACGGCAGCCGGCTCCGCATCGACGACCCCGAGCTGGATCCGGTCTGGGACGCGATGGCCCGCATGGGGCTCCCGGTTTTCATTCACACCGGGGAGCCGGAGGCATTCTTTCAACCGCTCACCTTTCAGAACGAACGGTGGCTCGAGCTGGCCCTGTTCAACGACCGTCGGAACTACCTGCCGGGGCAGGTGAGCTTTGAAGAGCTCAACACCCAGCGCGACAACCTGTTCCGCAAACATCCCAAAACGCAGTTCATCATGGCGCACCTGGGATGGCACGCGAACAATCTTGGCCGGCTTGGCAAGCTGCTTGACACCTACCCTAACGTGGTCACCGAGATGGGCGCCATCCTCTACGACCTCGGACGTCAGCCGCGCGCGGCCCACGACTTTTTCGTGAAGTACCAGGACCGCATTCTCTTCGGCAAGGACGCGTTCGCCGCCGAAGAATTTCCGTACTACTGGCGAGTTCTTGAAACGAAGGACGAGTACTTCGACTACTACCGCGACTATCACGCTTTCTGGAAGCTCTATGGGCTGGATCTGCCGGACGGAGTGCTGCGGAAGGTGTACCACCAGAACGCGCTTCGCGTAACGCCCGGTCTTCCACGAGGCGGTTGGTAGATCCGCCTACGCTTCGACAAGATGGGCGGATCCGCGCTCGCAGACGAATGCGGCCGCGCGGGTTTCGGCGGGTGAGCGTTCCATCACGGTGGGCACGAAGTACCATTCACCACGCAACTGCTGCCGCGTGATGTCCAGGAGCACATACCCCCGGGTTTCCCCTTCAAGGAATTTCAGGTGCGGCAGCAGCGCACGCAGCAGCACGGCGCGGTCCCGGGTGGCAGGGTCCGTGAATAGCGGCGCCGAGCTGATTGCCGGCGTCAGCAGTTCGACAGCGAGAGACCCCTTCCCGTCGCGCTCGTATCCATCGAATGGGTTGCGGGGTAAATCGAACGCCCAGGAGCTGTGTATGTCGCCGCTCAGGACGGCCACGTCCTGCACGCGTTCGGCGGCCAGAAAATCGAACACGCGGTCGCGGGCCGCCTGGTAACCCTCCCACGTGTCAGCGACGAACGCGCCGCGCCCCGGCTGCGCGATGCGCGAGAACATGACCTGCTGGCCGAGCACGCGCCATCCCGTTCCGGCGCGCTGCGATGCGCGCAGCTCGTCGAACAGCCAGGCTTCCTGCGGCGCCCCGAGAATCGAGCGCGCCGGATTGGTCAGCCCTTCAATGTCGGTCGTCGCCACCTGCTGGTCGCGCAGGCCGCGCGTGTCGAGCATGACCAGATCGAGCAGGCTGCCGAATCTGAAACTCCGGTACAAATGGATGCCGCCGCCGGCGAACTCGCGGATTGGCATCCATTCAAGATAGGCCTGGTACGCCGCGGCCCTTCGCGTGGGCCAGTCGCCCTCGCCCTGCTCCGGGTTGTGATTGGCGGCGCCGTCGCGCCACGCGTTGTTGGTCAGCTCGTGGTCGTCCCACACGGCGATGAAGGGATGGCGCCGGTGCGCCTCCTGCAGATCGGGATCGCTACGGTAGGTCGCGTATCGCACGCGGTAGTCGCTCAGCGTCACCGCTTCCTTGCGCGGTTCCGGGATGCGGAGCAGTCCGCTCCCATCGCCATAGATGCCGTTCTGGAATTCGTAGATGTAATCGCCGACGTGCACCACCGCATCGAGGTCGTCGCGGTTGGCGACGCAGCGGTAGACGTTGAAGAAGCCCGCGGGGTAATTCGAACAGCAGAGCGATGCCAGGCGGACGCGATCGACGGCTCCTGCAGGCAGCGTTTTCGTGCGGCCAACCGGCGATCGGTCGGTGCCGGCCTCGAATGCGTAGTAGTACGGGCGGCCGGCCTGAAGGCCCCCGGCATCGACCTTGACGGTGAAGTCGCGCTCGCCGCTGGTACGGGCCGTGCCCTGCGCAACGATCTGGGAGAGCGCTTCGTCGCTGGCCACGCGCCAGCGGACATCGACGGCGGTGGCCGCCGCCTCGTCGAGTGGAGTCACACGGGTCCACAGGATGACGCGGTCGATGAGCGGATCGCCGCTTGCCACGCCGTGCCGGAACAGCTTGGTTACAGACTCAGGACTGGCCTGCGCCTGCAGAGCGGCCGACCAGGGCTCACGCAGGTGAGGAGCGCCTACCGCAGCGGTTGCCGCGGCGCTCCAGAGAAACTGCCGTCGCGTCAGAGACACCGGCAGCGATTGTAGTACAACAACGCCTATGTGGCAGGGATGCCGCCTCGTGCTCGCGTTGGTGCTGGCCGGACTCCCGTCCGCCGCCATCGCACAGACCACAGCGATTTCCGCACCGCCGGCGGCTCCCGCCGCTCAGTCGACCGAGCTCCCGCCGACGCGGGCCGACATCCTGCGCGGGGAATACGGGCGCTATCGCGCCAACAACGACCTCCTGTTCTATCACCTCGACGTGCGCGTGGACCCTGCCCGGAAGTCCATCTCGGGCAGCAATGAAGTTCGCTTTCGCATGCTGTCGGACGACACGCGGATCCAGCTCGATCTGCATCCGAGCCTGAATGTCGACCGGATTCTGTCAGAGGGAGCGCCGCTCAAGTACGCACGTGAGCTCAGTGCCGTCTACATCGACTTTCCCGCGAGGTTGAGGGCGGGCGAGACCTACACCATCGACGTCCATTATTCAGGGATGCCGCTCGAGCAGGGCCGGTTCGGCAGCATGGCGTTCCGGACCGATTCCGCCGGACGACCCTGGATCACCACCGCCTGCGAAGAAGAAGGTGCGAGCACCTGGTGGCCAAACAAGGACCAGTGGCGCGACGAGCCCGACGGAATGCAGATCAGCGTCGCGGTCCCTGACGGGCTGATGGATGTCTCGAACGGAAAGTTCGTCGGCAGTACCAAGCTCGGCGACGGATACACGCGCTGGGACTGGCTCGTGCAGTACCCAATCAACTCATACGGCGTCGCCTTGAACATCGGCGCGTATGCGCACTTCAGCGACCGCCTCGGCGACCTGCCGCTGGACTTCTACGTCCTGCCTGAAAATCTCGCGCGCGCGAAGCCGCAGTTCGCCCAGGCAAAGCCCATGCTCGAGATCTTCGAGCGCTACTTCGGCGAATACCCGTTTGCGAAGGACGGCTACAAGCTGATCGAGGTGCCGTATCTGGGCATGGAACATCAGAGCGCGGTGGCTTACGGCAACAAGTTCGCGAATGGATATCTCGGCCGCGATTTCACCGGCGTCGGCATCAGCCTTCAGTTTGATTTCATCATCATTCACGAGAGCGCCCACGAATGGTTCGGCAATGCGGTCTCGGCCGCCGACGCCTCGGACATGTGGATCCACGAAGGCTTCGCCACCTATCTGGAAGGGCTCTACGTCGAGCAGCGATTCGGCAGGGAAGCGTCCATCAACTACATCAACGGTGAAAAGCCGAGAGTCCGAAACCAGGCCCCCGTCGTCACGCAGCGCGGCATCCACCGCGAGCCGACCCAGGACCAGTATTTCAAGGGGGCGCTGTTCCTTCACACGCTCCGAAGCGTCGTCAATGACGATGCAAAGTGGGAGAAGCTGCTCAGGGATTTCTACCAGCGCTTCAAGTACCGAAGCATCCTCACGGAGGATGTGGTCCAGTTCTTCAACGCGCAGCTCGGGCAGGACCTGACGCCGATTTTCAATCAGTACCTGCGGCGACCGGCAATTCCGGTGCTCGAGCTGAAATTCCAGGATGAGGGAACGCTCGCGTATCGATGGAAAGCTGACGAACGGGACTTCGCCATGCCGGTTCGAGCCGGCGCGCCAGGCGCGCTCCAGATCCTGGAACCCACAACGGACTGGAAGACGATGCGGTCGCCGGCTGCGAAGGATGTGTTCGTGGTGGCGACCGACCTCTATTACATCGACGTCCGCCGCCTGGAGTAGCGCGTCGGCGCTGGCGCTAGAAGCTGAACGTCCTGACCACCTTGAACGACGCCTTCCGATCGATCGTCGTCAGACCCGCCGTGTCCACCCAGTTGTGCGCATAGACGAAAAATATGTCGTCGCCCGGCTTCAGGATCCACCTGAAGCGCGACTGCCATCCGAGCTGCGCGCTCACCGAGTCGTACTGGGTACGGTTCACGAGCGACACGAACGGGCTGAACTGTGTGTTCACGTCAAGTCTCCAGAGCCGCGTCCTGAACGTGCCCTCGGCCAGGCTGATGGCGTTGAAATCGGCGCTCAGCGAAATCAAGTGGCCGGGGCCCGGACGGATGTCCAGGGTGCCGCTGTTCTGGCGGCGGTTCCCTGAGTAGAAGGGACCATCCTCGTAGATCAGCCGGAGAGCGAGGATCCGCTGCGGCGCCGACTGCAGCTGGAAGTGGCGCCGCAGAAAACTTGAATCGGTTCCAGCCGGCAGCACGACTCCCCGAAAGATTTCGAAGTCCACGGGAAGGTACTCGTACTGCGGCCGAAGATGGAACTCGACGGTGTCGCCGGGGATTAAGATCACGCGGATGAGTTGGACGTCGAAGAGCCGCGATTCGAGCCGCCCCTCCAGGTCGTACCGCACGTCGGCGTCGGTCTGCCAGCTGACGCGCCGGATGAAATGCCGCTCGGGCCGTATTCCCCAGCGCGCGCTTCCGGTCGCCCGCCGGTAGCCGAATCGTTCGACGAACCCGACTGCGGGGTCGTAGCCGTCCTGTACCTCCTGCAGCGATGCATTGAACGCCCACGGGTCGTTCGGCAGGTTGATGCGGCCGCCGAACGCCGCGCCGCCGCGCGAGCCTGGTCTCTTGGTGGTGTTGAGATAGAAACTGGTGGCTTCGAGTACCTGGTTTCCCAGGAAACTCGAGGTCGCGAGCGCTGTGTCAATGCCTGCCGTCCGGCGGGCGTCAGCGCCGGCCGCGCCGCGACTGGTCACCAGCGCGCCAATGGATGACTGCCGCCAGAACCGGCGGCGCGCGCGCAGGACGGTAAAGTCCTCTGACGGATTGCCGCCATGTTCCCGCGTGCGGACCTGCAGGGCGCCCATGTCGAACACCCCTGCCTGGCCGGTCAGCTTGAGTCCGTAGAGCACCGGTTGCGGAACACCATCCTGATCGAGCCCGATGCGCCGGCTGAAGAACGGCAGGATCGCGTTGCCCGGTTCACGCGAAAAATCGAAGAAGCTGGATCCCTCCAGAAAGAAGGCGCGCTTCTCGGGAAAGAACAGCGGAAAGCGCGTGAGGTTGACCTGGCGCTGCTCGACTTCGGTTTCAGCGAAATCAGTATTGATGGAGAGATTGGCCCGCAGACCGGCCGTCAGGTTGTAGAAGATGTCGCCGCCGAACGATCCCTTGCTGGCGGTGTCAGGCTGGTTGCGTCCAGGCGCGGCGCCAGAGGAGCCGACGACGTAGGGACGGACGTCGAGGCCGAGCCCCTGGCTCAGGCTCGACAGACCCATCAGCCGGCCGGCCGCGGACATGTAGGTCACACCCAGATTGCGCGCGTAGCCGGCCCAGAGCACTTCTTCGTTCTTGCGCCGGACCGTGCGTTGAAAGTTGATCCCCCAGGTCGCGGCGCTGGGATCGAAATTCACAATCCGAAAGGGCACTTCGATTTCCGCAGTCCACCCATCGGGCCGTCGCCCGACCCGGGCATTCCAGTTCCCATCCCACGATCGATTGATCGAAATCGCGCCGACGGTCGTGGTGCCACCGGGCGCGATCAGCCCGTCGCCCATGGCGCCCGATGGATTCACCTCGAAGTAATAGCCGGATCGGCCGTCGAGATAGGTGTCGATCGTGAAGATGAACCGGTCGTCGGCGCCGAACGACTGGTCACGCTGCATCTGGTTGCCCATGACGCGCCCGGGCTCTGAATCGAAACAGATGACGCCCACGATCAGGCGCTGCTCGTCGTAGACGATTCGCACTTCCGTCCGTTCGGTGGCCGGCTCGCCGTTGAGCGGGTCCTGCTGGCGGAACTCGGAGATTGGACTCGCCCGCATCCAGGCGGCCTCGTCCAGCATTCCATCCAGCTCGATTTGATCCCCGGTACCAAGACGCGTGGCTTGAATGGTCGGCGGGGCATCCTGGGCTGACGCCACCTGCGTCCCGCTCAGGACGGCAAAAACCAGAACCGCTACAGCCCGACGCACGAAGGTGTCGAGGATGGCGGCGTGACGCGGATGAGTGACCGGATCCCGAGGAATGGTTGATATTACCTGTTCAGTGGCGGCCACGACTGCTCCGGTGCTTGACACTCGCGGGGTGTCTCACTACGCTGAACCTTGCCGATGCTTCATTGGTTCCGTGCGCGGGCATCGTCTATTGCGGCCATCGCCGGCGTCGCGCTGACGGCGGCCATTGGGTCGTCGATCGCGCCGCACGAGGACGATTGCCACGACGCGCCGTGCACGGCGGTTCAGCACGACGCCTCAGCTCATCAAATCGGCGCCCCGGCAGGCGTGGGCGCCGAGCCGATTCACTGCCTCGTCTGTCACTGGGCGCGGTCCTTCCGTCCCCGCACGGAAGCGCGCGTCCTGAACACGCCGGCCTCGGAGCCGGGCGTTACCCTTCACTTCGAATACTTCACGGCTGCCGCCAACGCACCGGCTGCGCAGCCGCCGCTCCGCTCCCCGCCCTCGTCGCCGGATCTTCTGTAAATCACTCAGGCGGCTTCGCGCCTGATTTTTCTGTCATCCGGAGATAGGACGATGCGTGTACGACGCTCTTGTGTCGCGATCTTTGCTGCCGCTTTGTTAGGTCCCGTGGGCCCGGCGTCGGCCCAGACGGACGTGCAGGCGCTACAGCAGGAGATCGAACAACTGCGGAAAGAGTTCGAAGCGATCCAGCGGCAATACGGCGAGCGCCTGAGCGCACTCGAGGCGAAGCTCGGCGTTCAGGGCGTCCCTGCGCCGGCGGCGCCGGACGCTGTGCAGCAGCAGCCGCAGCAGCCCACCGTAGAGGTTCCTCCCGGGGCCGCAGGCGCAGGAGGTCCAACGGGATCGCTGCCGATCTATGGCACCGCATCCGCGGCCTCGAAGATCTTCAATCCCGATATCGCAGTGATTGGCGACTTTCTCGGCGCGGCCGGCAGGAACACTGTAAATCCGTCTCCTGCGCTCGAGATGCACGAGTCCGAAGCCTCGTTCCAGGCGATCGTCGATCCGTACGCGCGCGCCGATTTCTTTCTGGCGTTCGGCGCCGAAGGCGCCGAGGTGGAGGAGGGCTTCCTCACGTTTCCGACAGTACCGGGAGGCCTGCTCGTCAAAGTCGGCAAGATGCGCGCGGCTTTCGGCAAGGTAAATACGCTGCACAACCACATTCTGCCCTGGACCGATCGGCCGATCGTCACCAACAACCTCGTGGCCGGCGAAGAAGGGATCAGCGACGCCGGAATTTCTGTTGCCCGGCTGGTTTCCAATCCGTGGGTCTTCCTGGAGGCGACCGGCGAGGTGTACCGCGGCGAGTCAGAGGGGCTGTTCGCGTCAAGCAAACGCGGCGATCTGAGCTACGTCGGGCACCTTCGCGGCTATCACGACCTTACCGACAACACCAACGTCGACCTCGGCGCCTCGTACGCACGAGGGCACAACGCGACCGGGGTCGTAGACGAGGTCGATGAAGGGCGCTTCGTGACGGACCTGTGGGGCGTTGATGCCACCGTTCGCTGGCGGCCGCTGCAGCGCGCGATTTACAACTCGTTCCTCGGCCGCGCCGAGATGCTGTGGAGCCGGCGCGAGCAGCCAGGAGGCCGCCAGCACGCGTTCGGCTATTACGTATCGGGTGACTACAAGTTCGCGCGACGATGGTTTGCCGGCGCGCGCTACGACCGGTCAGAACGCGCCGAGGATGCCGCACTGCGCGACAGCGGGCATTCGGTGCTGCTGACCTACTGGCCCAGCGAGTTCAGCCAGATCCGCGGGCAATATCGGCGTATCAAGTACGGAGAAGGACCGACGGCGAATGAATTGCTGTTTCAGTTCCTGTTCTCGATCGGCGCGCATGGCGCGCACCCGTTCTAGTTTCAGCGGACGAGGAATCTACATGAACTTCATAAATTCAGTGAGCATGAATGTCAGAACATTGGTCGTCGCAGGCATCCTGGCCGCGAGCCTTGCCGGCACGGTTGCGAACGCTCAGAGCAAGCTGAATGTGGTCACGTCGACCGAGGATCTCGGGTCGATTGCCCGGGAAGTCGGCGGCGACAAGGTGAACGTCACAGCTCTCGCGAGGGGCTTCCAGGATCCGCATTTCGTCGAACCCAAGCCAAGCTTCATCCTCGCGGTCAATCGCGCAGCCCTCTACATTGCGGTCGGCCGCGAGCTCGAAATCGGCTGGCTGCCGCCGCTGCTGACCAGCAGCCGCAACGCGAAGATTCAGCCGGGCGCCCCGGGCTACCTGGATGCGTCGCAGAATGTCCGCATCCTGGAAATTCCGACCGGGCAGATCACGCGCGCCATGGGCGACGTCCACCCGCTCGGCAACCCGCACTACTGGCTGGAGCCTGGTAACGGACGCCTGATCGCCCAGGCGATTCGAAACAAGCTGTCCGAGCTCGCCCCGGCGGACAAGGCCTACTTTGCGCAGCGCTACGACGATTTCGATCGACGGCTTGCCGCCGCCGAAAAGCGGTGGGATGCGACGATGGCCCCGTACAAAGGCACCAAGGTGGTGACGTATCACCGATCATGGCCGAACTTCATGGCGCGTTTCGGTCTCGAGGTGGTCGGCTACGTCGAGCCTAAGCCCGGAATCCCGCCGTCACCCTCGCACACGATCGATCTCGTGGAGGAGATGAAGCGCAGCAGCATCAAGCTCATCGTGGTTGAGCCCTATTTCAGTCTGAAGACACCACAGGCGATTGCCAATCAGGTCCCTGGCGCCAAGGTGCTCGTGCTGGCGCCTTCCGTTGGTGGTGTGAAGGAAGTGACCGATTACATCCAGCTGTTCGAGTACGACGTCAATCTCCTGGCGGGCGCGTTGAAGCAGATCACCGGAAAGTAGGCCGCGTGGACTGGTCGATCTTTCAGTTCCTCGCGCCTGCCATCGCCGCCAGCCTCATCATCGCGGGCATCCACGCCTATCTCGGCCTGCACGTCGTCGAGCGCGGCGTCATCTTCGTCGATCTCTCGCTGGCGCAGATCGCGTCGCTCGGCGCCGCGATCGCGGTGTGGCAGGGGTACGACCCGCACGACTCATCGGTGATCTACTGGATGAGCCTGGCCTTCACGCTCATCGGCGCCGTCATCTTCGCGGTGATCAAGGGCCACGAAGCGCGGATACCCCAGGAAGCGTTCATCGGCATTTCGTACGCGGTTGCGTCCGCCGCGGTGATTCTCACGCTCAGCAAGGCCACAGGCGAGGCGGAGCATCTGCGCGACATGCTGGTGGGCAACATCCTTTCCGTGCAGTGGCCAGAGGTGGGGTTGACGGCGCTGATTTACCTGGCGATCGGCGTGTTTCACTATGTGTTCAGGCGCCGATTTCTCGAAATCTCGCTCGACCCGGTTGCAACGGCGGCCCGTGGTGTGTCGGTGCGGTTCTGGGACTTCCTCTTCTACGCGTCCTTTGGCCTTGTCGTCACGCGCTCAGTCGCCATCGCGGGCGTGCTCCTGGTGTTCTGTTATCTGATCGTGCCGTCGGTGGGCGGGATGCTTTTCTCGGCGCGCATCGGACCGAGGCTGGCGATCGGCTGGGTGATGGGCGTGCTGGTCTCGATGCTCGGGATGTACTTTTCAGTTCAGTTCGACCTGCCGACCGGTGCGACCATCGTCTGCACCTTTGGCCTCGCGCTGATCGGCATGGCTGCAGCCCGTCCGCTCTTTCGACGCGCATGATCGCGGACGACGTCAAGCGCTGAGGAGGGATGGGCGAGGCAGGCGGCGAGGCAGACGCTGCCCGCCTGCCTCGTCACGCAACTAGCGAGTCGCGGCGCCAGCGACGAGGATTTCGGCCGGCTGGGCCGGTTCGGGGCGATAGGCGTAGACGAACCGCTTGAACTCCGGGTGCAGAAAATCGGCGCCGAATCGGTATTGCTTCATTTCCTGGAACGCCTTATCCGCGGTCCAGCCCTCCTGCGTCATCCGATACACAGCGGTCATGACACCGGTACGGTGCCGCCCTCCGGCGCAGTGCACGTACACTGGCTGGTTCGCCGGGTCGTTGACCAGCTTCAGGAACAGCGCGACCTGGTCGGATGTCGGGGCTACGCGCGTGTTCATCGGAATGCGCACGAACTTCATCCCGGCCTCCTTTACGAGCGTCGGTTCGGACGCGAGACCGTCTTCCTGGAGGTCAATGATCAGTTTGACGCCCGCTGCGGCAAGGTCGGCATACGCGCGGCCCGTGGGCTGGGCCCCACGGTAATAATGCTCGTTGACGGTTCCAAAATTGTCGATTGCCGGCGCGAGCCCGGCCGTTTGAGCCGCGATCGGAATACACAGCAACAAAGCGAGATAAATCGCCGCGCTTGCGCGCAGGCGGGTTCCCTGAGCACGCATAGTGCACCTTCCCCAGAACAGGTCGTTCAATTTTTGGAGTCGGCCATCGGCGAGGCTGCCGCGACCGCTAAAGCGATTGTCTCACGGCCGCACGGAGAGGTGCGAGCCCAGCCATGGCTACGACAGTCCGGTAATCAGGTCGCGCAGATCCTGCGGCAACGGCGCCTCGAATTCCACTGTTTCGCGTGTGACAGGATGGGGCAGGGTCAGCCGCCGCATGTGCAGCGCCTGGCGCGGCATATCCGCGTCCGCCTCTCCATAGACGCGATCACCCACGATCGGGTATCCCAGCGCAGCCAGATGCACCCGGATCTGGTGGGTTCGACCGGTGAACAGTTCACACTGAACCACCGATCGCCCGTTCGCCGATGACAGCACTTCGTAGGTCGTGTGACAGTGCTGACCGGCAGACGTGACGACGACGAGGCGTCGATCCTCGAGGCTGCGTCCGAGCGGCAGCGTGATCACGCCGCGAGCGGACGCCGGCGTGCCGCGCACGACGGCAAGGTACTGCTTGCGCAAACGGCCGGCGATTGCGTCACGCTGCACCCGCGCGTGCACTTCGGGAGTCAATGCGACGAGCACGATGCCCGAGGTGTCCTTGTCGAGGCGGGTGATGATGCTCGGCTGGATACCAGGCCGGCCGCGGACGTGCCAGAGCAGCCCGTTCAACAGAGTGCCCGACCAGTTCCGGTATGTCGGGTGCACTACCAGGCCGGGCGGCTTGTCGATGGCGATCAGCGAGTCGTCTTCGTGCAGAATGCTGATCGCGACTGGTTCCGGCTCAGGCGGCGGCCGCCTCGGCCGCGATTGAAACCCACCGGGCTCTTCGGGCATCTTACTGGTGACTATGTTGTAGGTTAGGATGGCCGCTCCGTTGTCGCGGCCACAGGATCCCACGCGACGGCTCGTTCTGACGCGACTCTCAAGCTGTTCGGACGCTCCAGTAGACATATGGTTGGCTCAACTGCGTTGAAAATGCGAATGCCGCTCCCCGAGGATGCGCTGCCTGGCCGCCACGAGGCCATGCCGGTCCCGGAGTCCCATTTCGTCAACGGTCATCCCATTTCGCCCCCGTTCCCGGCCGGCCTCGAGCAGGCGGTGTTCGGCATGGGCTGCTTCTGGGGCGCCGAGCGCAAGTTCTGGGAGGCGCCGGGCGTCTACACGACCGCGGTGGGCTACGCCGGCGGGTACACGCCGAATCCGTCGTATCGGGAGGTGTGCTCCGGTCTGACGGGCCATACCGAGGTCGTCCTCGTCGTCTTCGACCCGAAGAAGACGTCGTACGACGCGATGCTGCGGCTCTTCTGGGAGAACCACGATCCGACGCAGGGCATGCGGCAGGGAAACGATGCCGGCACGCAGTACCGGTCTGCCGTCTACACGCTCTCGCCGGAGCAGCGGCGCGCGGCGGAAGCGGCGCGTGCGGCCTACCAGGATCGCCTGACAGCGGCCGGCTTCGGCCGCATCACGACCGAGATTGCAGACGCGCCGCCCTTCTACTACGCCGAGGACTATCACCAGCAGTACCTCGCGAAGAATCCCGGCGGCTACTGCGGCATCGGCGGAACGGGCGTGAGCTGCCCGGCCGGCGTCATATAATCGCGCCGCAATGAGCAGAGTCACTTACACCAATACGCCGGACCGCATCGACCAGGAAGCGGTGCGCGTGTCGCACGGCGTGCGCATCGTGGCCGATCGCGAAGAAGGCACCGGCGTCAACGCGCTGCCGGGCGGCGTCTACGGCTACACGTATTCACCGGGCTTGCCGAACGCGCCGCTTTTTGCCGCGCGCCGCTTCCGGAGCTACGAGACGCACAAGCTCACGAGCGGTGAGGTCTTCGTGATCGCGTATGCCGACGCAGAGACGGCGCGGCAGATCGAACACTCCGTGGCCGATGTCACGGTCCGCGTCCACGCCGAGCCCCGGGAGCACATGTCCGTCCTCGTACGGATTCCTTACGCCCGCATCCGCCAGCACCGGCAATACGCCGCGCCCAATCAGGATGGCTTCCTCGTGACCCTTGCCGCAAGTTAGAAGTTAGAAGTCAAAAGTGGAAAGTAAGTGTCGAACTGGGCTCGTTGCACTTCGAACTTACTTCTTACTTTTCACTTTCAAGTTTTAACTTGCCCGGTCCTGTTTCGACCGGCCGCTGAGGATCGCTGCTCCACTCGGACCACGAACCGGGATACAGCTTCGCGCCTGTCAGGCCGGCGTGTTCCATCGCCAGGAGGTTGTGGCAGGCGCTGACGCCGGAGCCGCAATACATCACGACCTGATCCGGCCGGCGGCCGG
>Ga0075421_100002208_pt1 | contig 23154 bp, 16 predicted proteins | sample SoiMetdeltSBSDD5_FD_75292 | JGI IMG/M metagenome (GOLD analysis project Ga0075421, IMG submission 75292) | Bulk soil microbial communities from a Populus tree surrounding site in Tennessee, USA - Soil MetaG P. deltoides SBSDD5 | ecosystem: Environmental > Terrestrial > Soil > Tree plantation...
ACAAGGCCGCCACGCTCCAGGCCCATCTCCAGCAGGCGCTCGCACACGCGCGCCAGCGAGGGGAAGCCCTTGGTTGTCTCTCCGGGCGGAAGCACCACGGTGCCGCCATGCCGGCCGAGCGCGGCCAGCCCCTGCTCCAGGCTGCCCAGATGATGCCGCGCCACGTTCTCGTCGGTGACGATCGCGCACCGCGCCGCGCCCAGACGGTCGTGGATCAGCTCCGCCGCCCGCGCCAGCAGGCCGGTGCCGATCAGCACGTCGTAGGAGCGTTTCCCGAGGCTGACCCGCACCGTCGCCGGCGGACCCGCCGCCCCCGCCCCTTGGTCGGATGACTGGGCTGCAGCGGTGGAGCTCATGGCGCAGGGCTCTCGCGCTCGGCGGACGTCCCGGACAGAACCGGGCTCTGCGCCAGGGCGTCCACGATCTCGCCGACGATCACCTCATGGGGAACGTCCCGGCTCTCCACCACGATGTCGGCCACCGCGGCGTAGATCGGATAGCGCGCCTCCATCAGGTCGCGGACCACCGTCTCGGCATCGCGCCCCTCGAACAGCGGCCGCGTGCTGCGCTTGGTCACCCGCCGAACCAGCAGGGACACGTCAGCCTTGACCCAGACGGACACGCCCGACCGACGGATGTTGGCGCGCGTCTCCTCGTTCAGCAGCGCCCCGCCGCCGGTGGCCAGCACCTGCGGGCCCGAGGCCAGCAGACGGGCGATCACCCGGCGCTCGCCGTCGCGGAAATAGGCCTCCCCGTGGTCGGCGAAGATTTCCTTGATGCTCTTGCCGGCCGCCCGCTCGATCTCCTCGTCCACGTCGACAAAGGGCAGGTCCAGCCGCGGCGCCAGGCGGCGCCCCAGGGCCGATTTGCCGCAACCCGGCATGCCGATCAGGATGATCGACCGGGAGCCCAGGCGCCCGCGAATCACGGCTTCCAGCACCGTGCGCTCGCCGCCCTCGTCTTTGTCTGATGCGAATCGCATCACTCTTTCCTAAGCTGTCCCGAGCAGACTATGCATACCCAAGCCTCGGCCCACGGCAACCGCATGGCCGGAGGGTGGGCTGTCTCCGGCCAGCCACGGCAACCCGGCATCAGCTTGGGGGGCCATAATGGCGTCATTGTCAAGCTTGAGCATCGCCAGGAAGGGAGTAGCTTCGCCAGATGCCTAGCCTCTTCCGGTTTCTCACGGTCGTCGGCGTTCTGGGGGCATTGGTCTTTGGCGGGCTCTATGTCGCATCGGTCCTGTTGGAGCCGGAGCAGAGGGAGTTGTCTGCGCCGGTGCCCGGCGTCAAGGTGCGCCGGTGACAGCGCGGGCCGCGTCCTGGCCGCCTCGCTGCGTGCGTCAGGCCTGAGGCGCGCCTGTCTCGGCTACGGCCTTGTGGCGGCCCTGCTGGCGGGCGCGGCCGTTTCCGATGCGTCCGCGCAGTCCAACGCGGAGGAGCCGTACGCCCCTGTCAATCGCATCGTAGAGAGCAGCGATCTGGCGCCCGTGCTGCTGCCGGTGGACCTCTGGCGCGGCCTCGACGCGGCCTCGGCCGAGAAGTGGCTGGCTGGTCCCGATCTGGCGCCGCGCTCGCCCGCCCTGCACCAGCTCTGGCGCCGCCTGCTCCTGTCGACAGCCCCGCCGCCCGTCGGCCAGGACGCTGGCCAGAGTGCTGGCAAGACCGGCGACGACCTCCTGCAGGTGCGGCTGGACGCGCTGTACCGCTCGGGTCTCCTGGGCGACATCGCCGAGGTGCTGGGCAAGGGCGGCTCGGCGGATCCCACCACGCGGCTCTGGCGCGCCCGCGTCGATATCTACCTGGGTGCCCGCGACAAGGGCTGTCAGGCGCTCGCCGGCCCCGTCGAGCCGCAACTGCCACGGCCGCTCAGGGCCGAGAAGCAGCTGCTCCTTGGCTACTGCGCGGCAGTTGCCGGTGATACCGCTGCGGCCGCCTTGTCCGCCAGCCTGGCGCGGGAGGAGGGTAGCGAGGCCGAGCTGGCCTTGTCGGTCCTCGGCGGCCTCGACGGGGGCGTCGGCCAGCGCCCGCCGCTGCCTGCACGCGTGTCGCTGCTCGATTACCGCTTCCTGGAGCTGTTGGGGCCGATCGACGCCGCCCAGGTCCTCAAGAAGGCCGAGCCGGCACTGCTGGTCGCCCTCGCCCAGTCCAGCGCGCTCGACGTGAAGGTGCAGGTCGCCGCGGCCGAGGCGGCGCTGCGCCTCAACGCCATGACACCGGAGGCGGTGGCGGTGGTCTACCGACGCCTGCCTGAGACAGCGGCGGCACGGGCGGCCGCAGGTACCGGCTCCGATCCCGTGCTGCAGCGCGCGCAACTCTTTCGCGCCGTGGAGACGACGGACGCGCCCGAGCGCAAGGCCCGCCTCGTACGCTCGCTGCTGAGCGAGGCGCGCCGTGCGGGCTTGCATCTGCAGACCGCCGGCATGCTGGCGCCGCTGTTCGCCCAGCTCTGGCCCTCGCCCGAGACCGCAACGCTGGCCGAGCCGATCGTGGAGACGGCGCTGGCCGGCGGCGATCTCGAGCTGGCGCGCCGCTGGGCCGAGTCCGCCGCCAGCCTGCAGCATTGGCTGGCGCTCATCGATCTCGCCGACCCGCAGTCGCGGCAGGTGCGCCAGTCGGGCCTCGCCTTCCTCGACGACCTGTCCAGCCGCGGCCGGTTGCCGGCTGCCTCGCTGCACCGCGTGGTGACGGTGCTGGACGCTCTGGACATCACCGTACCGCTGCGCCTGTGGGAGGCTGCGGGCCGCATGGCCCAGCCTTCGGGCGGCCACCTGCCGGAGACGGGCGTGCTGGGCGAGCTGGCCCAGGCCGCCCAGCAGAAGGAGGCGGGCCGCACCATCCTCCTCCTCCCGCGCGCGCTGGGGCCGGATGGACCCGACGGCGCCAACGCGCTGGCGCTGGGCGACGCCATTCGTGCGCTGAAGCGGACGGGGCTCGACGCCGACGCCCGGCGCCTCGCCGTGGAGGCTCTCTATGGTGCGTGGCCGCGGACATCGGGCAATTGACTTGCCCTCGGCAGTCGGGCAAAGGGGTCAGACCCCTCGCGTCGAACCTTCGTGGCTTGCCATGCCGTCAATGGCGAGGGGTCTGACCCCATCCCATCCGACCGCCGACTGCCGACTGCCGACCCAGGTGCAGCCATGAGCGCCGACGAGGATCGCCAGCTGGTCGGCCGCTTCATGGAGATGCTGAGCGCCGAGAAGGGCGCCGCCGACAACACGCGCCAGGCCTATGCCCGCGACCTCGATGCTTTCGTGGCCTTCCTCGCCAGGCGCCGGCAGAAGACCCTGGCGGCCGTGGAGGCGGCAGACATCTCCGCCTACCTGCGTGCCACCTCTGAAGCCGGGCTCGCCGCCGCCTCGCGCGCGCGGCGCCTGTCGGCCATCCGCCAGCTGTTCAAGTTCCTCGCCGCCGAGGGCGTCGTCGCGGAAAGCCCCGCCGACCGCCTCGCCGGCCCGAAACGCGCGCGACCGCTGCCCCGTACGCTCTCCACCACCGAGGTCGACCGACTGATCGAGACAGCGCGTCGGCGCATCGACGGCACCGCCGGCCGCGAGCGCGTGCGCGCGCTCCGCCTCCATGCCCTGATCGAGATGCTCTACGCCACGGGCATGCGCGTGAGCGAGCTGGTGACGCTGCCGCGCTCGGTCCTGGCCGGCGACGGACGCGTGCTGCTCATCAAGGGCAAGGGCGGGCGCGAGCGCATCGTGCCGCTCAACGGGGCGGCGCGCACCGCGCTCGACCGCTACCTGAACGTCGGCTTCGAGGATGGCGTGGCGCCGATGGTGAAGACCAGGTGGCTATTCGCCTCGCGCGGCGCCGAGGGGCACCTGACGCGCCAGCGCCTCGGCCAGGAGCTCAAGGCGCTGGCGACCGAGGCCGGGCTCGACCCCGAGCGGGTCTCCCCGCACGTCCTGCGCCACGCCTTCGCCAGCCACCTGCTGGATCGCGGTGCCGACCTGCGCTCGGTGCAGCAGCTGCTCGGCCACGCCGACATCTCCACCACGCAGATCTACACCCACGTCCTGGAGGAGCGCCTGAAGCAGCTCGTGTTCGAGCACCATCCGCTGGCGCCGGTCCGGTCCGGTCCGAAGCCCTGAGCAGACGCATGCGCCAGGACCTGTGCGGTAAGCAGATTTCCCTCGCCCGCCCAACGCTTGGGCCGGCGCCCCTTAGGTCCGTCCTCAGCTGTCACCGCTGGTGCTGCCGTAGCGGAGGCGTATAGCCGAACGGGCATCTATGATCCGTACCGCACGAGCACATAGTCTTGTGCGTCGCGGCCCCGGAAATATTGCGGCTCCTGCTCACGTTTCAACTGCTTGGCCATTTCGGTCACCCGCTTGGCCAGAAAATCGCGCAGGCTCTCGGTCCTGACATCGCCCGAGGGCGTCTTGGCCGCGCCATTCACGCCTTCCACTAGGGCATAGGTGAAGAGCCCATGGCCGAGATCTTCGCGCTCCCACGCGACCTGATCCCAGCGTGCTGCGGCGTACACAACGATATTCGCCGCGTAGCTGTCGTTGCTCAGTCGCTGGTTGTAGCTGTTGCCGGAATGACAGGTATCGATGAAGAGGATGCGCCGCCCCTTGGCGGACTCTATCGCCTCCTGGACATTCACCCAGGCGACAACGGTCGACGGGCGCAGCCGACCGCCAATGACTTCGGCATCGGTCGGCAAAAACCGATAGTTGATCCCCTCATTGATGCCGTGGCCGGAAACGAACAGTACGATGGTGTCATTGGGTTCACTCTTTCTGAGCGTCCCAAGCGCATCGAGCACGTTGGCGGTGGACGGGTTATCCGCCGCATCGCCGCCATTGACGAGCACGCGCGCCACCACGTTCCGGTGCAGCGGACCAAGGCGCGCGGCCATGGTCTTGGCGAACGCCTTGGCGTCTGCTCCCGCCACGGTGAGATCGCACGGTTTCGGCGCACCGGGCTCGCCGCAACGCATTCCCAGTTTTGGATATTTGTCGACACCTATGGAAAGGATATAGAGCGTGCCGCGCCGGTCGAGGGCGCCTTCGCCATCGTGAACCACAGCGACCTCCGCTGTGGTTTCGCCTGTTTGATTGTTGGCGGCCACGCGGATGGTGTTGGGACCGGCCGCCAGCGGCACGGAGAATGCGAGCATTCCCGGCGCGAAGCCGCGGCCCGTCTTGGGGTGATGCTCGGCGATCTCCCTTCCGTTCACCTGAAGCCGGATCGACTTCACGGGGTCGGGCGTCACCTCCAGCACGATACTGACCTTGGTGGTGCCGCCGCTCACGGTGCCGTTTGGTTCCGGCGACACGATACGAAAGCGCGGCACCGGCTTGTCGAGAAGATCGGCCAGCTTGAAATTCGTGCCTTGGGCCTCCTTCACAGCTTCCTCCGCGGAAGCGAGCTGAATGGTGCGGACGACGATATCGGGCCGGTTGAACGTCTTGCGAAGCTGGGCGGCGGTAACGTAGTCGGCCTCACGCTCCGGCCCATGATTGATCTGCCAGCCGATAAGCTCGCTGCCGGGCCCCGACGCGGCGTAATAGCCCTGCGGCGTCCAGATCACCCATTCGCCGTCCTTGCCTTGGAACAGGCTGACGAGCAGCTCCCGAGTTTTCAGGTTCCACAAGCGTACTGTCTGATCGGCCGAGCATGTGACGAGGTAGCGCCCGTCCGGAGACGGGATGACCGCGAAGACATTTCCCTCATGGCCGGCGAATTGGCCGAGCGTCCTTCCCTCGCGGTCATAAGCGGTTATCACACCCGAAGAGCCACCGGAGACGATGGATCCACCGTCGGGGGTAAAACTATAGGCGTGGTGGCCGAGCCCATCGGTCGAGCCGCGCGTGAGGGAGGCCACCGCGTGGCCGTTCTTCAGGATATCGAGTATTGCATTGTCATAGCCGTAACTTCCCCCCTCGCGATGATTGAGGGACCAGCTTTCGAACGCAATGGTCGCGCGGCGGAAAGCATGCGCGTTCCGCTCCTCCAGCGTTACAGGCGCGCCGACCGCAGCCTGGCTCAACGGCAGGGTCAGTGCCCGCTGCAACAAGGCTTGCTCGTTTGGGCAGTGACCCTTGTCCGGACAAGGGTCTATGGTTCCCCACCCGATTTGCCGTCCATCGGCGGAAAAACTGGCCGCGAAGACCACCTGCCCTTGTCCGCCAAGCAGCAGGGGCTGCCCATTCTGGTCAAGGCGGCGCCGTCCCGTGAGCGGGTCCCAAAGGTGGATGGCCCTGTTTGAGCCCCCGCCCGTTGCTACCCAGCGTCCGTCCGGGCTGAAAGCAGTGGCGAGCACCGCATTGTCATGCCCAGGATATGACGTAACCGTCCGGCCGCTCGCGACATCGTAGACGTATCCCGGCGCACCGGAGCAGCTGCCAAATCCGCAAGTTGACAAGAGGAGTTTACCATTCCGGCTGAAACTCAACGCGCCGGACGCGAATTTCTGTTGCGTCAAGATGCGCAGGAGCCGCCCATCGCGCCCGTTCCAGAGCCGGATGGCGCCCGATATATCCCCGCTGGCGATTGTCCCATTTCGGGCAAAGGCAAGGCTCATGACTTTATCGCCATGGCCAGTCATCGCCGCGATCAGGGCACCGTCAGACACCCGCCAAAGCCGCAAGTCTTTGTCGTAGGAGCCGGTCACCGCGCGACTTCCATCGGAGCTGAATGCTACTGAAAAAACGTCGGCTTTATGTCCTTCAAGACGAAGAAGGCGCTTTGGTTTAGGAACCTTGACACCAGGTTTTGTTCCGCTGTCCCAGATGATCGCAGTATTGTCGCTGCTTCCCGAAATAAGTCTGCTCCCATCCGCTGAAAAGGCGAGAGCTCTGACCACGGCCGTATGCCCATTCAGCAGTGCAACGAGCTTGCCATTATTAAAATCGTAGAGGCGGATTGGTTGATTCTTTTCACTCTCCGTGCTGACGGAACTCCCGAAATCTCCACCAACCGCCAGCCATTTGCCGTCCGGGGACAGCGCCAGTGCAAAAATTCTACCCATTTTGCGGGAGCTTTCCCCCCTTATGGTCCGCACGGTCTTGCCCGCTTGCAGATCCCAGACCCGGATCACCTTGTCTTCGCTTGCGGAGACCAGCCGCTTGCCGTCGGGCGTAAACGCGATGCCACGGATGCCGGCCGTATGGCCGCCCGTGTCCAGCTGAGGAAAGGGACTGTTCTGGGCGTGAACCGCACCGCATATGAACACACAAAGTATGATCGCAAGACAACGCATCCCGCCTCCCTCGCACCGGCGATCGTCACCTAGACCTCTGGGCGTCACCATAATCGCGCGGGTCGTCGAATGCCAGCACGGACCAAGCATCCCACCGCATGGGGGTGTGAGCGTCACGCCGCGCGCCATTATTTCCGACCTCTATTGGCCCGCAAACGCGGCGTCAGCTTGCGCGCACAGGCGGCGATCACGCCGATGCTCGCTGATCCTGAGCCACGATAAAAAAGGGAGGTGCGAACTCAATGCGCTAGCCATGAGCGCGGCTTCCAGCCCCCAACGCGCCCGCTGCAAGTGCGCTCCTACTCGAGGGCGAGACAATGTGTGCGCCAACCAACCCACCGCTATTAGTTTCAAAGGCCTGCGCCGGCGGCCAACAGCACCTAGCTCAGATGCGCGGGCGGCGACCGGGAGCTCGGCAGCCTCTCGGTGACGCAGCGCGGCTGGACGCACCCGACGACGATCCTTGGTCCGCTCGGAGGTTCAACCAGCTTGACGAACTGACCAAACTTGGTAAATTTAACAATGAAATGCTAGCCCTGTCAGGGTTGGAAGATTGATTTAGTCTGTAGAACAAAGGTTTAGCTCAAAGGAGTGTTCTAGTGTCCACAAGATTTGCCGACGTAACGCTGGTGGCGTCGAACGCTGTACCTCCTCAAACCGCAAATACAGGTTACGCTGCGAGAGAGGCGCCGCGCGTTTCGCACGGTATTGACGGAAAGGGGCTTTCTTTTGAGGATCTGAGAGTGGATCCTTTGGGGAAAGTGCCCAGTGAGATCGGATCCGCCGTGGTGCCAGCGAGGATGGCTGGCCCCAACTCAGGATGCTCAGGCGGGGATCGCTTGAACAGCGACTGTTGAGAGCCAATAGAGGTCGCGATTTATAATAGCATTTAATAGCATCAGGTTTAGGGCTTATGTCACCGACTCTGCAACCAGAGATTGCTAGAGCTGTTACAAACCGCGGCCTCAAGCTGATCATCAACTCGTCCGAGCAGTGCAATCTGCGCTGCGTCTATTGCTATGAATCGTTTTCTGTCGGACACATGAAGCTGGAATTGGCAAAGGGTATTGTCAATCTCATTCGAAAGAGGGTCGAGGACGGCCTCGAATGGCTGGAGATTGATTTCTTCGGCGGCGAACCGTTAGGCGCATGGAATACAGTTGAATACCTGTCTGCGACCATCCACGAAATCTGCCAGAAGCACGGCGTAGTATTCATCGGGGGGATGACCACAAACGCCACGCTGCTGCACCAGGATCGATTTGAGTGGCTGGTACAGAACGGGATTTCTGGCTTCCAAATTACGTTGGATGGACCACGTGAGATACACGACGTTCGCCGCGTGTCCCTGCACAAGATGGGCTCGTTTGACGTCATCTGGCAACGGCTTGCCATGATAAAGGCGTCCAATTTTCCCGGCGTGGATGTCGTGATCAGGGTTCATTTCGACGCGGACTCTTTGCCTGTACTTATCGGGCAGTCAGGTTTTATCGACACAGTTATTGAAACGTTTCTTCGTCATGACCACCGGTTCCGGCTGCACTTCAATCCAATAGAGAAATGGGGAGCGGGCAGTGCCGAAGGAATAAGGTACTTTGCCAGCCGTCGGGACGCGCTCGCTGCTCGAGAGAAGATACTGGCTTGCGTCAGTCGAGCAGGCCTTGGTCCGAACCAGGTTCCTCAGTTGCAAAAAGGGACTGAAGTCGGGGAGTCCGGCCACACCGTCTGCTATGCGGCACGGGCTAACGCCTTCGTCATCCGGGCGGACGGTGGGGTTTCAAAATGTACGATCGCATTTGACGATGACCGCAATGTCGTGGGCAGGATTACGAGTGAGGGCGAGCTGATCATCAATCACGAGGTGCACACACCGTGGATGAGGGGGCTCGTATCGGGCGACGCGTCGGCGTTGGCCTGCCCTGCCAAAGGCCATATCTGGCCCGTGTAGAGGCGGTGTTTGATCGTAAGGCCTGCGCGCTTCTTCGACGCAGCTTTGTTGCACCTGCGTATGGTTGAAAGCGGCACACGTCCTCCAGTCTGCGTGAGTCAGGTTCCGGGGCGTAACGGTCCTCGCTGGTGTCCTTGCGTGAGGCAACGACGAGAATCTGCTTTAGGGAACGATGCCCGGCGCAATGAGCCGGACAAGGCTGATCGTGAAGTTGTCGCCTGCGAGCGCATAGAGCGCGACTTCGAGAGCGACGACCAGGCCGAGCGCCGGCAGGACGCCCCGAAAGCGCATCGTGAAGAGATAGCCCAGCATCATCGCCAGGATGTCGCCGACCGAGTTGATGATGGTATCGCCGGCATAACCGGTGTAGGCGCGATGTTGACGATAGCGGTTGATGATGAAGCTCGAGTTCTCGAAGATCTCCCAGACGGCCTCGATGCCGACCGCGAGCACGAAGAGAAGGCCCGCGGGCAGCGTCCAGTTGAGGCCCTTCTTGAAGATCAGCCACAGCAGCAGGAAGTAGACCGGCCCGTGCACCACATGCGTGAACGAGTAGACGTCGGTGAAGTGCAGCGACTGCCCCGGCCCGCTTCGTACGCCGTACCAGAACTGGGTGCCGCTCTTGGGAAAGGGCGTTCGCCCCATGGCGTAAAGGATGACGACGGTGACCGCGACGATCAAGGCGGCGATGAGCAACCAGACCAGCCATCCGCTCCAATCCGCGGAACGCGTGCTGTCGGTCTTCTGAGCTGTAGGCATCAAGCCCTCCGTCTCCAATCCGTTCACGAGGCACACTATGTTGTCGGAAAACCAATAGCCGTATCGAACGACACCTAGACGGGATCAGGCTGTCAGCACCATGCCGCGGTGACGGCCCGCGCTGGCATTCAAGGTTTTCGGCAGGCCCCCGAGATCGAGTTGATTGCCCAGCGATGCTAGCGTAGTCGGCCTACGCATGGATGTCACCGGGGTGACGGGTCGGGCTTGGTCAGCCAGGCTCACCCTTCTGGCCCACATCGTCGGTCGGGACCCGGTCGAGGTGGCCCGCGATGATCGCCCTCGCCGCATGCCGCGCTCCAGTTGTGCTGCCTTTGGGTGGAAGCCACTGCGTCGTTCTGGCCTCAACATGGCGGCCTGTTAACGCTACTTCTTGACTTCTCCGAACCCGCGCCGCAAATGTCGGCACCGGCGACAAGCTCGCGTGTATAGCTCCTCGCCCTCCCGCTAGAAGCGAACGATGGATCGAGCCGTCAACGTGCGCACCTACCTGGATTTCGAGAAGCCCGTGGCAGAGCTTGAGAGCAGGATCGCCGACCTCAAGGCCATCGACGGCGATGACGATGCAGTGTCGATCACCGAGGAGGTGACCAAGCTGCAGCAGAAGGCGCACCAGGCGCTGATGGACACCTACGCCAAGCTCACCCCTTGGCAGAAGACGCAGGTGGCCCGCCATCCCGACCGGCCGCACTGTCTCGACTATGTGGCGGCGCTGATCGAGGACTTCGTACCCCTGGCCGGCGACCGCTACTTCGCCGAGGATGCGGCCATCATGGGTGGCATCGGCCGCTTCCGCGGTCGCTCGATCGTGGTGATCGGCCATGAGAAGGGCTCCGACACCGAGAGCCGCATCAAGCACAACTTCGGCATGGCCCGCCCGGAGGGCTACCGCAAGGCCGTGCGCCTCATGGACCTGGCGGAGAGATTCGACCTGCCGGTGCTCACCCTGGTCGATACGGCCGGCGCCTTTCCCGGCATCGACGCCGAGGAGCGCGGCCAGGCCGAGGCCATCGCCCGCTCCACCGACCGCTGCCTGTCGCTCGGCGTGCCCATGGTGGCCGTCGTGATCGGCGAGGGCGGCTCCGGCGGGGCCATCGCCATCGCTACCGCCAACCGCGTGCTGATGCTGGAGCACTCCATCTACACGGTCATCTCGCCCGAGGCGGCAGCCTCCATCCTGTGGCACGACCCCGCACGGGCGATTGACACCGCCACCAACATGAAGATCACGGCGCAGGACCTCAAGACGCTCGGCGTCATCGATGTGGTCATCTCCGAGCCTGTCGGCGGGGCGCACCGGGACCCGGCTCTCGTCTTCCGCCGCACCGGCGACGCCGTCGCCAAGGCCTTCGCCGAGCTCTCTGCCCTCGGCCCCGACGCCGTCCGCCGCCAGCGCGCCGACAAGTACCTGGCGATCGGGCGCAACCTGTAGGCCGTGACGGGGTCAGACCCCTCGCCTCCAAGTTTGAAATTTGAACGCGAAGCCGAGGCGAGGGGTCTGACCCCGGTCCTTGACGTCCGCCGAGTCCCACCCGTCTACACGTGTTCGCAAGCGAAGCTCATTCGGGGCGCTGACGCCGCCACAGCTCCACATTGCCCTCGCATCTGAGCGCGTAAAGCACGTTGCTGTCCGGCGAAAGGGTGCCGGCGCACACCGGTGCGGAAGGCCCGACATAAGGCCCAAGGCGCGGCTCGCCATACCAAATGTAAAGTCGCTTATCGTCGTTGAGGATCAGGACGGCAGAGCCATCGTCGGCCAGGTCCAGGATCTGCGCTTCGCGCGCAAGCCCGGTCAACTCTTTCTCAGCCTGCATCGTTTCCGGCGACCAGAGCTTGATCGTACCGTCGGCCGAGCGCGACAGCATGCGCCCACCCCTTATCGCTGCGATCTGCTCGACGGCGCCCCGGTGCAAACGGTAGGTCTGCTTCGCGCGGCAGCTCCGATCGTGTCGCACGATCGTCCCGTCGTCGTGCGCCGTGTAGAGGTCGCCGTCGGAGCCGAACGCTGCGTCGTTGGCCTTGCCGTCCATGCGGCAGACGATCTCGCGCGATCGGTACGACGCCACCAACAGCTCTTCCTTGTGGGCTTCCTTCGGAGGCATCGTGGTAGCCCGCACCAAGAACCGGTCCGATCCGGGATCCGACACGCTCCACGCTACGTCCGCCCTCGTGCAAAGGGTTGCCCACGACGCCTTCCCAAGCAGCGCGAAACTGCCGAGATCGACGAATCCGAGCGCACACCGGCCCGGATAGGCGTAGACCGCAAGCGCCGGTGCACCTGCCGCGAAGAGAAATTGTGGGCCCCCGTCATGCTCGACGCGACGGGTCTGGAGCCCGCCACCACCCAACGGAACCATGGTGAGACTGTCGTATTGGGCAACCGCGACCGACGAGTCTGACGCGACATGCGCGATGTCGCGGGGCCACGGGCTTGCCGGCAAGACCTCGGTGCGAACGGCGGCTTCTTTTGCAGCGTCCCATACGTGCAGCTTCCCGTTGTCCTCGACGGTCACGATACGCCCGCCCGCCTTGGTCAGGCTCTCGGTCCTGCACCTGACATCGCGCGTCGGAACGCAGGTTTTGTCCTCGAGCGTGCGCACATAGTCGAAGTAGTAGGGCTTTCTGGTGCGAACCGAGGCCGCGGCGCGGACCTTTCCCTTCTGCGCAGGTGCCAGCGCGGTCACCCGGCCGGGAAGGCTCGCGGACACGAACGGGCGTTGGGCTCCGGCGGTGGTGGCTATGACATCGTCGCGAATCTTTCCCGCGAGCAGCCGCAGGTCGATCGCCTTCTCACCCATCCGGCGTGCCAGGGTTTGCGCGAAGGGGCTGTTGACGTTGCCGTCGAGCGCCGTCTGGCCCGCCGCCGCAGCGTAGATGATGACATAGCCGTCGAGCTCGACCTCTGCGAGGCCGCGATTCACGACGCCTGACGGCGATGTCAGCCGCGCGGCGAATGGATTGTCACGGCAGGCGTCGAGGGCGACAATCTTGACGGATGCGCCCGCCAGGCTCCGGGCGACCTTTTCGAAGGGGACGGCCGTCGCCGGCACATCATCGAACGATCGGATGCTGGCGTCGACCGGCAAGAGCCAGTTCGCGCCGCTGGCCTCCAGCCCGTGTCCGGCGAAGTAGACCATCGCCAGATCGGCCTGCATGGCGTCGTGCGCGAACTCCTGCAGCGCGGTCTCCATGCCCTTGCGGTCCAGATCGGCGCCCAGCTGCACATCGAATCCCGATGCGGCGAGGGCTTTCGCCACCAGGCGCGCATCGTTCAACGGATTGGCGAGAGGCGAGACGCTGCGATAGGCGGCATTGCCGATGACGAGGGCGACACGCCTGGCTTCGGCTCGATCACCCACGCCGAAGAAGCACAGCATGAAAATGACGGTCGCGGCTCTCGCCAATGACAGTCTTCCTTCCATCTTGCCCCCGGTCTCTGGCGTTTCCGAGCGCTTGCGCAAGCGACATCGCCCGCCTCCCTGCCACCGAACCTCTCATTGAGTGCAGCCCGCACGTTCAACGGTGTCGATGCGGGGAGGGTGCGCCCCCTCGTGCCAGCTGCTCCCGGTCCAGATTGAAGGACGTGTTTGCTGCCTTGATGGCAACTTCGAGTCTTATTTATTGCCCCGGTCCGCCAGGAAGCGCTCGCGGTGAGTTGCGTCGGCCCGATGGGCACCCTGCTCAGCGGAAGTCGGCAGCCGTCAGGATGGGCGTGAAGACAATGCCGGCAGCCTTGAAATTGTCGGCGGCCCCTTCAAGGCGGTCCACGACGGTGATCACCCGGTCGATGATGGCGCCCTCGGCCTTGAGCGCCTCGATGGCCTTGGCGGCGGAGCCGCCGGTGGTGGTCACATCCTCCAGCACCGCGACCCGCTTGCCAGCCAGGCTCTCGCCTCGCGCCAGGCCCTCCACCAGCTTCCGCGCGCCATGCTCCTTGGCCTGCTTGCGCACGAAGAAGGCGGGGAGCGGCCGGCCGCGGACGTGGCTTGCTGCGGCAACCGCGGTGGCCAGCGGCACGGCGCCCATCTCGAGCCCGCCGACCAGGTCCACCTCGGCGCTCGCAAGCGCGTCAAGGATAAGCGTCGCGATCAGGTGCGCGCCCTCCGGGTCGAGCATGGTGGGCTTCATGTCGAAGTAGAAGGTGGACGAGCGCCCCGACACCAGCGTCACGTCCGAACCGGCGGAGAAGGACCGGCTCTTGACGATTTCAACGAGGCGGCGGCGGGGGGGCTCGGTGTCGGTCATGGAGGGGCTCACGGTGGGCTCTCAGGGAAACTCTCGGGTGACGCTGGGGTGGTCTCCCCAGCCTTCGCCCCATGCCGCCCGGCGTGTCAAGCGGGCGGGGGCCGTGGTATGGCGTCGTCAGGGCGCTTGCGCACATCTTGGAGCGGCAGGGCATGAACTCGGAGCTCACAGCCAGGTTTCCGGACGCGGCCTACATCGACCCCACCGCCCGCGCCTACGGCCGGGTGGAGATCGGCCCGGACGCGAGCCTGTGGCCCTATGCCGTGATCCGCGCCGAGGGCTCGCATGTACGCATAGGTCGCTGCAGCAACCTGCAGGACCACGTCATGGTGCACGTGGGCTACCGAGCGCCGACCGTGGTGGGGGACTATTGCTCGATCACCCACCGGGCGGTGCTGCACGGGTGCACCATTGGCGACAACTGCCTGATCGGCATCGGCGCCACCGTCATGGAGGGCGCGGTGATCGGCGAGAATTCCATCGTCGCCGGCCACAGCTACGTGGCCGACAACACCGTGATCCCGCCCAACTCGATCGTCATGGGCACACCGGCAAGGGTGATGAGGACGCGCAACAGCTTCGTGGCCAACCGCGTCAATGCCATGCTCTATCAGCGCAACGCGCGGGCTTATGCGCGGGGCGATCACCGCGCCTGGGACGGCCCAGAGTACGAGGCCGAACTGCGCCGCTGGACGGAGGAGGCCGAGCGGGCGTTGGCGGGGCGGGTGTAGAGGCCGGCAGGAGCGGGGTCGGCCTCCGGGCCAAGGTGCTTGTGGCCGTGCTCCCAAGGTATTGGCCCAGGTGTGCCCCAACGCTCCCCCGATGGGTCCGATGCAACCACGACGTGCCTGTTCGTTGCCCGCTCCCCTGCGCGTCCGGCCCCCGCAGGAGCCGGGCGTGGGGCAGGCCTCCTCCAAAAGCGCCTTGTCACAAACGCGCGGCGCAGTCAGAAATAGTAGCCATGGTTGGGGCGATAGAATTTTCCCGGCAGGTTGGGGCGCTGCCCATCCGCAGAGGGGTGGACGGGACGCTCAACGTGCTGCTCGTCACCACGCTGCAGACGCAACGCTGGATCATTCCCAAGGGCTGGCCGCTGCCGGACCGGCAGGACTGGGCCGCGGCCGCCGTAGAGGCGCGCGAGGAGGCCGGCGTACTGGGGCGGGCACGGCAAGGCAGCATCGGCTCCTACACCTACGAGAAGCGCCGCCCCACCGGCCCCGTGCCCGTGCGGGTCTCGGTCTATGTCCTGGAGGTGCAGGAGGAGCTGGACACCTGGCCGGAATGCGCGCGGCGTCGACGTGCCTGGTTCACGCTGGAGGAAGCCGCGGAGGCCGTGCGCGAGCCGGAGCTCAGGGCGCTCCTCCTCCGTATCAAGGCCGCGTCCGAGCGGCTGGTGGGCGGCCAACGCGCCTGACGCGGTCCCATTCGCCCGCTGACTGTCCAACGGGCATTGTCACCTCCACGTTGCAGCTTGCAGGGCGCGCAGGCGCTCTCGCCCTACCCTCAGCAGACTACCCAAGCCCTCGGCCCGCCACAGGTGCACGCATTTGCGCAGTTTGCGCACCACCCAGCCCACAGCATCGCGGTCGACGCCGGCTGCAGTCTCGTCGATCTGCGCCGGCGTGACGGCGGGAGCCTTGGGGATGCCGACGAAATGGCCCACTGCCTCCGTCAACGCCCCGTGGCGAGATGACTTGTCGCGCAAGTGAGACAGATCGAGCCAGCGCGTCAGCGCGAACTGGTCCGGCGCCGCAAGCGCCATCGTCTCGAGCAGGCTCTGCTCGGCGGACTTCACCCGTCTGAGGCTGGCGCCATCCACGATCGACGCCGGCGCCCCTGCCTCGAGAACCGCCTCGATCTCCTCGTCGACGAGGGCGACGAACTTGTCGTAGCTCCATCGGCCGCTGGCAATCATGCTCTCGTAGGCCCGGTCGGCAATCTCGGCGATGCGCCCGACATCGCCGAGCTCATCGAGCACGTCATCGATATTGGAGAAGTCCCTTCTGACGGTAAGACAGTCGATACCCGGCTGCACGACCCCCGAATAGCTGCCCTCGAGCACGATCAAGGCCGTGCCCAGCGCAGCCGCTTCGAACATGCGGGGCGAGACCTGCCCCATATCGATCTCGGCCTCCCTGTGCGCAATCCTGGGGCGGTATGCCTCATACGTGATGTGCGGTTGTGTCCGGATGATCTCCTTGTACTCCCGCTCCATGCTGCCATCCCAGTCGAAGATATTGCAGCCGCTGGGCGTTGCCAGCGTGGCCCGGCAAGACAGCATGAAGCCGTACCATCGCTCCTGGTAGATCCGAGCTTCCTCGGTCCAGGCGATGTCATGCGGGACCTTGCGGTGCTCGCAAGTGGACTTGAACCGGCGGCCGATCTCGCTCTTGTAAAAGGACAGGTCCCCCCAGAAGTGGCCGAGGTGGCGGCCGCGGTAGCCGATCCAGCTGGGGCGAGCCTGCATCGGTGGCAGCTTGTGGCGCGGGATGCGCGCGAGCCGCTGTGGCACGTAGCCGGTCAGAACGCGCCGGAAGCGCACCCCCGGCAGCATAGCCGGCGGATACACCCACGCGATCTTGTCCTCCGGCACGCATGTGAACACGAGCTTGATGCCGAGCTCGCGAATGCCGTCGCGAAGCTTGTTCGTTTCCTGGTACTCGTCCTGAGGGAACGCGACCTTGAGGCCGCGGAATTTGACGATTGCGGACCGCACAAGCGGCGACATGCTCTCGAGGTAGCAGAGCCTGCAGCTGTAGGTGATGAGGAGGACGTCGTAGTCATCGAAGCTGAAGGCGGGCTTCGAGGTGCCGTCGACGTGCAGGAAGTGAATGTTGTTGGCCGAGTGGCGCCGGAAGGCCTCCAGGTAATCCTGGACCGTCGGCGTGTACATCGACTGACCATTGTACAGGACGAGGACATTATACACGTGCGGATTTCCTCTTGCTGGGCCAGCGGCCGGGCAGTCACCCTCGGTGCGAACCTTTCAGAAGGAGGTCCATTGGCTCGGACCGGAAGCATGACGGCAGACGGAACCGCTGTACCATGTGCGCGTATATGGCGTGGCCTGCGGACTCGGCGAAGGCGCTCAGGCCTTGGTGCGGGCGAATGCAATAAGCACCAATCGCCCGTCGGTCTCTCCGAAATAGTCGTCCATCTTCTGATCGGCCTCGGCGAGCACGTTGAGACGTCGGCTCGTCGCAGCATCGTATGGGCGGATCTGCATGCCGCGTGGCTCGGGGACGTCGTTCGTCGGGATGAGGACATCCCAATGCTCGCCAAAGTCGACGTGCTGGATCAGCGAGAACGCCGGGATGCCGCTGTCCTCCACCGTGATCTCCGAGAATAGAGCGGAGCGCTCCAGCAACCGGCGCAGGTTGCTGCTGTTGAAGAGTGACAAATGGAACGGCGGGACAACGTTCGCCGAGGAGCCGCGTGAGACAGTCGCATTGAGCCGCGTGAAGTTCGGGACCACCGTGACCAAGGTTCCGCCAGGCTTCAACAGTCGAGCATAGTCCTTGACGAACTGAAACGGATTGGCGACGTGCTCCAGCACAGCCACGGACGAGATGACATCGAAAGTCTCTCCCTTCGCAAGCAACTCCGAAGCCGTGTTGGCCAAGGTCTTGAGTCCATAGAGCTCGTTGGCGATCTCCACCGAACGCGGATTGAACTCGTTGATCGCGACATCCCAGCCGGGAGCAACCTGCGCGATGAGATTGCCGAAAACACCAAGTCCGCCGCCGACATCGAGCCACCTCCCGAAACGCCTCTTGTTGGTCGCGCGCATTGCGATGTCGGCGAGCGTGGAATTCGGCACGGAGAATGGTGTCGCCTCACCGCCGCGCTTTGCGCGCGGCAGCTCGAACAGCTCCCGGACGTTGGTGTAGTAGCGTCCGCCATAGAGAGCTGAAGCGACATCGTCGGGCGGATAAGGGTCGACGCACACGAAGCCGCAGGCGTCGCACCGCTTGTGCTCGAAGCCAAATTTCGCAAACGCCGGCCGCAGCGAACCGCTACCGCAACAGGGGCACGCCGGGTGTCTCGGCCAAGCATGAGGATAGCCGCCCTTGCCGACGCATAGTGCAGCGATCTCCTCGCGCAGCGTCTTGACGGCGTCAGGATCGAGGGTTGCCGCCGCGGGGGCTGAGCGGCCGTTGGGACCTGTCCCTGCGCCGTTCGCCAATGGCGCATGCGTCAGCGTCGGACGAAAGAACAATGGTGCCCCAACGCCGAGCCCGCCGTCGTCGACCGTGAACGGATACCACAAATGCCGATATTCGTAGAACTCCCAGTTGGCCGGCTCGTTCGCCAAGAGCCCCACGGAGAGAAGGTAGTCCCCGCCCGCGTAAGGGGCATAGGGAAAGTCGAGGGTAATCGTGCCCGCTTTCGCCGGCCTGATGCGTATGGCCGCATCCGCATAGGATTCGCGTTTCTCTGACGGCATTATGTTCTGCGTGAACCACTGGGTGATTGGCGCCAGGTCGGAGGCCCGGTTCACCGCGATGGCGATGCCGAGCGAGCCGTCGGGAGTGTCGCCATCCGACCGATAGTGCACCTTCAACGAGAAAGGGAGTGTCGTGACCAGCCGTCTCGCCGGCTGCTGGCGAGCGTCGAGCAGCTCCACGGAGTCGATGAAGAATGGGCCGCGCCGAAATACGTTGCGCGTCTCAGTTGCTGCGGGTTTGATAAAGGGGTGCTGCGAGCCCGTGTCTGCCGCTTCAGCCCCAATTGCAGAGGCCGCCTCAGGCTCAGCAGATCCGTTCGCGTGTCGCTTGCCGGCATCTGTCTGGGGCGCGCCGGAGCTGGCGTTCGGCAGGGCAATGGCGGATGCCACAGGCAGCGGCTCGGCCGGCTCGACCGGAATCTCCTCGATCCAGCCCTGGCTGTCGGCTCCGGCGTGCGCGGCCAGGTCGTAGCCCTGGATGACCGAGAGAGCCGGCCCGATGGCCTTGAGCCTGCCCTTGTCAAGCCACGCCACGCGTTTGCAGAGCTGCGCGAGGAGTCCCGTGCCGTGGGACACCAGCAATACGGTGTGCCCGCTGTTGCAAAGCTTGCGGATGCGCCTGAGGCATTTCTGCACGAACATGGCATCGCCGGCGGCGAGCGCCTCGTCGATGATGAGGATCTCGGGGTCCGCCGCCGTAGCGATGGAGAACGCGAGGCGGGCGCACATGCCGCTCGAATAGGTCTTGATCGGCAGGTCGATGAATTCGGCGAGCCCGCTGAAGTCGATGATGTCGTCGAGCTTTCGCGCAATTTCGCCCTGCGTCATGCCGTAGAGCAGCGCGCTCACTCGAATGTTCTCGCGGCCGGTGTATTCCATGTTGAAGCCGAGGCCGAGCTCGAGGATCGCTGTCACCTTGCCGCGGATCTCAACGCTGCCCGCCGTCGGATCGAGCACGCCGGTGATGATCTTCAACAATGTGCTCTTGCCGGCGCCATTGGAGCCGATGATGCCGAGCACCTCACCCTTCTCGACCTCGAACGACACCCCGTCCAGGGCGTGAAAGGTCCGATGGCGCTTGCGGCGCGTCAGGGCCTCCAGGGCGAGGTCGCGGGGTTTGTCGTAGACTTCGAAGCACTTCGACACATCGGTGACGCGAATGGCCGGAAACGACATTAGGCGAGCCTCCCTCTAGAGAACGCTCGACAGGTGATGACGCAGCCGAATGAATACGGCGGCGCCCGCAATCAGCGTCAAGGCCGCGAACGCTGCTGTGAAGAACCACGACCAGGGATGAGCAAGCGTGCCGAAGTAGATCGCATCCTGATAGCACCAGATCAGATGACTGAACGGGTTGACGAGCAGGAGCAATTGCAACGGGGCCGGCACCCATTCGGGCAGGTACATGACCGGAATGAGAAACACGTTCACGGTCGTGAATATGCGCAGGACCTCGGGTGTGTCGCGAAAATAGGGCGTGGCTGACGCCAGCATCAGCGCGAGGCCGAACAGAAGCGATACGTGCACGGCTGCAAGGACAGGCAGCAGCAGGAACGTCCAGGGCGGGACCCCTCGAATGTAGAACGTGACGGCGCAGACGGCGATCAACAGCACCGACTGCGCAACGATGCCTGCCACGACCGTCTTGGCAACCAGCACGTCGGTCGGGAACATGACCTTCTTGACGATCGTGATGTTCGCGATCATCACGGAGGCGGACCGCACCATCACGTCCTGCGTCAGCAGCCAGGGCGCGAGGCCTGCAAACAGGTAGACGAGGTAGTCCTCTGGTCCGCTCTGACCGATGCGCACCTTGAGCACGACCATGAACAGGAAGGCATAGACAAGAAGCATCAGCAGCGGGTGGGCGATGATCCACAGCGCCCCGCCGAGCTGCCCCGCATGCAGGTCGGTGATCTCGCGCCGCGCCAGCGTCCACACGAGAAGGCGATGCTCGAGCAAGGACCGCACGATGCGCCGGAGGCCGACGCCGCGCTCGACGGCGTCGCTGCCCCTGCGGATAACGGCAGCTTCGCCCAACGCGCTGTGATTCATGCCGGCAAAATCCTTCGCCATATCCGATTTTCCCCATGGCTGAAGCGCGGGGAGGAAAGCGCCTCAATGAAGCGCCCTTCCCGCTGCGCGTCTCCCACCTTTGACCCAGGTGCCCCCGCGGCCGATCACTGGACGCAGGCCGCAAAGTAGAGAGGTCCGATGTCGGTTCCTTCCCGGTCGCCGTAGTGTTAGAGGTCGTGCTCGGTCCCAATCCGACAGCGGAAAGGCGCGAAGGGTCTTGCGGAGCATCAACCATGACGCCGAAACGCTGTGCAGCGGCCGGCAGGGCCGACCCATGGCAGACACGCAGCAGGTACGGGATGTAGCGGTGCGGGAATGGGCAGGACCGCGAAGGAGGCCGCGAGCCTTGCAGAGGCCGCTCCGGCACGCTACCGCCCTTGAGGTTGCCCGGCTCGTCACCAGGCCGCCCAGCTCCGTCGCAGGCAGCGCCGACCAACGCTGGTAGGGTGTTCACCCCGCGAACGTCAAGACTGGCGCTGACGATATGAACAAACCGCGGCACCGTTGCAGGGGATGCGGACAAAACGGCACCATACCGCTTGCACCGCTCGCGGAGCGTGCCGTCGCGTGTCAATAGAATAGATGATATCTGATAAAGTGCAGCATTTAACTCGCCAACCCCTAGAATATTCGCGCTTGCAATCTGTTTATAGCCTGCACGTTTGATTGGCGTTCCCAAATCGAACGCCTTAAGAGTTCAAGACTGAAACGGGGGCCTCCACAGATCGCACCACGACGCTCTTGCCGCGTTGGCGAAGGCGCGAGGTGGATTGGTCCGGCCCACGACCGGGGGCGTCCCACCCGGATGGCGGTAGCGTATCGAAATCGCCGCGGAGCCAGCGGCAGCCTCGATCGCGGGCGTCGATCACAAGCATCGCCAGCACAGACAGCAGTGGGCCGTCGGACCGAAGATGATGCTGCAGCCCGAGTCTGATGCCCGTTTGGGCATCCATTTTCGTGCGACCGGGGGCAATGCGGGCAGCGCCCAGACCGGGCCTGTCATGAATGTGCTGACCCTCTACGGGATGGCCCATACCTTTACGAGCGCGGTTTATGAGCATCTGCTCGCGCTGAAAAAGTGGTCCCGCCATCGCGTCGTCTTCGCTGGCCTCGATTCGCGCTCCGTGCTGCCTTACGACCTCGCCGCATTCGACGCGGTTGTCGTCCACTATTCCGTGCGGCTGCCCTTCGACCAGATCGGCGAGCGCGCCGCCGACAAGCTCGCCGGCTTCCCTGGCGTCAAGGCGCTCTTCATCCAGGACGACTACGACTATCCCCGGCGCGCCCATCACTGGATACGCCGCTGCGGCTTCGACCTCGTGTTCACGGTCGTGCCGGCGCGCAGCCTCGCCGACATCTACCCGCCGGAGCTCTTCCCGGGCGTGCAATTCGTCTCCGTCCTGACCGGCTATGCCGAGAAGCTGCGTTGCCCTGGCTCGGAGCGACCGCCCTCCGCACGCCCCATCGTCGTCGGCTACCGCGGCCGGTCGCTGTCGCTGCAGTACGGCCTGCTGGGACGCGAGAAGGTGAGCATCGGCAGGGTCGTGAAGGGCTACTGCGAGGCCAACGACATCGTGAGCGACATCGCATGGACCGAGGATGCGCGCATCTACGGGCAGGACTGGTATGCGTTCGTTGCCCGCTGCCGCGCCAGCCTGGGCACGGAGAGCGGCTGCAACGTGTTCGACTGGCACGGGAACCTGGCGCGCCGCCTGGCGGGCTACGCGCGGGCGCACCCGGATGCCAGCGAGGACGAGATCTACGAGGCGGTGGTTGCGCCGCTCGAGAGGCCGGGACTCATGAACCAGATCTCCCCGCGCTGCTTCGAGGCCGCGGCGCTTCGCTCGGTCCTGGTTCTGTTCGAGGGAGAGTACTCCGGCATCCTCGAGCCGGACGTGCACTTCATCCCGCTCAGGAAGGACTTCTCCAACCTTGCAGAGGTCTTCGCTCGCCTCGCCGACGATCGCTTCTGCGATGAGATGGCCGAGCGGACATACGCCGACGTTGTGGCGTCGGGTGCCTACTCCTACGGATCGCTGGGTGCCCTGGTCGACCGCCATCTCGACTCGGCCGGCGCCTCCAAGGGGCTCGCGCGGCTCCCGCGCAACGGCTGTCTGGGCGATGCCGCCGTGCAGGACTCGCCCGGCATCACGGAGTGGCCGGTGCGTGTCCAGGCGCCGGAATGGAAGGTCTCGAGCCTGCGCGATGCGGTCTTCCGTGCGAAGGATGTGCGCGATATCGGCCTGCGTCTCGCCTACTACTCCTGGGGGAAGATGCCGCTGGACCTGCGCCGGCACCTGAAGCCGAAGCTCCGCCGGCTCCTCAGGTACGACTGATCCCGCAATCGCAGCGCGCGCCGGCTTCGGCGAGGCTCCAACGATCCCATGACCTTCTGTCGCTCTCTGCTGTGCCTTCAGCCGAAGGAGGGTGAGCCATGTGTGGC
>Ga0075421_100002209_pt1 | contig 23149 bp, 20 predicted proteins | sample SoiMetdeltSBSDD5_FD_75292 | JGI IMG/M metagenome (GOLD analysis project Ga0075421, IMG submission 75292) | Bulk soil microbial communities from a Populus tree surrounding site in Tennessee, USA - Soil MetaG P. deltoides SBSDD5 | ecosystem: Environmental > Terrestrial > Soil > Tree plantation...
CCGCCACCGTGCGATGGCGCTGTGGCGTGCGGCTCCCGACGCGGAGCGGAACTTGGCTCCCGACGCGGAACAGGACTCGGCTCACGGCGCGGCGCCGGACTCGGCTCGCGGCGTGGTGGCGGCCCGTCCGACCGATGCTCTCTCGCCGCCGGGCGACGCTGCTCTTGCACCGTGCGGCGCTCGGCCTTTTCCTTCGCCCGCTTTCGCTCTTCCGCTCGGCGGGTGCGGATGGCGGCAATGCGCTCACCAATCGGAACCTCGAACCGTTCCGTCGGCTTCGCCGAGTAATCGAAGTCCGAGACAACGATGCGGGGGAGCGACCGCCCGACCGCACGCTCGATCGCGCGGAGGTCGCCCTCCTCCTCCGGCGACACGAACGTGAACGCGTCGCCGGTCGCCTCGGCACGCGCGGTACGACCCACGCGATGGATGTAATCCTCGGGTACGTGCGGCACGTCGAAGTTCACGACGTGACTGAGCTCCTCCACATCGATTCCGCGAGCGACGATATCCGTTGCCACGAGGACCTGGAACTGTCCGCGCTTGAATCCGTCGAGCGCGAGCGTGCGCTGCGCCTGCGAACGATTCCCGTGAATGCGGGCGACCGACACGCCCGAGCGCTCCAGCACTTCCGCCAGCCGATTCGCGCGGTGTTTCGTGCGCGTGAACACGATGACATCCTTCAGGTCGCCGCGGCGAATGAGCTCGAGGAACAGTGTCGGCTTGAGCGACTCCGCCACCGGGTAGATCGCCTGCGTGATGCCAACCGCCGGCGCCGCCTTTCGCTCCAGATTGACCGTCGCCGGGTTGTGCTGCAGCTCGCGCGCAAGCTCCAGGATCGGACCGGGCATGGTGGCCGAGAAGAGCATCGTCTGTCGCTTTGCCGGAAGGTGCTTCAGCACTTTCCGGATGTCCGGCAAGAACCCCATGTCGAGCATCCGATCGGCTTCGTCGAGCACGAGCACTTCGAGGCCATCGAGCCGTGCGTACTCATGGCGAAAGTGGTCGAGCAAGCGGCCCGGCGTCGCGATGACGACGTCGACGCCCGATCGAAGGGCATGCTCTTGCGGCCCCATCGCGACGCCGCCGAAGATGGCCGCGCCCGAAAGCGGCGTATGGACGGCGAGCTCCGCGAGATGCTGCTCGATCTGCGCCGCGAGCTCTCGCGTGGGCGTGATCACGAGGGCACGGGTGCGTCCGCGCGGACGCGTCATCAGGCGATGCAGAATGGGAAGCAGGAACGCAGCCGTCTTTCCGCTCCCCGTCATCGCACACGCAAGCACATCGCGCCCTTCGAGCGCCGGCGGAATCGCGTCCGTCTGAATGGGCGTGGGGCGCGTGAAGCCGACCTCCTTCACGCCGCGGAGGAGGTCTGGATGCAGGCCGAACGAGGAAAAGGGCATGACGGGTCGAGTCGGGTTCCAGCGGCGCAAGCTACTCGGCCAGCCATCCCCCTCCAAGGCTCACGGCGCGGAGCGTGTCGTTCGCTTCTTCGCGCGGCGCTTCGTCAGTCGGGCGAGGTCGATGCTGCGTGCCGACACGACGTCGGCCTTGAGCGCGTGCTGCATCTGCGCGAGCGCACCGCGCTGCAGCGCCGGCGTCAGCGCTGCCACGCAATCGCGCGGAACGATCAGGCGGTAGTCGCGCATGTACGCGTCGGCGGCCGTGAACAGCACGCAGACGTCTGTCGTCATGCCCGTCACGATGAGCGTCTCGACCTGCAGGTGATTGAGGAGCAGGTCGAGCGTCGTGTTGTAGAACCCCGAGTGCTTCGGCTTCAGAACGAAGTAGTCGTTCTCGTCAGGCACCAGCAGCTCGGCGACGGGACGCCCTCGCACACCGTCTTCGAGGCAATGCGCGACGAGCCGTCGAAAGTCGGAGCGCCATCGCCCGAAGTTGTCGTTGACGTAAATGGCGGGGATCCGCGCCTCCGCCGCGCGACGCTTGAGCGTCGCGATCCGTTTGGCCATTGGCAGCGCCGAGCGAAGCAGCCGCGCGCCATCATCGAACTCGAGATCGTTGATCGTGTCGATCAGCAGCAACGCGACGGGTGACGTGTCGGGTGCGTTGCCGTGGAGATCGGAGACGGTGCGGGCCACGGTGTGCTCGGTGATAGCGCTGAGTCCCTGACGTTCGTGCTCGGCACGTCCGTCAGATCGCAACCCGCGGGCCGCAACCTCCCCTACGATGCCGCGGCGCTTCGAGCTGGCGGTGTGAGCGCCTGACGGAAGACGTGCAACACGCACCGCAGGCCGCCGTTCTCGCGCACTTCGCGCGGCGAGAGCCCCGTGTATCGCTTCAGCATGTTCCTGAGCGAGGTCGCCGAGGCAAAGTCGAGCAACAGGGCGATCTGCTCGACGGAGCGTGCCGGATCTTCGAGCATCTGCGCGGCGAGTGTGAGCCGACACCACGCGATCATCGCGCTTGGCGTCGGCAGGCCAGCGGCGGCCAGCCGGTCCACCAGCGTCTTGCGATGCACGCCGAGAGCGGCGGCGGCATCGGCGACGGTGACTGCCTGACGCGCGTGCTCGAGCGAGTAGCGGAGGAACGGCACGACGCTCGGCGGGACGAGCGGCGCGATCGCTTCGAGCACGTGCTTCGCGCCGCAGTGCTCCTGCGCCGTCGCGATGACGGAGCGCAATGCGACGCCGACATCATCGACGCCGCGCAGAATTAGATCGTTCACACCAGCGCGCGCGAGCGCGAGAATCTCGCGCGATGAATCGGGCGTGAGCGCGCAGTACGCAACGACGGGCACGCTTGGAAACCCATCGCGAATGGTCCGGACCATTCCAATGGTCGACGCGCCGATGCGGTCGCGGACGTCGACGACGACGACGCCAGCGAGCCCTTCGCTGACGAGGGCGAGCATTTCATCTTGCTGGTCGCAGGTTCGAACGGCCGCGTACCCGCGAAGCGCCTCCTGAATGCGCGCCCGCGCCGCCATCTCGCGAACCAAAACCGCGACGATCACCGCAAAAAGACCGGGCTGGGGTTACATGGCGTATGGGCATTGCCCATACGATGTCGGTCGGCCGTCACGCTCGGTGCTAAATGTATCGCGCCCCACGCCCCCTACCCTCCGGAGCGATACAATGTCCCGCGCGATTCGTTACGCCGTCCTTGCCCTTGCCGTTGCCACCGCTGCCTGCTCGAGCTCGGTCACCGAGCCGACCGCGGCGCCGAAGTGCACCGACACGCAGAACAGCGCAACGCAGTCTTGCGTTTCGTTGGACTACATTAACCCTAGGGTATAGCCACAAGCGCGGCCGCCGATTCCGTCTCCATTGCTTCGAGTGAGTGGATGACGTTCCACGACTCAGCGGTAAGCGACTGCGATGCGGCGCGAGCCGCGACCGTGGTCTCTCGGGGTTCCGTCGCAAGCACGATCTCAAAGAATCCATGCTTGCGAGCGAGCGCGCGCGCCCGAACACGATACTCTTCGGCGCGCGTTGCCTCGCCGTTATGTGAGTAAGCCGCGAACAGCGACCGCAGCACACTCGCGCTTTCGAAGGGCAGCGCACTCGCCGAGATCGATTCCTCAGCCAGCTTGGCGAGCGCAGTGAGCGACGCAGCGTCACCGATCGCCGCGGACGCGACCGCAGCGCCACCGATGCAAGGCAATCGATGGCGCGCGCTCTCAGCTCTCGACATCGACGCCAGAAATCCGCTGCGTGCCGCCTTCGACTGACCAGCGTCGAGCGCAACCTGCGAGAGGTTGATCAGGATCTCTGCCTGCCGCTCCGCCACTCCAGCGGCTAGCTCGAACGCCGCCCAGCCGTGCACGAGCGCCGTCTCGTAGTCACCCGCCGTGCCGGCGGCAATCAGGAGCCCTTGGTGGCCAATCGCCGCGAGCTCCGACAGCCCCGCCGATTCGGCCACGCCTAGTCCCTCGCGCAGCCGCTTGCGCGCGCTTGGGTAGTTACCGCGGACTCGTGCGGTCATTCCCATGCCAAGCATGGCCCGGGCTCGGAGCTCCGGCTCGTTGTACTTGGACCCTGCAGCAAGGACCCCGTCGTAGAGCTCATCGGCGCTGTCCAGATCACCGATCGTGCGGGCTACCCACGCCTGATCGGCCATCGCGAGGCCCAGGTCAAGTGTCGGCGCCGCGTTCGCCGCGAGTCGAACATGCCCCAGCGTGCTGAACGCGAGCCACAGCGCCCCCGCGTCCGCCATCTGCAAGGCAAGCGCACGCGCAGCCACCACCGCCTCCGTCGCGCCACGCTTCGTATCGATCGACCGCAACCCAGCCCGCATCCGTTCGAGCTCGGATAGCATCGCCTCTTCCTCGGGGGTGTCGGGTGACACCGTCGACCCGAGATCGCAGATCGCCGCCGCGCAGTTTTCGGCGATCGTCAGTCGCGCATCGCCCTGCGCCCGAGAAAGTCGGTGCAGGCAGTGGGCGACGAGAAGCCACACCGTGTCGGAGCGCCCGAAGTCAGTGCGACTCGGGTGCCGGCTCAGGTCCGAACGATACGCTTCGAGCGGCGACTGAAGTGGGAGCATTCGATCCCGTTGCAGAGAGGGCGCGGAGCTAAGATTGGGTGTCGTCCACGTTCGCACAAGGACACAGGGCACCTGCTCGCGCGGCGCCGTGACGGTTAGTGCATCGCGTGAAACGGGACGGCCGCCATGAGCGATCGCACCGCACACCAACCGGACCGGCGATGCTCACCTGCCGAACAGGGAACGAATCTTGAGAATCCGCCACGACGGCGCGACATCCTGGTTAGGAGACTCCGCCAACACAACCCCGGTGACAATCTCACCGAGCCGCGATCCACCTCGGACGCTCGTTCGAAAGCTCACCGCCCGCCGCGCAGCACCGTGCCGCCAACATCTGACGTGATATCTGAGGTCTCAAGACCATATCGCGGCAACACATCCGGCAGTGTATCGTTGGGGCGTGCAAGCCAAATCATCATTGGCGCGTTCTCATAGAGGACCGGGTTGGCCTATCCATTGGGAGACGAATGGCCGAGGACACTTCCACGCTCGCGGCGCTGTTCATCGATGACACGGCCCTCACGTTCCGCCGTCAGAAAGAGCTTGCCGAGCGTGCATTCACACAGGTCGATGACGCGGATTTTTTCCGCACGGTCGACGACGAGTCGAACAGCATAGCCATCATCGTGAAGCACATCGGTGGCAACCTGCGCTCACGCTTCACGGACTTTCTCAGGAGCGACGGCGAAAAGCCGGATCGGGATCGAGATAGTGAGTTCGTGATCGTGTCAGGTACGAGCCGCGCCCAGATCATGAGCGGCTGGGAGTCCGGCTGGACCGCACTGTTTCAGACTCTCCAGTCCCTTCGACCCGGCGACCTCGGGGAGACGGTGCACATTCGTGGCGAAGCCGTCAGCGTGCTCGCCGCCCTGCACCGCGCCCTCGCACACGTCGCGCAACACGTGGGTCAGGTCGTCATGCTCGCCAAGCACCTCCGCTCCAGCGAGTGGAAAACGCTCAGCATTCCGCGCGGCCAGTCCGGCAGCTGGACCCCGAGTCGCCCACAACACTGATCCCTCCACGCACCAACGGTCACGTCATGAAGCGCGGTACGGTGATCGCCCTCGTCGTCGTCGCTCTCTTTGCGGGATTCCTCCTCTGGTCGACGCTCTCCGCGCAGCGCGTGGAGTGCGAGACCTGCGTCGAGTTCCAGGGGCAGCGCAACTGCGCCACAGCGACCGGCGCGTCGGAGAAGGAAGCATTGCAGACCGCGCACATGACGGCATGCGGTCCCGTCACGCAGGGCATGAACGAATCCATCGCGTGCCAGAATCGGCCCGCCGTCGTTCAGCAGTGCCGTGCGCCGTGAGCGATCCGACGGCGCCTAGGGGACAGCCGTCGATGGCCTCGCTGGAGGCGGTGGGAGCGCTCTAAGTCGCTCCTGGAATGCCCGGAACTCCGGATCATCTCTCGTCAGGCGCGCGCTGTCAGGCAGAGATGCCGCCGCTATCACCCGGCGCACCGCCGTAATACGGTCCTCTTCGAGTGGATGCGACGCGAACCAGCCAGAGACGATGTCCGGCTGTTGCTCGCGATCACGGAGCAACTTCGAGAACATCGTCGCGATGCCGTCAGGATGATATCCCGCGCGCGTCATGATCCCGACCGCGGCTGAATCCGCTTCGAATTCGTCCTGGCGGCTGAAGCGTGCAAAGAGCGCGGCGCCACCAACGTTGATCGCGACGCGAGCAGCATCGCTCGAACACAGGCTCGTGAGGGCGCACACCACGGACACGCCGACGTTCGTCTTCTGGGCCTTCTCGAGACGTTCCGCCGAGTGCCGCAGGACGACATGCGCGATCTCGTGGCCGAGCGCCCCCGCCAGCTCCGAGACGTTTCCAGCCCGTTCGATCAGCCCGCGATTGACGTAGACGAATCCCCCCGGAAGCGCGAACGCATTCACGTCCGCGGCGTCGACAACCCGGAAGCGCCACTGGCGATCGTGGTCGTCGCTCGCGCTCGCCAGCGCACTCCCAAGCCTCGAGACGTACCCGGTGACTTCGGGGTCGGTAACGAACGGCATCGCGCTATCGACTTGCGCCGCCGCGTCAGCCCCGAGCGCTCGTTCCTCATCCTCGCCGACTTCGCACGCGAGGACGCTGGCGCACAGCAATGTGGATCCGAGTGAGATCAGGAACGAACGGGGTCGCATACTCTCCGAGATCGGGGCCATCGCGGACCGGGCAAGAGGCGTTCCGAACAGCCTCATCGGTTGTAGATCGGCCCGCCCCGCCGGAGATACAGGTCAAATACCGCGGTCGCTTCGTCACGCAGCCGTCCACTCTCAATGGCAACCCCGCGCTCGATCAGGTAGGCATGCGACTCGGGGAACACGGGTCCCTCGTCGAAGCTCAGCCGTTCGGCATCCTCGCGCGTCGCTGCGAAGACGAGGCGCGACACGCCGCTCCAGAGCGTCGCCCCGAGACACATCGCGCACGGCTCGCATGAGGAGAAGAGCTCATGACGCGGGCCACCGTCGTCGTGCAGCGTGAAGCTGCCGACGCGTCCCTGCGCCATCATCAGCGCGATAACTTCGGCGTGTGCACTCGAGTTATTGAGTCGCACCACGCCGTTCGTGCCGACGCCGACGAGTCGGCCCGTGCCGGACTCGAACACGGCAGCCCCGAACGGGCCACCGGTGTCGCGCGTGACGTTCTCGCGCGCGAGGCCGATCGCCAGGCGAACCCTGGCGTCGTCATCGGGGTACGGACGGTCGAAGTCGACGACCTCGCGTACCCACTCGGGATTCGTTATGCGGATCTCAGTCGGGTGCATTGCGGAATGGGCGTCCCGGTCGAACAATTGAATCAGACGCGCGCGAAGCTGGCAACCCCGGTTTTGACGCGCTCGTCACGCGCGTTCCGCGGACGTCGGTGGAACGCGCACGCAACTGGATCGTCTCGTCATCGATGCTCCTCACTGCCCTCGCCGCGCTCCTCACGCTCGGCGACACGACTGTGTTGCGGCCACGGCCGCCGGCGGAAGTCGGTATGGACGCTGACCGGCTTGCGCTCATCGACCGCGCCATGAAGCAGGGACTCGCGGCCGGTGGGTTCCCTGGCGCAGCGGTCGTTGTCGGGCGGAACGGAGCGATCGTCTGGGAAAAGGGCTACGGCGGGGCGGAGTGGGGGTTCGGCCTGCCGGCGGTGAATACGCGAACCACGCTGTACGATCTCGCATCGCTCACGAAGGTCGTCGCGACGAGCGCCGCCGCAATGGTGCTGTACGACCGCGGAAAGCTGAAGCTCGACGCCCCGGTCGGGCGCTACCTCCCAGAGTATCGTCGCGGTAACAAGTCGCGCGTGACCGTACGGGATCTGCTCACGCACCGATCCGGCTTGCCGGCCGGTCGCGACCTGCGCCGAGCACGGAACGCACGCGAAGCGAGACGCCTGGTGCTGGAAACGCCGCTCGAGGCCGAACCGGGCACTCAGACGCAGTATTCGGACGTTGGTGCGGATGTGCTGGCATTCGTGATCGAGACGATTACGGGCGAGCGCCTGGACCAATTCGTGGACCGCACCGTCTACCGACGGATTGGGCTGCGGAACACGCTGTTCGTGCCGGGACGCGATCGGCGTTCTCGCGCTGCTCCAACAGAAAAGAATCCTCCGCGCGGCTACCCGCTACGGGGCGAAGTGCACGACGAGAACGCGTTCAAATTGGGCGGCGTTGCCGGCCACGCCGGCTTGTTCGCGACGGCGAGCGATATCTCCGTGTTCGCGCAGATGATGCTCAATGGCGGCAGCTACCATGGCGTGCGGATCGTGAGCGATTCCACCGTTGCGCGATTCACCGCGCGAACAAGCGGGTCACGCGCGCTCGGCTGGGACACGTGCGGCGGCGGCGGGAGTTGCGGCTTCCACCTCGGCCACCGTGCGTACGGGCACACGGGCTACACGGGCACGTCGCTCTGGATCGACCCCGACGCACAGATGTTCGTCATCGTGCTGACGAACTGGGTGCACGCCGCGTACGGCGGCCGCGTGGCGCCGATCGCCGTGCTCGCAGACGTCCGGAGCGACGTGGCCGACATCGCTGCCCTGTCCATTGTCGATCGCGCAACTGGTCTCCTGCCGATGCCCGATCGGCTACGCGCGGACCGGAAAATCGGGTGGCGGCGCGAGGACTACGGCACTCGGTAGGGCGTCGCGCCGCGAATCCTCACTGTTCGGGTCAGCTCGTCCTGAGCCTGTAGCAACTTCTCGCGCAAGTCCCGCGGCAGGCTCGCGTGATCCTCCAGAAACCGCTCGACGGCGAGCAGCGCCTCGGCGCTCGTCTGCCCCTCGAGAAAGGACGAGAGCCACGATCCGAGGAAGAAGATCCGGCGATTCGACTGGATCCAGCGCAGCGAGTCGAGTGCGGGAACCAGATAGGGTCGCGTGAGGTCCGAGTGTCGTACGGAGTTGAACGCCTCGAGACTCGCCGTCACCCAATCCTCGTTCAGCGTGCTGTCAGCGAAGTAACGGGTGAAGTACTCGCGCTTCGTGCCGGCATCAGGGCGCGCGGCCGCCGCAACGAACGCTCGCCGCTTCCCTTCCGATCCGGAGTCAGCACGGGCTTCGCTCGCGAACCGCGCTTCGGCGGTTGGGGCCTTTCGCTCGAGGAGCGCTGTCACGATCGCCCATCGCGTTGGCGCTCGCAGCGGCGCACCGGCCGCCTCGGTACTGTCGAGCAGCGCGTCCAAATGGGTGAGTGCCGATGGTGTGCCGGCCACGCGCACGTACGTGTCGAGATACGGCTTCCGGAAGCCGTATCCCTTGCTCGCATCGGCGATACCGGCGCGAAGTGCGGGTTCGAGTGCCGCCAGCGCCGAATCTCGACGTTCGCGCGGCAAGTAGGCCAGCGTCGCCCGCCCGACACGCCCGAGAACGCCGCTCGTGATCTGCTCATCCGACTCGGTCCGCAATTCTGTCATGGCGATCGCCACGTAGCGGGCCGGATCGAGGCGGGCCTCGCGCACGAGATCCCACAGCGCCCCCCAGAGCATCGCGCGGAGGAACGAGTCCTTCACCTTGCCGATGTGCCGCTCGAGCCAGGAGACCGTTCGCTGGTCGGGTAACACGAGCGCGTATGCGTAGTCGTCGGCGTTCGCATAGACGAACACGGGCTCCGTTTTCGCGCGGGGGAGCGGGACGGTCACGCTGTCCTTTTCCAGCGTCGCCGCGAGCCTAACGACTTTCCCATCGTCGTAGCCGACGGCGACGCTCGTCCGAATCGGCCACGCGGTGCGTCCAGAGAGGGATTGCGCGGGGTGCTGCCGGAGCACCAACGAGAACTGGCCGTTGGTGCCGGCTCGCAGCTCCTGTTCGATTACCGGGACCCCGGGGCGCAGTATGTATTGCTTGCCCCACGCGTCGAGCGAGCGACCGCTCTCCGCGCCGATTGCTCCGAGCAACTCGCGCCAGGTCGCGTTGCCGTACGCGTGCGTGTCGAGGAAACGGCGGACACCGAGCTGAAACCGGGTCGGGCCGACGAGATACTCGAGTTGCTTGAGGACCGACGGCGCTTTGTTATAAACGATCGCGCCGTAGTTGCTCTTCGCCTGGTCGAGGTTGTCGAGCGCCTGCCAGACGGGCGTCGTCCCGCGCGTCGCGTCAACGGCGTAGGCCGTCGGCTTGTTGCGAAGGTAGAAGGTCTTCCATACCCCCGACGATGTGTCGAGAGACGACTGCATCTTCGCAGCCGTGTAGGTCGCGAATCCTTCCTTGAGCCAAAGGTCGTCGAACCACCGCATCGTCACGAGGTCCCCGAACCACTGGTGGGCTACCTCGTGATAGATCGTCGCGGTCCTGCCGAGCCGCTGGGTGAGCGTCGGACGCTCGCGGAAGATGAAGCGGTCCTCGCTGTAGAAGATTGCGCCCGGGTGCTCCATGCCACCGAACGGAAACGCCGGCGCCAGCACGACGTCGAGCTTCCGGAATGGGTACGGCCGCGCGAAATAGCGCTCGAGCCACGTCGCCGCGACGTCGTTCGCAAGGATGATGGAGTCCGCTTCGGCCTCGGCCGCGCGGGAGGCACGCACGTAGAGCGTGATGGGACGCTCACTCGACTTCGACGTCAGGGTCGCCCACGGACCGGCGGCGAATGCGATGAGATACGTGCTGATCGGCTCGGTCTCGGCGAAGCGGTGGACGGCGCCCGGATTGCCCGAGAACACGGTCCCCGACGCGGCAGGGCTATTGGCCACCACGCGCCACCCGTTCGGTGCCTTGACGGAGAGCGACACGCGCGCCTTGAGGTCCGGCTGGTCGAAGCATGGGAAAAGCTGGTTCGCGTCGGCCGGAACGAGCAGCGTGTAGAGGTATTGCGCTCCGTCCGTCGCGTCACGGTAGCGAATGATGCTCGCGCCCGCGGGCGCGATGCGCGCGGCGAACTGGATGCGGACCGTGTTTTCCCCCGTGCGCATCGCCCCTGCCGGGAGTCGGAGGTGCGCGCCGTTGAACTTCGGTGCCGTCAGTGTTCGCCCGTTGACCGAAACCGCGCCAAGCCGTTGGCCACGGAAGTCCATGATGACATCGGCAGCGCGCGCGAGCTTGAACCGCGCGGTCACATCGCCGATCGCGGAGTCCAGCGGCGTGACATCGAGCGTGAGCTGGTACCGCACGTCACGGATCTGTGCGGCTCGCGTCTTGGCCAGCGCGTGCGATACGCCCGGCGCCATCGCCGAGTCGCCCACCACAGAACTCTGGTACGAGCTCGCGCTGAGCGCGAACAACACGGCGGAGAGAACGACCATGAGGTGACGTTTTAGGTGGCTTCGACGCTCCGGACGCAGTATCCCCGCGCACACGCTGCCGCACAAGTCCGGAATAACTTGCAGGCGGGCATCCAGATCGGTCCGGGTACGACCTTCCATCGCCCCTCTCGCCTACCGATCTTTTCGGCGCACCGAACACCAACCTCGCGACAACAATGACGCCGACCTCGTCACACCGACATCGCGTACCAGACGGCGCGACGCCGGGTCGGTGGCCACGCGGTCGATGGAGAACGCATGCGGATTGGTAGAGTGGGGGTGATTGGCGCCGGCGCGATGGGAAGCGGCATCGCCGCCCTCGCGGCGTCAGCCGGGTTCCCGGTCACGTTGCTCGACGTGCCCGGAGACAACGACCGAGACGACGTCGCTCGCAACGGCGTTCAACGCGCCCTGAAAGCCAGGCCTCCCCAGTTCATGACGCCCGAGCGCGCCGCACTCATCACGATCGGTAACACGGCCGACGATCTGAGCGCTGTTGCCGAATGCGACTGGATCATCGAGGCGATCATCGAGCAGCCCGCACCCAAACGTCAGTTGTTCGAGCAGCTCGAGTCGATCGTGAAGCCGACGGCAATCGTGTCGACGAACACGTCGGCCATTCCCATCCGCTCGCTCGTCGAGAACCGGTCGGACGAGTTTCGGCGTCGCTTCCTCGGTACGCACTTCTTCAATCCCCCACGCTACCTCCACCTGCTCGAGGTCATTCCCACCGAACGCACGGCGCCCGAGGTATTGACTGCGATCCGAGCGTTCGGCGAGCGGTTGCTCGGCAAGGGCATCGTCATCGCACGCGACGTACCGGGGTTCATTGCCAATCGGCTTGGCATCCACGGCTTTCTCGGCGTGATCCGACTCATGCAGGAGTTCGACCTAACGATCGACGAGGTCGATGCGCTCACGGGCCCGCTGATCGGCCGGCCGAAGTCGGCGACGTTCCGCACGGGCGACATTTCGGGCATCGACGTGTTGAGCCACGTCGCGGCCGGCCTCTCCGCAACCACGGGCGAGGACTTTTCTCTCCCCGACTGGGTTCGAACACTCGTCGCGGAAAAGCGGTTCGGCGAGAAGACCGGGGCCGGGTTCTACCGAAAGGTCGGTAAAGAAATCCAGACGCTCGACTGGAAAACGCTCTCGTACGCTCCGGCCTCTCCGCCACAAATCAAGGAGCTCGCGTACCTGCACCCGATGCCGCTGAACGAGCGGCTGCACGCGATCACGACGGCGGGCGGCCGGCACGCGGAGTTCCTTCGCAAGCTGATACTGTTCGAGAGTCACTACACGCTGACCAAGACGCCCGACGTTGCGCCGGACATTGTGTCGGTAGACCGGGCGATGGAGTGGGGCTATGGGTGGGATTGTGGCCCCTTCAAGCAGATGGATGCGATCGGGGTCGAGTTCCTGCGCGGCGGGTTCGGCGTGTTAGGGCTCGACGAGCCGCCGCTCCTGCGTACCGCGCAGGAGAGCTTCTATCGGCGACCGGGCCACGGCGAACGCTATCTCACCTTCTCCGGCCAGTACTCGCCGGTGGACGAGCTGGCGGGTCACCTGAGCCTCGACGCGCTGCGTCTCCGTAACCGTGTGATGGAGGCGACGCCGGACGCGGCGATGTACGACGTTGGCGACGGCGTCCTGCTCATCGAGTTCCGCAGCAAGATGAACTCGTTGGGTGAGGGCGTGATGCGGATGCTCGAAGCAGCGCTGGATCGCGCCGACCGCGGCAAACACACGGGCGTGGTCATCGGCAACGATGATCCGCGGACATTCACCGCGGGAGCGGACCTCACGATCATCCTGCGGCTCCTCGCCGCGGGAGATTGGAAGGCGCTCGAGGCGAGCGTGCTCGGATTCCAGCGTCTCGTCGCGTCGCTTCGGCGTATGCCCTTCCCCGTCGTCGTTGCGCCCTTCGGGCTCACGCTGGGTGGGGGAGCCGAGCTGTCGCTGCACGCGTCCCGCGTGCAGGCGCATGCGGAGCTCTACATGGGACTCGTGGAGGTGGGCGTCGGGCTCATTCCCGCGGGCGGGGGAACGAAAGAGGTGCTGTTCCGGTTCAGTGAGGACCTGGCGGCGTTCGACGAAGCGGATCCGTTCGAGGCCGTGCGACGCGCGTTCAAGTTGATCGCGACGGGAACGACGAGTACGAGCGCGCTCGACGCACGGAAGCTCGGCTTCCTTCGCGACGGCGACCGCATCTCGATGAACCGCAACCACCTTCTCGGCGACGCGAAGGCGCGCGTGCTCGAGCTCGCGCGTGACTACACCGCGCCGCCACCTCGACGCATCCGTGCGCTCGGCCGCGAGGCGATTGGCAATCTGGAGTACGCGGTCTGGGCGATGCACGAAGCCGGACAGGCGTCGGAGCACGACGTGCGTATCGGGCACGCGCTCGCCCGCGTGCTCGCGGGCGGTGATGGGCCTCCGCGCGAGGTATCGGAGGATGACGTGCTCGATCTCGAGCGCGAAGCGTTCCTCTCGTTGCTCGGCACGAAAGAGACGCAGCAGCGGATCGAGCACATGTTGAAGACGGGGAAGCCACTGAGAAACTGAAGCCATCAGCCATCAGCCATCAGCCATCAGCTTTACACCCTCGGGACGCTTCTCTCGCGAGGACGGGCATCCCGAGGTAGTAAGCTGATGGCTGATGGCTGATGGCTGATGGCTGTATTGCTGATGGCTGTATTGCTGATGGCTCGTGTACGCGTGATGTAGCTTTCCCTGTACATAACACTGGAGTACACGCATGTCCCCCAACGACGCCGTCATCGTTTCGGCTGTCCGCACCGCGGTCGGGCGCGGCAAGAAGGATGGCTCGCTTGCGACCGTCCATCCGATCGACCTCTCCGCCGCCGTGCTGAAGGAAGCGGTGGCGCGTGTCGGCGTGTCGCCGGCCGACGTCGACGACGTGATCTGGGGATGCGCGATGCCCGAGGCGTCCCAGGGACTCAACGTCGCCCGCCTCTCGGTGCTTCGCGCCGGCTTCCCGGTGGAAGTGCCCGCAACGACCGTGAACCGTTTCTGCTCGTCGGGCCTCCAGACGGTCGCGATGGGCGCGCAGGCCATCATGAGCGGCATGGCCGAGACGGTCATTGCGGGCGGCATCGAGATGATGAGTCAGGTCCCGATGTCGGGCTACCACACGCGACTCCATCCGGACCTCACCGAGGCGTACATCGGCATGGGATTCACCGCCGAGCGCGTTGCGGAGCGTTGGGGCGTGAGTCGCGCGGACCAGGATGCGTGGGCGCTTGGCAGCCACCAGAAAGCCGCGCGCGCGTGGGAGGCTGGGCGGTTCACGGATCAGATCGTCCCGATCGAAGTACAGCGCAACGGCGGGGGCTCAGGCTCCGATTGCGTGACGTTCGCGCGCGACGAGCTGGTGCGCACGGACACGACGGCCGACCGACTTGCGAAGCTGCAGCCGGCGTTCAAGGCTGGCGGCACGGTCACGGCCGGCAACGCGAGCCCGTACTCGGACGGCGCCGCGGCACTGGTGCTCATGCGGCGCTCGCGCGCCGACTCGTTAGGTCTCACGCCGCTCGCCCGGTTCGTGACGTTCGCGGCGGCTGGTGTCGAGCCGGACGTGATGGGGGTGGGCCCGATCAAGGCGGTGCCGAAGGCGCTCAAGTTGGCCGGGATGTCGCTCGCCGACATTGACCTCATCGAGTTCAACGAGGCGTTCGCGTCGCAGATCCTTGCGTCGATGCGCGAGCTGGGGATGCCGGAGGACCGCGTCAACGTCAACGGTGGCGCGATCGCGCTTGGCCACCCGCTCGGTGCCACCGGCTCGAAGCTGACCACGCAGCTGATTCACGAGCTCCGTCGCCGCGGTGGCGGACGCGGGCTGGTCACCATGTGCGTGGGCGGTGGCATGGGCGCCGCCGGCATCTTCGAAGTGGCCAACAGCTAACCGGCTCGCCGCTGCACGCTGGCCGGCGATCGTTAGGTCGTTAGGCTCTTACCTAACGCATCTGCCCGACACGGTTGCGACTGGTCGGAACGACGATCAACGTCGACACACCAGCAAACGGCCGGATACTGGTGTAACGGATCACGGTCATGCGCCGGCTCCGTCGCGCCATCGGAGGACGGAACGCTGAGGACGCTGCAACGGCGAACGCTGACGACGCAGAAGGGATCAGTGGGGTCGGACTCCATTGAAGCCCCTCCCCCGCGGGCTCAATGGAGTCTGACCCATTGAACTGAAAACACTGAGAAGCAGTTCTCAGCGTCTTCAGCGTTCGGTTCTCCAGCGTTCTCAGCGTCGCAGGTCCGATGGCGCGATGAAGCGTCCCAGTCCGTATCCGGCTTTTTCTTGGCCGTTTCCGTTCAATCGTTGTTCCGACCAGTCGCCGGCGTTGCGGACCGCGGCATCGTGCTCTGCGCGGGGTGTTCAGTCGTCAGAGTTGTCGCAACGACGCGAATCTCGGGTCAACAACTCTGCCCTTGTGAGCACGATACACCAGTATCCAGCCGTTTCCCGGTGTGTCGGCATTGATCGTTGTTAGGTGAGCCAGCCGCCGTCAACGAGGTAGACGCCTCCCGTGCAGTAGCTCCCGGCATCGGAGGCGAGGAAGAGCGCGAGCCCGGCGACGTCCTCCGGCGCCCCCAGCCGGGGAAGCGGTTGACGCGCCAACTGCGCGTCGACGGCGGCGTTCTCGTTCCACATCGCTGCGCTGAAATCGGTCTTGATCAGACCCGGACAGATCGCGTTCGCGCGCACGTTCTGCGCGCCCCACTCGAGCGCCATGGCCTTCGTCAGGTTGATGAGCGCCGCCTTGCTCGCGCTATAGATCCCGAGGTCACGGTCGGGACGGATCCCGTCCACGCTCGAGATGTTGATGATCGAGCCACCGCCCTGCGCCGCCATGATCGGCATCGCTCGACACCCGAGCTCCCAGGGCCCCTTCACGTTCACCGCCATGATCTTGTCGAACGCCGCCTCGGTCATCTCCGTGAGCGGCCCATAGAGCGGGCTCACTCCAGCATTGTTCACGAGCACGTCGAGTCGTCCGTGCTCCGACTCGGCGACACCGATCAGGGCACGCGCGTCGTCGAGCCTTCCGACGTTCGCTGGAACTCCCATGGCCTCGATCCCCTCCGCGTCGAGCGCTGCGCACGTCGCGTTGACCGCATCGGCCTTGCGACTGCTGATCACGAGCGAGGCGCCGGCGCGCCCGAGCTCGAACGCGATGGCGCGACCGATGCCGCGCGTGGCGCCGGTGACGACGGCGACTCTGCCGGTGAGGTCGAATCGGGGATTCGGTGTCATTCGTGAGCGGGAGTACGGGAGGCGCTTCGACGACGCATGGAAACTCGCGACCGCGGCCGCTCCTCGCGAGTGCGGCTTCTCCGCTGGCATACGAAACGAGGCGGCCGCCGCGAGAGCCTCGCGGCGGCCGCCTCACCATCAGTTGCGGCCCGGCTACCGAACGACCTGAACCCGCTGACCGTTCCGGTAGATCTCCACCGAATCGGCGCGTCCATCACGATCGTCGTCACGCCAGACCTGGAGGATCGTCCCGTTGCCGTCGTACCACGTCGCCTGCTCCGGGACGCCATCGCCGTTCGCGTCAGTGGTCTCGCTGCGCAGCGTACCGCCGCCGAGCCATTGCTGCACATCAGTGGTACGAACGCCGACGCGGATCAGCACGGCGCCCGTCATCGCCGGAAGCTGCGCTGGGTACTGCCCGCGATCGACTGGCGTTTCGCCGCCACCGGTGGTGCCCGGCGTCGTACCGGCGTGCACGCCCGAGCGCATCTCCGGGTGGTAGTCACACCACCCATTGCGGTCGTTGTCGATGCAAGTCGGGTCGTAGACGTGTCCGTGGGAATCCCGACGGTACACGCCTTCCCCGCCACGCGTGCGATCCCGTGTCTCGTCGCGCTCCACATCCGACACATTGCGTCCGCGCGTCGTGTTGTCGCCCCAGATGATGCGAGAGTTAGGCGGCTGGTTCCGGACCGCCGTCTCGCAGTCCGTCGGCGCCGGCTGATGACCAGGCGGAACCCCATCGATCCAGATACGGCACATCCCGGCCGGTGGGCGCTGGCCCGGCGGCACATTCTTGTCCGCCTTGCCCTTCCCTCTACCCTGCGCGTCGGCGGGCGCTGCCGCGGCCACCACCGCCGCCAGGGAAAGAATCAGACTCATTGTTCTCATCGCTCGCTCCCTCCTGGGAATGCCCGTCGCTGCCTGACGAGCACACTCTCTTAGAGCAGGCATGGTGCCAGGAGGCCGCGTGCTGGTCGACCACGCAAGCTACGTCCCATAAATGAGTTATGGTGCGAGCCCAACCGTTGGCTCTGCCGTTAGGCGTCTTTGTCACAGGACAGTTCCCACGCCCCGCCGCGGACAGCTGACATCGCCCGGGGCCGTCTCCACCGTCGCCGCCGGGTCGGCTTAAATTCAATCCGCGTTCGCCACTCTCTCACCTTTGTCTCGCCAATCATGGGCACCGCCAACCTCTCGCCGTACAAGGATCTCGCCCCGCCAACCGCAGGCGACTCGATCACCATGCGCGATGGCAAGCTCGAGGTCCCGACCGAGCCGATCATCCCATTCATCGAGGGAGACGGAACAGGCCCCGACATCTGGCGAGCGTCGCAGCACGTCTTCGAGTCTGCCGTCGCGAAGGCCTATGGGGGCAAGCGGCGCATCGCGTGGTTCGAAGTGCTGGCCGGCGAGAAGTCGAAAGCGAAGCTCGATACGTACCTGCCTGATGACACACTCGTCGCCATCGACCGCCACCTTGTGGCGATCAAGGGGCCGCTCGGGACGCCGGTGGGAGGCGGATTCCGTTCGCTCAACGTCACGCTCCGACAGCAGCTCGATCTCTACGCGTGCGTGCGACCGGTCCGCTATTTCGAGGGCGTGCCGTCGCCGGTGAAGCGGCCACAGGACGTCGACATGGTGATCTTCCGGGAGAACACCGAGGATATCTACGCGGGCATCGAGTACAAGGCACAATCCGACCAGGCGCGGAAGCTGATCGGCTTCCTGCAGCAGGAAATGGGCGTGAAAGGCATCCGATTTCCCGCGACGAGTGGCGTCGGGATCAAGCCGATCAGTCAGGAAGGCACGTACCGTCTCGTCCGCTCAGCGATCGAGTACGCGATCGCGCGAAAGGCGAAGAGCGTCACGCTCGTGCACAAGGGCAACATCATGAAGTTCACGGAAGGCAGCTTCCGCGACTGGGGGTATCAGCTTGCCCGCGAAGAGTTCGGCGCCGTGGATCTCGACGGCGGCCCGTGGCAGCGACTGCCTAACGGGATGGTGATCAAGGACGCGATTGCCGACGCGTTCCTCCAGCAAATCCTGACGCGCCCCACGGAGTACGACGTCATCGCGACGCCGAACCTCAATGGCGACTATATCTCCGACGCGCTCGCGGCGCAGGTCGGCGGCATCGGGATCGCGCCCGGCGCGAACATCAACTACGCCACGGGCCACGCGGTCTTCGAGGCCACGCACGGCACGGCGCCCAAGTACGCGAACCAGGACAAGGTGAACCCCGGGTCGGTGATCCTCTCCGGGGAGATGATGTTCCGGTACATGGCGTGGCACGAAGCGGCAGACCTGATCATCGCCAGCCTCGAGAAGACCATCGCGCAGAAGCGCGTGACCTACGACTTCGAGCGTCTGATGGAAGGCGCGACGCTCACGTCGACGAGCGGATTTGCGAAGGCAATGGTCGACAACATGTAAGCGACTGCTGGTGGCTGCGATAGCGGCAGCTACACTGCCGCTATCGCCTGTATCTCAATCTGGTATCCGTAATGGAGATCCTTCACCGGCACGACCGCTCGCGCCGGCTTGTGTGACCCCATAACGCGCGCGTACGCCACGTTCACCCCGCCCCAGAGCTCGATGTCCGAGATATAGATCGTCATCTGCAGGACACGATCGAGCCCGCTCCCTGCCGCGACCAGAATCGCCTCCACGTTCCGCAGCGTCCGTTCAGTCTGCTCTTCGATCGACCCGACGGGCTTGTTACGGTCCTTCGGATCGATCGGTAACTGCCCGGCGACGTACACGACGCCGTTGTGCACGATCCCCTGAGAGTAGTGGCCGGCCGCAGCCGGAGCGTCCCGGGTCTCGACGGAGTGCATGGAAAGCCTCGTGGTCAAGGGGCGACCTAACGATGAGCCGCGCCGACGACCGTCCCGCGGCATTCGCCGAAACCGACGCGAGCGAAGCCCGCACGCTCGCAGTGACCCCGGAAGATCACTTCGTCGCCGTCCTCCAGAAACAGCCGCCGCTCACCCGTGGGAAGCGTCAGCGGTTCCGTCCCGCGCCAGGTCAGCTCGAGGAGACAACCGCGCGACTCCTTCGTCGGGCCCGACACCGTCCCGCTCGCAATCAGATCGCCCGGGCGAAGGTTACAGCCGTTGCTCGTGTGATGCGCGACCAGCTGCGCGAGCGTCCAATACATCTCCGTGAATGACACGGTGGTGAGGCGGGCAGGCGCGATGTTCTCCTGACGCATCCGCTCCGAGCGCAGCCACACCTCGAGCCGAATGTCGATCGCTCCCGCCTCGTCGTTCTCCGGCGATTGAAGGTACGGAAGTGGTGTGGGGTCAGTCGGCGGGCGCCGGAACGCCGGCGCGCGAAACGGTGCGAGCGCATCGAGCGTGACGACCCACGGCGATACGGTCGTCCCGAAATTCTTCGCGAGGAACGGCCCGAGTGGCTGATACTCCCATGCCTGGATGTCGCGCGCCGACCAGTCGTTCAGGAGCGAGAGGCCGAAGATGTGATCCTCGGCCTGTGCCATGGGAACCGACGCGCCGAGGGCATTGCCCGGGCCGATGTAGGCGCCGACCTCGAGCTCGTAGTCGAGCCGACGCGTCGGACCGAACGTCGGAGCCGGGTCTGCGTCGGCTTTCACCTGGCCGAACGGACGGTGCGCGACCCCACCACTCGCTCCGATCGACGATGCGCGTCCGTGATACCCGATCGGGACGTGCTTGTAGTTCGGCAGCAGCGGATTGTCGGGACGAAACATGCTGCCGACGTTCGTCGCATGATGAATCGACGCGTAGAAGTCCGTGTAGTCGCCGATAACGGCCGGCACGAGCAGTTCCACGTCGCTCGCGGCGACGAGCAGATCGCCCGCCACGTCCCGTGCTCTCGCTCCCACGGCAGTGTCGTGACGGAGCACATTCACGAGAGCGCTCCGCAGGTCTCGCCACGCCCAACGCCCAAGCGCCATGAGCGGGTTCAACGTCCCGCCCGCGCACGCGGCTGCCGCTTCGCGCGCCGCTCCGGTCAGGAGATCGCGATGCAGAGCAGCATGCACATCGAGGATCCGGTCGCCAATGGCAACGCCGACCCGCGCCGGTGCGTCGTCGCCACGACGAAATGCACCGAACGGCAGATTCTGGATCGGGAAGTCGGTGCCGCTATCGTTGGCGGAGTCGACCCAGGACCGAAGGTCGGCGCGGTGCGTCTCGTCGAGCGCGATCACAGCATGCCGAGCGCGGAGAGGTCGTCGATCGGCTCGCGGAACGAGCACGATCCGAACGACCCGATCGCCAGCGCGCGAGCGGCGCTGAGCTCGTGGCTCGTTAGGCCGCGGTCGCGCCAGGTGGCTCCGTCGCCGGGAAAGCGCACCGAGCGCGGGTCGCGTTCCTCCAACATGGCGCGCGCGGTTGCGAGGTCCGCGCCCGAGACGAGGAGCGCGGTCGCAAGAAAGACGTTCAGGAACCCGAACATCGTGCCGCGCGCGCTGTCCGGGGCGTACGTCAATGCGTACTCCCCCCGCAGCGGGTGATGCAGCCCCGCCGTCGCCTTGAACGGCACGCGCTCACGGACGCAGGCGGCGAGGAACTGTGCGAGATCATCACTCTGCGGAAACGCGTCAGGCGTGGTGCCCCCCGTGCGGACCTTGGCTCGGCCACCATCATCGGCGATCGCGCGAATGAGCGGAGCCAGTTCACCCGATACGGGGATCTCGACGAAGGGGATGAATGTGTCGCGGGCCGCACGGAGCACGTCGCGAACCGCGTCCGGTGTGGACGCTCGCGCCTCGACCGCGTCGACCACCACGGGCTGCAATGGATCCCCGACCGCTTCCTCGTTGAACACGCGCAGGCGCGCAATATCCGCTGCCGGGTCCGCGCCGGTGACCGCGCTGAGCCGCCATGGCCGGCTCCTGCCTAACGGTGCGCCATCGACCGCCGAGCGATAGTGGTCGGTAACGGTAGTTACCAGCTCATCCACGCGGCTCGCGGGGACGACGAAGCGCCCCAGCGCCCACGCCTCGGGCGAGTCGAGGTACGCCGCATATTCGGCCACGGCGCCCGGCATATCCAGCTGTGCGGGCGGAAACAGACCGGCGTAATCGATGGCATCGCGCAGCAGCACCAGAAGGCCTGGTGCGACGCCCCAGTCGACGCGCCGCGGTGTAGCGGTCACCGCGTCACTTTTTCCCGCGCGGCTTCTTCGGCGCGAGGATGGTCCCGCGGCACGTCGGTGCGCCGCACCTGCAGACGTACACCTTCTCCCAGGCCTCGTCCTCGGTACCGTCGCGCTCGTACGCGTAGTCGTACGTCAGTTCCTCGCCCGGCGCGATGTCGCGAATGGCCTCGATGTAGATGCGCGACCGCTCGTCGACAGCCTCGCAGTTCGGGGCGCAGCTGTGGTTGATGAACCGCGCGTCGTTCCCGTCGACCCCCGCGTCGATCACCTTCTTGCGGCTGACGCTGAACAGAAACGTGTGATGCCGGCCCATCGTGCCGTCATCGTATCGGCGATCGGCCTCGTCGTGGGAGATCACTTCTCCGGTGTACTCGATGATCCGCGTCCCGCGCCGGATCGGCCGAGTCGCGAATGCGCCGCGTCCCTGAATGGGCGAGTCGCGAAGCACGAAGTACTTGTTTGGGCTTTCAGGTTTCGCCGCTCGGGCGACGCCCCCGAGTGCGAGATCCTCCACCTTCTTGCCGGATGTTCTCGGCCGGGTCGTCTTGCTCTTCGAGGAACCACTCCGCGTCCGAACGCGGCTCTGGGATTTCGATCTGGATCGAGTGCTGGATGGCATTGCGTATCAACGTGTGAAGCCGAACGCGCATAATGACCAAGCACGCCCGTCAACGCTAGCGGGGCCCCGAAGCGTTAATGGGGTCAGACCCCACTGCGAATTCAATTGGGGTCTGCCCCCATGGCGAAACTCAATTGGGGTCTGACCCCTTGTCTGACCCCTTGTCTTGCCGCTGAGCGGCATCGTCCGATGCAGGCGGCGACTGTGGATCGGCGTGTTCATCCGTCCCGCGTGGAATCGAGCGTCCGGTAGACGGATCGTCTTTCGGTCGCGGTGGTCGTCGTTCGCGATCTTGGGTCATGGTAGCTCCTGTCGTGGTTAGGCCGGCTGGCAGGCAGCGTGCCGTGCACCGCATGGAAAAGTGATCCGGTTGGCGACATCTTCCTGTTCACCTCGCTCCGCCGGGCTCAGGAGGAACATTTCCCTGGCGATGAGTCTCTTAAGATGGAAGTGGTAGCCAATCCTTCGTGGAGGAAGTCAATGCGCACACGGCGTACTTTCGTTGTCGCGCTGCTCGGACTCGCGCTCGCCGCGTGTGGGGGTTCGAAATCGCGGTCGGCTGCAAACCCTCAACCACGCACGAGCGTCCGCGTGGAAAACCAGGGGTTCGCCGATATGACTGTCTACGCCATCCGAAGCGGGCAGCGCGTGCGCCTGGGGATCGCCACCGGGAACACGACTACGACGTTCACCATTCCCTCGAATCTGATCTTCGGCGCGACGCCGCTCCGGTTTCTCGCCGACCCAATCGGTGGGCGCGGAACACCGGTGAGCGATGAGATCACGGTGCAGCCGGGGGACCAGGTGCGGCTGGTGATACCGCCGCGGTAGAGCCGAAACCGATGCA
>Ga0075421_100002211_pt1 | contig 23138 bp, 18 predicted proteins | sample SoiMetdeltSBSDD5_FD_75292 | JGI IMG/M metagenome (GOLD analysis project Ga0075421, IMG submission 75292) | Bulk soil microbial communities from a Populus tree surrounding site in Tennessee, USA - Soil MetaG P. deltoides SBSDD5 | ecosystem: Environmental > Terrestrial > Soil > Tree plantation...
GGTCGCTCGCGGAGGGCTCATGGCGGGCGTCGAGGAGCCAGACGATCCCGGCCAGCCGCGGCCGGTGCAGCACGTGGCGGACGAGAAGCGCGAATTGCGCGCGTTCTGATTTCGACGCCCTTGCGTAGCCGTAGCCGGGGAGGTCAATGAGATAAAGGGCGTCATCAGTCATCGGTTTTCGGTCTTTGCCGATGACCGATGACAGAGTACCGACGACATACACGTTCATCGCCCGCGTTTTCCCCGGCGTCGCAGAGATTCGCGCCAGGCGCCGTCCCACCAGCGCGTTCAGGAGACTCGACTTTCCCACGTTGGATCGGCCCAGAAACGCGATTTCGGGAAGCGGAGGATTGAGGACGGCGTCGGCGCGGGGGAAGGCACCGATGAAGCGGGGAGCCGGAGGTTCGGTCAGGCTTCTTTCTTGTGGCGGGGCCGTTCGGTGACGAGCAGGGGAGCCTGGCCTTGGGTGACGGTCTCGGCCGTGATGGCGACCTCGCGCACGTCGTCGCGGCTGGGCAGGTCGAACATGATGTCGGTCATCATCTCTTCCAGGATGGCGCGCAGCCCGCGGGCACCGGTGCCGCGCTTCAGCGCCTTCTTGGCGATCTCGCGCAGCGCGTCCTTCTCGATCGTGAGGCGCACCGACTCGAGGTCGAACAGCTTGTGGTACTGCTTGGTGAGCGCGTTCTTGGGCTCGACCAGGATGCGGACCAGCGCTTCTTCGTCCAGCGCGTCGAGCGGCACGGTCACGGGCAGGCGCCCCACCAGCTCGGGGATCAGGCCGTAGCGCAGCAGGTCGTCGGGCTCCACGTCGGCGAACGGATTGCGCTTCACCTTCTCGATCGCGCCGGACTCGACCTCTTCCTTGGTGAACCCGATGCGGCGCCGGCCGGTGCGGCTCTCGATGATCTTCTCGAGTCCGTCGAACGCGCCGCCGCAGATGAAGAGGATGTCCTTGGTATTGACCTGGATGTATTCCTGCTGCGGGTGCTTGCGGCCGCCCTGCGGCGGCACGCTGGCGATGGTGCCTTCCAGGATCTTGAGCAACGCCTGCTGCACGCCTTCGCCCGACACGTCGCGGGTGATGCTCGGGTTCTCGGATTTGCGGGCGATCTTGTCGATCTCGTCGATGTACACGATGCCGCGCTCGCAGTCGGCGACGTTGAAGTCGCCGGCTTGCAGCAGCCGGACCAGAATATTCTCGACGTCCTCGCCCACGTAGCCCGCTTCCGTCAGCGTCGTGGCGTCGGCGATCGTAAACGGCACGTCCAGGATGCGCGCGAGGGTCTGCGCCAGGAGCGTCTTGCCGACGCCGGTGGGCCCGATGAGCATGATGTTGCTCTTGTCGAGCTCGACGTCGCTGTCCTTGGCGCCGTGGGAGTTGATGCGTTTGTAGTGGTTGTAGACCGCGACGGCGAGGGTCTTCTTGGCCTTCTCCTGGCCGATCACGTACTGATCGAGGACGTCCTTGATCTCGGCCGGCGTCGGGACCTGCGTAATGGCTTCAGAGACTTCCCGCTCTTCGTCCTCGGCCAGGATCTCGTTGCACAGGGCGATGCATTCATTACAGATGTAGACCGACGGGCCGGAGATGAACTTCCGGACCGAGTCCTTCGACTTGCCGCAGAAGGAGCAGCGGAGATGCTTGTCGTGCGACATGGGGTTCTTAGTATGGGAAACCCAAGGGGGCGACGCAAGGCCTCACGGCTTTTTCCCGTCCATTTGCTTGAAATTCGAGATGACGTTGTCGATCAGGCCGTAATCCTTGGCCTCCTCGGCGGACATGAAGCGGTCGCGGTCCATGTCCTTTTCGATCTGCTCCACCGGCTTGCCGGTGTGCTTGGCGTACAGCTCGTTCAGCTTTCCACGTAAGTAGAGGATCTCGCGCGCCTGGATCTCGATGTCGGACGCCGTGCCCTGCGCGCCGCCCGAGGGCTGGTGCATCATGATGCGCGCGTGCGGCAGTGCCGAGCGCTTCCCGACCGTGCCGGCGGTGAGCAGGAACGAGCCCATCGACGCCGCCATCCCCATGCAGATCGTGTTGACCGGCGCGCGCAGGAACTGCAGCGTGTCGTAGATCGCCATGCCGGAGGAGACGAGGCCGCCCGGCGAGTTGATATAGAGGAAGATGTCGCGCTCGGGGTTGTCGGCGTCCAGGAACAGCAGCTGGGCGATGATGATGTTCGAGACGTCGTCGTTGATCGGCGTCCCGAGGAACACGATGCGGTCCATCAGCAGCCGGCTGAAAATGTCGTAGGTCCGCTCGCCACGGCTCGAGCGCTCGATGATATAGGGCGGATAGAGCGTACTCATCGTCAGGCTGACTCCACGGTGGACTGGGACAACAGGAACGCGAACGCCTTCTCCTCGGTCAGGCCGCGCTCGACCTCGCGCAGGCGCTGATGTTTCTCCAGCGACGCCTTGAGCTCGGCCACCGGCATGTTGCGGCGTCCGGCCAGCTCGGTGAGACGCTGCTGCACTTCTTCGGCGGTGGCCCGCAGCGTGTGATGCTCCACCACCCAATCGAGCACGAGGTCGCGTTGCACCTGCTGCTCGGCCAGCGGGCGGAATTCGGTGGCGAACTGCGCCAGCCGCTCTTCGGTGATGCCGTAGGCCTGCGCGTAGGTCAGCGTGACCCGCTCGACCAGCGGCCGCGGCGCGGTGATGTTGTTCGCGGCCACGAGCTGGGCCACGAGCTCGGCTTTCACGTGGGCGTCCGCTTCCCGTGCGGCTTCCCGCTCCAGGTCCTCGCGCACCGCCCGGCGCAGCGCGTCCAGCGAATCGAAATCGCCCACTTCCCGCGCGAACGCGTCGTCCAGCACCGGGAGCGTCTGCTGCTTCACTTCGTGCAGCGTGAGGCGGATATCCCGTGTCTGGCCGCGCTTCGCCTCTTCGGGAAAATCGTCCGGGAATTTGACCGTCGCGTCGATGGTCTGCCCGGGCGTCATGCTCAGGATGCGCTCTTCGACGTCGGGAATAGCGCGTCCTTCGCCTAGAACGAAATGATATGGCTGCGGATCCTTCGCTTCGTCGCCCTCGCGCTGCGCGATGGTGACGTGCACGAGGTCCTTCAGCGTAGGCTTGCCCTCGGCGACCGGCGTCCACGGCGCCCGCTGCTCGCGCAGCGTGTCCAGCTGGGCCTGCACCTGCGCGTCGGTCACCGCGGCGAGCTGCCGCTTGAGCGTGAAGCCGCCCAGCCGGGCCAGCGTGATGTCCGGTTTGACTTCAACATGGATCGTGAACGTGACCGCCGCCCCGTCTTCCCATTTCAAGTCGTGGATGTGCGGGTCGGCGATGGGCTTGAGCGGCTCCTGCTGGAGGGCGCGCGACCAGCTCGCCTGGATCAGGTCGCGCAGTGCCTGCTCCCGGATGTCCGCGGCGAACTGCTTTCTGATGATCGCCTCCGGCGCTTTGCCTTTGCGGAACCCCGGCAGCCGGGCACGGGCCTGGTAGGCCTGGGTGGCCCGGTGCTCGGCCTCGCGCACGCGGTCCACGGGTACGATTACTGCGAGTGATGCAGCACCGGGCTCGGTAGCGGTCTTGGTGATTTCGATCTCGGGCACGAACGGAATCTAACACGGTCCCCTGTGGCATCGGAGCCACACCATTTGAGCAAAACCCGACGCGTGTTTGTCTAGCGGCGCGCCGCCGGGACTCTATACTTGAAGTGGGGATTGGGTCGTAGTTCGCGCATCCGATCATGGGCCGGGTGGAGAGGGGATACAGAACCGAGGGGTCCGTTGAAGCGCTCCCGCAAGCAACCGACACGCCCACCGTCCCAATCCCCACCAGCTCCCAAAACTGAGCGGGCTTCGCCCGCGCTCTGTCCCATCGTCGGCATGGGCGCTTCGGCCGGCGGGCTGGAAGCGTTTCAGCGGTTCTTCGCCCACGTGCCGCCGGCCAACGGCATGGCGTTCGTCCTCGTCCAGCATCTGGACCCGCGACACGCGACGCTGCTCCCGGAGCTGCTCGCCAAATCGACTCCGATGAGCGTCGAGACCGTCAAGGACGAGACGCCGGTGCAGCCCGACCACGTCTACGTGATTCCCGCCAACGGGACCCTCACGATCGAAGGCGGCGTGGTGCGGGTGACGCCGGCCGAGATGAAGATCCCGCGCATGCCGATCGACCGCCTGTTCCATTCGTTGGCCGAGGACCAGGGACACAACGCGGTGTGCATCCTCTTCTCGGGCTCCGGCACCGACGGCACGCTCGGCCTGCGCGCCGTCAAGGAGCACGGCGGGATGGTGATGGCGCAGACTCCGGAATCGGCGCAGCACGATCCGATGCCGCGCAGCGCGATCGCCACCGGCCTGGTGGACCACGTGCTCACGCCCGAAGATCTGGCGGCGAAGCTGCTGGAGTATGCGACGTACCTGCGTTCGCTCCCCATGCCCCAGGGTCCGGTCGAGCTGTTCTCCCCCGAAGAGCTCAACCAGATCTACAACCTGGTGCGACACAAGACCGGACACGACTTCAGCCGGTACAAGACCAGCACCCTCAACCGGCGTATTCAGCGGCGCATGCAGGTGCTCCAGCTGTCGAGTGTGCCGGACTACCTGCAGCGCTTGCGGATGGACGCCGGTGAGGTGGACCGGCTGTTCCGGGATCTTCTCATCAGCGTCACCCACTTCTTCCGCGACCCGGAGTCCTGGCAGGTCCTGGCCGGCGAGGTCGTTGCGCAGATCGTGGAGCAAGCGACGGCCGATGGGGCATTGCGCATCTGGGTTCCCGGCTGCGCCACCGGAGAGGAAGCGTACTCGATCGCCATCCTGCTGAAGGAAGAGATGGTGCGGAAGGCGGCCAAGCTGAAAGTCCAGATTTTCGCCGCGGATATCGACGAGGAAGCGCTGGTCCGGGCCCGCCAGGCCAGTTACCCGGAGGGCATCGCCGAACACGTGACGCCGGAGCGGCTGGAGCGATTCTTCGTCAAGCAGATCCACGGCTACCAGGTCGCGAAGGAAATTCGCGAAATGGTGATCTTCTCCACGCACGACCTGATCAAGGACCCGCCCTTCTCTCGCCTCGACCTGATCATCTGCCGCAACCTGCTGATCTACCTGGAAGTGGACCTGCAGCGATTCGTCACCAACGTATTCCACTACGCGCTGCGCCGGGGCGGGTACCTGTTCCTTGGCCCCTCGGAAAGCGTGACCGGTCCACCAGAGTCGTTCCGCACGCTGGATCGAAAGCATCGCGTGTTCCAGCGGGGCGATGTGCTCGCGCGACGGATGGATGTCCTGCCGCTGGCGGCGGGTGGTCCGCGGTTGGCGTTCGCGCGACACACGTCGGGGCGGGCAACCGGGCCGGCTCATGCGGACCTGCTGCTGAGTATCGAGCGGGTACTGCTCGATCAGTTCACCTCACCATGGGTCGTCATCAACGCCGACAGCGAGGCGCTCTACTATTCGCCGCGGACGGGGAAGTACCTCGAGCCGGCGGCCGGGATGCCGACCAGCTCCATCGTCGACATGGCGCGCACCGGCCTGCGGCTGGATTTGCGGGCGGCGATCCACAAGGCGATCAAGACCGGTCAGGCCGTCACGCACGACAACGTCGTGGTAGAAGCGAACGGGGAGGTGCAGCGCATCGACCTGTCGGTGCGGCCGCTCTGGGAGCTGGGTGACGCGACGCGGCTGTTTCTCGTGGTCTTCAAGGAGGTGGGGAGTCCCAAGAGCCGCGAGGCGGCGGCGGCGGAGGGAGCGGTTCCGCAGACCGGCGATGCCATCGTGCACCAGCTGGAAAGCGAGCTGCGGACCACCAAGGATCACCTCCAGAGCACCGCCGAGGAGCTGGAAACCTCCAACGAAGAGCTGAAATCCTCCAACGAAGAGCTGCTCTCCACCAACGAGGAGCTGCAATCGTCCAACGAAGAGCTGCAGACCTCCAAGGAAGAGCTGCAATCGGTCAACGAAGAGCTGGAGACGATCAACACCGAGCTGATCAAGAAGGTGCAGGAGATCGACGCCGTCAACAGCGACCTGGTGAACCTGTTTCACGGCACGCAGATCCCCACCCTGTTCGTCGACAACAACCTGCGGATCAAGCGGTTCACGGAGGCGTCGACGGAGGTCTTCCGGCTGATCGAGACGGATGTGGGCCGGTCGATCGCGGATATCGCCCCGCGATTCTCCAGCGATCTCATCTCGGACATGAAAGGCGTCCTCCGCACGCTGGCGGCCAAGGAGCGCGAGATCCAGGTACCGGAGGACGGATCGACCTACCTGCTGCGCATCATCCCCTACCGCCGCCTCGACAACGTCATCGACGGATTGGTGCTGACGTTCCAGAACGTCACCCAGCTGACGCAGGCGCGGGAACAGCGCGCGCGGCTGGCGGCGATCGTCGAGTCGGCGCACGACGCCATCGTGAGCCGTACCTTGGACGGGACGATCACGAGCTGGAACGCCGCGGCGGCGCAGTTGTTCGGATACGCCGAGCAGGAGGCGATCGGGCGTCCCATTTCCCTGATCCTCCCCGTCGGGCGTGAAGCGGAAATCAAGGCAACCGATGAGCGCTTGCTGCAGGGGGAGGTGGTGCGGCCCTACGAGTCCACCAGGCACACCAAGGACGGGAGGCAGCTGGTGGTCCTGGTCGCCACTTCGCCCCTCCGCGACAGCGCTGGTGGGATCGTTGGATACTCGGGCATCTTCCGCGACATCACCGAGGAGAAGCACGCAGAGCAGCTGCGGGGTGAGTCCCAGCGAAAGGATCAGTTCCTGGCCGTGCTGAGCCACGAGCTGCGCGGCCCGCTCGCATCCCTGCGGATGTCCGTGAATCTGCTCGAGTCCAAGGTGACGGGCGGCGGCCGCATCCGGGAGGCAGTGGAAATCGCCGACCGCCAGCTCGAGCACCTGGCCTCGCTGGTCGACCAGCTGCTCGATGCATCCCGCGTCGCCAGCGGAAGATTCGTCCTGAATCGCAAAGTCCGGGACCTGGTGGAAATCGTGCGGACGAGCGCCGAGGACCAGCGCGGCGTGCTCGAATCAGGAGGGGTGCAGTTCACGCTGCGCCTGCCGGCGGACCCGCTCTGGGTCAACGTCGATGCGCTCCGCATGTCCCAGGTCGTCGTGAACTTGCTGGGGAACGCACTCAAGTTCTCCCCCCAGGGCGGACACACCGATCTGAGCCTCGAGCGGGACGACGCGCAGAACGCCGCCGTGCTCCGGGTCCGTGACGAGGGCGCCGGCATCGAGCCGGACGTCCTCCCGCTGGTGTTCCAGCCCTTCACGCGGATGGACGCCGGCGAGACGCGGGACCTGTATGGGTTGGGTCTGGGGTTGTCCCTGGTGCAGGCGCTGGTGCAGACCCACGGGGGATCGGTGGAGGCGAAAAGCGAGGGCCGGGGGCGTGGGACGGAGATCACCGTGCGCTTACCGCTGGTGCACCCTTCCGCGGATGCCGCGGCCGCGGCGTCGCGCGAGGCGGCGCGTGTGAAGGTGCGTCGCCGGATCATGGTCGTCGAAGATCACCGCGATACGGCCAAGAGCATGCGCTGGTCGCTGGAGGCACGGGGGCACGAGGTGGTCGTCGTCTCGGACGGCCAGAGCGCGCTGGCGACGGTGCCGACGTTCCACCCGGAAGTCGTGCTGTGCGACATCGGACTCCCGGGCGCGATGGATGGCTACGGCATCGCGGAAGCGATCCGGCATAACGGCGCCGCCGGCAATCCCTACCTGATCGCCGTCACCGGCTACGGGATGCCCGCGGACAAGGCCCGCGCCATGGAGGCGGGGTTCGACCACTTCGTGGTCAAGGGCGGGCCACCGCGCGCGCTGCTCGATCTGGTCGACGGACTGGCACCGCGGCCATCGAGTAGCCCGAACTGAGGCTCGGCTACACCGGAGCGGGAGGCAGGTCCAGGATGAAGCGGACGCGCGAGCCCACACCGGGCTGCGAGGTCATGTCGAGGGTTGAGCCAAGCGCCTCGATGAGATCGCGGCAAATCGTGAGACCGAGACCCAGGGCCAGCGAGCCGCTTTCGAATCCGGGACCATCATCGCACACCGAGAACTCCACGCGACGCTGATCGAGCGGATCCGCGGTGACATCCACGGTGCCCCGGTCGGAGGCCTGCAGGGCGTTCATCGTGAGGTTGAGCAGGATGCGGCTCAACGCATGCACGTGCCCGAGGCGACAATCGGTCGGCAGCGCGTGGAAGCGCAGCGCAATTCCCTTGGCTTCCCGTAACGGCGCGACGACCGTGTAAACGTCGGCGAACACATCGCCGATCGAAAACGGTGTCGGTCCTCCATCCAGCGGGTCGTGTCCGCCGCGCGCCATTTCTTCGACATCCGTCGCGAACGCGCACAGGGTAAAGGCCGCGCTCCGGATCAGGCCGAGTTGGCGGTACTGCGACTCGGTCACCGTCCCGGCGCCGGACTGCATCGCGTGGGCGAGCATGTGAATGGCGGAAACGGGAGAGCGAAGGTCGTGCGCCAGCGCCGCGGCCAGCGCGTATCCCGTGCGCTGGCTCGACTCGGCATGAGGGGCGGGGGGCCAGCTGCGACGATTCCCGACCAGGCGCTCAACGGTTTGCACGGCTTGCTCGAGATAGCTCATGGCGGCACCAGGGACAGGTGGGAGGGTCGCTCGCCGTTCCCCGCCTGCGAGGACGGGAGCCACGTCGTCGACCGTGTGAGGTGTAGGCCATGCCGGTGCATCATCCGGTACAACGTCGCCCGAGCGACGCCGGCCAGACGCGCCGCATTGGCGATGTTGCCGTCGGCCCGGTCGATGACCCATTGCACGTAGCGGGATTCGAATCCGGCCAGGAAGCGCGCACTGGCCGCCTCGAGCGGCTCCTCGAACAGATCGTCTGACGGGGTTTCGGCGACCGTCGTGTGGCCAGTCGAGGAGCCGGCCTGCGGGGTCGGGAAGTCCTCGGGCTCGATTTCCCGCTCCGGTACGGCGGAGAGGGCGGCCCATTCGATCACGGTCTGCAACTCGGACATGTTAGCGCGCCACGGGAGCCGGCTCAAGGTCTGCATCGCGCGGGGCGACAGTTTCGGGACAGGCGCCTCGGGATGGTGGCGGCGCCAGTGGATCGTGAGAAATGTCCTGGCGAGCAACGCGATGTCTTCCACGCGCCGTCGCAATGGCGGCAATTCCAGCTGGATGACGTTCAACCGGTAAAAGAGATCTTCGCGTAGACGGCCATCCCGCACGGCGCGCTCCGCGTCACCGCGCGTCGTAGCGAGCAAGCGGACGTCACCATCCTCCAGGGCCCGCACCAGCATCGCCTGGGTGGATTTCGGCATCTCGAGCACGTCTTCCAAGACGAGTGTGCCGCCGGCGGCGATCTCGAGCAACCCCGCCAACGCGCCGCCACGGTGTCCGAACAGCTCGGACTCGAGCTGATTCTCCGGCATGCCGGAGCAGGTGATCGATACCAGGGGGCGAGCGGCGCGGCGGCTGTGCCGGTGGATGAACCGCGCGAGGACGCTTTTTCCGGTGCCGGTTTCGCCGCAGAGGAGCACGGGAATGTCGATGGGCGCGATGCGCCGAGCCAGATCGACCACGAGACGAAACGCGGGTGCTTTTCCGATTGGGGCGTTCACCTCCGCGGGCGTGCGCATGAGCTTCAGGGGGGGCTGCGCGTGGCGCGTGGTGTCGAGCGGCGGCGCCCGGCCATCGGCGTTCGCGGCCATGCCCACGAGGAGCTGCAGCTGGGTCGCCGAGAATGGCTTGGGCAAGTAATGCCAGGCACCCAACCGCTGCGCGCGTGTGCGGGCGGATTCCGTGGGACGGGCCGCCGTAATGATGACCCTCGAATCAGCGCCGCCGGCGCGTGCCGCACGAAGCACGGCCAGGCCGTCGACGGGTCGCAGTCCCTCTTCGGCGATCACGATGTCGAAGTGGTTACGCCCCAGCATGGCCACCGCTTCCTGGCCGTCGCGGCAGTGGCTGACTTCGAACCCACCGAGCCGTAACACGGCCACGCTGCAATCCCGCACCGCGGCGGCATGGTCCGCAACCAGTACTCGAACCGACTGCCGGACGGGATCAAGAGTAGGAGTAGGGCTCGTCATCGTCGGTGCGGAGGGCAGAGAACGGGCCACGCCCGTGTGGGCCCGCGTAAGGGTGGGTAACCACCACGGAAGGGCCGCCTTGCCTCACAGTGCACCGCGAGCCTGTGTAGCCGTGCACTGATTCGCGTCATACACGCGGTTGCTCGATGAAACGACGCAGCCACTGATGGCTGGGGTCCGGCTCGCCCGCGTGCAGCGCCGTTCCGGCTCGCAGCAGCAGGGTGGCCGGGTCCATGGGCCGGTAGGCGAGGTTCGCCACGGCGGAGTAGCCCGCTCGGACCGCGATGGCGTCGGGGTCGAGCCCGATTTCCCTGGCGGCGGCTGCGCGGGCCGGGACGGCCAGGCGTATGGCCAAGCCCACGGCGCCGCCGGAATCCGTGGCGGGGGCCAGCACCGCAAATTCGGCATTCCCCGGCCGGCCGACCGCGTCGCTCAATCGCACGGTTTTTTGGACGTCACGGGCGCTGCGCACGGCCGCCGCGGTGTGCCGCGCCTCGGCGTCCTGCGGCACATCGACCGCGAAGACGAGGCACGCCAGGCCTTGACGTTGTCGAACCGCCAGAGCGCCGAGCTCCCGGGCCCGGCGGACGAGCCCCTGCCAGCTATACAGGCCCGTGGCCGGATCGTAAAGACTCTCGGCCGTTCCCTGGTCGGCGTCCTGCTTGGCCTGCACGAACGCCCGGCACAGGCGGCCGGCGTCTTCTGGCGCGATCCACATCCCGATGCAATCCCGGGCTCCAGCGCGCACCAGAACGAGGCGCTGCTCCAAGGTCGGGGCGGCCGGCGTGACGAAGAGTACGGGGGTCGTCGTGCTGATCCGGTGTTCGGTGAGCAGCGCATGACAAACACTGGCGGCCGGCATATCCGCCAACGCCGCGTCGAGCAAGATGAGATCGGGTCGCAGGTCGGTGGCCTGCTCGAGCACGCTGCGGCCGGTCGTCACGTGCGTGAGCGTAAACTCCGCCTCCAGCACCTTCGAGAAGAGGCCACGGAGCGGTTCCGCGAGGCCCGCGAAGAGTACTTGAGGCCGTTCCGCCGGTGGCGATCCGATCCATCTCGGGACAGTGTCGTCCATAAAATCAGCGAACGGTTCTTGCGCTGCGCAGCAAGGTTGACGCCACGCTGCCACGGCACGAACGCGTCGCTTGGCCCGGAACTTGTATCTCGAGGGACTTACGGAAATTCGCCGGAGGGATCGTATGTCAGGAGCAGTGAACTCAATCGATACGCGCCTCGCGACCCCGGACCTCGACGTCGAGCCCGTCGAAGCCGTGGAAACGGCTGAGGCGCGCGCGCTGACGTCCGTGGCGTTTCGGGTCCCGCGACCCGCCATGCTCGAGCTGCCCTACACCGCGGCCGCCGACCCGGAGATCGAGTCCGACATCCGGTCTTTGCTGGAGCAAATCGCATCCGCCGTCGTCGCGGATCTGCAGCCCGCGGCGGTCCTGGTTCGCGGCAGCCTCGGTCGGGGAGAAGGCGGCGCGATTCGGGCCGGACGCGAGACCCAGGTGACCACCGATGTGGAGCTGGTCGCCGTGACCGCGGGTCGCGGAGCCACGATGCGCGCCTGGCGTTCCCGGCGCCGCACCGCCGCATTGCGCGACATGCTGGCCGAGACGTTCACCGTACCGCAGCTCGATCTGGTGACGGTACCGGAGAAGGTGATGCAGGAGCCGCCGCCGTCACTCGCGACGTACGAAATGCTGCGGTCGTCACGCTTGCTCTCCGGGTCAGTGCAGCTCGCCAGGCCCTCCACGGTCCCGGTCGAGGCGATTCCGGTGGCGGATCTGATGCGGCGACTGCGCCGGGCGGGAAACGGGCTCCTGTTCGCCTGGTCGCGGCTGGCCGTGGGCGATGGCGAGCTGCCCGAAGTGACCGCGCGCGCCGTGCGGACGACGACCGACACGGCATTCATGGCGTGCGGCGATATGTGGCTGTTCCGGACGCGCCACTACGACCATCGTATCGCGGTGCGCGCCGAATGGCTTCGCCTGCCGTTCTCATCCGGGCCCGGACTGACCAATCGTCTGCGGGAAGAGTATCAGCTCGCCGCGCGGGAGTCGCTGTTCCCGTCGGTGCGCGGCACGCTGACCCGCGCCCAGTCGATCGGGCGTTGGGAGCGGGCCGCGATCGAATGGCTGGGCTGCTACCGTGCCGGCAAGCAGCGCGCGTGGTGGGGCCGCTATGGCCTCGAGATGCCCGGGAGCGGCATGCACCCGATGCGGCGGGCGATGGAGAACATGGTCGAGCCGGTGCGCTACCGCGAGGATGGAACCATGTCCGTGCATGCGCAGCGCGCGGTGCTGCCGCACTTGATCGAGTGGACGCTCGACGGTTGGGATGATCCATCGCGCCGTGATCGGGTGGCGTCACTGCTGGGCACCCGGCGCGATGAAGCGCGCGACCTGTCCTATCTCGTGTTGAAATTCCTGCACGCGCTGAAGCTTCCTCAACCCCCGGCGGCCTCCACGATCCAGTCGCTGCCAGCCCTCAGCTCCGGAGCCTAGCCGCTACCGTAAACGCTGCACCCTTTTTGTGCAGCGACGCGACAGCGGGATGTCCGCGATTGGGGCAAAAAGCCTCAGCGTCGGCTCGCAACACATTGCAAAACAATGTGGTTCAACGTGTTACGATAGCCCCGAAATGGGGCGAACAGGCATTGTGCTTGCGGTCACCGTGGGCATCTTGTCCGCCACGCCAGTGACACACGAGAGACCGATCGAGGGGGCTCGCCTATGACCACGAAGGAAGTCACGCCGGCGAAGGGAATCGTGCGGATCTCGCCCATGCTGTCCGCCCAGCATCTGCCGTCGCGAGAAGATACAGCGCCGCTGCTCGCCGAGCTGGTCTCGCACCTGCGCGAGAGCCGCACACAATTGCGCGAGGAATGGGCGCGCCGCATCACGCTGACCCAGCTGCTGACCGCGATGTCGGAGGACGAGATCTTCGCCGAGGCCACGTCGGTCTACGACAACTACGTCGAGGCGCTGGCGACCGGCACCTTCGAAGCGTTGCAGGCCTATGCCCGCAACCTCTCGGAGCGGATCATCCCGCGCGGCGTCGAAACGCACGAGGTGGTCGGCATCGTGCTGCTGCTGCGCGACGTGCTGGCGCGCTCGCTGTTTGCCAAGTACCACGAAGACTTCACCCAGCTCAATCGCATCCTCGACGCGTACGAACCAGCCGCGAACCGGATCGCCAACACGGTGGCGGTGGGATTCGTGCAGGAGCGCGAGCGCATCATCCTGCAGCAGCAGGAGGCGATCCGCGAGCTGTCCACGCCGGTGCTGCAGGTGCGCGAGCGGCTGCTGATCCTGCCGATCATCGGCGTCATCGATCCCCATCGGGCCCGCCAGCTCACCGAACAGCTGCTGCGCGCGATTCGCACCAACCGCGCGAAAGTGGTCGTGATCGATATCACGGGCGTGGCCGCGATGGACGCCAACGTCGCGAATCACCTCGTGCAGACGGTCGAGGCGGCCCGGCTGCTCGGGGCCACGGTCATCGTCACGGGGCTGTCGCCGGAAATCGCGCAGACCCTGGTCACCATTGGTGTCGACCTGAGCGAGATGGCGACCGTGGGTGACCTGCAGGGTGGCATCGAGGAGGCGGAACGGCTGCTCGGGTACAAGGTCCTGCCGTTGACGGACGTCACGACGCAGAACTGAGCGGGTCTGGGGGGACGGGATGGAAGTTCCGATCCTGAAGCAGGGCCAGTATCTGATCGCGTCGATTCAGTCCGCGCTCACCGACGCGGACCTGTCCGAGCTGCGCGAGGCCCTGATCGCGAAAGTCGGTCACTACCGCGCCCGCGGCGTCATTGTGGACGTCACCGCGCTCGACGTGATGGACTCGTTCGCCGTGCGGACGTTGCGGGACGTCACGCACATGGCGCGGTTGCGGGGATCCGAGACGGTCATCGTGGGGATTCAGCCGGAGGTGGCGTTCGCGATGGTACAGCTGGGGCTGACGCTGAAGGGTGTCGCGACCGCACTCGACCTCGAGGAAGGACTCGCGTTCCTGAACCAGCGGAGCCGCGAGCGCAACGACCATGGCCGGTGACGGGCGGACCAGCGGGGGCATGACGATGCCCAAGGGGGCCGAGAACGGCCGCCGGCTGCAAGTCGCCTCCGACAAAGACGTCGTCAGCGCCCGGCAGGTCGGACGCGAGCTGGCGGCGGGGTTCGGATTTTCCCCCGGGGATCAAACGGTCATCGCCGCGGCGATTTCCGAAATCGCGCGCAATATCCTGATGTATGCCCGGCGCGGCGAGGTGTCCTTCGAGCTCATCAGCGAGGGCCCGCGCCGGGGGATGATCATCGTCGCCCGGGACGACGGACCGGGCATTCCCGACATCGCGCGCGCGTTGATGGACGGCTTTTCAACGTCGGGTGGCCTGGGGTTGGGCCTGCCCGGTGCCAGGCGATTGATGGACGAGTTCGACATCGACTCCGGCATCGGTCGTGGCACCACCATCACGATGCTCAAACTGAAACGTCCAGCGCGGTGACCGCATGGTCAGTGTCTCAACACCGACCCACATGCTCGACGTCGGCGTGGCATCCACCACGATCGCCGGGGAAAGCGAATCGGGTGATCTCCATTTGGTCTGCCCGGTCGATGACGGCGTGGTGGTGGCGGTTGTGGACGGCCTCGGCCATGGGCAGGAGGCCGCCGTCGCCGCGCGCATCGCCGTAGCGACCATCGAACGCCACGCGACCGCACCGCTTCCGGCGATGGTCGAGCGCTGCCACGAGTCCCTGCTCGGCTCTCGGGGTGTGGTGATGAGCGTGGCGCAGGTCGATGCGAATCACGACAGCGTGACCTGGGTGGGCCTCGGGAACGTGAAGGGCGTGCTGGTGGCGGCAGACCACGTGGTGGGCCGTCCCTACACCAGTCTCGTGACGCGGAGCGGTATCGTCGGCAACGCCTCGGCTGGTTTGCCGCCGGTCCGTCCCTGGGTGATTCCCATTCAGCGGCGCGATGTCCTGGTGCTCGCCACCGACGGTCTCCGCGCCGAATTCGGCGACGACGTAAACCCGGCCGACGGCGCCCAACACACGGCCGAACACCTGCTCGAGCGGCACAGCAAAGGGACTGACGATGCCCTCGTCCTCGTTGCGCGGTACCTGGGAAGGCGGTAACCCCATGACCACCAGTCCCGAATCCCGTCCGGTCGAGGCGGTCAAACCGGTGCCCGTCGGAGGTGGGGCGTCGAGGAAACTGCGGATTCTCGGCGTGGGGGGAGAGGTCGCCCCGGCGAGCCAGCTGCGGCGATGGGCCAGTGAGCTGGACGTCGAGTTCGAGTGGTCGCCGGATGTTCCCCAGGCCGTGCGTCTGCTGGCCGATGAGCGGTGGAGCGCCGTGCTGGCGGTATTCGGCGACCGCCCCGACGAGGAGCTCTCGTGGTGGGCCGATACGCTGCGCGTCGCCAACATCACCCAACATCTGATCGCCGTCGCCGACCGGCCGTCGATGGGGCTGGCGCTGCGGGCCGAGCGGCTGGGCGTGGCCGATCTGCTGACCCGGCCGGTGCGGCGCGACGCCTTCCAGGCCGCGCTGCGGCGCATCGCGTCCGAGACGGAGACGGCCTACCCATTCCCGATCGTCCAATCGCATGCCGTCGGCCCGTACGCGCTGGTGGGCGAGAGCCCGGTGATGCTGGAGGTGTACAAGCTGCTCGCACGTGTCGCCGGCACGACGGTCACCGTGCTGCTGCAGGGAGAATCGGGCACCGGGAAGGAAGTGATCGCGCGTGCGGTCCATCTGAGCGGTCCCCGCGCGGCCAAGCCGTTCGTGGCCGTCAACTGCGCCGCCATTCCCGAGAACCTGCTGGAGAGCGAGCTGTTCGGGCACGAGAAAGGCGCGTTCACCGGCGCCGTCGCCCGCAAGATCGGGCGGTTTCAACAGGCCACGGGCGGGACCCTGTTCCTCGATGAAGTGGCCGATCTGAGTCTCACGCTGCAGGCCAAGATTCTGCGGGCCGTTCAGGAGCGCGAGATCGAGCGTCTGGGTGGTGGGGAAGCGATTCCAGTCGATGTGCGGCTCATCGCGGCCACCAATCGCGACCTGCGCGCGGCGACCGACAGCGGGCGGTTCCGCGAGGATCTCTATTACCGCCTGGCGGTGATGATCATCGAGCTGCCGCGTCTCGTGGACCGGGGCGACGACCTGGTGCTGCTCGCCGCCTATTTCGCCAACCACCTCGCCGAGCGCTACGGCAAGCGCATTACGGCGATGTCGCACCGCGTGCTCGACGTACTGCGCAGCCGGCCGTGGACCGGGAACGTGCGCGAGCTGCGCAACGTCATCGAGCGCATGGTGGTGGTCGCGCGCCACGAGATGTTGTCCGTCGAGGACCTGCCCCCCGACCTGCGGGGGGAGGATCGAGTGCCTGCCGACCGCACGCGGGGCGACCTGCTGACGCTCGCCGAAGCGGAGGCGCGGCACATCGCCCGGGTGCTGTCGCAGACGGGTGGCCAGGTGGGCTCGACCGCCGAGATCCTGGGCATCCATCGCAACACGCTGACCCGCAAGATCCGGGAGTACGGCCTGTGAAGGTCGAACAAGCCCTGCGCTTGCTCCCGAGCCTGGAGGCCATGGCCCCGTTGCGGTCACTCCTCTTGTCGGTGTCGCGAACCGACGAACGGACGCGCTGGGCGAGCGCGGGGCACTACCTCACGGTGGGCAAGCGCTCGGTGGAAGCCGACGACCTGCGGGAGCGCCTGGACGCGTTGCTGGGACAGATTACCGCCCATTTGCGCGGACTGTACCGGACCGTCGTGGAGGCGATCGAGGCGCACGGGCGCGGCGACGCGCCGGCCGCCATCGCGGCGCTGCGCCGGGCCGGTGGTCTGGAAGAGCGAGCCGGGCGGTTCCGGCAGGCGGAAGCGTGGTACGAGGTCGCCCTGGAGCTGGCGGTCGAGCTCTCCGACCGCAGCGCCGAGCTGGATCTGTTGCGGGTCCGCGGCGCGCTCACGCGGACGCTCGGCCGCTACAGCGAAGCCGCCCGCCACTGCCAGCGCAGTCTGGCGCTGGCCGAAGCCGAGTTCAACGAGGGGGCGGTGATCGACGCGTGTGAGGAGCTGGGCAACATCAATCGCGCGATGGGGGAATGGGACGGGGCCCGGGCCTGGTACGAGCGCGGCCTCAGCCTCAACGGAACACTCGGGGTGCGCACCGGGTGGTTGCTGCTGCGGCTGGGCGACCTGGCGCGCGGTCGCGGCGACGTCGAGGCCGCCGCCGACCTGATCGGTCGCGCCCGAGAGCACATGGAAGCAGGAGGCGACTCGGCCGGCATGGCGCAGACGTTGAGCGCGATGGGCCAGGTGCATGTGGCGCAGGGCCACCTGACGGCGGCCTCCGCCGCCTACCGCGAAGCGCTCGCGTGGGCCCGCCACGGGCCCGAGCCCGCGAATCTCGAGGTCGACATCCGGATTCGCCTCGCCGATCTGGCGCTGGAATCCGGCCGGTGGATGGAAGCCGAGTCAGACCTGCGGCAGGCCGAGCAGTCCGCCCTCGCGCATGGCCTGGCGCACCGGCTGGTGGAGATCTACACGCTGTTGGGGCGGCTGAGCGGACGAGGCGGTGAGGAAACGGGCTTCGTGTTCTTCGAGCAGGCCCTCGAGCTGTGCCGCGCGCTCGAGCTGGACGAGCTGCTCATGGCCGATGTCTGCGTCGCCTACGGCCAGTTCCACGGGGCACTCGGCAATATCGATTCATCGCGTGCGTACCTCGAGCGCGCCGGAGAGACGTATCAGGAGCGCGCGCAGGTGGGCGGGGTCGAACGGGTGCACGCCGAGCTGAGCCGGCTCGCCGTCGCGGTCTGAGACCCGCGCCGCCTACTCGTACCGCAGGGCGACGATCGGATCGAGCGAGGCCGCCCGTCGGGCGGGCCAGATGCCGAAGAACAGTCCGATGGATGCGCTGAACGCGAACGCGATGACGATCGAATAGAGCGAAATCGCCGTATTCCACTGCGCCAGCAACGACAGCAGCAGGGCCCCGACGGTTCCCAGGATCACTCCCAGCGTCCCCCCTGCGAGGCAGAGCACCAGGGCCTCCACCAGGAACTGCAGCATGATGTTGCGGCGGGACGCCCCGATCGCCATGCGGACTCCGATTTCCCGCGTGCGCTCGGTGACCGAGACGAGCATGATGTTCATGATACCGATTCCGCCCACGAGCAGGCTCACCGCGGCGACGGCGGCCAGCAGGAAGCTGAACGTGGCCGTGGTTTCCTGGAAGGTCTCGATCAGGTCGCTCTGGTTCGAGATCTGGAAGTCGTTGTCCCGGTCGTCGGGGATCTTATGGGCGCGACGCAGTACGCGCTCGACCTCGATCATGGCGAGGTTCATGTGGGCCAGGTCGTCGACTTTGCCGGTGAGCCGCTTGAGGCGGTCGTAGCCCATCACCCGATAGTGGGCGGTCTCCAGCGGAATCAGGATGTCGTTATCCGGGTTGCCGCGTCCGCTGCCGCTCGTCCCTTTCTCCGACAGAATGCCGATGACCTCGAAAGGAATGCCGCGGATCTGGATCTCGTTGCCGATGATCAGGGGGCCGCTCGTCTTGAGCAGGTCCGGCACATCCGCCCCGAGCACGGCGACGCGGCGGCGTGAGTCGTCATCGCCGGCCGTAAACATGCGCCCCGCCGTAATCGTGTAGCCCTTGACCGGCCCGTAATCCGGCGTGGTGCCGGTGATGCCGATGTTGATGTTGTGGCTGCCGTACTGCACCTGGTAGTCGTCGGCGATTTCCGGGACGAACGCTTCGAAGTAGCGCGCGTCCTGCGCCAGGGCGGTGTAGTCGTCGACCGTCAGACTGATCTTGGTCGCGCTCGCAATCCCCTGATTGAAGCTCTGCCCCGGCTCGACTGTGAGGAGCGTCGGCCCGAGCGTGTGGATGCGAGCCTCCACCGCCTTCTGGGCGCCGGCGCCCAGCGCGACCATCGTGATCACCGCGCCGACGCCGATGATGATGCCCAACATCGTGAGCAGGGAGCGCAGCTTGTTCGCGCGCACGGCCTGCAGCGCGACCCGGATGATCTCCTCGATGAGCATCGATGCGCTCCCTATTGCTGGCGGAGGCCGGGCATTCCGGTGTTCCGGGATTGCGCCTTCCGCTGTTGCTTGCCGAGGTCGTTGACGAGCCCGGCCGACGGCAGGACGAGCACGGTGTCACCCTCGGCCAATCCGGTCAACACTTCGGTGTAGTCCAAGTCGGTGAGCCCGACGATGACGTTGACGGGTGTCGCGCGACCATGGCGCATGACGAAGGTGATACGGTGCTCTCCCCCGGTCGTGTCCGGTGGTGGTTGCGGCTCGGCCCGGGCCGGGGGGTCGCCGGGAGGGTCGCCGGCGGGCACGGCGGTCGCGCTCCCCGACGTGCCGGCGGAAGCAGAGGTGGCCTGGGAGCGCGCCAGCCGGCGTCGCATCACCTTCTTGTCCAGGCCGAGCCATGCGGCGGCGGCGCCGATGTCGTCCTCTTCGCGCAGCGCGGCGTTCGGCACGGCGAGCACATTGTGCCGGTCACCCACGTTGACCTCGAGCTCGGCGTTCATGCCGGGCTTCAGGAGGTGCCCGGGGTTGACGATGTTCACCAGCACCGGGAACATCGTGACGTTCTGCCGCACGGTGGCTCGCGGCTCGATCTTCAGGACTTTCCCCGTGAACGGATGACGGGGATAGGCGTCGACCGTGATGTTCACTTCCATGCCGCTCCTGATGCGGCCGATGTCGGTCTCGTCCACCATCGCCTGCAGCTGGACGGTGTCGAGGTTCGCCATGGTGAAGATGACCGTGCCGCCGCCCACGTCCCGGGTGGGGGACGAGATGACCGTGCCCAGCTCGACCGCCTTGTCGATAATCGTGCCGCTCACCGGGGCGGTGAGCCTGGTGTCGCCCAACGCCTCACGCGCCGCCCGCAGGTCGGTGCGGGCACGCACCACACCGGCCGTGGCGCTGGCGTTCGCGAGGCGGGCGGCTTCGTATTCGGTCTCGGTGATGGCCTGCGCCTTGAACAGGGTATCCGCCCGGGCGAGCGACATCTGCGCGTTGTCCAGCTGGGCCTGGGCTACGTTCAGGTTGGCGACGGCCTGGTCGAGGATGTTGCGCGTACTGCGCTGGTCGACCTCGGCCAGGAGCTGGCCGGCGCGCACATCGGCGCCGCTCTGCACGTGCATGCCGATGATCTCTCCCGACGCTTTCGATTTCACCTCGACGGTGAGCACGGGCTGGATCGCGCCGGAGGCGGATACCCGAAGTAAGATGTCCCGGCGTTCGACCGGAACCACTTCGAACTCTGCGGCTTGCACCACGGGCTTCCGGCACCCGGCCGCCGTCGCGATCAGGGTCGCTCCCCAGAGAATACGCTTCATGTGTTCCGCTCCGTCTCCGTCGTGAAGTCCCGCTCAACCGTGAAGTCCCGCTCGATGATGCCGTCGCGCAGATGGATCTGGCGCCGGGCATGGGCGGCGATGTCGTGTTCGTGGGTGACCAGCACGATCGTCTGGCCGGCCTCCCACAGGTCTTCGAACAGGGTCATGATTTCGTCGCCCGTCCGCGTATCGAGATTCCCGGTCGGCTCATCCGCCAGGAGGATGCTGGGCGTATGCACCAGCGCCCGGGCGATGGCGACCCGTTGGCGCTGACCGCCGGACAGCTCGTTGGGCAGATGCTCCATCCGGTCGGCGAGGCCGACCAGCTCGAGCGCGGCGGCCGCCGCCTCATAGCGTGCCTTGGGGCCGATGCCGGCGTAGATCAGCGGCAGCTCGACATTGTGCAGCGCGTCGGCGCGCGGCAGCAGATTGAACGTCTGGAAGACGAACCCGATCTCCTTGTTCCGGATCCGCGCCAGCTCCTGATCGTCGAGGTCGCTCACGTCCCGGCCGTTGAGCCAGTATTCCCCGGACGTGGGCGTGTCGAGGCAGCCGAGCAGGTTCATCAGCGTGGTTTTCCCGGACCCGGAGGGGCCCATTACGGCGACGAACTCGTTGCGGCGGATCTCGAGGTCCACGCCACGCAACGCGTGCACCACGTCGCCACCCATGTCGTAGTTCCGGGTGAGACGGTTCGTCATGATCATGACGCCGCGCAGCGACGATGCCGCGGCCGGCGCGTTGAGGGGCAGCGCGACGCTCATAGCGGGTGCCCCACCAGCGTCTCGACCTGGGCCCGGGCGACGAGGTAATTGAACCGCGCCTGGACGAGACTCGTTTCCGCCTGCGTCAGGTTCGCCTGGGACGTCAGGAGGTCGAGGATCGTGCTGGCACCGACCCGGTAGCGCTCCTGGAGCACCCGCAGGTCCTCGGTGCCGGCCGCCACATTTTCTCGCGCGATCTCGATCTGCTCGTGCGCGGTCTCCAGGGCCGCCAGCTGCTGCGTCAGCTGCGCGTTGACCTGGCGCCGCGCATCCGCGGCCTGCCCGAGGGCGTTGTCGCGGGCGACGCGCGACTGCACCTGCGCCTGTTCGCGCGAGAAGCCGTCGAACAGCGGCCAGCTCAGGGTGACCTTCAGGGTCCAGTTGTTGACGTAATTGCCGGTCGTCGTCCAGGGCGCATCGAAGCCGCTGACGGCGTTGGAGTAGGTTGCCGACAGGGTGGGCCAGTACTGGGCGCGGGCCACGGCCACGCGCGCGTCGGCGGCGCGGGCCAGCGCTTCGGCCTGAATCACCTGCGGCGCCGAGTGGACGGCTTCCGCCCGCAGCGTGGTCGTGTCGGGCAGCGCCGGGAACGAGGAGTCGGTCACGGCCCGGACGGCCCGCTCCACCCCGACTTGGCGGCCGAGATTGGCCCGGGCCGTCTCGAGGTTCGCCCGCGCCTGGAGCAGGGCCAGACGGGCGTTTCCGAGGTCGACCCGTGCGCGCAGTGAGTCGGAGCGCGTGGCCGAGCCGGCATGCAGTTTCTGGACGGAGATCTGGAACTGTCGCGTGGCCCGCGCCACCTGCGCTTCGGCTACGCCGACCAGCTCCTCGCGGGCGAGCGCATCGTAGAACAGCTGGGTGGTCTGGAACGTGACCTGGAACCGCTGGTTGGTCAGGCTCGCGTCCGACGCGCTGGCGGAGGCGTCGGCGGCGCGCAGCAACGCAAACCGTCGAAAGCCGTCGAACAGATCGAGGCCGAGCGAGAGGCCGCCGGAGTAGGTCTTGCTGGTGCCCCCGCCCGCCACGATCTGGTTCGTACTCTGGTTGAAGCGGTTGGCCGACGCCTGGTTGCGAGTCGCGGATGCGCCGACGGTAGGCAGAAACGAACCGAAGGCGGTGCGTTGCGCGGCGCCGGCGTTGCGCCGGTCACCCCGTGCCTGAATCATCGCCGGCTGAACATCCAGCGCGCCGCGGATGGCTTCGGCCAGCGTCAGGCGCAGCTCCCCCCCCACCGAGTCCGCGGGCATGGCGGCCGTGCCGGAGTCGGCCTGCTGTCCCGTCGCGGGCGCGCTGAAGGCGCACGCGAGCATCACGATCGCGGCGCCCAGTCCGCGCGCCTCGATCGCCCTCTTTCGAGACATGGAATCCCCCTCGCGCGTTCGTGGTCGTTCTGTCACGCAATCGTGACTTGGCAACTCGTATGCCGATGGACCGGCTCCGGTCCGAGGCGAAATCGCCATGATTCCGGGAGGCCGACGGGTCCGATGCTGCAAGTTGGGGCGGCGCCCGCAGCGAAACGGGACGCATAGTGGTGCGCTTTGTGGCGACGTCGTAGGCGCGGATAGCGTCGCTGTGGCCGTGGCAGGTGCGATGTGGGTGTTTTGAGCGGCGGCACAAGCACTGCGTAGCAGTATGCCCGGGGGGACCGCCCATTTCGCCCGCGGCGGGCGACCCGGTCACGCCCCAGGAACGGACGATGGGCGCAAGAATTCAACCGACCGAGCCCGAATCGAAGGACCGGAGGAAGCCGGGACGCGAGTCCGCCCGGCTCCGCGTCGCTATTTACTCGCCGGGGCTGATCGGTCTGGGTCACATCCGCCGCAACGCCGCGATCGCCCAGGCGCTGCGCACGACACTGAAGCCGGTCATCGTCATGATCGCCGAAGCGCGCCAGGTCGGCGCGCTGCCCATGCTGACGGGAGTGGACTGCGTGACCCTGCCGTCACACCGCCCGGCCGAGGACACAGG
>Ga0075421_100002213_pt1 | contig 23127 bp, 13 predicted proteins | sample SoiMetdeltSBSDD5_FD_75292 | JGI IMG/M metagenome (GOLD analysis project Ga0075421, IMG submission 75292) | Bulk soil microbial communities from a Populus tree surrounding site in Tennessee, USA - Soil MetaG P. deltoides SBSDD5 | ecosystem: Environmental > Terrestrial > Soil > Tree plantation...
TACCTCTCCTCTCCCTCAAAAGCGACGACGGCCTACGGACGAGCCGTCGAAGAATGGTGGATCGACGGCTTCACAGAGCTAATTCTGCGTGCGGTACGCGGGGAAGACCTTCTCCATCAACCACGGTTGCCGGACACAATACCGCCTGCCGTCGCTCCGACTCTCGACAAGGTATTCGCCAACGACAGGGCATTCGAAGTGAAGTTCGCGAATTGGCTAGCGCAACGCAGGAAGGACTAATCGGAAATCGGGCGCGGGCGCATAGTGCATCGTTAAGTCGCCGATTCCTCTACCGTTTCCCACCGATTCCAAATTGATCGCCGGCGCGAACCGGTTTCCCATCCTTGAACACGATTTCCAATACCTTTTCGCTTCCAACCTGCCGGCCTGTCTCATCTTCCAAGGTCGCGATCAACTTCTTGCTCCGTGTCTGGAAAACCTCGCCGCTGGAGGAATAGGTCAGCCGTCCGTCAATGCTGAACGTGATCCAGCCGGGCTGGTCGCGCACCTTCAGGCTCGTAATCTGCTTTGGTGGCATGACCGTGGCATCGAAGACGTGCAGCATGCTATTTGCCCCATCGGCCAGCCAGATCTCCTTCTCGTCGGGCGTCAAAGCAATGCCGTGGCTCGGGCAGCCGTGGCGCTTCACGGGCCCCATCTTGTAACCCTGGACCTCCACACGGTGCAGCATCTTGCCCGTCCGCATGTCCCCGACCTCAAACCCCAGCAAACGATTGACATTGACGAAGCAAAGCGTCTGGCTTCCGTTGATCGTAAACGGGCGGATGGACTGGCTGAAAGGGCCTACCGTCTTTCCGACCTTGTGCGTTTTCGCGTCCGCGACAGAGAGATTCGGCGATCTCAAACCGGCGAGATAGACTTCCTTGCCATCGGGTGAGTAGATCGTATTGTGGGCCGCCGAGTCGGTGACGATCTTGGTGATGATTTCCCCCGTCAGCGCGTTGACCACATTCCAGTGCGGCCCTTCAAAGGAAGGAACATAGAGTATCTTGCCGTCCGGAGAGAGCGCCATGCGGTCGCATCCACCAGGGAGTTCTTTATCCCACTCCATCTTCTCCGTATTCAGATCTATACAGGCCAGCCGCTTGATGGTGCTGACGTACAACTTCCCCATGCGCGCGCTAGCTTCGATGCCCTTCACATTTTCCGGTTGCTCCCCTTCCGGCACGCCCCAAGTCGGGATGCGCTTCACGAACCGGTGTCCGTTGTCGATGTCGAAAATAATCACCCCTATTCCGCCGTAGTCCACGTAGTTTCGGATTCCTGGAGTGGCGACATAGAGAAGGTGTTTCTCTTGCGCGGCGACCGCAAGGGGAGTTAAGCCCGGAATCGTGCTCCCAATGAGAGTGCCTAAAACACTTCGTCTGCTAATCATATGAAAAATGTTGTCCATGCGTTGTCCTGCTTTAGAATTGTATTCGATCCGGCATGGGTTCGGCGCGCCGCATGTTGCAAGCCATAGAGGAGTACTTTACCGGCGCCGTGCGGGTCACCCGCCCTTCACTCAGCCCGATCCGGCTCGCGTTATCAGCGCTGGGAGTATGATATAGTTCCGACCATGCGACATCGTCCGGTCGTTGCCATTCTCCTACTTTCCGGTTTTCTCGCCGCCGCAGACCGGAGCTCTACGCCCAACAAACGCGGCAAAGCCGTGGGCGGTCTGGAACGGCTGCTCTATGTCACCAACAAATCCGGTATCAGCATTTACGATATCAACGATTCCCACAAGCTGCTGCGGAACATCGATGTGCCCGATACGGCGAACTACAAGGGCATCTCAGTGAGCGTGCAGCTCGGCAAGCTGTACCTCACTTCCAACCTGAAAGACGACCTGGTGTGCATCGACCTGGCAACCGAAGCCATCGAATGGCGCCGCCACTATAGCGACGGGTATGTCGACAGCCAGGCGATCACGCCCGACGGCAAGACGCTGTACGTCCCGTTGCGCGATGGCGATAGCTGGTGGGTTATCGACGCTGCGACCGGGGAGCCGAAGGCGAAAATCCCCATCACTCATGGCAAGAATTACGCACCCGACAATCACCCGATCGGCGGCGTAGGTCCGCACAACACCTGGATGAACCCGGCCGGTACGCGTGTGTATTTGCAGGTGCTGACCGATCCGTGGGTCTACATCGCGGACACGAGTTCGAATAAAGTGATCGGCAAGGTGGGCCCATTCAGCAAGGGACTACGGCCGTTCACCGTCACCGACGACGAGAAGTATGTATTCGCCAATGTCGACTGGCTGCTCGGCTTCGAGGTCGGCGCCGTTCGGGATGGCGACCGCTGGGGTGGTAAGATGCTCCATCGCGTGGAGGCGCGTACTCCGGCCACACGCCTGGCGCAGATACCGAATCCACCGGCCCGCAAGCCGCATAGCACGCCCAGCCACGGCATCAACATCAGCCCGGATCAAAAAGAAGTGTGGGTGGTAGATGGCGTCTACGGATATGTTTACGTCTACGACGTGAGGTCGCTTCCGCCCAAGCATGTCGCCGATGTGCCGCTATTCAAGGACCCGAGTGAGCAGCCCCATTCGGGCTGGATCTCCTTCAGTATCGACGGGAAGTACGTGTATCCTGATGGCGGCGCGGTCATCGACAGCCGCACCAAGAAGGTAGTGGCACGAATTCCAACCAGCGAAAAGCTGGTCGAGATCGATTTCCAGAACGGTAAGCCCGTAAAAGCCGGACATCGCTAATTAATAGTGGAGGTAAGGATCATAATGCGTTTTCTGTTCTTGTCTTGTCTGGCGCTCCCATTGTGGGCGCAGATTGAGCTCGGCTCGATTGTAGGGCAAGTTGTGGACCCCCAGAACGCGCCCGTGGTTGGCGCCGCGGTAGAGTTTCGGAGCCTCACGACGAACGTGAAGCGCCAGTCGGCCACCTCCTCCGGTGGCGACTTCAACTCTCTGCCGTTGCCCGCCGGCCGGTACGCCGTCACAGTTCGCCAGCCCGGATTCCGGGAAAAAATAGCGGAAGTCACGCTGGGTGTCAGCCAAAGGCTGCAGGTCGATTTCTCCCTCGAGATCGGCCTGGTAAGCGAACAAGTCAGCGTATCGGCGACGGTGGCGACGATCGAAACCGCATCTTCGGAGATCGGACAGGTGAGGAGCGCGAAGGAAATCGTGGATCTACCATTGAACACGCGCAACTTTACGCAATTGGTGCAGCTCGCCCCCGGTGTGCTCACCGGTGTCGGAGGGGCATCTGGGCTGCTGGGGTATACCAGCGGGCGCGGCACCAACGGCGCGGTGATTAACGGAGCGCCAGTGGAAGATATCGTCTACGTCATCGACGGCATCAACAGCGTTGATACCGACGCCGGCGTCCTGATTTTCTTCCCGCCGGTGGATTCGATCCAGGAGTTCAAAGTACAGACCAGCTCCGCGCCGGCGGCGTTCGGGGGCGGACAGGGAATCATTAACGTGATTTACAAATCCGGCACGAACGAGCTGCATGGCACGGCGTATGAATTCCTGCGCAATTCCGCGTTCGACGCCAAGAACTTCTTCGATTCGGCAACAGCTCCAAGGCCTCCGTTCAAGCTGAACCAGTTCGGATTCAATGTCGGAGGTCCCGTGGTGTTGCCCCGCATTTTTAACGGAAAGGACCGCCTCTTTTTCTTTGGGGATTATGAAGGAAAGCGCGTGCGCCAGGCGCAGACGTTCCTCAGTAGCGTGCCCATAGCGCCGTTTCGAAGGGGCGATTTCTCGGGGATGGTTCCAAGAATCGTGGTGATGGACCCGCGGAATACCCCGCGTACGCCGCTGCCAGGCAATATTATGCCGGCGGGAACCATCGATCCCACGTCGGCTAAGATGGTTGCGCTCTATCCGGAGCCCAACATCGCGGGCCAAATCAACAATTTCCTTTTCAACCCGGTGCAGACAAATCGCGTCGATCAGTTCAACATCCGATCTGACTATAGGACGGACAAGTCGCAAATCTTCGGCCGGTTCAGTCTCGAAGACGCCGATACATTCAATCCGGGAAATCTGCCTGAGCCGGCGATCGGCGCGGGGCCCGGACGTCCGGGGCAAGTAGTGGTTCCCAGCAAGCAGGCTGTGATTGGCTATGGCCGATCGCTCGGGCCGGCGAAATATTACGACCTGCGAATCGGCTACTCGCGCATGTTTCAGGGAATTTACGATTCGGGAACCAAGTTTGGAGCCATCTCTGAAAGCCTCGGAATCCCTAATGCCAACGCCGGCGGGGCCGCTCCGGGTTTGAGCACCACCAACATCACCGGGATGACCGGGCTGGGAGACGGCGCTGGCAGCCTTCAAAAGGTGAACAACAACTGGGAGATCGACCAGGCTTTCGGTTGGGTGCGCGATCGCCACGAACTGAAGTTCGGTTTCAACTACATGTCGCGCCGCTTCGCTTTCCATTCCCCAGGAGCTCCTTCGGGACAGTTTACTTTTAGCGGTGTTTACACCGGCTTCGGGCTGGCTGACTTTTTGTTCGGGCGGCCGATCAACTCCCGTTTCGACGCGACGAAGTTTTTCAGTCTGCACCGCTTTTATTACAGTTGGTATGTTCAGGATAACTGGCGCGTGAGCTCTAAGCTCTCGATCAATATGGGACTGCGTAACGATTCGATTACAGCGTGGAAGGAGCGTCACGACCGTCTGGCGGGGTTCGTGCCTGTGGGTGGCGGCACTCTGGTGCCGGTGGGAACCGCGCCATTTACCGGGGAGTCGGTGCTCGCGGGGAGGCCGTGGCAGCTGGGTCCACGGTTCGGTCTTGCCTACACGCTGACGCCGAAGACAGTGATTCGCGCAGGCGGCGGAATATTCTACAGCTTCAAGACCGTGACGTCGGGTAACTCGATGGCCAAGAACGCTCCATTCAGCGGGACGCTGATTACCACCAACGACCTCAACAATTTCGCCGCCGCAAAACCAATTTCCGCCGGATTCCAGGCCGAACGTCCGCAGTTGTGGCCGATCGCGGGAACGGCCTTTTATTATTGGCCGCAGGACAGCAAGACTTCGACGATGTACGAGTGGAACCTGAACATCCAACGCGAGCTGGCGGCGAGCATGGTTCTCTCGGTGGCCTATGTCGGAGGCAAGGGCACCTACGTGGATCTGGTTGGCCATAACATCAATCAGGCAATCCCCGGGCCGGGCTCGGTGGTGAGCCGGCGTCCCTACCCGAATCTCGGCGATGCAATCGGAGTGGTTCCGTGGGGCAACTCGACGTATAACTCGCTGCAGACCACACTCGACCGGCGCATGGGCAGCGCGCGCTTTTCCGCGGCATGGACGTGGGCGCACAGCATCGATAACACTAGTGGCGAGTCGAGCGGCAGTCCGATCCAGAATTCGAGAGATATCTCTGCTCAGCGCGGCAGCTCAACGTTTGATGTTCGCCACAAGCTGGCGCTGAGCGGCACGTACGAATTGCCCTTCGGCAAAGGACGCCGCTGGCTGACTGGGGCGAGCGGACCGGTCGAATGGCTGGCCGGCGGCTGGCAAATCAACAACATTGCTACCTTCTTGAGCGGCCTTCCCTTTACGCCCACTATGCAGACCAACAATCTCAACACTGGCACGGGTTCCCAATTTCCGAACCGGATTTCGTCCGGCGATCTGCCATCCGGCGAACGGACGATTGAACGCTGGTTTGACGCCTCCGCTTTCGTCTCTCCCGGCCAGTATATTTTCGGGAATTCCGGGCGGAATGTTCTTCGTGGACCGGGCACCAAGCAGATCGACATGTCATTGTTCAAGAGTTTTCCTTTTGCCGAGAGCCGCCGGGTGGAGTTCCGGACCGAGGCGTTCAACCTGTTCAACACGCCTCAGTTCAACAACCCCAACGCCAGCATCGGGTTTGCCGGCGTGGCGAGAATCACCAGCGCTGGCAGTCCTCCGATTTACCAGCGAACCTCACGGCAGATCCAGTTGGCGCTCAAGCTGTACTTCTAGACTCGTGCTGTTTCTCGCGCCGCCGCCAGCGCCTGTTAGTTACAACAGCGCCGTCGCGCCCATTCTGGCGATGCGATGCAACGGCTGTCACGGCGACGCCGGCGGCCTCGACACCCGAAGCTACGAGGGCCTGATGGCGGGCGGCCACCTTGGTAAGGTAATCGTCCCAGGGGATGCCGAGCGTAGTCTGCTTGTTCACTTTATCGACGGGCGAAGGGGCAAGGAGCAACGGATGCCGCTCGGTGGGCGGCCGCTCCTGTCGGAAGAAATTGAGATGGTCCGACGGTGGATCGCTGAGGGAGCCCGTCCGGATTCGACCTCTCCACCTAGGGAAGTTTTCAAGCTCACAAACATCCCCCTACCGCGAGATAAGCTACTACGGTTGGCTTACCGTGTCCCCGTGGATGCGTATGTAACCCTCACGGTTCGCGATCCGCAAAACAGGAGGGTGCTGCTGTCCTGGGTAGCCTCCGTGAAGTCGATGAGGGAGCAAGTAGACGCCGGTTCACCCGGCGAGCTCCTACATTGGAATATTCGCGCTGGGAAAGGTTGGCCTAAAAAGATCGATGCTGAGCTGGCGTTGGAGCATGCCGCAAGCTCTCGTCGAGGCATTGAGTTCTTTGTGGCCCGCTGATGTTACTCGGAGCGCGTTTGAGCGATTGTTAATCGCCCGCCGCATGACTCGACTGATTATGTCCGATATATGAAAAGGAAGCTGTCGCTTGTTCTCCTCGGGTGCTCCCACTAAAAGGTAAATCTTGCGTTTAGCTGGATCACGCGCATGCCGCCCGCGCCGTTGATCTCGCCGAACGTAGCCGAGTTCACGCCCGAGCCGGGGTCGCTGTAGTTCACGTGGTTCAACAAATTGAACATGTCAGCACGGATCTGCAGGTTCTTGTTCTCGCGGACTTTGAAGTTCTTGCTCAGTGAGAAATCTACACTGACATTTGCAGGTCCGCGCATAATGCCATTTGCCACATTGCCTGGTCGAATGGCAATACGCGTTCTGGAATCCGTCGGCACAAGCGCAAAGGCGCTCTTGTTAATGAACTGGACCGAGCAGCGCGCGCCTACTGTACACCGGGAAGCCGTGGTCTGCTTCCAGTTGCTGACAACCAGTGGCCCGCCCGCATAGTCGGGCCGGCAAAACCAGTCCGACGCGCAAGTCTGGCTGATATTGATCCGGTTTCCGCTACGTGTGCTGAAGATTCCGGCAACCTCCCAGCCTCCCAGCGCATGCTGGACTATCGAGTTAGAGTTCGATAACCGCGGGAGCTGATAGATCCAGTCCGCGAGCAAACGGTGCGAGGCGTCGCCAACGTTCGGCCCCCGGTTGGACCTGATGTCATCGAAATCCTGGATCGTGTTGCTGTCATTATCGGATCCATAGTATGCGCCGATATCCCCACCGCTGATCCCTAAGCTCTTGGCCCACGTATAGTGCGCGTCGAACGAGAGGTTCCGCGAAAAACGTTTTCGCAGCGAGCTCTGCCAGGAGTTGTAGTTGGTATTCTGCGAATTATCGACGTAATAGCCGCCGAAAACAATATTCGGATTGGGTCGAATGCCGGTCAGGCGGTCCGGAAGATTGGGCCGGCGGTGTAGTAGGAATTTCACTCCCCGGACACCGACATAGCCGGTTTCGAACATCATTGTGGAGGTCAGCTCACGCTGAACATTGAACTGCATGTGCATGGAATAAGGATTCTGCAAACCTGGATTCATGGCCGAGAATGGGAACCGGACGGCGGTTCGCGCCGCCTGCGCCTCGACCACGGCTCGTAACTCGTCGTTGTAACCGGGGAACTTCAGGCCGAGTTGGCGCGCTTCGTCCAGACTCCAGCTTACGCGGAACGGCACCACGGGATTCGCCACCGCTTGGCGCATCGCTCCCGGCATTTGCGGGCTGAACAAGATTCCGAACCCGCCGCGCACAACGGTCTTGCCGCGACCATCCATGTTGTAGGCGAATCCGACCCGCGGCCCGAAATTTACGGCGTCGTGATTATACGGATGCTTGGGATCAAGAGGAGGACCGAAGTCAAATTTGCGCCAATCCGTCGGCGGCGCCGGGTTGTAGAAGCCGACTGCTACGTCAGTTGTGGGCTCCGAGACCATGTTGGAGTAAAAGTCATATCGGAGTCCGAGGTTAAACACCAGCTTGGGCGTAGCCCGAAAGTCGTCCTGGACGAAGAAGCCCAGCTCGTACATGCGCGACTTGTAGGGTGGTGATCCGAACGACGGAACCACTGAGCTCGGAATGTTCGCCAGGAAATCAGCCTTGCTCTGGAACGAGTAAGAGGGGTTTTCGGGGTTGCTGCGGAACCCGCCGTAATATACGTACCTGGCGCCGAACTTCAGCGAATGTTTGCCCATATGGCGGGAAATCTTCTGATCGAAATTGTACGTATCGCCTTGCATGTCCCAGATCTCGGCCCCTCCGGTGCCAAAACCCGACGCGCCGGCGATCGATATACGCGCAAGACTTCGCCCCCACGGGACTCTTTCGGTCACATTCCTGGGGTCCTTCAACAGGAACAGTTGATCGAGCCGCGCCATGTCATTCGAGTTGTAGCCGAAGCGTGATTCAGAGGTCAAATTAGCGCGAGCTGTCGTGAAGTTCAACGTCACCCGGTCCTGAGCGTATTCGTAAGTTCGATCGTTGGCGCCGTTCACGTGATACGTGGGATCCAGGCCATAGGGACGCATGCGTGTGTAGCTGACGCTGAGATTGCTAAGTGGCGTCACCCGGAAGTCGCCTTTGGCCACCACATGATTCTCCCGGCTGGTGGCGTTCCGTATGCCTTCAAAACTTCCCAGGTCATTGTTGATCGCAACGTTCGGCGCAGGAAGGATATCCATCAGAATCTTTGTTTCCGCGAACGGCAAAGCCCTGAGAATTTCATTTCGATACGACGCCGTCGGAACCGTGCCGTTCACTCTGCGCGAAGCCGACTCCCGATAGCCTTCATAGGCGCCGAACACGAACAGCTTATCGCGTATGATTGGTCCACCCAGCGAGCCTCCAAATTGATTGAAAACGATGCGCGGCTTGGGAATGCTCTGGCCAGTCGCAGTTCGCGCCGCAACAAACGGGTTCCGCGCATTCAGAAGGTGCGACTGGTAATTTTCAAAAGCTGAGCCGTGCCAGCTATTGCTTCCGGATTTTGCGATCAGGTTTACTTGTCCCCCGACTATGCCGCCGTACTCAGCCGGCAGGATGCCGCGCACAAGCTGCACCTCCTGAACCGCATCGATACTCATCACATCGATGTAGTTTCTGCCGCCGTATTGCGACATGCTCCTCTGCTCGGGATTTGAATTCGCATCGGTGCCATCCACGCTCACCCCGGTCCCGCTCGCGCCCACTCCATTGATCCGCGGACTCCGCCCCGTCCCCGTGTCCACGCCGGTTGTCAGCCGGAGGACGCCGCTGACGTTGCGCCGGCCTAACGGCAGTTCGGTCACTTTCGACCCATCGAAGGTTTGCAACTGCTCCGAGGAAGCGGTGCTCACCAGGGGAGCCGAACCTTCCACACTAATCGTCTCGCTGAGCGCTCCCACCTCCAAGCCGAACGCCATGCGGACCGACTGTCCCGAAGCCAGTTCGATGCCTTTACTCTCGTACCGCTTGAATCCACCCGCTTCGATCCGCAACGTGTACGAGCCTACGCGAAGAAAATCGAAGCCGAATTCGCCGGCGTTGTCCGACTTTTTAGTAGTCGTCGCGCTGGTGCCTTCGTGGATGAGGACTACGTTAGCATTCGGAATTGCGGACCCTGTTGGATCGTTGACAATCCCATAGAAAGTCGCAGTGGTCACCTGAGCAGAAGCAATGGCGCCGAAAGCACTCATTGCGATCAGCGAGCGAAAGAGCGTTTTAGCTTTCATGTATATCCCCAGCGGCGACCATGGTCGCCGAGTATCACGAAATTAGTGCGGAGTCTGCCCGACACCCTCAGACAACTCCGATGCGCGCATGCATCACTGTCCGCACGCTGTCGGACTGTGGTCAAATAATCAGACCAATATTTTCACAACGAGCTTTCTATGTCAAGCGAATTAACACACATCAAGTAACCAGGATCTCGGAGTGCCCCTTGCTAAAGGAGAATCAAAACTTCAAGCTGAACTGGATAGCGCGTCGGTGAACTCAAGTGAAATACCACCGAGGTCAACTTACTTTCTCTCTCGCCACAACACCGATCTGCTAAGTGTCCGGAGAGCGATTCGCTCTGACGATTATTCTAGGCGAAACTTCTGGATGCAAGCAAAATCAGGCGCTCAGGACGGCGGTCAAAACGAGACTCTGGCTCCAAACTGGATATTCCGAGGCCCGTTACCCTGTCCTGTGATCCTCCCGAAATCGGGGCTGTTTTGCGTTGTGTTTGGACTGCCAAACAAAACACGGTTGAAGGCATTCGACGCCGACGCGCGAATCTCGAAATTGCCTCTCTCGCGAATCCGGAAGTTCTTCAGGATCGCGATATCTTCATTCACCGTCCAGGGGCTGCGAAGATATGACATCTGCCGCGGTGTGTCGCCGTATGTAAGGTTCGGAGGCAGCACGAACGCCGCGGGGTTAAGGTACGGAATTCTGCGGAGAGCGCTCGTTCCAATGTTGTCGTGTGACCAGGTCCAAGCGGGGTTGATCAGCGGGATCTCACCGGTGGATACACCAGGCGCGAAGCTGCACCGCTGATTTTGGCCGGCGCCGAAAAAGTTCTGGTTGCAACCGATCGCCAGCGGAGTGCCCGATACATAGGTGTGCAGCGCCGAGATCTTCCAATTACCCAGGACCGCCTCAACCACGCCGGGCATATTTCCGAGCAACTTCTTCCCGCGCCCGAACGGCAGGTCGTAAACGTAACTGATGCGGAGGTTATGCGGCGTATCCTGGCTGGCGACCGCCTTGTCTAACCGCCGGTTGTACTGGTTCTGCACGGCGCCAAGGCTGGTCCGGTTTGCGTCCTCACCATTTGTCGTGGAAATGAGTTTTGCGAACGTGTAGGACGTGAGTAAATACAGACCGTGCGAAAACCGGTGCTCAAAGCTGGTCTCCAGCGCGTGGAAAGTTGAATGGCCATCGTTCTGGCCGCCGGCGTTGCTGTTTATGCCGGAGAACTGCGGGAAGGGACGAAGCGCCTGCTGCAATTGCAGGTTCGTCGGATAGCCCGCATAGGGCAGCCTGAATCCCGAGGCCACGACAACTGGATTGTTGATCACCGAACTGATGGTATTGCCGAGCAGGCTGCCGTAGATGGACCAGTATCTCGGGTCGAGTTGGTTCTGCTCCTGCTGCCGGGAAAGCATCTTTACCCCGACGACCCCGTGGTACGTCGCGCGAAGGACGGAGTTCGCGGTCATCGTGCGCTCGATGGTGAACTGCCAGTCCCCGAAATAGGGAGCGCGGCCGGCTTTTGGATAGTAGAAGAACGGGCTTTGCTGGAACAGGTTTGCGGTCAAGGTCTGCGGGTCTGCGATCGGCGGCGTCAGGTTTCGTATCTGTGTTGTGAAGGCGGCAAGCCCATCCTTGACCAGGTAGGAGATGCCGTTGGAAAGATTGTTCGCAGTCGCGCCGAAGGTTCCGCCGAAGCCCTGGATGCCGTTATCGGCGTTGCCGTCTTCACGCGATGGCTGGTAGTAAATCGAGCCGCCCGTGCGTAGCAGCGTCTTGGAATTGAGCTGGTAGGCGACGCCGAGACGCGGTCCAAATGCATTCCGCCTCGTTTCCCCAAAACGTTTTGGCTGCCCGCCCGTGGCCGCGTACACCATCGCTCCGGGTATTCCGCCAAAGGCATTCGCCGGACATGTTGGACAGAAGTTGCTGTTGTGGTGGTTCCGCTCCTCCTTAGGCACGGGGATTTCATAACGCAACCCGAAATTCAGAGTGAATTTCCTCGTCACTTTGTAATCGTCCTGAATGTACCAGGCGTAGTAAGGCCAACGGAACGCCGTGTCGTCTGGATAGCGGAAACCCCCACCGCTGGCCGCGCCAAGTAGAAACGATGCGAAGTCATTGCCACTGTTCGCGACGCTCTGATTGCCCGTGCCTGCCGCACTGAAGTTGACCGTCCCCCAGGTATTGTTATTGGAAATCCGGCGATAGATGCCGGCCAGATACTCCATCCCGAACTTGACGCTGTGACTGCCCTTAATCCACGCCACCTGCTCCTTGATGTTGGTCGTCCGCTGTCGCGAGTCCGTGTACACACTATTTCCCCATTGTGCGCCGGCGGCGGAGTACACCGTTGAAACGCCCGGGATCAGCGCATTCGGATTCCCCTTGAGGTAAACCTGCCTCGCAATATCGGCCGGGTAGGTGTTCACGTAGTCCGGAGCTTCGAGGATGTGCCGATGGTTGAAGCCGATGGTGAGATGGTTCAGGAGGTTGGGCGTAATGACGTAATCATCGTTGAAACGATGGTACTCAATCAGCGACTCGGAAGGAAAACCGCTTCCGGGAAGCCCCTCAAACTGGTTGATACTCGGTGTCGCCGGATTCCGGAAATGGCTGAACAAGTAGCTGGCGCGGTGTTTGTCGTTGAAGACATAGTCGCCTTTGATGGAGGGCAGCGCCGATTTGGCTGTCGAATAATTCCGGGACCGGTAATTCGCCGTAAGCTTTGTTGGATCGTCGGGACGGGGCAGCAAGGCCACAAGAATCCTTGCGGTCGGGTCGATCCGGTTCGGGCAGATCACGTCGACCACACCGTTGCACTGCATGCGTGGGCGGTCCACCGAATTGGGGATGATGTTCCCACCCGCATCGAAGGGATCGTATAAGGGGATAGTCCTGCCCGTCGAGTCGACGTTACGGCGGAAATCGCCGTTCCGGAACTCGTCCAGCGGCGCATTGATCAGTGCGGTTGACTGGCCGTTCCTCGTGGACGCGCGTTCATATGCGAAGAAAAAGAACGCCTTATTGCGGCCGTCAAACACCTTGGGAATGTAAATGGGCCCACCAATGCTCCCCCCTGGATTCCACTGCCGCACAATCGGTCTCTTGGACGGGGCCGTGGTGAATCCCCGCGCATTGAACACCTCGTTTCGGTTGAACACGAAAGCGCTGCCGTGAAGCTCGTTGGTTCCGGACTTTGTGACCCAGTTGATTACGCCATTCGAGGTACGGCCGTATTCGGCGGAGTAAGAAGAGCTTTGCACTTTGAACTCTTCCATACCCTCGACGCTAACGCCGTTCATGGCCGGATCGTTGCGACGCTCACTCTGCGCCTCGGCGCCGTCGAGCTGCTCGCTCTGGCCGTCCAGCAAGCCGCCGCCAATCCGGGGGTTGTTTGCCGGCCCGATCACTCCGGGAGTCAAAATAACGAACGCCAGATTGGACCTCAAGCCGCCGCCGATGAACAGCGGCAGGTCTCTGATCGCGTTCTTTGGGATGACCTTTCCCAGGTTCGTGCCTTGCACGTCGAGAAGCGCAGAGGCAGCGGTGACTTCGATCGCTTGTTCCAGTGTTCCAACGGTCAGCGTGACGTCCACGCTTGTAACCGTGGCCACGTGCACACTTACCCCGGCGGCTTCGGTTCGCCCAAACCCTGTTTTTTCCGTCGCCACAGTGTATTTGCCCGCCGGCAAATAGAGAACACTATAAACCCCGTCCGCGCCAGTTTTCACCGTTTGGGTAAGACCGGTATCCACGTTCTTAACTGTGACAGTCGCGTCCGGCACGGCCGCTCCCCCACTGTCTGTCACAAACCCTCGGATTGCCCCCCTATCTTGTCCCCAACAAAAGCTCGTTGTAAGCAACAACCAGAGCAGTGTTACGCAGTACTTCGACATGCAGACTCCTTTTCCCTCGCCCTATCACGGGGCTCCACACCACGGAGTTCGTATTTTAGCTGAAGTTGTACCATACTATAGAGCAAAACGGATTTCCTTCGCAAGCCACTCTAAATTCGGATTTCCGACGTTTTTCTCTATGACAACTGGTCGCCGCCTAAGCGGCAGTGGCTGCGGACCTGGCTGAAGTGGATTGGGAATCGGCGGTTATCTCTTCCGAGTTCCATTCCCCCGTTGGCTTCTTGGGTCCGCGCTGGGCCGGCGACGCATCATAGATCGACCCGTGATATTGTGCCGCCTTGATCTGACTCCGCTTCAACACGAGCCAAAGCTGGAAGCGCGGGTCCATGACGTACATGATCGATGGCGTCCAGTACGTCGGATAGCGGCTAGGTCGACAGGCTGTCGTTTAGTTTGCGCTGACGAAATCTACGTAGCCGTGCTTCTGCAGAAATTTGAAGTAGCCGACAAAGTCGAATTGCTGCGGACCCATTTCGAGCTCGGTGAGCCGCATGACCTCGGCGAGATTGCGCTTACCGTCGCACCAATAGAGAGCTGAGACCGGCAGACTCCAGAAGGAAGCGGCGGGAAAGTTCTCCCGCTGCTCGCGAGCGAGGTTGTCGAGCGTTATGGTTCCCATCCGCTTCCGCCGCACAACGATCTTTTCGGCTTCGATGTTTCGCGGCGGGACATAGGCCTGAATGGCGCCTAGGCCCAACACCGCCGCGCGATCCCGGATGGACTGCTCCAGCCGATCGGTCTGCTGTTTTGCGAATGCCGATAGACCTGCCAGGCCGTCGCGTAAATCGAACGCCGACTTGACGGCCTGCGATTCCATGTTTAGCGAGTACGCGACTCGTTCGCGCCCTTGGCGCAGAAGCCGCGACAGCCGGTCAGCGCTATCGGCGACGGCGATCTGATCGAGGATTTTGTCGGCCGCCGCGGCCATCTGCTGGTAGCCGCGTGTCAAAGCAACCTCGGCCATCCAGCGCTTTTCGGACGGACCCGCCGACGCGATGAAGTAAGTATAGGCGGCGTTCATTACCATCATGTCGCGCAGCGATTTGGGGTCGACGGTGGCCGGTGTATCGGCGCTGTTGTGATGCGCGAGAACGCCGTATCCGCCGTGTTGCGCGACGGTGGGTATCCCGATGCTGGGATCGCCGAGATAGTTGTCCGTGGAGCTGCGGTGTTCCATGGAATGCCAGGGGCGGCCGACCGATGGGTAGTATTCCTGCGCCAGGCGCAGCACGAGCGCATCGGCGAAGGAGCGCGCCGAATGCGGATTCAAAATCCAGGTGTATTCGGTCCCGGCGAGGTTTTGTAGTCCAGCGGGCGAGTCAATGCACATGGCCGCGATGGTGCGCTTTACGCGGTCCTTGTTGCTCGAGGTAATACATGGTTCCATAACACTCGCCCATTCCGAGGACCCGGATCGTCCGTTTCGGGCGTGCGAGCTTGCCGGCTTTGATCAGCCGATTGAGTGTCTCGGCGGCGCCCACAATAGCCGAGAATCCGGTGGCGTTGTCGTGCGCGCCCTGCTCGAACAGGTGACCGAGCGATAACACCTCTTCGGCGGCTGCGCCGTCAGTCCCGCGGATCACCCCGGTGACGAAGGGATACACGCCCGCGTAGTAGCGGCTGTCGACATTGGCGCGCACCTTGACGGGGCCCTTCTTGAGAAGCTCCCGGAGAAGCGCTGAACCGCGTGGAGTGATAGAAAAGCAGACAAGCGGCGAGCTGCCTTTGGTGAAGCTCCAGCCATTGTCGCCGAATGAGTTGACCCAGCCGCGCTCGTCGGCGAGGTCCCGGTTCTCCGTGTTCTCGCTGATGATACCGAGCGCGCCGGCCCTGGCTAGCGCCGTCTTTGCCGCGCGCGCTCCCAGGACCAGCTTGCCTTTCATGTCGGCGTCGGCTCCAGGCAAGACGACTTCAGTCACTACGCCGCCGGTTGGCGTTGGACCACTCCACATGCCGATCGAGGTGGGAACTTTTTGATAATCCGCCAACATGCGAGCGCCGGCGGGAACTTGCGGATCGAGGATCTCGAGCGTGCCTACCTTGACGTCCCAGGCGAGAGGCATGGTCCAGTAGCCACCCTGCGTGACACCGTCGGCAGGCGGATTACCGATCTCGACGTCCTCTAAGCCGGCGCGCCGCAGAATGGCCGCCACATTTCTGGCAGTCTCCTCGAATTTCGGGAAGGTGAACCAACGGTCCGTTTCCCAGATCGTGCGGACATCGCGCATGGCCTGGTCCGGGTTGGTCTCCTCGCGCAGGGTCTGGATGAGTTGGGAGACGGGCGTGGGAGTGTTGGGTCGCGCGCCGCGCCCGGGATTCTGCGCATTGAGAATCAGGCAGGTAACGAGTAGAAGCAACACAGGGTTTCTCATCGTCGCGTAGTATACACCCACGCCGCGGCGGACTCCGATTACGTATTTGTAATGATGCTTACGGCATCGGCCTTTCATTCAACAGATAATTTTTACCCGGCACTCTGGATTTATACTCAAGCTGCGTTTGTTACATGAACCCCCTGACCTCACAGTTTGTATTCCAGAAGCGAACGCGAGGCCGCGAGCATTGACCGAAAATACCGCTGCTGTGTAAGGATGAGGTCTCCTGCTTTTCTGAATCTTATTGCGACAATCCGACTGTCCTTATTGTACGTAGCGACAGCAAGCGTTCCTCGTCCCTGTTGGAGCAACAAGCCAGCGTGCTTACCTTGCGCCATCAGACTATCTCTTTGCTCCTCACTGAGAATCTGGTAGCCAATGTAGTACCCACCCGCCGTAACACTCGGGTTCAACACGTTCACACCATGTCCTGCCAGCTCTGAGATCGCTTTAACTTGCGCCTTGATGATATCAGAGAAGTGTAATCTGCAACGGTCTTCATCAGTGATCAAGAAAACCCGCCGAATAACCGCACCGTGTTGAGCTGCATCGATGTTCATCGATAAAAACCGACCGTCTATGCCTATGTTCTCAGGTTGCCAAAAGTGAGGTGTGGTAATTGATGAGTAGGAGTCACCAGGGCGCAGAAATGACACAAATCGAGTGAAGTCAGTTACGATTTGTTCATGATCGCCTGTCAAGTCATACACGCCATGTAACATGCTCTCAATTTCATGACCAAGTTCGCTGAAATGTCTCCGCGCCATCTGAGTAAATAGCGGATTGACACGATCAAGTTTACTGATCTGACGTCCGAGTGCTTCCATAGAAATTCGAGCCGGAGCGGGTCCATCGTACATATTAATATCTTCGAGAATGTCATCTGCGCTCCTATTACGAGAGTAGTGATCGTGGCGCATGCAACGAGCGATCACATCCGCAACTCCGCGACTCTGGAGATACAGTTCAGGATTGTACAGCTTGAGAGCGGCCACAATCGCGGATTTTAGTGCATCGTCATTTTCAATTGATCCTGGGGGCTCATGGCCGGTAGCCAGGTAGAACATTGTTCCACCCAGAGCGTAAATATCCGACGCCACGGATCCACTCCCCTCGGGTGCCAGGTATGGATGCTTACCAATGCTTTGGCCGTCACGTGCAAGAGCGTGATCGCGAAGTACGCCTTGCCCGAAATCGATAAATCGGACTCGATTGGCCCGATCAATCATGATGTTCCTAGGCCAGATGTCCCCGTGTATGACTTGTTCACGATGGATCTGTACCGCACCTGCCGAGAGTTCTCGAGCGATCTTATAGTAGATCTTTGCGTCTGGTATCCCAGTAAACGAATGTTGCCGCCCAAATTGATCAATACAATACTCGTCAAGAGTGACACCATCAATAAGCTCTTGAACAAGAAAGATAGAGGGGATGGGGATCCTGCGGCTTCCGTTTACGCATTGCGCTCCAAAATCTAGAACATGTGCAACGCATCCGACTCTGTTGAGCCGTTCAAGGCAAGGAAACTCTCGCGCTAAGGAACCGGACAGTTTCTCCACCCAGCGGTTTTTTTCCTCATAGCTCAGCCCTACTGGCAATCGGGGGAATTTGACCAAGACTCGATCCCCCACATGCATACGGCATTCGCTAGGATCCACCAATCGATCAACCTTCGCCACGCAGGGCCGGCCGAATGCGCCTGCTCGAACCCTCAGTGGCTGCACGTCAGAATAATCAGCCTTTTTCCCTCTGAGCAGAGACATGCGAATACCTCCTCACGACACGAAGGTAGTATACTCCCAATGGGAGCAAAAAAGCAGCAAGCATGAAGGCAAAAAGGCAGAATGAAAACTAACCCCCAGAGACTCAAGCGGACGAATGTCCGATTGCCCGAGCGGATGCACTCTGATCTCAAGAAATTCGCAGCCGAACAGCGTCTCTCTATTGAACAGATTGTGGCTCGGGCAATCGCACGTGAGATTCGTGGCTCGCCTAGTGAAATCGCCGAAATCCAGTTAGGAACCGAAATGCGTGCTGGTCTGTCGCGTTGGCAGCGGCTACGCAAGTTGGCGATCCTTCGAAGTGGCGCGCGCGCCGCGCAACAACAGTTCGCCGACGAGTTGTCGGACTTCGTCGGCGCGGCATCGATCCGACTGCCGTCTGCAGATACATCTGTGATTTCAGCATACATGGCGGAAATTCCAGCATCTGCGGTCGTCAAGGACCTCAAAGGCAGAATTATCTGGGCGAATCGAGATTATGAAGATCTCTGTGGATTGCCGCTGCAGTTACTAAAAGGTAAAACGGCTTTAGACCTTTGGCCGAGCACTTTCGCTCGAGTGATTGTTCAGCATGATGCTCTAGTCGCCCGCGGGCGTGGTATGCAGGTTGTGGAACTGCTGCCCGGCCCCGACGGCAGTATCCGGCATAGACTTGCTCTACGGTTCCCAATACGCACGGCAGCGCACAAGATCTTTCGCACTGCGTGCATAGCCTTCGACCTCCCGGAGATTCCTGATAGCTTGGGTCCCCTCTATCGTGCCGACATCTATCGTAAAGGTTTCTGAATTGCCATCGCGGTTGTCCCAGGCGGCTTAGAGGGATCCACATATCTTGCGCTCGTGGAAAAGCATTGCCGGTGTGATGACGTTGGAACAGTCCAAGATCAAGCCGGCGTTTGCGATGGTGGTCGCCTAGCGTTTTCAGCCGCTTTGGGTAATCCACGCTCCGTGGCTTGGGACCCCGAAGGCGCACATGGCAAAAAGGCAACGCTGGAATGCCCATTCATGTGTGAAATGTGATCAGCCCAAAGACTGAGTGCCGGGAAGTGATTACTACGTGTCGCGACTACCCTAAAAAGGTGACGCCGATCTTTAAGCTCGCAAGGAACGGTGTCTCGCTATGCTGTTCACGATAGTGTGCACACGGAACGCGCGTAACAGAAACGCCACTAGGACTGCGGTGACGCGCAAAGGCTGTCCCTGGGGCAAGCTGGAAATCCACGGGACCTCTGGCTCTACAGTTGCGTGGCCAAGTGCATGCGATGGATTCCCCTCGATCCTCTTGTCATCGGGCTGGCCCACGCACAGCCACCGACGAATGCGGCTAAGCCCACTGATGGGCTTTATCAAACGATGGCGACGCTCGATACGTCGATGTCGACGCATTCAACAGCTGTAAGTTGGAAAAATTCGCCGAGCTTTTCACGGAAGACGCTGAGTTCTATCACGATCAGGGTGAGCCGACGGTCGGCGCATCGGCCATAACGAAGTTCATTCATTTGCGGCAAAACAAGGCGGCATTTGGAAAGTAACTCGCGTAATTAGCTTCGATCACGTTGCGCTAAGGCCATAGCCACTCTGTTCGGAAGACGGACTCCGCGTCGATAAGGCGCATTCCCGGATAGTAGAGGACTAGATCACGGAGAGCGGTGGGACACCGCCGTCTAAGCAGAAATAGGACGATGCGCCCGGAGGAAGGAACGTATCTGACGCACCGCTAGGGGAATCCGCTCTTTGGGCTCCTTCCACGGGAACATGCTCACCTCGGCCTTTGGCGCGAGCATAGCGGCCTCCATGGCGACGGCGTACGGATGCGCCGGGATATCATCCGGCAGGATCAGTACGGGCGTCTGGCAATTGCGCACGAAATCGCGTGTCACGGTGAAGACAAAGTCGGGGTTGGTGCGGTACATCTTGGTCAGAAATTTGTCGACCATCTCCGTCGTAATGTCGGGCCGGCGCTTGACCAATTCCGGACCCCAACCCTTCATATTGGTTTCGTAGAAAAGGTCGCGCATTTCCGGACGCGACCCGCTGGGCTGCGCCAGCACGGCTGCGACAATACGATCAGGCGCCCGCCGCAACAGGTTCCAGATGAAGGGGCCGCCAATACAGAAGCCCAGCACCATGAACTTCTCGATGCGCAGGTGATCCATCAGACCGAGATGGTCATCGGTATAGGCGTCCCACGGCCGGTCGATCTCGAGCGGGCCGGAGGACTGGCCGGCATTGGCGTTGCGTAGGTCCGACGCGATGCAGAGGTACTCTCCCTTGAACTCCTCGATCGGGTTAAAGGGCCCGCCGCGGGTCAAACCAGAGATCGTCGAATTCAATCCCCCGCCGGCGATGAGCAACAACGGGAACCCGGAACCGGCCTCCTCATAGTGGATGCGAACGGGACCTTTTTCGTAGAAGGACACGGCAGCTCCTCGTTGCCCGGTCTGCTGCGCAAACAGGCGCGGCGCGGCGGCCATCGCCGTCGCCGCGGCGCCCTTCGCAAGTATCTTGCGTCTGATCGGATTCATAATCGGCGGCCTCGGTGGTAGGGGCAGTCTGGCGCCGCCGCTCTACTTCTTGGTGTTGGGCGGATTGAACCGCGGGCGAAGCGGCTTGCCGAGGCCGATACCCAGCGTGCCGTCCTCCATCTCCTGGGCAGTGCGGCCGATGACGATGTCCCAGTTCGCGGTGTACTCTTTCAGCTTCGACGCCGTGACGGGCTTGAAATCCACCATGACCGATTCCAGCATTTCGCCTTTAGTGCGACCGCGCTTGACAATGCCGTCGCGCTCGTTGGCTGGATGCCCCTTGATTAACATTTGGGTGGCGAGGAGCCGGTGGCCGGATTTGCTGATCGCGAAGTGAATATGCGGGCAACGGAACGCTCCCTGTAGCGTGTACTCGACTGGCTTTATGGTGCGGAAGAAGTACTGGCCTTTGGAGTCAGTGACGAAGCGGCCGTAGCCCTGGAAATTGGAGTCGTATCCACCGGTGTTGCGGCCGCCGGAGTGCAGGTAGGAGCCGTTGGTGTCCGTCTGCCAGATTTCGACATAGCCGTTGCGAAGTGGTTCGCCCGATTTCGTCAGCACGCGGCCCGAAAGGTAGGCAATTTCGCCGACAGCAGGCGTGATGCCTTCATTCAGGACCAGCAGGTCGTTGTCCGTATCCAGCGGCATCTTATCTGGGTAGAACGGACCCTCTCCTAGACTGATGGTTGTCTTGAGAGCTTCGGCAAACATACCGGGAACGGTATAGGCGGCGGCGCCGGCAGCAAGAGCCTGCAGTAACCGGCGGCGCGATTGGGTGGTCATAGGATCTCCTGTCGGATGTGAGTATATCGCGTTTGCGGCGCGCAGCGCCGGAACACGCGCGAAGATCGTGATCCCGTATTGTGACTCTCCGTGGGGGCCTACTGGGAACGTGGCTGGTTAGGGTCCGGATTGGTATAGGACCAATAGCTATGAATGATCTTCCACTTTCACGTTATGAATCAACTGAAGTCGTGGTTGCGGCGCCCGAGCCGAGGGCGAGCGTCACGACCGCCAGACCGGTGAACGCAGGCTGCTTCAGAAGTCGGCGTAGCCCATACCGTATGCTGCGCAAACGACATCGATTGCATTCCACCCACGAAGTCGAGTGCCGAACGCCACATCCGGGCGACCTCGCCCACTTTTACAGTCATACAGAAAGTGCGCCTTAATTGAGGAACACTTATTACCGCCGGGCGCGAGGCTTCTTGCTAAGTTCCTGAAATCGCTCTAGTTGCGCCGTCGCGTCCGCCGGACGCCTGAGCTTTCGGTAGACTTGGCTCAGCAGATAACGCGGCTCAGGATATTCCGAGTCCAGCGCAATCGCCTGCTCCAACCAGCGGACGCTCAACTCCTGCTTGTTGAGCTTGACGAGCGCCTTGCCGGTCAGGAAGAAGTTTCGCGCCGACGACGGATTCCTCCGCGCCGCCTCTGCCGCAAGCTGGAAGGCTTTCTCATTCTGCTCGCGCCGCAGGTAGAAGTCCGCCATATTCGCGTAAACCCCGTCGTACTCGGGATGTTCTTTGTACACAAGGTCGAGCGCTTGTAAATATTTTTTGACGGCCAAATCGTCCTGACCCAATGCCTCATGGCACAGAGCTAGATTGTCGTACGCCTTATACGATTTCGGGTCGACGATGATCATTTGTTTGAATCGCTCCGCGGCTTCCGCGTAGCGTTTCCCCTGGTAGTAAATTCGCCCCAGTGTGTAGAGCGACGGCTCGTGCCGGGGTTCGATGGCGAGCGCCTGGAGCAGGAGATTCTCCGCCTCCGGCTCATCGCCCAGAATGTAGACGGCGTCCGCGCGCAGCTTGAGCGCGGCCACGTTGCGAGGATCGATCCGCTTCAGGGTCGCGACCGCCGCCTCCACCCGCTGACTGAGAAGTTGGGCCTGCGCGAGCGGCAATAGCAAGGCGCCGGAGTCCGGACACGCAATAAGCGCCCGCTCGAACTCCAAGATCGCCGATAAGTAGTTCTTGGTCTCGTAAGCGAGCCGCGCGCGGGAAAGAAGCGTGGAGCACTCCTCCGCCCCGAACAGGAACAGAAACGCTCCGACCCAGACCATTCCCTCAGAATACTACGCGCATCGAGAGCTGAATGTTGCGAGGCCCCTGCTGCGCTCCGGTGATCTTGCCGAACAGCGGGCTGGTGATGTTCGTCGTTGGATTTCCCCGTCCAGCTCGGTTGAAGGCATTGAGGAAATCGCCTCGCACTTCCAAGTATTGCGACTCTTTCCATGCGAATCGCTTCATGATCCCGAAATCTTCGGTGTATCGGCCCGGCCCGCGCACGTCCGGCAAATAGCGCGGTGTGTTGCCCAGTTGAGTTGGAACGTTGTTCGAGGTGCGGGGCAGTTGGGTGAACGCCGCAGGATTCAAGTACTGCGTGGCTCCGCCAGTGCCGAAAACGACTTCTTCCCCTTTGTCGATGCTCACCGGAACGCCTGACACGCGATTCGGTCGGTACGTGCCGTTAAAGATAGTCGTGCCCGCCAAACCCGATGTGCTGATTTGTAGCGGATCGCCCGAGCGATAGTTGTGAATTCCCGTCAGGTTCCATCCGCCAAGGAGCCTCCCAACGACTCCCGGGACGTTCAGCATCTTTCCGTTGCCGACCGGAAGCTCGTAGATCCAGGTGAATTTCAGGAAATGCGGATAGTGATACGAGGT
>Ga0075421_100002214_pt1 | contig 23121 bp, 21 predicted proteins | sample SoiMetdeltSBSDD5_FD_75292 | JGI IMG/M metagenome (GOLD analysis project Ga0075421, IMG submission 75292) | Bulk soil microbial communities from a Populus tree surrounding site in Tennessee, USA - Soil MetaG P. deltoides SBSDD5 | ecosystem: Environmental > Terrestrial > Soil > Tree plantation...
TTGGGGTATGGAGCGCGAGGAGCCGGAGGAGTCATCCCTCCCAATGCGACACTGATTTTTGATGTCGAGTTACTCGGCCTCCGGTGAGCACAGTTCAGTGATGAAACGCACCCCGTTATTTCCCAACCACCAAGCATGCCACGCCAAGCTGGTTGATTTCGCCGGATGGGAGATGCCCATCCAATACTCCGGCGTCATCGATGAATACCAGACGGTACGTTCACGGGCAGGTCTGTTCGACGTCAGTCATATGGGAAGAATCGCCGTCACAGGTGAAGGCGCCTCGTCGTTTTTGCAGCGCATGACCACCAATGACCTGACACACGTGCCGGTCCATCATTCTCAGTATTCCATGATCTGCAATCCGCGAGGAGGGATCGAGGACGATATCTTCATCTATCGCACGAAAGCTGACGAGTTTCTCGTCTGCGTGAATGCTTCCAATCGCGAGAAGATCGTGACATGGCTCCGCCAACATATCGCCTCAGACCATTGCACGATTGAGGACCGGTCCAGCGAACTGGCTCAATTGGCCCTACAAGGGCCTGTATCACGGGAACTCATCTCGGACCTCGGCCTCACCGAGGTCACAGCACTCAAACCCAGGCAATGTGCCGAGACCACGCTGTCTGGGCCCTCTCTGCTCGTCGCCCGAACAGGGTACACGGGTGAATTGGGATATGAATTCTATCTCCCCTCCGAGCTTGCAGGAGAGCTATGGTCTCGCCTCATCGAAATAGGCCGGCCGAAAGGCCTCAAACCGGCTGGTCTCGGTGCAAGAGACCTCTTGCGCCTGGAGATGGCTTATCTGCTTTATGGAAATGATATCAACCAAGAAACTACGCCTCTTGAGGCAGGGGCGGAGTGGGTGGTGCGGTTTGAAAAAGGAGAGTTCATCGGCCGTGAGGCCTTGCTGCGTCAACAGGCCGGGACTCCATCGACAAGACTCATAGCCTTCGAACTACTTGAAAAGGCCGTGCCTCGTCACGGATTCACTATTACCGATGGGCACTCGTCGCCTAAGCCCATCGGAACGGTCACGAGTGGCAATCTTTCACCACTGTTACAAAAGGGCATCGGCCTCGGCTACGTGTCGGTCGCGATGTCGAAGCCGGGGGCTCGGATTCACATTGATATCAGGGGCAAACTCATTCCTGCAGTCGTGGTGAAACCACCGTTCTACAGAAAATCCAAAGCGAATGGCTGATGGCTTATAGCACGAGCCAGAAAGAAACGTTTTCCGGTCTTGTTTCGGCCATACGCCATAATCCATATGCTCTTTATGACAAAGAACATCTATACCGGCCGCGTCGTAACGCTCAATATTGATACGGTTCACCTGCCGAATGGCCTCACCGTCGATCTCGAGGTCATCCGACACCCCGGAGCCGCCGCGGTAGTCCCTATGAAGAATGCCGGCACCGTCATCCTGATCAAACAGTTTCGCCATGCCGCAAACGGATTCATCTATGAGATTCCCGCCGGAAAGTTACATCCCGGCGAGGACCCACTGCATTGCGCAGCTCGTGAATTGGAAGAGGAGATCGGATACCGATCGGATCGCTTTGAATTGCTGTCCAGCATTCTGACGGCGCCCGGATTTGCTGATGAGATCATTCACGTGTACAAGGCCACGCACCTCACCAAAGGCATGCAACAACTTGATCAGGATGAAGTGTTGGAAGTCGTCGAGATATCGCTACCGGATGCAATAGAGAAAATTGAGGATGGAACGATTCGAGATGCAAAAACGATTGTGGGGTTGCAGGCGGTATTTATCCAGTCACTGAAGGGGTGATGCGACTCAAGAGGTCTACCCTATGCATAGGGAGACCTCCCGAGCCAGCTAGCCTCGCCAAGAGACTCCCAATAATTACTTGCCGCCCTTCTTCTCGTCCTTCTTCTTCTCCTCGCCGTACACCATCTGAGTGAGCTTGCCACCCTTCTTCTCGTCCTTCTTCTTCTCTTCGCCCGCGAATGCAGGAGCGCTAAACGCGACCAACATCGCCACCGCCAACATGCTCAACATAATCCGCTTCATAGTATTTCACCCCCTTTTGGTATTAGAGTGTTTATGCAAGGCAGCGATGCGTGAAAGCAAGTGAAATGCCTGGGGGCTGGTCAGAGTAATCTTATATTTTTCGACAGCTTACATTGGACTTATGGCGACTACCTGATGCCTTCGATACTACTCTCTGTGGCAGAATGGCGAAACCATCACTAAACCGCCCCAGGACTACCAGCAAAAAGAGCAGAAGAACGAGACGGGAGCTGATGGGGGCCACCGTACCTCGCCAATCCGAGCCGAGCCTGTGGTCTGACCAGACTCGGTGTCCGTGCGGTTTGTCTGACCATATCGCGCCGAACATACGGGTTCTCTTTGTGGGGATCAACCCTGGTTTGCGTTCGGCATTGCTCGGCCATCATTTTGCCGGACATTCAAATCGATTCTGGAAGGTGCTGTATGCATCCGGCCTGGTCCCAGAGCCCCTCACGTATAGGGACGACTGGCGTCTGCCGGCCTTCGGCTTGGGTCTCACAAATATGGTCGCCAGACCTACGGCGGGCATCCGTGAGCTGACGGCACAGGAGTACGAAGCCGGACGAACCCAGCTCCTGACCACAATCGCTCGCTATCAACCATCCGTTGTGGCAGTTTTGGGACTGTCTCTCGCTACCATCCTTTTGGGAACCGGACGGATTTCAACCAGACGATTACCAGGGCTGCAGCGGGAACGTCTGGTGAATTCCTCTGTGTTTTTGCTCCCCAACCCCAGCGGACGCAATGCGCACTATTCCTTAGCCGACATGGTGAAGGTCTTTCGCGATCTGCGGGAGTTCCTCCTGAAGACGGTCCCGCATTCGACAGTGCACAAGGGGGGAGGATCACAGCATCCGAGGTAGACCCGTTCCTACTTTTCGCGGACATAGTGCAGGAAACTGCAGCAGCAAAGGAGTCGACCCTCGATCCGGGACGGGCTACCGATCGGACGGGTGACTGGTTTTTGGCGCGATGTTTGTTTTATATTCGATTTTCATATCGGGTAGTCCAATGGATGGAAGATCCTTGAACAAGCATTGGTTCATGTATGGCATTGCCGTCCTCATACACGTCTCGGCTTTCCACGTGCATGCCGAGGAACGGACTCAGGCCCTCATAGAAAGCGCCATGAAAGAGTGCGATCTGGGACGCATCGCGCAAGACCGGTCGGTTCGTCTGACTCATTTCCAGAAAGGGCAGCGACTTGGTGAACGCGCCGTCGAAACCGATGAGCGATCACCGGCCGCGCATTTCGCTCTCTTTTGCAACCTGGGCGAACTCTTGCGGATCGATGGCGAAACCAACATTGCCTCCGTCCTGGGATTGCGTCGTGTGCTGAAGGAACTTGATCGTACCATCGAACTTGCGCCGGACCATTTGGATGCTCTGTCGGCCAAAGGAACCTTTCTCGTCCGGCTGCCGACATTATTCGGTGGGGACAGGCAGAAGGGAGAGCATATTCTCGAAGACGTGATCCGGAGAGATCCCACTTCAGTCAATGCTCGCTTGAGTCTCGCAAAAAGCTACTGCGGCGGAGACAGGCACGATGAGGCGATCTCCCTTGCCTCGCACGCACTCGACCTGGCTGACCGTCAACATAGCGAGGCCTTCATTCACGAAGCGAGAGCCGTCTTGGCTCAACTCCGAGCCAGAGCTGCGAAAGCCAACTAACCGCCTGTGTTTGTCGTTCGTATCTCGTGATGCGTATCTCGTGAAGAATGATTCGCAGTTAGTGTAAGTTTCTTCTTCACGCTTCACGCTTCACGCTTCACGCTTCACGCTTCACGCTTCACGCTTCACGCTTCACGCTTCACATCGGCACCGGATCACCCCTTCAATTGATGAACAGCCCGAATGGTCGCATCGATGTCTTCCGGTGAGGTCAGCAGACCTGGGGCCAATCGCGCATAGTGGTTGGCATAGGGTGTCACGCTTCCCATGATGCCGTGCTGTCTGAGTCGATCCACCGTTTCCTGCGGGTCCATCCCGTCCACGTCGAAACAGACGATTCCCGATGATAACTCCCTGGACCTGGGCGTGTGAAGCCGCACGTGTCGTAGAGATGCCAGACCTGACTTAAGCTGGTCATTCAACGCATGAATTCGTTCGGTGACTCGCTGTTTCCCGATAGCCTGATGGAAGTTGAACGCTTCGTCCAGCGCCCATCGATGCTCGAACGAATGAAAGCCACCGGGCGTCATAAAGATTGATTGGGGAAGATCATGCGGCGGCAGGTCTCTCGTCCAGATGTCATATGCTTCGGTGTTAAACGTGGGAATGATGGCATTTGCAACTGGCCATGCTCGCGTATGACCCCACACGAGCCCTGTTCCGCGAGGACCGAACATCCATTTATGCGTGCCTGCAATGAAGAAATCACATCCGGCTTCGTTCAGACGGACATCCTCCACCCCCAATGCATGGACCCCGTCGACACAGAACAGGATCCGATCCTTCTCCGTCCGGCCGGCATTGATCTCCGCGAGCCGCTCGCCGATGTGCCGGATCGGCAGTTTCAATCCGGTACCGGAATGCACCCATGTCACCGCCAGAACCCGCGTGTGGGCTGTGACATGACTGACGATGGTGTCGACGACTTCGTCGCGAGTCACGCTGTGGAGATCGCGGTACAGCGCGATGTGCCGAACCACGGCACCGGTCCGATGCGCCCTCAACTTCAGAGACACGTCGGTTGCATAGTGATCGTGGATCGTCGTGAGTATCTCCTGTCCTTCCGCCAGCGACATCCCGCCGTACAAGAGCCCCAATCCCATCGTCGTGCTATCTGTCAGGGCAATCTCAGTCGGGTCCACGGCCAGATAGTCCGCTGCCGCACGGAGTACCGCGGCTTCCTTCTTCTGCTCATGTTCCAGCCAGTATCCGATCGGGTTGGCATCCAGACCATCCCGATGGCGCTCGATGGCTTCTCGTACAGAGACGGGATGCGATGCCAAAAAGAACCCCGCCATATGAATAAGATCGGGAGACAGGCGGAACTGCGACCGAACCCACTCCCAGCTTGTCGATGCCTCATCGGGGGGTCGTCCAGCAAATCCTGTGGAGGATGTGACTCCCGATAGCAGTGACGCCCCGAGCGCCAACCCAGTCCTGACTAGAAACTTCCTTCGATTCATTTCAGTCATGAAGTTCCTTCGTGATGCAAAGTATGTAACGATCTGGTTCTGATCTAGGCCCCGTTGGTACTCACTCATGGCCTATCGATCCGGGGCCGCTGCAATTGATCGATCTCACGCCGTGACGGCATCGCGTTCTGGGCTCCACGCTTCGTCGTGGCGAGCGCGCCCGCGGCATTGGCGAAACTGATCGCCGTCTCTAGCGAGTCTCCTTCGGCCAATGCACAGGCCAAGGCTCCGTTGAATGCATCGCCCGCTCCTGTGGAATCCACCACCTCCACTGTAAAAGCAGGAAATTCACGCAGTCCGGAGCTATCCATCAACAATGCGCCTTGCGCGCCACGTGTGACCACCACCGATCGTGTGCCCCGTTTCACAAGCACGCGAGCCGCTTCCGCCGCGTCATTCTGCCCGGCCAGTTGATAGACCTCGCCTTCATTCGGCGTGAGAATGTCGACCAATTTGAGAAGTTCTGTTGAGAGACGCTGAGCGGGAGCCGGATTCAGAATGGTCAACAGTCGGTTCTTCCTCGCAAGTGTGAGGGCCTGCATCACCGCTGGGATTGGAACTTCCAATTGAACGAGGAGTACCCGCGCACCGGCCATCAGGGCGGAGGTGCGTGATACTTCCTCGGACGTCAGCATCAGATTGCTCCCAGGAGCGACCGCAATCTGATTGGCACCGGTCCGATCCACCACGATCAAGGCCACGCCGGTGGGGGACTTCGGATCGCGTATGATTCCTGTCTGGGGCAACCCCATCGCAACCAAATTTTTCTCTATCAGTTTTCCATTGGAATCGGTGCCTATTTTCGACAGCAGTATGACATCGCCTCCAGCTTTCCGGGCCGCGACTGCCTGGTTGGCCCCCTTTCCTCCGTAGGATTGATAGAAATCACGTCCCAGCACGGTTTCCCCTCGCGCGGGCAAGCGGTCCACATTGACACACAAATCAAGATTGCTGGAGCCGACCACGATTACCTTCGGCATAGTCGATCCTCAAACAATTCGATGGCCCGCTCGGGTTTGACTCCCACGGCCACCAGCACGTTGGGCGGTGATCTGTATTCGGCATGCAGGACACGACGATCGGCCACGGTGAGCCCCCGAGTGACACTTCCGGCAGCTTCGACTTCCACCTGTAACGATTCCACCGTCACAACACTGGGATCGATCGCTATCGCGACCGCGAGAGGATCGTGCAGGTAGAACTGTCCGTGCCCTTCCGTCAATTCTGCATAATCAAACGCCTTTTCCGTCGCATCTCCGACAAACCTCGCCACGGGATCGGAAGACCCTTCCACCAATCGAGCAAGACCGGTGCGACTGAACCCGACTTGCGTCGTCACGTCGAGCGGAACGATCGTCAGGGGCAACCCTGACTGGAGCACTCGCTGAGCCGCATGGGGATCAACATACATATTGAACTCTGCGGCCGGCGCCACGTTCCCCGGTACCGCGATTGCTCCTCCCATACAAATGACCCGCGTAAACTTCCGGACCAATTCAGGGCTCACCTTGAGAGCGAGAGCAAGATTCGTGAGCGGGCCGAGCGTAATCAAGACCAGCTCCCCGGGATATCGTCTGGCACATTCATTCCAGACCTCTTGCGCAGTCGGCAAAGACGCTGGAAGACGCGGCTGGGGATAACGGCATGCTGTCCCCCCATCACGAAAGCGATCAAGTTCCCCCAAACCGTCATGTCCATGAAAATGGGTGGCATCGACCAGTTGATGCTCGAGCGGACGGGCCGCTCCCTGCCCCACGAGCAACTCCGAGGGAGGCTGCACCAGGTTGAGGACACGGAACAGATTCTTGGTGGCCTGCCCGACAGGAACGTTGCCGCAGACAGTCGTGATCCCCACCACGTCCAACTCGGGTGACGACAAGGCTAGGAGAATTGCCAATGCATCATCAACCCCTGGGTCCGTATCGATGATCACCCGAGTCGCAGAGGACACGTGCATCTCACATGCTGATCCGTTACGAGCGATACGCTGAGGCGAAGCGGCACCGCGCCTGATGATCACTCCGCTCCAGAACCGACCAGGACGATCATGACAGGCGTTGATCAGACGCCCTCTTTCGACCGCTTTCCGTCGAATTCCTCGACAAAACGCGTCGACGTCGCCAGTTCATCAAGCGTCTGTTCATAGGTCCCGGCCTCGTTCTCCGGTCCCATCAGGAAATAAATCACGCAATCGTGGGCCGGGCTCAAAAGAGCCAGCGCGCGCCCGATCGACGAGTCGCCTAGATAAGACCGCGTGAGTCTGGTTTCCGTTCTCCCGAGAATACCGGTGGGAACAAAGGACACCCCATGCGAGAGGGCAAGCGGCTGACCAAGTTCATTTTCTACGGCGTCCGCAGTGACCTGCCCTAAGGGGAAGATCATTCCGAGGCCCCTTCCCTCATCGGACATAAGAAACGGAAGTTCGGAATCCTCGAACACGGTTGCGTGCCACCCGCGCGGGATCGTAAACGTAAAGCCCTTTCCCGGAATATGGAGGATGGTACCGGTTTGATAATTGCCCCCTGGGGCGAGATCGACGGACTCTTCTGGCGGACGTGTGTCTGAGGGCCGCTCTTCCTCAGCCTTGGCTGTGGGCGTACCAGTCCCGGTCAGGCCTATCAACGTCAGGACCAGGATAAAAGCTCGCACGGAGGGGCAAAGAACCGGTGGAGCACTGCCGATCAAATGAGCGGCATTCATGGCGCTTCAGGAAGTACTGTCCATCGGCGGACAGGTACAAAACAGGTTGCGATCTCCGAATGCCTCATCAATGCGTCCGACCGCCGGCCAGAACTTGTGATCACGCACCCAGGGTGCCGGAAATGCTGCTTGCTCACGCGTATAGGACCTGGTCCATTCCGTCTTGGTGACGACCTCGGCCGTGTGAGGCGCTTGTTTTAGGATATTCCCCGCTCGGGGTTGGCGGCCGTCGATGATCTCCTGAATTTCACTACGAATCGCAATCAACGCGTCGCAAAATCGGTCGAGCTCAGACTTCGACTCGCTTTCCGTCGGTTCGATCATCAAAGTCCCTGCAACGGGAAACGATACGGTGGGGGCATGAAAACCATAGTCCATCAGACGTTTGGCAACATCCATGGCTTCAATGCCGCCGCTCTCCTTGAGGGGACGCAGATCAAGAATGAACTCATGGGCAACCAAGCCATGCCGTCCCGCATACAGGACGGAATAATGTTTCTCCAGTCGTTTCGCCATGTAGTTTGCATTGAGAATGGCCACCTGAGTCGCCTTGGTGAGGCCATCCCGGCCCATCAACGCAATGTAGACCCAGGGGATCGTCAAGATGCTCGGACTGCCATAGGGAGCCGCTGAGACGGCGCCGATGGCATCGGTCCCTCCGACCTTCACCACGGGATGTCCGGGGAGAAACGGGCTCAGGTGTCGGGCCACACCGATCGGACCCATCCCAGGACCACCTCCACCGTGCGGAATGCAGAAGGTCTTGTGCAGGTTCAAATGACAGACATCCGCCCCGATGTCCGCCGGACGGCAGAGACCAACTTGAGCGTTCAGGTTGGCTCCGTCCATGTACACCTGTCCTCCATGAGTGTGGACGATCTGGCACATCCGTCGAATGCCTTCTTCGAACACGCCGTGGGTCGATGGGTAGGTGATCATGATGGCTGCCAGCCGATCACGATGCTGAGAAGCTTTGGCTTCGAGATCCTTCAGGTCTACGTTGCCGTAGATATCGCACGCGACGGGGACGACCGACATCCCGGCCATGGCGGCACTTGCAGGATTTGTCCCGTGGGCCGAAACCGGAATCAAGCACACATCACGATGCGATTCTCCACGATGACGATGGTATGCGCGAATGGCCATGAGCCCGGCATATTCCCCTTGTGATCCGGCATTCGGTTGCAACGAGATCGCGGCAAACCCGGTGATTTCGGCGAGCCACCGCTCAAGTTGCCGGAACAACTCGAGATATCCCTCGGTTTGGTCCGTCGGAGCAAACGGATGGAGACCCGCAAACTCCGGCCACGTGACCGGCAGCATTTCGGCGGTCGCATTGAGCTTCATCGTGCAGGAACCCAGCGGGATCATTGAGTGCACCAACGAAAGATCCCGAGCTTGTAGCCGGTGTATATAGCGCAACATCTCGTGCTCGGAATGATATCGATTGAAGACGGGATGGGTCAGATACCCACTGGTTCGAGCCAGAGCCGGCGAATACCCAACCTCGATCTGCTGCGCCAGCTCCTCCACGTGGACCGGCTTGTCCATGGGTCCCCTGAAGATGGACAGAAGCGTTTCGATCTCGTGCACGGTGGTTCGTTCATCCAACGACAACCCGACACTCTGATCGTCGTGGCACCGCACATTGATGTGCTGTTCAGCCGTACGGCCAAGAATCCTTTCCTTCTGGTCTTGATGCACGCGAATGCGGAGGGTATCGAAAAACGCCTCCGGCCCAACATGGTAGCCATGTCGTCGAAGCCCTTCAGCGAGCAGCACCGCAAAGCCATGCACGCGTCGTGCGATCCGGCGCAAACCTTCCGGACCATGGAATACCGCATACATCGACGCCATGACGGCAAGCAGTACTTGCGCCGTGCAAATGTTGCTCGTCGCTTTCTCACGGCGGATATGTTGCTCCCGAGTCTGCAGAGAGAGACGATAGGCAATCTTTCCGGCCGCATCGCGGGAAGCACCGACGATCCGCCCGGGTATTTGCCGTTTATATTCCTCTTTCGTCGACAAAAATCCGGCATGGGGACCGCCGAATCCGAGCGGCACTCCGAATCGTTGACTCGTTCCGACGGCGATATCTGCTCCAAATTCACCGGGTGGACGCAACAGCGTCATGGCCAACAAATCCGTTGCAACGACGACCAGCGTCCCGGCGGCGTGGGCACCCTTCACCAGTTCGCCATAATCGCCGACATATCCGTCGGTCGTCGGATATTGCAGAAGTATTCCGCTCAGCCGCCCGTTGGAGAAATCAATCGACTTATTAGCCCCGAGCCGGATGGTCACACCAAGCGGCGCTGCACGAGTCTCCACCACGGCAATGGTCTGCGGGTGGCAATCCTGAGAGACGAAGAATTCTTTTCTTTCGTGCCCACTCGCGCGGGACACGGACACACACATCGCCATGGCTTCCGCAGCCGCCGTCGCTTCATCCAATAATGACGCGTTCGTGAGCGGAAGGCCGGTCAGATCTGCCACCATCGTCTGAAAGTTGATGAGCGCCTCGAGACGTCCCTGTGCAATTTCGGCCTGGTAAGGGGTGTATTGGGTATACCAGGCCGGATTCTCGAGCACGTTCCGCTGAACAACCCCCGGTGTGACACAGTCGTAATACCCCATACCGATCAACGATCGATACATGCGGTTCCGTGTGGCCATTGCCCGCAATTCGTCCAATACCTCCAGTTCGCTTCGATGCGCCGGTATAGCGAGCGGGTGGCGGAGCCTGATGTCGGCAGGAACCGTCCCATCGACGAGCGCCTCCAGCGATTGCAGGCCTAGGATAGCCAACATCTCCTGGATATCCGCATCGGTGGGTCCTACGTGCCGGCGCACAAAAGAATCCATTGGTGTAAAAATATCGGGATGCGACATGAAGTGTATACCGTCCTTGCTGGGGACTGGAATGAGCGTCCGGTTGTTTCTCTCTTGCTGGTAACGTACCATGCTCGGAGGTCATTTCCAAGCATCGCAATTAATCGATGGCGCGCTTGTTCCATTCCGTCGGTTCGGTCATAGTTGCTCGTTGATCATGAGAACGATGTCACCAGCAGATACGTATCTGATACAGGCCTTATCAATCCGTTCATGCGCCGTCAATCATGCCCACGCATGATGTCTTGATCGTCGGCGCAGGGCTCGCCGGAATGCGGGCCGCGCTCGCTATTCCACGCGGTTTCGACGTCGCCGTCATCTCGAAAGTCCACCCGGTCAGAAGTCATTCTGTCGCGGCCCAAGGTGGTATCAACGGCGCCTTGGGTGAAAATGACTCCTGGGAAGCCCATGCATTCGATACGGCCAAAGGAGGGATTTATCTTGGCGACCAGGATGCCATCGAAGCGATGTGTCGCGAAGCGCCCCAGGATCTATTGGAACTCGAGCAGATGGGGGTCATTTTCAGCCGGACTCACGATGGCCGTATCGCCCAACGACCGTTCGGCGGGGCAGGATTTCCTCGCACCTGCTATGCCGCCGATCGAACCGGTCATGCCCTCCTCCACGCGATGTACGAACAACTGCTCAAACAGCAGGTGCGCGTCTATGAAGAATGGTATGTCACGGCACTGGCAGTCGAAGGCGGGCGGTGTGTCGGCCTGGTGGCGTGGGACCTGATCCACGGGACATTGCACCCCATCTCGGCGAAGGCAGTCATTCTCGCGACCGGCGGCAGCGGACGCGTCTTTCTCACCAGCACCAATGCGGTGATCAATACCGGCGATGGAATGGCCCTGGCCTTCCGCGCAGGGGTGCCTCTCAAGGACATGGAATTCGTACAGTTTCATCCAACTACCTTGAAGGACACCGGGATTCTCATTACTGAAGGAGCGCGCGGTGAAGGTGGGTACCTGTTGAATACCATGGGCGAGCGGTTTATGAAACGATATGCGCCCGAGCAGATGGAATTGGCGACCCGCTCTACCGTCTCCCTCGCAATCGGCCAGGAAATTCTTGAGGGTCGGGGTGTTGATGGTTGCGTTTTATTGGACCTCCGCCACCTCGGCCGTGCGCGAATTCTCGAACGACTTCCTCAAATCAGGGAACTGGCGATGGAATTTGCCGGCTTGGACCCGATCGAAACACCGATCCCCGTCCGTCCCGGCGCGCATTACCAGATGGGAGGGATCGCCACGGATCAATGGGGCCAGACTGAACTTCCCGGCCTGTACGCTGCGGGCGAATGTGCCTGTGTCAGCGTGCATGGCGCCAATCGGTTGGGAGGAAATTCCTTGCTCGAAACAATCGTTTTTGGACGCCGGTCAGGTCGCAGAGCCGCCGAGTATGTCAAGTCGCTCCCTTCCTATTCTATGTCCGACGAGCACTTCCAATCAGAACAGGAACGCATCCGACGCCTCTTCACTCATGATGGACTGGAACGGGCATGGCACCTGCGAGATGAACTGGGAAAGACTATGAGCCAGAATCTCGGCATCTTCCGGACTCAGCAATCTATGCAGGAAGCCATGCAGCAGATACGGTACCTAAAGCTTCGGTCATCATCTATGCAGGTTCAGGATAAGGGACACATCTTCAACACCGATTTGATTGAAGCGCTGGAACTGCAGTCCTTATTGGATATCGCCGATTCGATCGTGATGGGCGCATTGGCGCGGCAAGAGAGTCGAGGCGCGCACTACCGTGCTGATTACCCGAAACGCGACGATGCGAACTGGTTACGGCATACGTTGGCCTATCCCTCTTCGAACGGACCTATCCTCGGTTACGCTCCGGTCACCATAACCCGTTTCCCTCCTCAGTAACACGGACCAACCATCCGTCCATTGGCAGCGCCAAGCCGTAGCATTCTGCTTACCACTCGATGTTAGTTTTTTGGGTGCCGGCTTGATCTCTCAGGCTCCACGAAGGTTGCGCTCCTGGCATTTTGCGCTATGCTTTTTCAGATGCATTGCAAGGCCTTATGGCGTTGAAACCTCCCTTCTCCCCGCCGTCGGACGACACGCCTGTGAAAACGTCCTATCACGTGGAAGCCGGCGATCCATCATGACCACCGCCGGTATCTCGCTGCTTTGTCATTAGTGCCGGACAACTGCCGTCCATCCAGATGGTCAACGGTCGCGACCCAGACGCGTGAATCATGCGGAACCTGCGGCACTCCGTTCTCGGTCGCAGAGATTGCGGATGCCGTTTCGTCGAGACAGGGAGCGCGCCCGGCCAACCGGAACGTTATGAGTGACGAGGGCCTCCCAGCAACCGAGCAGGAGCGACGATCGTACGAGACATTGCAGTTCTCCTTTCACGGCCGCGGAGAGACCCTCTTCGGCATACAGATCGTCAATGTCTTCCTGACACTCATGACATTGGGCTGGTATCACTTTTGGGCGAAAGCCAAGGTTCGCAGGTATCTCTTCAGTGAAGCAGAATGCGCAGGAGACCGATACGCGTATCACGGCACGGGGAAGGAACTCTTCACGGGGTTCCTCAAGGCGATGGTTGTGTTCGGCATCCCGTATTTCTGTCTAGCGGCAGCCGCCCAGTTTGTCAATTCTCCTCCCTGGATCTCCTTCATCCTGCGATCGCTGGGAGGCATCCTCCTGTTCTTGTACGTTCCAATAGCCATGGTGGCTGCTCGACGGTATCGGTGCAGCCGAGCGTCCTGGCGAGGCATCCGGTTCTGTTTTCATGGAAGGACGGGGGATTTTCTTCTCCTCCACTTCACAGGTTGGTTGTTCACAGCACTTTCACTCGGGATCTACTATCCTTATTTTTTCGTGCGACGATATGCGTTTCTCGTTTCCCATACCTCTCTAGGAACTCAACCATTCACATTCGACGGTCACGGACGACGCCTGGCCCGACCCTTTGCCACGGCGCTATTTCTCAGCTATCTCATCGTGATCGGGTGCCTGCTGCTTCCTGCCGTGAAACTCGAGAACGGAGGCCTCTCGCTCCTTCTCCTTCCCCTTATACTGGGTCCACTTTGGACCTGGTTCCTCGCTCGGAAACACAATTTTCTCTGGGACCATACGCTCATCGTTTCGTCCCGTTTCCATTCCACGGTGACTTGGCAACGACTCCTCACGCTCTATTTGGGAAATGCCGCTCTCCTCTTGCTGACCGCCGGAGTCGCGTGGCCGTGGGTCACCGTCAGAAACGCTGGTTTCTTGTTGAGCAACCTGACCCTACGGGGTCCTCTCGACCTCGAGCACATCCTCCAGAATGCCGCCCAGGCATCGACCACAGGTGAGGGGCTTTCCAACCTTCTCGATACCGGTTTTGACATAGACTAGCAGGATGGGCATCGAAATGGATTCTCAACTGCCTGCTAGAGGACTGGACCGAAATCCGATCCCTATGCCGCTCACTGACGCCAGCTCGGTGATCTGACATCTCATACGATCCCCCGCGAGCCGTCTTCACCGGCATCTTAGCCCGCATTATTCATGAACGGTTCTACTGCAATCGTGGATTCGCTGCTGCGACAAGTTGCACACGGTTTCTGCGGTGTGCAGGCGGGGAGGGCTTGCCGCTCAGTCCCTCAACATACTGTTTCAAGTATGCTTCGGATCCTCGCGGCTCCACGCGGAAAACACTGCCGCCTCACCGACTCGGCGGCGTCCACAAGCGTGGCGCTCATTATTCTTCGCGCCGTGGGCCTCGCGACGCGACTACGCGATTTCGTAACGACCCGTCATGAATAATGTGGGCTAGGCGCCGGCTTTGGTATAATCCAGCCTTCCTGGAAACAGACGATCTATGCGTGTTCTCGTCATCGAAGACGAAACCAAAGTCGGCAGTTTCATCAAGCGCGCGCTCGAAGAGGAAAGTTATGCCGTCGATCTCTGCGAGGACGGAACGCAGGGTTTGGATCTCGCCTTGAGCGGCAGTTATGACGTCATCGTGATCGATCTCATGTTGCCGAATCTCCCCGGCCTGGAGATCCTCAAACGGATCAGACGGGAGAAGATTCATGCTCCTGTCCTGATTTTGACCGCACAATCGAAGGTCGACCAGAAGGTCAAAGGGCTCGATGCGGGCGCCGATGATTATCTGACGAAGCCCTTCGCCATCGATGAGTTACTCGCCCGCGTCCGGGTCCTCCTGCGTCGAGGCACGACGGATACACCCGGAGTCTTGCAGGTCGAAGACCTCATGCTCAACCCCGCGACACGGGAAGTCACCCGTGGAGGACAGCGCATTGATCTTACGGTCAAGGAATACGCGCTGCTTGAGTATTTCTTGCGCCATACGGGACGCGTGTTGACCAGACCCATGATTTCGGAACACGTCTGGAATCAGGACTTTGACACGTTCACCAACGTCATCGATGTGTACGTCAATTACCTGCGCAACAAGATCGATCGGGGGCACACTCGTAAACTGATCCATACCATTCGTGGCAGTGGATACATGTTGAAGGCGGACTGATGCCTCTGCGCGTTCGGTTGACACTCTGGTACGGGACGGCTCTCGCGCTGATTCTGATCACCTTTTCGGTGGTGCTCTACACGATCACGGAACGGAGTCTTCGCGACCAGGTCGATGAATCACTCCAAGAAACGGCGGAAGCAGCGGTCCGATCTCTGGAAGAACGTGGCTTTCTTCCGTTGATCGATGAGGACGAATTGTTGAACCAGTTTCCGGAACTGGCTCGCATCGACAAATTTTTTCAGATCTTCAGCCCGTCCGGCACGATTACCCTTCGCTCGCCGAACATACGTCAGCACGAGGTACCCCTCAGTCGCAAGGCATTGGAGGTCGCGTTCACAGGCAGAACCATTTTTGAGTCGGCGAAGTATCCCAACGAACCCCCGCTGCGACTCATCTCGGTCCCGATCGTCTATCGTGGATCATTGCTGTATGTGGTGCAGGTCGGCACGAGCCTCGAAGCCGTCGACGGCACCCTGCATCGCTTCTTGATCGTCCTCCTCGTCATGACTCCCATTGCCTTGGGCATTGCTCTCGCCGGCGGCTGGTTTTTGGCCGGGCGGGCGCTGCGTCCTGTCGATTCCATTACCCTGGCCGCTCAACGCATCTCGGGCGGGGATCTAACCCAGCGGCTGCCGCCCCCGCGATCCTCGGATGAAATCGGCCGTTTGACGGATACCTTCAATAACATGATCGCGCGGCTGGAAACCTCTTTTGAGCAGATCCGGCAGTTCAGCAGCGACGCATCACACGAGTTGCGCACGCCCCTGACAGTCATGAAAGGCGAAACGGAGCTGGTGCTTCGACGGGAGCGCCCCCTGAACGATTATCAAGCCGTGCTCGAAAGCAACCTGGAAGAGATCGACCGTATGTCTCGCATCGTCGATGAATTGTTGTTCCTCTCCAGGGCGGACCTAGGAGAGATCAAGATGGAGAGTGAACCGGTACGGTTAGAAGCGCTGGTCGAAGATATTTACCGTCAAGCTCTGCTCCTCGGGCAGGAGCGCAACGTTCAGGTCGTGCTCGGAGAATTGACGCCGGCAACCGTATGCGGGGATGAACTGCGTCTGCGGGAGCTGATTCTGAACATCGTCGATAATGCCGTCAAATATTCCCACCCTGGTGGCGAGGTCGGGATCCGCTTGCGGGTCGCTGATTCGTCTGCATGGCTTTCCGTCATTGACCATGGAATCGGCTTTCCCCCCGATGCGCAGAGACGGATCTTCGACCGCTTCTACCGGACGGACGAAGCGCGGGCCCACACGAAAAAAGGGACCGGCTTGGGACTCGCCATCTGCGCCTGGATTGTCGACACCCATCATGGCCGCATCGAGGTGGAGAGCGAAGTAGGAAAAGGCTCAACCTTTACGATCGTGCTTCCCCTTGCGCCTGTCCCAGCTTAACCTCTTTTAATCTCCACCTAATCCTCCTCTCATCGTCAGTTGCTAAGCTATACCGGTGTCGACAATCGATTCGGTCGACTTCAGTCGCACCCTACTTCACACCATTACCACGGAGGACAGCATGAACCGTGCTTTTCACTATACGATGGAAGGTTTGGCTGGATCGGCACTGCTAAGCCTGACCTTGCTTTCAGGACAGATCACATTACCGACCTCTCATGCATCCGGCGCGTCAGACTCGGCACTGACACCAAGTGCGCAGCCAGTCGCCATGCCGTCGGGGGAAGGCTTTACGACCGTTGCAAAAGCGGTGACCCCGGCCGTCGTCAACATCACCATCGCCGCAACCGAGAAGATTTCCGACGCGCCAGACATGAGCGAGCGGATGCCGGACCTAAGAGATCGGATGGAGGAATTCTTCGGCAGGCCAGGCGATCCATTCGGTTCTCGGAAGCATCGCGGGCCAAGGATGCCACGCGAACATCAACGCAGCGGGATGGGCTCCGGTGTCATCGTCACCGCGGACGGTTACATCCTGACGAACAATCACGTGGTCGATGGGGCGAAGGAGTTGACCGTGACATTGCCCGATAAGCGTGAATTCAAAGGTCACGTGGTGGGCGCCGATCCAAAAACCGATCTGGCGGTGGTCAAGATAGACGGACATCATCTACCCGCAATCCCATGGGGCGATGCGTCGAAGCTGCAAGTCGGCGAGTATGTGCTTGCAGTCGGCAATCCGTTTGGCTTGAATTCGACGGTGACTCTCGGCATCGTGAGTGCGCTGGGGAGAGGTAAGATGGGCATTACCCAGTATGAAGACTTCATTCAGACCGATGCGGCCATCAATCCGGGAAACTCCGGTGGAGCGCTCGTCAACACGAAAGGTGAACTCGTTGGAATCAACACCGCAATCTTTTCACAATCCGGCGGCTACCAGGGGGTGGGATTCGCCGTGCCGACGAGCATGAGCAAGCCGGTATTTGAAAGTCTCGTCAAGACCGGCAAAGTTGTGCGCGGCTATTTGGGCATCGGCATTCAGGACTTGAACCAGGACCTCACAAAATCGTTCGGACTGAAGGAATCCAAGGGAGCCCTGGTGAGCGACGTGAAGGAAGACAGCCCTGCCGAAAAGGCCGGTATCAAGCAGGGGGACGTGATTATCGGCTATGACGGCTCACCGGTTGAGGATGCGGCAGCTCTTCAGCGTGTGGTGACGCGGACTCCGATCGGCGCCAAGGCCACGATCAAGGTGCTGCGGGACGGTCACGAGAAAGAGATGTCGGCGACGATCAACGAATTGTCGGAAGCCATACAAACGGCCAAATCCGATGACGAGGAGAAGGAACATACGTTCGCCGGGGTAGCCGTGCAGGATCTTGATCGTGACACCGCCCAGGAGTTGGGGCTGAAAGAGAAAGTCCAGGGGGTGGTGGTCACGGCGGTGGAACCTGACAGCGGCGCCGAGCGCGCGGGATTACAACCGGGCGATGTCATTCGTGAGCTCAACCGACAACCGGTCAAGTCGGTGAAGGACTACGAAAAAGCTGCCTCAAGCATCAAGAAAGGTGACAACGTGCTGATGCTGATCAATCGGCGCGGCGCATCCTTGTTCTTGAGCGCAAAAATCTGACGCGGGCTGTCACCGGGACAGGGCTACGGCTGGGGCATACTCAGCGGTAGCCCTGACTTGTTTTGGCTGGGTACAACAGGTGTGGGGGATGCACGATCTCGGCGGACTCGGCAGATTCTCCTACCAGGTCATAGCCGATGGCATCGGTAATCCGGATCTTGACAAATTCACCCCCTCGGCCGGCATCCTTGCGGATGAACACCACGCCGTCGATCTCCGGCGCCAGTCCCTCGTGCCGTCCTTCAAGGAGCTGGTGCCCCTCCTCTGCATGACCATCGATCAGCACTTCCAATGTCTGACCGATGCGCTGCCGTTCTTTCGAGGATGCAATCGCTTCCTGGACGGCAAGCAGTTCATTTCGCCGTTCCTCCATCACCACGCGCTCGATCTTCCCATCCAGATGGACAGCGGAGGTGCCTTCTTCGTCGGAATACAGAAACACCGCGACCCGATCGAACTCGCTTTGTGATACGAAGGTGTGCAATTCCTGAAAAGCTGCATCCGATTCTCCGGGAAAACCGACAATAAAGGCCGTCCTGAACATCACCCCCGGAATCCGCTGTCTGATTCGCGCGACTAAATCGGTCAACGCCGTTTTGTCTCCCAACCGGTGCATGCGTTTGAGCATCCCATCATTGATGTGCTGAAGCGGCATGTCGATGTACTTGGTGATCGCGGTTTCTCCCGCGTAAAGATCCAACAATTCGTCCGTGACCTGCTGCGGATACAGATAGAAGGGCCTGATCCATCGAAGACCTTTGACCGCGACCAATTTCCGGAGCAGAGAGACGAGCCCCTGCCGAAGACCGAGATCGACGCCATAATTGATGGTGTCTTGCGAGATCAAATTGATCTCTTTCACACCTTGCGCCACCAACTGATGCGCCTCCGCAACAATCGATTCGATCGGCCGGCTGCGCTGCTTTCCGCGCATGATCGGGATCGCACAAAATGCGCAGTTGCGATTGCACCCCTCGGCGATTTTCACGTATGCGCTATGGGGTGATCCAAGCCGGACGCGCGGCATCAGTTCGTCGTACAAGTAAGGCGGCGGGCTGATCCATGCGCGCTGTCTGGGCTTTCGTGATCCAAGAAGCGAGCGCGTGATGTCGGCAATCTTGCCCAATTCTCCCGTACCGACGACCCCATCGAGTTCGGGGAGTTCCCTGAGCAGGTCGCCTTGATAACGCTGTGCCAGACATCCGGCGGCTATGAGAACCCGGCATGATCCGGTTTGTTTCAGCCGGCCATGCTGGATGATGCTGTTGATCGATTCCTGCTTGGCCTCCTCTATGAACCCGCACGTATTGATGATCACGACTTCGGCGTCCTTGGGCTTACCCGTCAATTCGAATCCGCTCGCGACGAGCGCACCCAGCATGACTTCGGAATCCACCTGGTTTTTGGAACATCCAAGGTTGACGAAACCGATGGTGGTCTTGCCAGCTGCACGTTTGGGATTGATGAGACCCGATGCCATAGGCATGTGAGTCTACGGGATGATGAAAAAGACTGTCAACGTTCGTCTACTTGATTCATGGTCCCAGTTCTCATAGAGTCTAAACAGTTTTGCCTTCTTGGTTTCATCTGTTACATTCGTCCGAAACGCTCATGATTCGCACGTTCCAGGGCATCAAACCCACCATTCCCACTTCTTGCTTCATCGAAGACACGGCCGTCGTGATCGGGGATGTCATCATGGGCGAGGACTGCAGTGCGTGGTTTCATGCCGTTATTCGAGGGGATGTGAATTACATCCGGATCGGCAACCGTACCAATGTGCAGGATCTCTGCGTGCTGCACGTGACGCACGATACGCATCCGCTCATCCTCGGTAACGAGGTCACGATCGGTCATCATGTGATCTTGCACGGTTGCACGATTCAGGATCGGGTCCTTGTCGGCATGGGCGCTATCATCATGGATGGAGCCGTGATCGGAGAAGACTCGGTGGTCGGAGCCGGCGCGCTCATCACTGAAGACACCGTGGTGCCACCTAACAGTCTGATCTTGGGCTCACCGGCCAAGGTGAAACGGAAGGTGACCGGCAAGGAACTGGCCTGGATCAAAGAATCCGCTGCCAATTACGTCCAATACGCCCGCCAATACCTGACCGGCCCGGAAAAACCGCGACCCGGATTTTGGGTATAAGCCGGATATTCATTCCACCGCCCACATCACCCAAGACGAACTATGCAGACCGGGTCACCGACGGTTGCTGTCGCATATCCCGTGTCCTCGACACGATACGGGATGTTGCGCATGTGGCACCATTCGGCGATCCATTGGACTTCTTCCGTCGTGGTCGTTACCCAGCCGGGCAAACTCAACTTTGCAAGACAGCGTTTCACCAATGTTCGGACAGTCCGGCGTTGTCTCACAAATCGAGCCGGATTGAATGTTAGTGGCTCAGCTCGCCCGTACGAGAGTGCCGCTAGATCGGGAAGGCGTTCGGGATCGTTGACCACGCTGACCATCCAGATGTGATCAAAGCGCCCTGGCGCCGACACAGCGTCCGTTTCCTGAAATCGGAATCCTGTCTCGCCACAGGCATGATTCAACACTCGGACTTCGGCGGCACGAAGATTATGTGCTGACACCTTGCGCCCCAACTCCATCGTCTCCATCACCAGCGCAGGAATCTCTGGAACGCCTCCGCCCACATAAAGACTTCGACCCTCGGCACCGAGTTTGGGCCTCAGCATTTCAGCCAGCCGTGTCCCGATCCTGAGACATGGACTGCGTTTGGCCTTCCAGAATTCATCACCGCCCTCGTCGCAATACACCGGCCCTAATGCTTGATAGTTCAGTCGTTGGAAGATTTCCCCGATGGTTCGCAGTGTAGTACGCGTCAATTGTTTTTTGCTCGTGGAGAGAGTCACGAATCACCAGCCAACCGAGCGACAGTCGCCACTAGCAGAGGAACCATCTGAGAGAGGAAATCGAGATTCAGCGTCTCGATCGTATCGGACGGTCGATGGTAATGAGGATTTCTGAAATCGGCAGTATCCGTCAGCATCACGGCGGGAAATCCCTGGTCCCAAAAGGCGGCGTGATCGCTCCGTCTAGTATCCGGCAACAGTTCACCTCTCCCCGGGACCGTCAACGGGATCATCTTCAAGGACGGAACGGTCACCCTTCCGCAAGACATGATTGCCGCCACGAGATTCCGCGATGCTTCATTTCCGATCACACCCAGGAAATCCCCCACCGACGGAATGGCAATCGGTAGATGCGGCGGAGTCCGTTGGGAGCCCGGTTCGCTGCGGGCATAGCCCACGCATTCTAATACGATCGCGCCGAGAATTGATTTCCCCGCCTCCTTCAGGGACGCCACGTAGGCACGGCTGCCGAGCAGGTCCTCCTCCTCAAGACAAAACCCAATGCAGTGAACCGGACGCCGGAGTCCCGCAGGCTGCAACCTACCGGCTGCTTCCAGCAGCACCGCCAATGCACTGGCATTGTCATCTGCGCCGGATGAACCGGACACTGTGTCATAGTGTGCAGCGATGATCAGAGGGGGACGAGACCGCCCCTCATCGCGAGCCGGATGTCTGACGCCCACGACATTGCGAAAGGTCTTTCCCCAGGCTTCAAACGAATGGAGAGTGACCTCACAACCGGCATTCGTGAGGTACCTATGCAGGTATGCTTCCGTTTCGAGGAGTTTGCGCGGGGAAGAAATCGGATGGCGTTCGCCAACGAGCGCTCGAAGATGGGCGATCAGACGATCTCTGGTGTCTGACACAGATGGGTTACCGAATTCGCCTAAGGGAGAGGAGATGGCCTGGATTGCACAGCACTATGACACGATCTCCGTTCCGATACCTCTACGGGTAAAAATTTCGAGCAGCACCGCATGGGGCACACGGCCGTCGATGATGTGCGCCTTGCTGACCCCGCCTTCCAATGCATCCAGGCAGGCATGTACTTTGGGCAACATGCCTTCGCCGATGACGCCCCGCTTGACCATCCGCTGAACATCCTTGCGGGACACCGTCGAGAGATGCCGGCTGTTCGCATCACGAATGCCTTTGACGTCCGTGAGCATCACCAGCTTCTCGGACCTAAGCGCCGCCGCAATAGCTCCGGCCACCAGGTCGGCATTGATGTTGTAGGTATTCCCCTCGCAATCAGTCCCGATCGGCGCGATCACCGGAATATAGTGATCGTCTTGGAGGTTGCGCAATAAGCTCGGATCTACCGATTCGATGTCACCGACCAATCCAAAGTCCCCGTCTTCATCATCAAGGTCTTTCTCCAGCGTTTGAGCCCAGGCCCTGGCCGTGAGGGGCTTACTGAGAATCAGCCCGCCATCTTTCCCACTCAATCCGACGGCCTTTCCTCCGTGGCGATTGATCAAGTCCGTGATCTCCATGTTGATCTTCCCGGCAAGCACCATTTCCACGATCTCCATGGTGGCTTCGTCCGTCACGCGGACTCCATGGCGGAATTTTGCCTCGATGCCGAGACGATTGAGCATTTTGTCGATCTGCGGCCCCCCGCCATGAATGATGACGGGATTCAGGCCGACGTACTTGAGCAATACGATATCTTGCGCAAATCGTTCCTTCAGCGACCCATCCATCATGGCATTGCCGCCATACTTGATCACGACGGTTTTGCCGCGAAACGTGCGGATGTACGGCAGCGCCTCAATGAGCACATTGGCTTTCTTGATCAGTCGGTCCATGAATGAGGCTCCTGGCTTCGAACCGAACCGCTTTCGGTAGTCATCAAAAAAATACTCTTGTTGAAAACTGAGAGCAGACCCCTGGATGGCGACTCACAGAATATACC
>Ga0075421_100002215_pt1 | contig 23119 bp, 29 predicted proteins | sample SoiMetdeltSBSDD5_FD_75292 | JGI IMG/M metagenome (GOLD analysis project Ga0075421, IMG submission 75292) | Bulk soil microbial communities from a Populus tree surrounding site in Tennessee, USA - Soil MetaG P. deltoides SBSDD5 | ecosystem: Environmental > Terrestrial > Soil > Tree plantation...
GCGTGCCTTCGGACTCTGCACGCCGACCACGATCCAGCTGCGGAGATCGCCCTGGCGGACCATCCGGGGGATCGCTTCGTCCATCCCCCATTCCTGGTTGTAGACGGTGAGGTCTTTGTCGAAGAGGTTTTGTCCGTCATGCATGTACAGCACTGGGAAGCGCTTATTCTTTGACTCGTCATAGTTGGGCGGAAGCCAGACCCACACCGTCATCTTGCCTGCCGCTCCCCCATCCAGCGCCGGCCAGGCGATAACGCGGCCTTCGCTGAGCTTCGGCACCATATTGGTCGGATCGTTGGTGGTGGCCGCAGCAGGCGCGGCAAAAATCAAGGCAACCACTGTCAGCAGGGCTTTCATCCTACGCTTCCCCCGGGTCTATAAGGATTGGATGTTCAGCAGCGTCCAAGCGGAAATGCAATGAGCCTTAGTGAGCTCGCCTTTGTCGACCGCCTGCGGTTGCTTGCCACCGACCCGGCCGCGCGTGGGCTCGATGATGATGTCGCAGTGGTCGGTGACCTGGTGCTTACCCATGACATGGTCGCCGAAGGCGTACATTTCCTGCCGACCGACCCTCCGGCCTCTGTCGGGTGGAAACTGGTTGCGGTCAATCTTTCCGATCTCGCCGGCAAGGGCGCCGAACCGGTTGCTGCGCTGATGGGCATGACCCTCGTCGCCGATGGCGATTGGGAGGAAAAGTTCCTGGCCGGTGTCGAGGCCGCCTGCGAAACCTATGGGATAGCGCTGGTCGGCGGCGACACCATCGCCCTGCCGGAGGGCGCGCCGCGCGTGCTGGGAATGACCGCAATCGGTCGCGGCGGCGTGACGATTCCATCGCGCTCCGGCGGCAAGCCGGGCAACGCATTGTGGTTGGTCGGTACCTTGGGCGATGCCGCTGCTGGCCTTGAGTTGTTGCGGGAGGACGGCGAAGCCGAAGGTCCTCTGGTCGAGGCATTTCGCCGGCCGGTGCCCCAGTTGGCGGCTGGCCGGCTGCTGGCGCCCCATGCCAATGCCATGATGGACGTGTCGGACGGCCTGCTGCTCGACCTTTTGCGCCTATGCACGGCGAGTAGGTGCGGAGCCGAGGTCAACGTCGACGCGCTCCCCTTGTCCCGTGCCTATGTCGCGGAGCAGGGAGCCCACGCCGGCGCTCGCTTGAAGGCTGCGACCGCGGGGGACGATTATGCGCTGCTCGCCGCCCTACCAGGGGAGTTCAATCCGTTAGGGCTTTCTTTACCAAGGGGGACGATCCTTAAGCGCATCGGCATGCTGACGGCGGGCGAAGGGATCAAGCTCTTCGACGCCGCCGGTGAGGTGCCGTTGCCGGAGCGGCTTGGGTATGAACATCGCGCTTAGCGCCCGTCAGTGGATCATCGGCTTGCTTGGCCTCGCGTCGGGCATGGCGACCGCGCTGCTGCTCAATTAAGACTGAGACCCAGCTGAATTAGGCGGGTTGCCTCCGCCATATTCCCCGTTACACCTTCCCCATCTGTCTGGCGACGTCCGGGCCGCCCCCGGATGGCCGCGCTTTTTTTTCGGTCAACTAGGGGAATTTCACTTCATGAATCTGGTCCTACTCGCGATTGCCTGCGGCGTTATCGCGCTGCTCTACGGCATCCTAACCAGCCAGCAGGTGCTCCGCGCTTCGCCCGGCAACCAGCGCATGGTCGAAGTTGCCGGCGCCATCCAGGAGGGTGCTTCAGCCTACCTGCGCCGCCAATACACCACCATCACCATTGTCGGCGTCGTCGCCGCGGTGCTGGTCTATGCCTTCCTCGGCCGCTTGAGCGCCGCGGGCTTTGTTACCGGCGCAATCCTGTCGGGCGCGGCGGGCTTCATCGGCATGAACATCTCGGTCCGCGCCAACGTCCGCACCGCCGAGGCGGCGCGCACCGGGTTGCAGGAGGGCCTTACCGTTGCCTTCCGCGCCGGCGCCGTCACCGGTCTTCTCGTTGCAGGCCTGGCGCTGCTCGCCATCGCCGGCGTGTTTTATGTCCTGACCAGCGTGATGAGCTATGCGGCCAATGACCGCATCGTGGTCACGGCGCTTACCGCCCTCGCCTTCGGCGCTTCGCTGATTTCGATCTTCGCCCGCTTGGGCGGCGGCATATTCACCAAGGCCGCCGACGTTGGCGCTGACCTGGTTGGCAAGGTCGAGGCCGGCATCCCCGAGGATGACCCCCGCAACCCAGCAGTGATTGCCGATAACGTCGGCGACAATGTCGGCGACTGCGCCGGCATGGCCGCCGACCTGTTCGAAACCTATGTCGTCACCGTTGGCATCACCATGGTCACCGTCGCCCTCGCGCTTGGCAACTCAACCCTGCTCATGCCGCTGATGAGCCTGCCGCTACTGATTGGCGGCGTGTGCATCATCACCTCAATCATCGGCACCTACATGGTCCGCCTCGGTGCCAAACAGTCAATCATGGGCGCGCTCTACAAGGGCTTCTGGACCGCAACTGTGCTTGCCATTCCGGCGATCTGGTGGGCGGCGAGCTATGCGCTCGGCGACCTTAACCAGGTCATTACCACAACAAGCGGCCTCAGCTTCCCGGCCAAGAACCTTGTCTGGGTCAGCATCGTCGGCCTTGCCGTCACTGCGCTGATCGTGTGGATCACCGAATATTACACCGGCACCAACTATCGCCCGGTCCAGTCGATCGCGAAGGCCAGCCAGACCGGCCATGGCACCAACGTCATCCAGGGCCTCGCGATCAGCCTCGAGTCGACCGCGCTGCCGGCTCTCGTAATCGTCGCCGGGGTGATCATCAGCTGGCAACTGGCCGGACCGCTCGGCGTCGCCTTCGCCGCCTCGGCGATGCTGGCGCTGGCGGGCATGGTTGTCGCGCTCGACGCCTATGGCCCGGTCACCGACAATGCTGGCGGCATCGCCGAAATGTCGGGCATGGAGGATGACGTCCGCAAGCGCACCGACGCGCTCGACGCGGTTGGCAATACGACCAAGGCGGTGACCAAGGGCTATGCCATCGGATCGGCCGGCCTCGCCGCGCTGGTCCTGTTCGGCGCCTACACTGCCGACCTCCGCGAATTCGGTTCGCAAATCGGTGTCACCTCCGACCTCGACGCGCTGTTCAGCCTGTCGAACCCCTACGTCATCGTCGGCCTGCTGCTGGGCGCGCTGCTGCCTTACCTGTTCGGGGCGATGGGTATGACCGCGGTCGGACGTGCCGGCGGCGCGGTCGTCGAGGAGGTGCGCGGCCAGTTCCGCGACAATCCGGGGATTATGGATGGGTCAGTCCGGCCCAACTATGCTCGGACGGTCGACCTGGTCACCAAGGCGGCGATCCGGGAAATGATCCTGCCGTCGCTGCTGCCCGTGCTGGCGCCGATCGTCGTCTATTTCGGCATCTCGCTGGTTGCAGGCAGCCGCGAGCAAGGCCTGGCCGCGGTCGGTGCGCTGCTATTGGGCGTGATCGTTTCCGGCCTGTTCGTTGCCATCTCGATGACCTCGGGCGGCGGCGCCTGGGACAATGCCAAGAAGTACATCGAGGACGGCAACTACGGCGGCAAGGGCAGCGAAGCCCATAAGGCCGCGGTCACCGGTGACACGGTGGGCGACCCGTACAAGGATACGGCGGGCCCGGCGGTCAACCCGATGATCAAGATCACCAACATCGTCGCCCTGCTGCTGCTGGCAGCGCTGGCGGCACAGGGCGCCGGCGCTTAACTGCCGTCCTCCGCAATGCAACTCAGCCCCGCCCGGCACTGCCGCGGCGGGGCTTTCTTTTGGCCCGCCGGCTACCCATCTCAGCCGACCAATCGGGAGGCTGAATAATGCCGCACGCCATTCAAGTTCGCCAGCCGGGCGGACCGGAAGCACTGGTCTGGCACGAAGTTGACGTAGGCGAACCGGGCCCCGGGCAGGTCCGGCTTCGGCAGACGGTGGTCGGACTCAATTTCATCGACGTCTATCATCGCACCGGCCTCTATCCGCAGCCTGCGCCGTTCATTCCCGGCGTTGAAGGTGCAGGGGTCGTCGACATGATCGGGCCAGATGTGACGGGCCTCCATGTCGGCGATCGGGTCGCCTATGCCGGACCGATCGGCGCCTATGCAGACGTGCGGCTGATCGCCGCCGATCGGCTGGTGAAACTTCCGGACGACATCAGCGATGAACAGGCTGCGGCAATGATGCTGCAGGGCATGACCGTGCAGATGCTGCTTCGACAGGTCTATGCCGTGCAGCCCGGTGACACGATCCTGGTCCATGCGGCTGCCGGCGGCGTTGGGCTCATCCTTTGTCAGTGGGCTGCGGCGCTCGGGGCAACGGTGATCGGAACTGTCTCGACTGATCAAAAGGCGGAACTGGCCCTCGCCCTTGGCTGTGCGCATCCGATCGTCACCACACGCGAGGACTTCGTTGCAGAGGTCGAGCGGATCACGGGTGGTGAGAAGGTTCCCGTCGTCTATGATTCCGTTGGCCGCGACACCTTCATGCGCTCACTGGACTGCCTGAAGCCACGCGGCTTGATGGTCAGCTTCGGCAATGCGTCCGGACCGGTCGATCCATTTTCGCCGCTGCTGCTGTCGCAGAAGGGCTCGCTATTTCTCACCCGGCCGACACTATACCATTACATCGGCACGCGAGCCGAGCTCGAGTCCGCCGCAACCGACCTTTTCAGGATGGTCTCGGACCGAAAGGTGAAGGTCGAAGTCAAGCAGCGGTTTGCGCTTGCAGACGCCGCCGAGGCACACCGGGCATTGGAAGCTCGACAAACTGTCGGCTCGACAGTGCTTACCGTCGACAGCTAGCCAGCGGGCGCTCAAATCGGCCCTCCAGATTTGCTTCCGTGCCCAGCTTTTCTTTGCCCGGCTCTCCGGCTATGAGCCGCCAACCCAGTTTCACACGTAAAGGATTTGAATGGCCAAGGAAGAACTTCTCGAGATGCGCGGACGGGTGGTTGAACTGCTGCCCAATGCCATGTTCCGCGTTGAGCTGGAGAATGGACATGAGATCCTCGGCCACACCGCAGGCAAGATGCGCAAGAACCGCATCCGCGTACTGACCGGCGACGAAGTGCTGGTCGAACTCACGCCCTATGATCTGACCAAGGGGCGTATCACCTATCGCTTCATGCCCGGGCGCGGAGGCCCCGGCCCCGCCTAAATGAGGCTTATTCTCGCCTCGGCGAGCCCCCGCCGCCTCGACCTGCTCGACCGCATCGGCGTCAAGCCCGACGCGATCGACCCCGCCCATATCGACGAAAGCGTGCCGGCAGGCGAGCTGCCTCGCGCCCATGCCCTGCGCCTGGCCATCGAAAAGGCCGAGGCCGTTGCCGCGCGGCATAGCCAGGCTTTGGTGCTCGCCGCCGATACGGTGGTCGCCGTCGGCAGGCGCATCCTGCCAAAGGTCGAGGACGAAGCGACGTTGCGCGAGTGCATGAAGCTGCTGTCCGGCCGGCGCCACAGGGTGCTGACCGGGGTCGCGGTTGCCATGCCGGCCGAGGCGACCCGCAGCCGTGTGGTCGAGACGATGATCGCCATGAAGCGGCTGTCGCCCGAGGAAATCGATTTCTACGCGAGCCATGGTGAATGGCACGGCAAAGCCGGCGGCTATGCCCTCCAGGGTTATGGCGAGGTCTATGTCCGCCACATTGCCGGCAGCTATTCCAATGTCGTCGGCCTGCCCTTGGCAGAGACGCGTCTACTGCTGAAGAGCGCGGGCTATGCCATCGCCTGAGTGGTCGATCGAACGCGGGGTCGGCGAGACCCGCGCGGCGCTGGTCGACAACGGCCGGATCGTCCAGGCCCGGATCCTGCGCGATGGCGTGATCCCGGCAGGAACCGTCCTGGCAGCGCGGCTCAAGAGCATTGGGCGCAATGCGGTAGCCGTTGCCGACAGCCGGGAATATTTGCTGCCGAAGGGCGCCCCCGGAGTCACTGAAGGTGCCAGGTTCAATATTGAAGTAACACGCGAGGCACTGGGCGGGGCCGAGCCGTGGAAACGGCCGTTGGCGCGGCAATCAGAAGAGGCACCCCGGCCCGCTACCGCACTGAAGGGCCGCGAGGTCAGGGATCGCGAATTGGATGAGGCCGGTTGGCCGGACCTCGCCGAGGAGGCACGCAGCGGCATCATCCAATTCCCGGGCGGGGAGCTGAGAATTTCGCTTACTGCGGCGATGACCCTGATCGATGTGGATGGCCTGTTGCCGCCGGCCGAGTTGGCCGTAGCTGGGGCGAGGGCGGCCGCGGAGGCGATCCTGCGGCATGGCATCGGCGGTTCGATCGGCATCGACTTGCCGACGGTTGAAGGAAAGGCGATCCGCCAGGCGGCGGCGGCGGAGGTCGACGCAGTGCTGCCTCAGCCGTTCGAGCGTACCGCGGTCAACGGCTTTGGCTTCCTGCAAATCGTTCGGCCGCGTAACCATGCCTCACTGTTCGAGCTCGCGGCTGATCGCGCCCCATTTGAGGCCCGCGCGCTCCTTCGTTGTGCAGCCAGCGAGATCGGCGCGATTCGCCTCGCTGCCCATCCGGCGGTCATCACGGTGCTGGAGGCCAATCCCGGGTGGATCGAGCAGCTGTCACGCCAGGTCGGCGGAGCCGTTACCTTGCGAAGTGAGCCATCGCTTGCCATGTCGGCGGGACATGCCGAACGAGCCTAAGCCCTGCCCCCTTTGCGGGAAGCCCGCGGTGAAGGAGCATGCCCCCTTCTGCAGCCGCGGCTGCAAGGATCGCGACCTGCTGAAATGGCTCGGCGAGGGGTATAAAATTCCCGGCCCGGCAGCCGATCCGCAAGGGCTGGACAGCGAAGAAGGCGACCGCTAGACGGCCCATCGCTCGCAGCGCCGACCGGCGCTTCATGTGGGCCCAGGTAGCTCAGTTGGTAGAGCATGCGACTGAAAATCGCAGTGTCGGTGGTTCGATTCCGCCCCTGGGCACCATTCATTCCAAATGGCTAAGCCGCTTAATGAAATAGCGGACAGTCTTTCCGCTGCCGAGCCTGGCGCGTCCAATCTCTTCAAATCCATGCGCCCGATGAAAGCTGTCGGACGCCGGATTTGGCGGGCAGGCATTCACCTCACAGGCAACAAGTGAGTGTCCAGCCGCGGCGGCCGCTGCAAACAAGTCCTGGTACAGATAGCTGGCCAGTCCCTGACCCCGCGCCGATCCGGCCACCGCGACCCGATCGACATAAACGAAGCGAGAGTATCGTGATTGGAACCACTGGAAATTGGAGCTGTCGTAATCCGCGTCTTGTTCGAAGGCGATCAGGAATGCCATGCCCTCGTCAATGGATGCCGCATGAAATGCCTTCGCAATCAATTGCTTCAGTCGCGCATGATCCAGTTCTGAAAGCTCGGCAGCATTGAGCTGATTCAGCCTCAGGACATTGCCGACGGCTTTTGGCGAAGCCTCTGCGAGCGGAACGACCGCCCTAGGGAAGCCGGCCATTAACGGTTTCCGCCTTGAGCCTGTCGAGAAACTCCCGCATTTCAGCGACCCTGCGCGGCGCCATATCCTTCGCAGCCTTGGTAACGAGCCGCCCCGGCAGCTTGTCGGCAAATTCTCCAATTCGAGCCAGGCCGGCGGCATAGTCGGGACTGTCGCCGTTCACCACCAGCCGCCGCGCGACACCCACCGAACCGAGGAAGTCGAGCGTGTCGGCATCGTGCAGGACGATCGATTCGTTGCGGCTGCCGGGCTGCTTGTCATGCATGTGACCGAGGATGGCGTCCCGGACCGCGGGCAACTTCTCCGCCGGGAAACCGGCAGCGAGCAACATCGGCTCGGCAACTTCTACCGAACGGACGGCGTGATCGACGCCCTCTTTCTGAAAGTCGCCAATTGCACCGATGTCATGGGTGAATGCGGCAGCGAACAAGACATCACCGTCGATCGCCAAGCCTTCCTTAGCTGCAATCTCGCTGGCCAGCAGATAGTCGCGCTCTGAATGGGTCCACCCCCAGGCTGGGTGCTGCAGCTTGTCACGCGCGAAGCCGTAAATTTGCTGCTTCCAGCGGGCGTCCAGCGGAATGCCCGTGGCCGTCTGGGAAGCCACGGCCGGAGCGTCCGAAATGGCGCCTGCAGCAATTTGCGCGTGCGGCACCATCAGTGCTGCCGCGAGCGTGAAATACGCTGACCTGATCATCGAATTATCTCCTGCGCGCGGCCTCTATCGGGGCCGGGGATCCGCATGACCGAGGTCGGCAACGAGTTTCCACGATCCGTTCGGCTGCTTGCGCCATACGTTGAAATAGCGGCCAGTTACGCGCTTCACGGTGCCATCGGCTCCCTTTACGTCCGACCACCAATGCCCCCAATTGTAGCCAATATCATCGGTTGCGATGCCATCTTCCGGTACCCAATCGAGACGCGAACCAGGCGCGAACTGGCCGGCATAGTCTTCGCGAGTATAGGGCACGCCCCACTGCCGGCCTCCACCGTTGCCGGTACCAATCACCGTGTCGGCCGAATATTTGGCGAAGGCATCGGCAACCCCAAGAACCTGCGCGTCGGCCGCAAATTGCCGATCGATCTCGACCAGGTCGTTGCCCGAGGAATCTGCCCAAGCGGGCGAAGCCAACAGGCCCACGCAGGCGAAGCGAAGCGATTTGCGTGGCATAAGCAAGGCCTTCATTACGGATTGTCCTGGTTGTGCGTCAGGACCGTCGGCCAATTGGCATGGCCGCGCTTGATCGAGTCTTCCTGGTCCGCTTCCCAGAGCTCCTTTGCCCGGGCGTTGAAGTTCAGGTAGAGCTTGCCGTCGACGATTTTCCACTGCTCGGGGTCGCCAGAGGCGAGATAACCCTGGCTGACCGCCCAGGCGCAGTAGCCCCCGAACTGCGGCGTGTAAGCGTAAGGATTGGCCTGGAAGCGGGCCTTGCTTTCAGCTGACGCAAAACGCCAGGTCGCACCCCTGAGCATCAGCTCATATTTGGCGCTGCCACGAACCGGCTTGCCCTGCACAAAATAGGCGATGACGTCATAGCCCCCGACAGCAAGCCCATCAGAGGCGGCATATACCACCGGCGCCGGCCTGGTCGCGGCAGGAAGGGCCGCCGGGACCGCCGCAAGCGACAAAGCAGCGATGGCAAGCTTCACAACATTACGCATATATTCTCCCAATTCTCACATGGCCTTCAGGAAATGCGGAGCGGCCGGTCGAGCGCGAAGCGGCCCCCGCCGAGCGCGATCAACGGCAGCATCAGGCCGGTCCAGCTTAGGTGAGTCGGCCAGGCATCGGGATAGACGAAGGTCTGGATGACGAGCGTCATGCCGAGCAGCGCGGCGGCCGACAGGCGAGTAAGGAGGCCGAGCACCAGTAGGACCGGAAATAGATGCTCGGCCCCCGCCGCCATATAGGCGGCAAGCTTGGGCGGCAGCAGCGGCAGCGCATATTCGAATTGGAACAGGTCGACGGTTGTCTGCGGGATGGTGAATATCCCTTCCACCTTGGTTCGGCCCGACTGGAAGAAGACGGCCGCGATGCCCAGGCGCTGGACCAGTAACAACAGGTCCATCGGTAGTGCCCGTGCGACGAACGCGATCAGGCGACCGTAGAGTGAAGGATGTTCGTTAGCCGCGATCGTGGCCATGGAATGGTCCTTTCCTTGGGTGTCACTGGATAATGAGAGCGCCCGAGGCGACGCAGCTTCGCAGCAGCTCGGGGACGTTTGCATTGGGGTGGGCTTCGGCGACCGCTGTGACGCATTCGCTGAGGGTCGCCGGGTCGGAACAGGCCAGCAGCAGCCGGTGACAGGCGGCATCGATCGGCTTGGTTCGAACCACGTTGCCCATGCGGGTGAACAGCGCGCCCTCCTCACGCCAGTCCGGCTCCAGCTCAACCAACTGTTGGGGTTCGCGATGGGCCTGCCAGATCGTCATCGCCGGGGTCATGAACCAGCCAAAGCGGGCGGCCGGATGCAGCATGATCCGCGACTGGGGGGCGTTCCGGCCGTTCTCCGCGCCGGCGGCGAGGAAGGTCTCCAGCCACATCCGGTCGAGCTTGGCAACGTCCGCCAAGTAGGGCAGCTCGCAAGTCCAGGGCTGCTGCGCAAGGTAGGACGGGAAGTCCGCACCATAGTCCGACAGCACCGGGCTCGCAGGCGGCCGTTCACCGCGATAGTCGAGCGCGACCTGGGTAAACATCTCATCGCCGACCAACATGTCGACGGTCGGATAGGCGGCCCGCAGTCCCTCAACGGCGCCGCGCGCGGATGTGTTGCGATAGACGGCAAAGGCCGGAGATCGGAATGGCCGCGCAGATCGCTCGTCCGCCATCAAGGCGGCCGCGAAGTCGCGCTGGAATGAAGCAAGATCAGGCATGGATCAGCTCTCGCCTGCAGCCAGCCATCATGGAGGCAGCACGCTCACGTTCCTCCAGCAGCTCCGCAAATTCGGGGATGTTGTCGTCGCGTTCGATCAACGCCGGCGGACGATGCTCGCCGCAGAGCGCGAGGAGCCAATCATATAGCTCCCAAACTTCATCGGCGATTGGCGCGTCATGGCTATCGATCAGCAGGGACTGCCCCAGCAACGGATCAGTTGTGTGACCTGCCAGGTGAATCTCACCGATTACTCCGCGAGGCAAAGCGTCGAGATAGGAAATCGGATTGAAGCCCAGGTTTGTGGCGCTGACGAAGACATTGTTGACGTCGATCAGCAGGCCGCAGCCGGTTCGCTTGACCAATTCGCCCAGGAACAGGCTTTCGGGCCATTCGTGGCCCTGCAGCTGCATGTATAGCGACGGATTCTCGATCAGGATCTGCCGCCCTAGCGCCTCCTGGGCGATGTCGATGTTGCGAGCGATGATCTCCAGCGCCTCGTTGGTGCGCGGGAAGGGAAGCAGGTCGGGGAAGCTCGTTTCGCCGTGCTTCGACCATGCCAGATGCTCAGACACCATGAAGGGCTCGAACCGGTCGACCAGCTGCTTGAGCCTGTCCAAATGTCTGCGATCCGGTTCCTCCGCGCCTGCCAGCGACAGGCCGACGCCATGGATTGAAACCGGGAAGGCGCCCCGCAGGGTGTCGAGCATCGCAAGCCTTGGGCCGCCATCGACCATGTAATTCTCGGCATGAACCTCGAACCACAGCCCTTCCGCCGGACAGGCCATGGCCTGCTCGAAATGGATCGGCTTGAAGCTCAGTCCGGCGGTCGGGGTCATGGGAAGGGTAGCCTTAGCGGGCGATCGGCTTCAGCGAGCCGGCACCCTTGGGGGTCTTGATGCTGGCGCAGGTGCCCTTGGCGACATATTTCCAGGCATTGCCGGCATAGTTGCGCTTGGACGTACCGGCGCAGCTGGTGCCGGGGCCGGCAGCACAGTCATTCTTGCCGGCGAGCGATACGCCATAACATTTGTCGCTATTCGGCTGCGGCTTAGCCGGGGCAGCCAGGGACGCAGTCGCGGCGAAGGCGGTCAGGGCAGTCGCGGTAATTGCGGCTTTCAACATGGTCCATTTCCTCATGAAGTGTTGGGGCCTTCATGGTCGCGGAAACGGTGTCCGGCGTCACAGACCGAGGCGGCATTGGATCGATACGCAATCGGTATGGTGTCGCTTCGGCGTGCCAGTGTAAGAGGATGCGCTTTCGGAAAGGGACCGTTCCGATGGAAATGCAGCAGGTGCGCTATTTCGTTGCGCTTGCCGACACATTGAATTTCACGCGCGCGGCTGAAAAATGCAATGTCAGCCAGCCAGCCCTGACCCGCGCTATCCAGCAACTCGAGCATGAGCTGGGCGGACCATTGTTCCATCGCGAGCGCGGCAACACCCATCTGTCCGAGCTGGGCCGGATGATGTTTCCCTATCTTCAAACCGTTGAAGAGCAGGCGCGCGCCGCTCGCGAACAGGCGCGCGCGGTCAAGAAGCTTGAAAAGGCAACCCTAACGATCGGCACCATGTGCACGATCGGGCCGCAGCTGGTGTCTGACCTGATGATCCGGTTCCAGATGGCACATCCCGACGTCGAGGTTCGCGTGATTGATGCGGGCGCGCCGCAAATGATCGAAATGCTCGAAAAGGGTGAGCTCGAGGTCGCGATTGTTGGCGTGCCGGAAGAATTGCCCGAGACGCTTCATCAACTCCCGATTTTTGAGGAGCAATTCGTCATCGTCCTGCCGCCCAACCACCGGCTGTGCGCCAATAACCCGATCCGCGCAGCGGACCTCGACAAAGAACCCTATGTTAGCCGCACCAACTGTGAGGTGTTTGAACCGGTCCGCAAGGAGCTGAACAGCCGCGGCGTCTTCCTCCGCCAGGTATTCAGCTCGCCGCGGGATGATTGGGTCCAGGGCATGATCAAGGCCGGCCTGGGCGTCGGATTCTTTCCCGAGTTCGCCGTAACCGATCCGGATCTTGTCGTGCGGCCGTTGGTCGAACCGAGCTTCAGCCGCACCATATATCTGGCGACGGTCCGTGGCCGCCCGCACTCGCCGGCGGTCGGCGCCTTCGTCCAGGAAGCTCGGCGCTATCCCTGGCCGACAACGCGGCTCGCCGCCTGATCCAGCGATTTGCGGAAATATTGGAGCCGCAGCGTCGGCTCAAAGCCCAGCCGTGCATGCGCCGAAAGGCTGGTCACATTGCTCAACTCCGCATCCGAACAGATTTCGGCGAACCCGTTCATGCGAGCCCAATGTTCCGCTGCCTGCATCAGTCTTGTACCGATGCCCTGCCTCCGCAATTTTCGATCGACAAACCACGCCTCGACATGGGCGACCGGCTGTACATCCGAACCCTCCGCCCAAGGGCGCGCAGAAACGGAAATGAAGCCGCCAAGGCGGCCGCCGCCGCGATCGAAAACGAATACTTGTTCGTTCCAGAAATCAAATTGCGCTGACCCGAAGAGCATCCTGGCCAGGCGATTCAGCGCGTGCCCATCCTCGGGCGCAGCCTTCCGAACGGTCATTTGCGAGCTCGGTTGAGTCCGCTGCCAGTGAAGGCCGCCTCGGTACCCGCTCGACGGGGTACGCACGACAGCTCTTCCGTCAGCAAGTCATGGCAGGCCGACAGTGCATTGAGAGCTGCAGGAAATCCGGCGTAAACCGCGGTCTGCATCAAGATCTCCACGATCTCGGACTTTGTCAGGCCGACCTTGGTTGCGGCGCGAATGTGGATCCGAAGTTGAGAGCCGGCATTGCCCAAGGTCGCCAGCGAAGAGATCGCCGCGATTTCGCGGCTCCGGAGATCGAGCCCCTCGCGAGCGTAAAGGTCGCCCAGCGGGAACTCGATCGCCATGCGTGCGAAATCGGGAGCCAGTTCGGCAACCCGACTGGTTGTGAACTCCTCGAGCTTCTCCGCAGAAAGCTGTTCTGCGATCTCAATGCCCCGCATGTAACGCTCACTCATTGTTCTACCTCTTTCATGCGAAGGGTGAGGCCAAGCAGCGCTGCCAGGCTAAGCGCAACAAAGACGCCTCCGACCGCCGCATTCCAGCCGAACCGGTCGAACAACTGCCCAATGACGGCCGCTCCGAAGAGTCCGCCGCAATAATAGGATGACAGGTAGAGTCCGCTGGCGGCTGCCTTATCGCCGACTGCGACGCGGCCGACATGTCCGGTTGCGACAGCCTGGGCGAAGAAGGTGCCCACGCCGACCAGCACCAGGCCGATAATGATCATCGGCAGGCTGCTCAGCGTAAGCAGCACCAGCCCGCTCAGCGCCAGCGCGAGGCTCGCAGCCACCGTTAGGCCAGGACCGTAGATGTTGGTGATCCGGCCCGCCGCGGGCGTCGTCAGCATCGACGGAGCGAACACCAGGAAGACGAGGCCGAGCGCGCCCATCGATAGCGCAAGCGGTGGCCGCATCAATACGAAACCGACGTAGGTGAACACGCCGATAAAGCCGAACAGGATAAGGAATCCGATCGCAAAGGTCCGGCACAGCGCCGGATTGGCGAGATGATGCAGCCAGCCGGTCCAGAAGCGGCCGCGGCCGGTCATCGGCTCCGGCTCATTGCGATGAAGCGCCACGGCAATCAGCAGGGATCCGGCGATGTTGAGCGCCGCAAAGAAGAGGAAGCTCGACGTGGCGCCGACCAGGCCGGCAACAAGGGCGGCAGTCAGCCGGCCGATGAGGTTGCTGGCAACGACGCCGGTTACGTAGGCCGCCAGCGCGCTTGCGGTTCGGTGCTCGCAGCGCTCTGCCAAATGAGTCAGCGTCAGCGTGAAGGCTGCGGCCATGAACAGGCCCTGGGTGATCCGCAGCAGCGAGAAAATCGTGAGGTTGGGCGCAAAGGCGAGCGCGGCGGTGGGAATAGCCAATAGCAAGAGGCTGAGCAGGATCGACCGCTTGCGTTCAACATTCGCGCTGAACGCGCCGACGAATAGACCGGCAACGGCCATACCCAATGTAGTCGAATTGGCGGCCACGCCGATTTCTGACGGCGTCACGCCATATTCAACGGCTAGGCTGGGTAGGATGGCCTGGGTCGCGAATAGGTCGACCAGCGTCAGGAAGCCGATCACCGCAATCAATAACGACCGGCCCGGCGACAGGGCCGGAAGCGGCGACGCAATGGCGGTAGCGGTGGCGTGGTTCATGGCTGGCCTAGGCAGGGGGTTGGCGTCCCGCCGGGGCACGACGGGACGCCGGGTATGCCGGCCGCAAGGGCAATCGGGGGCTGGCCGGCAACTGGGGAACGATTACATGCCGTGGAATACGTCCGACGACAGTAGCACGGCCGGTTCAGAGCCGTGATTGATCCAGTAGTGCGAGATGCCGTCGGCCTCGCGGCTGATGTCGCCAGCATGATGCTCGATCGGGGTCGAGCAATCAGAACGATGCTCGGTGATCGAGCCGCTGACCGTGACGATCAGCGCGGGACGGTCGGCATGGCTATGAATCGGAACGATTCCGCCCGGCTGGACGACCAGGCGCCGCGTGCGCAGCTGGCGGCCGTCGACGTTGATTTCCTTGCCCAGGTCTACTGAACCGATCACGGTGTCGGTTACGTCCTTGGGCATGGTGGGGGCGTTAGCGAGCGGGTTGGCACCCGCCACTTGGCACTGGCCAGCAACTGCGGGGGTCGCACCGCCAAGCGCGGCGAGGGCAATGATGCCGGCCGCGACGGTCGTCTTGGTAAGGTTGAACATTGCCGTCTCCTTGAATCGAGAACTGGTCGTCGCGGGGCCTGGCATCTGGATGGGCGGGATTTATTTGTCGTTCCCGGCCGCATCGGCTGTCAGCCAAACCCGCGACGTCATTGGAATTTACGGGAGCGGACCGGCCCAGGTGAAATCGCGATGCGACATCGAGTCGATGCACAATCTGAATTTTCGTATCGCGCGCGGGACCGGCATCCTTGGGGCAACTCAAAGGAGGCATTCCCATGCACCAGATGCAAACCATGGATCGCGCGGACCTAGCTAGGCCGCTCGCGGGCAAGGTCGCGGTAGTCACAGGATCGACCAGCGGGATCGGCCTCGGCATCGCGCGCGCTTTCGCGCAGGCGGGTGCGGACGTGGTGATCAATGGCCTTGGCGAGCAAAAGGAAATCGACTTCGTCTGCAACGAGCTGGAGAACGGCTGCCCCTTCAGCCGCGTAGTCTACAACGGCACCAACCTGATGGACGGCAATGAAGCAACCAAGCTGATCGAGGATACGATCGCCGAATTCGGCCGCGTCGACATCCTCGTCAACAATGCCGGCATTCAGCACGTCAGTCCGATCGAGAGTTTCCCGCCCGAAAAATATGAGGCGATTATCGCCCTTAATCTGTCGTCCGCCTGGTACACGACGCGCGCCGCGTTCGAGGGCATGAAGGAACGAGGCTTCGGCCGTATCATCAATGTCGCCTCGGCCCACGGGCTAGTCGCCTCACCGTTCAAGAGCGCCTATGTCGCCGCCAAGCACGGCGTGGTCGGCCTCACCAAGACTGTCGCCCTCGAGGGCGCCGAGCACGGGGTCACCTGTAACGCCATCTGCCCAGGCTATGTCTGGACTCCGCTGGTCGAGAATCAGATCGACGACACGGCAAAGGCGCGCGGGATCAGCCGCGAGGAAGTGATCCGCGACGTCCTGCTAGCCGCCCAGCCCAACAAGCGCTTCGCGACCGTCGAAGAAATCGGCGCGCTCGCGGTGTTCCTGAGCGGGCCTGCAGGCCAGTCGATCACCGGGACCGCGCTCCCCGTCGACGGGGGCTGGACGGCCCATTAGCATGGCGCCCTCCCGGCCCCATGTGGTGATCGTCGGAGCAGGCTTCGGTGGCCTCGCGGCCGCCAAGCGCCTGGCCGGCAAGCGGGTCGACGTGACACTTGTCGACAGGCGGAACCATCACCTGTTCCAGCCCCTGCTCTATCAGGTGGCCACCGCCGCGCTGTCGCCCGCGGACATCGCCGCACCGATCCGTTCGATCTTCGCCAAGGCAGCCAATGTCCGCGTGTTGCTCGATGAGGTGACCGGAATTGATGCAAGCAAGAGGCGAGTCTTGCTCAGCCGCAGCAGCCTGCTTGCCTATGATTGGCTGATTCTGGCGACAGGAGCGCGGCACAGCTATTTCGGCCGCGAGGGGTGGGAGCGAGAGGCGCCCGGCCTCAAGAGCATTGAAGACGCCATCGCTATCCGCCGGCGTGTCCTGCTGGCGATGGAGCATGCCGAGACCGAAACCGACCCGGATCGCCGCAATACCCTGCTGACGTTCATTGTCGTCGGAGGCGGCCCGACCGGGGTAGAGATGGCGGGAGCCATCGCCGAACTGGCCAGGCGCTCGGTGTCAAGCGACTTCCGCAGCATCACCCCGCATTGCTCGCGCGTCATCCTGGTAGAGGGCGGCCCCCAGATCCTCCCCTCCTTCCCGCCGGGGCTGTCGGCCAAGGCCGAGCAATCATTGCGCGAGTTGGGGGTCGAAATAAGGACCAATGCGCCGGTACGCGAGATTGCCGACGGTGAAGTGGCGTTCGGCGGCGAACGCGTCGCGGCCAGCAGCATTGTTTGGGCGGCCGGGGTTGAGGCCTCGCCGGCGGCGCAATGGCTGAGCGCCGAACATGACCGCCTGGGACGAATATTCGTTGAACGCGACCTGCGCGTTCCGCACCAGGACCATATCTTCGCGATCGGGGATACCGCCAACGTGCCCGGTATTGACGGTCGCGCCCTGCCGGGAATTGCGCCGGTCGCGAAGCAGCAAGGGCAGCACGCAGCCGATCAAATTCTCGGACGCTGTTCGGGGCCATTCACCTATCGGAGTTTCGGCAACCTCGCGACGATCGGCCGCAAGCGTGCCGTCATCGATTGGGGTCACCACCAGCAGAGCGGGTTTCTCGCCTGGCTGATCTGGTCATTCGCTCACATCTGGTTCCTGATCGGCTTTCGCAGCCGGGTCGTGGTCGGTCTCAGCTGGTTGTGGAACTATCTTACCTATCAGCGTAGCGCCCGCCTCATCACGGGCACCCCGCAACCGCACATCCGCATCAAATAGGCCGCAAGGCCGCATGAAGGGCAGTCCAATGACCAAAGCAGTCTCCTTGACCCAGGAAGTGAAAGCCCTCGGCCAAACCGTCCTCGTCCTGCAGGGCGGCGGCGCGCTCGGCGCCTATCAGGTTGGCGTTTATGAGGCGCTGCACGAAGCCGGGATCGAGCCCGACTGGGTGATCGGTACCTCGATTGGTGCAATCAACGCCGCGCTAATCGCCGGCAGCAAACCCGGCGAACGGATCGAAAAGATGTGCGACTTCTGGTCGCGGGTTCAGAACGACCGTTTTGTGCCCGGCGGCCTGCCGAACTGGGTCGAGAGTGCCGTGCGCAATATGCAGGCCATTGCCGGCGGCGTGCCGAACTTTTTCAGCCCCAACCCGATGGCCTTCCTCAGCCCGCACCAGCCGCTCGGCCCGGAGGCGGCCGGATATTACAGCGTCAATCGCCTTAGGCACACGCTGTCTGAGCTGGTCGACCTTGACCAGCTCAACCATGGCGGCATTCGCATCACGGTCGGTGCGTCCTGCGTCCGTACCGCGGAGATGCGCTACTTCGATTCTCGAGACATGCCGCTGGAGCTCGACCACATCATGGCGTCCGGCGCGCTGCCGCCGGCCTTTCCGCCGGTGCGAATCGACGGCGAGCTCTATTGGGACGGCGGTATCCTTTCGAATACCCCGGTCGAGGTGGTGTTCGACGACAAACCACGGCGTGATAGCCTGGTCCTGGCCGTCCATATCTGGAACCCGCACGGCCCCGAGCCGGACACCATCTGGGAGGTGATGAACCGGCAAAAGGATGTTCAATATTCCAGCCGTGCCGTGTCCCACATCCAGCGCCAGCGCCAGATTCACCGCCTGCGCCACATCATCGCCGAGCTTTCGAAAATGCTTCCCGACGACAAGCGCCGCAACAATGAGGTGGCGGAGATGGCCGCCTATGGCTGCCTAACCCGCATGCATGTCGTGAGGCTGCTCGCCCCTGCGCTCGATCATGAGGATCACAGCAAGGATATTGATTTCAGCTCCGAAGGCATCCGCCGCCGCCGCGAGGCGGGCTATCGCGACACGATGGAAACGCTGAAAAAGGCCCCCTGGCGCGAGCCGGTTGACGAGCTTGAAGGCTTTGTCTTGCACGAAGCCAAGGGCGGGCAGATGGTCGAAACTCCTGCGGCTCGCGGCCAATGACCCGTCTTTCAATTGCCGTTCTCCTTGGGTCCGTCCGGCGCGACCGGATGGGATCACGCGCGGCCCGGCTTGTCGTTCGGGAGCTTGAGCGGCGCGGCCACATGGTCAACCTGGTTGATCCGATCGAGCTGCAGCTGCCGTTGCTCGACAGGATGTACAAGGAGCATCCGAAGGGCAGTGCGCCGGAGCCGCTCGAACGACTGGCAGACCTTTATCGAAAATCGGATGGGTTCCTGGTCGTCAGCGGCGAATATAATCACGGCATTCCGCCGGCGCTAAAAAACCTGCTCGATCATTTTCTCGAGGAATATTTTTGGCGGCCCTCCGGCATTGTTTGCTACTCGGCGGGCGGATTTGGCGGAGTGCGCGCGGCGATGCAGCTCCGCATGACCCTGGCCGAACTTGGAATGTCGAGCGTTCCCAGTCTGCTGCCAATTCCAAGAATCGCACAGGCGCTTGATGAAGAAGGCGTCGCACAAGAGCCAAGCATTGACCGCTCGGCAAATCGATTCCTAGACGAGTTTATCTGGTACGCGAGCGCGCTGGCCGAGGCGCGTACTGGCGGTACGCCCTATTAGGTGAGGCGCCACGTCGGCCCGATACGGCGGCCGCATCGAAACCATAGGGAATCGCGATTTCTCAGCCCTCCCTCGAACCGTCACAATCGACAGAGTTTCAAAGAGGAGAGATGAGATGAGCCGCAAGAAGAAGATCCCGGCGCCGATCGTCGCCTTGGTGCTGGCGACCGGGCCGCTTACCGGCATCGCCGCGCTTGCCGCCCCCGCTCAAGCCGCTACTCCAGTGGCGTCGGCTCCTGCCGAGGGCGTAGTCAAGCAGCGCAGCGATTATGCGTTCGACGAGACGGTTGTCCGGCTGAAGGCCGATATTGCCGCCAAGGGCATCCGCTTCTTCGACGAAATCGATCATCAGAAGCTGGGCGCCGGTGCAAACCTGCCGATCGGCCGCTCTACGCTGCTGCTGTTCGGCAATCCGCCGCTGGGCGTTCAGTTCTTGCAGTCCAACCCGCTGGCCGGGCTCGACTGGCCGGTGCGCATGCTGGTGACCCAGGATGAGGACGGCACCGTATGGGTCAGCTGGACCGACTTCGGCTTTGTCGCCAACCGCTACAAGCTAACCGACCGCGACGCGCAGATCGCCATGGCGAGCGACGTTGCCGCCTCAATTGCCTCAGCCGCGAGGAAGCAGCCATGATCAGCCTAAGCATCCCGATCGGCGTAAAGCCGATACTCCACCGACGCGACCTGATGGCTATCCTGCCCTATCTCAACCGCAAGGAATTCGACGCCAAGCCGGCCTGGGAACAGGCCCGGCAGGTCGAAGGCGTGCTGCAACGCCTCGCCGCCGCGTCACGCATGCAGTGAAACCCCCGATGCCGGAACTGCTCCCACCCGGCACGACCAGCCTCCCGCCCTTGGGCGGGAGGCTTTTCCTCGCCTACAGGATGGCCTGGTGGATTTTAGCAGCAGCTGCCGTTGGCACGCTCGTCTGGTCTTGGCTCGGGCCGCAATCCGGGAACGGCATCTGGTTACTCCGGACCGCCAAGGCCGCCGTCCTGATTACGGTGTCCGGGATCCTCTACCGCCGCCGGCGCAAGGATCCGGTCGCCGCCATGCTGGCGTTGGCATTCCTGCTGTGGACGGTCAGCAGCAGCGTCGACCTTGTCGTTAGTTCAGCGGTGCCTGCCCTGATTGACCGCCTGCGCTTTCTCTTCTTCGCGCTTGCCCTGCTGCTATTCCCCAATGGCGAATGGCGCCCCGGCTGGACACGGCACGTCGGCCTGGCGATCGTCGCGACATTCCTGCTTGGGGTCGCCGAGGCATTAGGGATTTTGCCGACGAGGCTGTTCCTGCCCATCGCCATTGGCTGTGTGCTGGCCTCGCTGGCTGCGCTCTTGTCGCGCTATCGTTCGCTCGATCCGGGAATCCAGAAGCAGCAGCTGAAATGGGTCGTGTTGGGCCTGGTCAGTGGCATCGCGCTCATATTGTCGGCCCGAGCCGGCGCGGCACTTGGGCGCGACATGGCGGTGCCGCTGGTCGGCTCGCTCTTGCTTGAGGGCCTTTTTCAGCTGGGCATTGTCATTGTCGCCCTTGGGTTCCTGACCTCGCTGCTGCGATACCGGCTCTATGACGCAGAAGCGGCGATCAGCCGATCCGCGGTCTATGCCGCGCTCACACTGACGCTGGTTGGGACCTTCGCCGCCAGTGAGGCACTCATCGAGCTGATCGGCCAGCGCCTTTTCGGCATGGCGATCGGCAATGTCTCGGGCGCCGTCGCCGCGGCAGTGGCGGCGATGATGCTGACACCATTGCATGGACGGATCAGCAGCTGGGCCGAGCAGCATTTCCAGCATGATCTGGCTATCCTCAAATCGGAGCTGCCAGACTTGCTGGCGGTGCTGTCCACCAGCGCCTCGGTGAATCGAATGGCCGAGGCAGTACTGCCTCGGATCGAGGAGGCCGTACACGCAACACGCATGGTCCTGCTGGTCGACGGCAAGATCGCTGGCGCCCAAGGAATCACACCGACATCCGCGCGGCGGTTGCTGGTGCGATGGCAACCTCCGGCGGATATTGATCTGATAGACCGGGACGACGAGGACGCCTTTCCGCTGCGCCTGGCGCTGCGGTGCCCATTGGGCAGCATCCGTGCCTGGCTGCTGCTTGGCCCGAGGCCGGACGGGAGCTTCTACGGCCAGGACGATCTCGACGCATTGGCCGAGATCGCTCCGCCGCTACAGCGCACGCTGTTGGCGGTCGCAGAGCGGGAAGCAGAGGTTCGCTCTCGCCGCCGCCTCGACGCCGCACTCCGCCATACACTGAGCGAACTCAACCGGCGTGTTGCGACGCTCGAACGCCCATCCGGCCACCAGAATTTGATCGGAGACAATCGTGCTGAATGCTGACCGACGGACTGTGATGAAAGTGACCTTGGCGGGCACGGGCGCAGCGATCGCGACGCCGGTGATGGCCCGCGCACCCGCCGAAGAATGATTCCTTTTTTATAGTCGCCGGAGCCCGGGCCTATCTACGCGACGTGCCCAATGCAGAGCTCGACCTGGTGGATGGAAGCCATTTCCTGTTGGAAACGCATGGCCCCTACGCCGCGCACCGCATCGATGCATTTCTGGCACGAAGACTTAGTTGACCGCTTCGGGGACCTTCTCGACCCACTCCGGGTAGAAGAGCGGCGCACGGACCGACCAGCCGGCGGCGACCGCGTCCTGGACGGGGATCGACTGCAACAGCTGCTTGCGCAGTTCGGGATGCAAGCCCGGCAGGGCGGCCGCGGCGCAGAACGCGCTGACCAGCCATGGCCGCACCTCCGGGCCAAGCAGCCGCTCATAGAGGAAACGATACGCCTCGAAATCGGCAAGCCGGCCTTCGCCGAGGTCACCGGCCGACAGGGTGATCAGCGGCGCCAGGAAGCATTCGGCTGCTTCGGGGTCCTCATCGTCCGAAACGCAGGCCTGGATCGGAGGCAGCATCCGGTAGCGCCGTGCCTGCGCCTCGATCTGTGCCGTTTCGGCGGCGTTACGCGCCCAGCACTCCAGCGCGTCGCGCCGGTTGAGGCCGACATCGAGCGACCTGCGGATGTAGCGCTGCTCGGCAGCGGAGAATGCAGCGAACAGCTTCATTTCGCCAAGCATCTGGGTTGAAAATTTCCGGTCCATCGCGAACTCCCTTCGGGATTGGTTCGACGATGCTTTTTCCCATGTTCGGCACGCGGCATTCCAATACCGGTCGATCATCATTTCGATGCTACCCGAGTGATTGCCGGCGATCTCAAGACTCCGTTCGACGCGCGCTCGCCTCTGTGGCACCTTGGCCAGGTGCCGAATCGCTAATCCGCCAGATGGGGGAGGCACGCTCATGAATCGGAAGCCGATCTTCGATGCGGTCCGCAAGATGCTGGGCCGTGGATTCAAACCAAACGAAGTCGATGCGCTCGATGCGGCTTGCGAACTCGCAGAGGGTTCCATTGCCGGGTCGATCACCAAGAAGCCGCCTCTCAGTATGACTGGTGGCGGCCGCGAACTTGGCGCGGCCGGCCTGAAGCTGGTCAAGGAATTCGAGGGCTGCCACAAGGATGTGGGTAGCGGAAACTTCCAGGCCTACCCCGACCCCGGAAGCACCGATGGCCGCCCATGGACGATTGGGTGGGGGTCGACGGGAAGCGACGTCAAGCCCGGCACGGTGTGGACGCAGGCCCAGTGCGATGCCCGGTTCAAGCAAGACATGCAGCGCTATGCCGATGCAGTGAGCAAGGCGATTGGAAGCGCGAAGACGACGCAGAACCAGTTCGATGCGCTGGTGTCATTCCATTATAATACCGGAGCCATCGCGTCCGCGACTTTAACCAGGAAGCATATTGCGGGGGATTATGCCGGAGCCCAGGCCGAATTTGCGCGCTGGAACAAGAATGCCGGCAAGGTGATGCGCGGACTGACGCGGCGACGGGCGGCCGAGGCGGCCCTCTACGCCAAGCCGTAATTACACCCGAGCCAATTGATCCAAGCCCGGATTGGTCCGGCCGCAATCGCA
>Ga0075421_100002219_pt1 | contig 23098 bp, 20 predicted proteins | sample SoiMetdeltSBSDD5_FD_75292 | JGI IMG/M metagenome (GOLD analysis project Ga0075421, IMG submission 75292) | Bulk soil microbial communities from a Populus tree surrounding site in Tennessee, USA - Soil MetaG P. deltoides SBSDD5 | ecosystem: Environmental > Terrestrial > Soil > Tree plantation...
AGGCGTGGTACGGCGGCTCCGCGCTGCCCGAGATGTACGATGCGATCGCCGCATCCCTCGGCCAGCGGACGACGCGCGGCGGCGGCACTTTCGCCGAGGAGAACATCCTCGACGACTATGTCGAGGCGTTGCGTGCGCAGCTCGATCTGTCGCTGTTGAAATCGGCGAAGCTGTCGATCCTCCACGACGCGATCCACGGCGCGTCCGCGACGATTCCTGCGAAGGTCCTCGAGGATGATTCTGTCCATGCGATCCGCAGCGAGGTGAATCCGTCGTTCGGCGGCGTGAATCCGGAGCCGATCCCGGAGAATCTCGCCGCCGCGCGTGACGCGATGATCGCCGGCCATTACGACGTCGCGATCTGCAATGACGGCGACGCCGACCGCCTCGGCATTCTCGACGAGCACGGCCTCTTCGTCTCGCCGCACAAGATCATCTCGCTGCTCGCGCTCTATCTCGTGCGCGAGAAGAAGTTGGAAGGCGAGATCGTGAAGACGTTTTCGACCACGCGCCTGATCGAGAAAGTGGCCCGCTCGCTCGGCGCAACCCTGCACGAGACGCCGATCGGCTTCAAATACGTGGCCGACCTGATGCTCGCGCGCAATGTGCTCGTCGGCGGCGAGGAAAGCGGCGGCATCGGGTTCGGGCATTTCATGCCCGAGCGCGACGGCATTCTGTCAGGCCTGGTCGTGGCGGAGGCGATTGCGCATTACAAGCTTCCCTTGAGCGAGATCATCACGCGCATGGAAGAGGAGTTCGGTGCGCTGCACTACGACCGCCGCGACGTCCATCGCCCGATGGAGTTGTCCGCGCGTCTCATCGAGCGCGTGCGCGCGCGCAAGCTCGATGACGCGTTCGGCGTCGGCGTCGCGAACATCGAGGAGAAGGACGGCGTGAAGATGAACTTCACGGACGGCTCCTGGCTGCTGTTCCGCAAATCGGGGACGGAGCCGATCATCCGGATCTACTGCGAGAGCCCGGACAAAGAGCGAATGAGAGCGATGCTCGATCGGGCGATCGTAGAACTGGATACGTAGGGAGCTCTTATTTCCCGTCGTACAACGTGAGCTCGCAATACGTCACGAAGCCGATCGCCCGATACACGCTGAACCCCATCTCCGATGCCTGCAATGCCGCGTGCGTCGCACCCATGTTCTTCGCGTACTCCAACGCCGCGACCGTAATCGCCCGGCCCACTCCACGTCCGCGCGCAGCCGGCAGCGTCACGACGTGATACACACCCGCGAGATCGCCGCAAAGCAACAGCGACGTCGTAGCGACGGGCGCGCCGTCGAGATATCCGACGAAATGCGCCCAGACGTCGTCGCACTGTGCATACGCGTCTGGCCAGACGCCCTCTTCGCTCGCAGGACGCTCAAAGCCCGCCATGAACACGCGCGCCCAATCATCGAGATTCGTCACGCGCCGGATCGTCAATCCGCGCGGCAGCGGCGCATCGAAATCGACGACCGCGAGATCGACCATCATCCCCGCGGCGTCGTATGTGTGACGCAACCCATGGCCCGCCAGAATCGAGGCGAGATTCAAAGGGCGCGTCGACGGCGAGATCCACCAGCGGAACGGTCGCCCGCGCAGTGTGTCGAGAACCGTTTTCACTTCGTCCTCGGACAGAACGCTCATCGCAATGCCGCTGAAGAAGTTGATCGGCACGTTCGTCAGAACGCCGAAGATGCGACCATCGTCGAGCAGCTTCCCATTCGGGAGCGCATGGAAACTGCGGAAGCATTCGCGCGAAATCCTCTCGATCGCCGCTACACCGTTCAAGGCTTCGCGTCCTCCCGCAACACGCCCAGCACGTTCGGCAGCGGCCACTGTTCGCGGTTGCTGTCGTCGGGGAGGAAGCCCGTCTCGTAGCTGCCGCAGAGGTCGAGATCGAGCCCCGGCACGTGAATCGAGAGACTCGCCTCCGGTCCGCCTTCGACGTGCATCGCGCGGGTGATGCCGAGGGGGAGCTTCAGGAGCATCTGATTGAAGTCGCGCATCGTGTAAGGCGCGCGCGAGAACACGAACAACAGCCGTCCCTTCGCGTCCGCGGCCAGCGCGGCCTCGCTCCACTTCTTCTCATTTTTCGACCAGACGTTTCGACCGGGCGACGCAATGAGCCGCAGGTTCTGCACGACGATGGCATAACGCTCCAGCTCTGGCGGCCGGTCCGTCTGATCGAGATCGAGCCACAGCAGCGGCGGAAGCGCTTTGTCCGTCGGACTCAATGCGAGCGCGGACTGGTAATTGTTCCAACGCCTGTTGTTGAGATGCCGGTCGTTGCGCAGGTAACCGACGTTCGAGCGGTGATCCTGCTGAAACATCCCCATGTTGATCGCCACCGCATACCCCGCGGTCCGGCACCATTGTCCCGCCGTCTTCGGCTCCCTGCCTTCAGATGCAAGACCGGCCCTCAACTTCGCGCGTGCCGGATCGATGCGGACGACATACAGCGCGCGCGGAAAGATCGCGAGCTCCACGCCCGTCTGAAGCGATTTCCACTCGACCGGTTGGGCGACACTTGAGCCCGCGCTCACAGCGGCAACGAAGACAAGGACCATGCGCACGGCGGCGGCATTCTAAGACGATTGTCTGGCGTCGGACATGCACATCCTCGCCGCGATGAGAGCTCGCAGAAGGTACGTCGTGCTCCTGAGCGTCGCTCTGACGTGGGGCTGTCGCACCGCACAGATTCCGGTCCCCACCTTTCAGCAGACGGAGCTGAGCGACTCGGACCTCGTTCGGCGCGGTGAGTCCATCGTCCGGAACGCGGCAGTTTGCGGTCACTGTCATGCGGCAGATCCGAAGCGCGATCCCGATGGTCCGCTGAGCGGTGGGATGGAGTTCCGCGACTGGCGGATCGGCACCGCGCGCGCGTCGAATCTCACGCCGGATCCGGAGACCGGATTGGGCAGATGGTCCGAGGGAGAGATCGTGCGCGCGTTGCGGAACGGACAGAGCAGGGACGGCCGACTGCTGGCTCCGGTCATGCCCTATGAGTGGTTTCACGACATGGCCGACAGCGACGCGCTCGCGGTCGCCCGGTACCTCATGTCTCGAGCGCCGGTGCGCAATGACGTAAAGCAGAGCCCGAGTTTCTGGTTCAAGCTCGGCAAGACGTTCTTGCGTCCGAAGCCGGCCATCTCGGTTTCCGCGCCGCCTCACGCGGCGACCGCGGAGTACGGCGGTTATCTCGCGCGGCACGTCGCCCTTTGCGCGGATTGTCATACCCAACGCACGGGAATTCGTTCTGCTCCGGACAGGAGCCGGCTCCTTGCAGGCATGGCGAAGCCGCCGAAGGGATTCCCGGCGAATCCGGCGAACCTGACGCCCGATCCCGAGACCGGGATTGGACGCTGGAGCGAGGAGGACTTCGTGAAAGCGATCCGCACCGGCGTCCGGCCCGATGGGAGTCGAATCCACCCGTTCATGCCGTGGCGCGAGAATGCCCGGATGTCGGACGACGATCTACGAGCGATCTACCGCTACCTCCGCACATTGCCGCCCATTCGCAATGCCGTGCCGCGTCGGCGCGAGTGAGACGCGGCGGCCGTTGCGGATAGGATTCACCGATGCGGATTCTGCTTCAGACCACGATTCCCTCCACCTCCGACGACTGGTCGATCGAGCGCTTCTCGTTGCTGCATCGCCTGCTGGTCGAGTCCGGCCACGAGGTGATCAGCGCGAACAAGGACGAGAGTCTCGCCGCCACCATCGATCGTTCGCGCGCCGATCAGATCTGGTTGTTCGCCGTCGATGCCGGCGATGGACTCGGTGCGGATGAATGCGAAACGCTGACGCGATTTCGCGCGAGCGGACGCGGCCTCCTCGTCACGCGCGACCACTAGGATCTCGGCTCCTCGATCTGCGGGATCGGCGGCATCGGAGCGGCGCACTACTTTCACTCGCACAATCCCGATCCCGATCCATCGCGCCGCACGCGCGATGACCGGCAGGCGCCGGACATCGACTGGCCGAACTATCACTCGGGGCAGAACGGGGAGTACCAGCGGATCCATGTCCTTGGCGACGTTCATCCGCTGCTGCAGCGCGCCGATGGTGCGCCCATCGAATGGTTCCCCGCGCATCCGCATGAAGGCGCGGTCGGAGTCCCCCGTGATGCCGACGATGCTCGCGTGATTGCCACCGGCACGAGCCAATCCACGGGCCGCGAATTCAACCTGATCGTGGCATTCGAAGGCGACGGGACGGTCGGCCGCGGAATCGCCGAGTCGAGTTTTCATCACTTGTGCGATTACAACTGGAACACGCGCGCCGGTGCGCCGTCGTTTGTCGTCGATCCGCCCGCGGATGAAGTGATTCGCGATCCGCGCCGTCTCGAAGACGTGAAGACGTACGTCCGAAACGCCGCTCGATGGCTCGGGGCGTAGTCGCGTCAGCGGCGGCGGCCAATGGATCGTGGTGCTACGATTCCGCCGTGCCCGCTTCCGCATGGCGCCCGTCTCGTCCAACGACCGTGGTCCTCGGAGCTCTCACCGTGTGGCCGATCGTCTATTTTTGTGTGTTCATCGGTTTCATGGCCCTGATGTTCACGTCTATGAGTGCGCCGGCGGGAACGCAGCGCGGATTCCCCGAGGCATTCAAGTACGTCTTCATCCTGCATCTGTTCACGATGTTGTTGATGTTCGTCCTGATGACGACCTACGTCGTCCACGCGTTCAAAACCGATCTCATCCCGAATGACAGGCGCGTTCTCTGGGTCGTCGTTCTTCTCTTTGGAGGCTTCATCGCGTGCCCGATCTATTGGTATCTGTTCCTGTGGCGACCGGGAAACCAAGACGCGTAGCCTGCGATGACTGCGTCGCGAAATGACCTCGTGCAAGCGGCAACCGCCGACGTGCTCACAGCACTTGCGCGCACAGGCCTTCTGCTGCAGCAGGACAAACACGCCTTGAACGTCGTCACGCTCGTCACCGGGGAGACGCTGCGCACGTCGTGGTGGTCGCATCCGAAGGCGCAGTTGATCTTCGCCGTTCTCTCTCGTCTCGACGACCACGCCGATGTTCTGCCGTCGAAACTTCTCGGCGGCAAGGTCACCTTCGTACATCGCAGTCTCTGGCCGGCGCTGCTGGCAGTTGCGAGCCCAGATGAGAACACCGCCGAGCCGTGGCAGACGGCCGGGCTGTCGACGCCGGCGCGCCGTCTCCTCGAGTCGATCAACGAAGCAGAGCATCCGATCCGGCACAGCGGTGCAGTCGTCAAACTGCTCGAAAGCCGGCTGCTCGTGCACGCCCACGAAATCCACACGGAATCGGGCAAGCACGAGATCGTGCTGCAACCATGGTCGATGTGGGCGAAAGCAGCCCGCGTCAAGCCGTTACGATCGGTGGCCGCCGCAAAGCAGCAGCTCGAGGAAGCCGCCCAGGCGATCGGAGCCGCCGCCTCGGCATTGCCCTGGCGCTGATAAGGCGCTCCGCCTTTGGTACGATGCGCCCGTGTCGCGACCCGAGACCCAGACCCGGACGCAGTTCACGCGCGAGAGCATTCTCGAAGACTACCGGACCGCCGTTCGCAGCCGTCAGGCGAGCCTCATCGGCCGCCGTGAAGTGCTGACCGGCAAGGCCAAGTTCGGCATCTTCGGCGACGGCAAGGAAGTCGCCCAGCTCGCGTGGGCGCGCGCGTTCCGCAAAGGCGACTGGCGCTCCGGCTACTACCGCGACCAGACCTTCATGTTCGCCCTCGGCGCGGCAACGCTGGAAGAGTTCTTCGGACAGCTCTACGCGCACGCCGACATCGCTCACGACCCCTGGTCCGGCGGCCGCTCGATGAACGCGCACTTCGCTTCGCGCTTCCTCGACGCGAACGGCGACTGGATCAACCAGCTCGACGCGTACAACGTCTCCGCCGACCTCTCGCCGACCGGCTCGCAGATGCCGCGCCTCGTCGGACTGGCGTGGGCCTCGCGCCTCTATCGCGAGCTGCAGATCCCCGGCTCCGAAAAGTTCTCGCACCGCGGCGACGAGATCGCCTGGGGCACGATCGGCAACGCGAGCTGCGCAGAAGGGATGTTCTGGGAGTCGCTCAACGCCGCCGGCGTCCTCGGCATCCCGATGATCGTCTCGGTATGGGACGACGGCTACGGCATCTCCGTCCCGAACGACCAGCAGATCACCAAGAGCAACATCTCCGAGCTGCTGAAAGGCTTCCAGCGCGAGCCGAAATCGAAACAGGGTTTCGACATCTACACCGTGAAAGCTTGGGATTACCCCGCGCTCTGCGAGACGTACATCGCCGCGGCGACGATCGTGCGTCACGAGCACGTGCCCGCGATCATCCATGTCACCGAGGTCACGCAGCCGCAGGGTCACTCGACCTCGGGCAGCCACGAGCGCTACAAGTCCGAGGAGCGCCTGCAGTTCGAAGTCGAGTTCGACGCGATCAAGAGGATGCGCGAGTGGATGATCGCGCAGGGCATCACTACCGCGCCCGAGCTCGACGCGATGGAGAAGGAAGACATCGCCGCAGTGCGCGACGCGCAACGTCGCGCGTGGGAGTCGTACCGCAAGCCGATCGACGCCGAGGTGCGGGAGGCGATCGCGCTGCTCGACGCGATGGGCGCGCACGAGCAGAAGAACGAGCTGCAGAAAACGCAGGCGCCTTTCCGGCGCGATGCAGTGCGTGCAGTCGCGAGCGCGATCATCGAGACTCGCGATCAGAACGCCGCCGAATGGGTACGCCGGAAATTCGCCGAAGGCGATGAGCGCTACGACTCGCATCTCCTTGGCAATGTGAACGTGCCCGAGGTCGCACCCGAGTACGCGGAGGATGCGCCGACGCTCAACGGATTCGAGATCATCAACCATTGCCTCGATCACGCTTTGCGCCGCGATCCGCGTCTGATCATCTTCGGCGAGGACGTCGGCAAGCTCGGCGACGTCAATCAGGGCTGCCTCGGACTGCAGGAGAAACACGGCATCTCGCGCGTGATGGACACCGGCATCCGCGAGTGCACGATCCTCGGACAAGCCATCGGCACCGCGATGCGCGGACTGCGTCCGATCGCGGAGATCCAGTACCTCGACTACGTGTTGTACGCGCTGCAGATCATGTCCGACGATCTCGCGACCGTGCGCTGGCGCTCCGCCGGCGGGCAGGCTGCGCCGGTGATCGTGCGCACGCGCGGACATCGCCTCGAGGGCATCTGGCACTCCGGCTCGCCGATGTCCGGGATCATCAGTCTCGTGCGCGGTATGCACGTCTGCGTTCCGCGCAACATGACCCAGGCCGCGGGCTTCTACAACACGTTGCTGCGCGGCGAAGACCCCGCGATCGTCATCGAAGTGCTCAACGGCTATCGCTCGAAGGAGAGGCTGCCTTCGAACATCGCCGAGATGACGCTGCCGCTCGGTGTGCCCGAGGTTTTGAAGGAAGGGCGCGACGTGACGCTCGTGTCGTACGGCGCGACGCTCAAGATCGTGCTCGAAGCGGCGGAGCTCCTCGGCCGCGTGGGCATCGACGCCGAGATCATCGACGTCCAGACGCTGCTCCCGTTCGACGTGCGCGGCATCATCGCGGAGTCGGTGAAGAAAACGAATCGAGTCGTGTTCATCGATGAAGACGTTCCCGGCGGCGCAACGGCGTACATGCTCCAGCAGGTCGTCGAGCGCGACCACGCGTACGAGTGGCTCGACTCCGAGCCGCGCGCGATCGCCGCGAAGGATCACCGCCCCTCGTACGGCTCCGACGGCGACTACTGGTCGAAGCCGAACCGCGAGACCATCTTCGCGGGCGTGTATGACCTCCTGCACGAAGCGAATCCGCGCAAATACCCGCGAATTTTCTGATGCGCGCCTCGCTCGCCCTGTTCTGCTTGCTCTTAGCAAGTGCGTCGCGCGGCGATGGTTTCATCACTGCCTCGGACGGCGCGCGCATCCACTATCTCCAAAACGCTCCGGCCGAGGCGTCGTCGGATCTCGTTTTCGTATTCGTGCCCGGCTTGATGATGCCCGCAACGGTCTGGAGCGCGCAGTTCAGTCACTTCGGGGCGCGGTATCAGGTGCTTGCGATCGATCCACGTTCGCAGTGAGACTCGGTCCCAACCTCGGAGGGTCACTATCCGGCGCGAAAGGCGAGGGACTTGCGCGAGTTGTTGGAGCAGAGAGATCTGCGGCGCGTCGTCCTCGTCGCCGCGGGCTCCGGCGTGACCGACGTGGCCGCATACGTCGATCAGTTCGGAACCGACCGCATCGCCGGTTTCGTCCTGGTCCACGGAGTCGCCGGGGCCGATTACGATTCCGACACTGCGCTGACTCTCGTGCGCTGGGCACAGCGATTCCAGACGGACCGCCGTGCGCAGACGGAGGCGCTCGTGCGATCGCTCTTCGAGAGCAGTCCGCCAGCGGAGGAAGAGATTCGTCGCCTGACGGACGGCGCGATGAAGATGCCGACGAGCGCCGCGATGGCGACATTTCTCGGCTCGATGGCTGCCGACTACCGCTCCGCGCTGACGAAGATCGACAAGCCGACGTTGATCGTCGTCGGAGAGAGTCGCTGGCAAGATCAGTACGAGGTGATGAGTCGAAGCATCAAGGGTTCTCGCCTGGAGAAGGTCAAAGGTGCGGGACACGGTCTGTACATCGAAGCGGCGGGCACGTTCAACCGACTGCTCGCGGAGTTTGCGCGCGATCTCGACTCTCATTCACTGCCGAGTCGATGACCGAACTACTGAGTGCCCGTCACTCTCGCGGGGTACGGCTCTTGGCGCTGAAGCCGAATGCGAGAAAGAACACAGCAGCAGCGATCAGACTCCAGCGCACTTCTCCATCCTCTACGTAACGAATGATGGCGGCTGTGAACGCCAGGGCCGCAGCTATGACGGCGAGGATCAACGCCAATCTGTTGGAGTCGGCACGCATCACCACATCCTCCGTGCCGAGGATATCTCGGCGCCGATGCACAAGCCACTCCCTGCTAGACTCCGCGAGCGTGAGCAAGCCCGCGCAGACTCCCCAGCCGCCGTACTACGCCGTCATCTTCACCTCGACCCGCACGGACGTCGACGAAGGCTACGACGCGATGTCGGACAAGATGGTCGAGATGGCCGCGCAGCAGCCGGGCTTCCTCGGCGTCGAGAGCGCGCGCGGCGAGGACGGTCTCGGCATCACCGTCTCGTACTGGGAGAGCGAAGAGGCGATCGCGAACTGGCGCGTGAACGTCGAGCATCGCGTCGCGCAGACCACCGGGCGCACGAAGTGGTACGACGAGTTCGTGACCCGGGTGGCCAGGGTCGAGCGGACGAATCGCTTCAAACGCTAGCCGTTTCTGCGAAGGAGGTACTTGGCGAACGCGAACAGGCCGGAGAAGCGGAACTTCACGTTCTTCTGTGACGCGCGATCGAGCTGCAACGTTGCTGGCGCGGCGCCATGATCTAGGAGTGCGGTGGCGAGGCGGCCGGGCGGTGGGAAGCCACCGCTCTGGTACGGCGAAGCTCATCTCATACCAGAGCGGTGGCTCTCCGCCTCCGCCCGCCTCGCCACCGCACTCCTAGAAACCTTCACGCGTAAACGTTGAACCGTCCCTCGCGAACGAATCCGAGGAGCGTCAACTTCATCTCCCGCGCGAGCTCCACGGCCAACGTCGAGGGCGCGCCCACCGCCGCAAGCACGGGGATTCGCGCGACGATCGCTTTCTGCACGAGCTCGAAGCTCGCGCGGCCGCTGACGACCAGGACGTGCCCGTCGAGCGCGATACCTTCTCGGAAGAACGAGCCGATGACTTTGTCGACGGCGTTGTGACGCCCGACGTCTTCGCGGACGCGAACAAGCGTGCCGTTCGCGTCGAAGATGCCCGCGCCGTGGATCGCGCCGGTCGCGTCGAAGGTCTTCTGCTCCGCGCGCAGTTTGTCCGGAAGGGAGACGATCATTTCACGCGCAAGCTCGAGCTTCGATTCGATCGGCGACGTCTGCACGCGCACCGCGTCGATCGATGTTTTTCCGCACACGCCGCAGGACGACGTCGAGTAGAAGTGGCGCTGCAGTCGCTGCAAGTCGACCGTCACGCCGTCGCGCAATGCGACACGCACGACGTTCGGTGAGCCCCAGTGACGATACGACTCGACGTCGTCGCCGCTGCGCAGGATCGACTCGGTGAAGAGGAACCCCGCCGCGAGATCGAAGTCGTCCCCCGGCGTGCGAAGAGTCACGGAAACCGGCTTGTCATTGACGCGGATCTCGAGCGGCTCTTCGACAGCGAGCGTGTCGTCGACCTCCGTCGAGGTGTCGCCTTCGATGCGCACGATGCGGGTCATTGCCGCGCATTATCAAGCCTCAGGTGATTCTCCTTCGTGCCCGGCGCGGCTAAGATGCGCGTCACGCCCGGAGGGGAGGGGCGGGACGACGACATGTTCGGGCGACTCCTGGATCGAATCACGGACTTACTTCTGCGCCGGCCGCGTGCCGTGCTCATCGTCGCGCTGGCCGTCGTTCTCGTATCGGGAGCCGCCGCCACCCGGCTGCGTCTCGATCCCGATGTGCTGAACCTCATTCCCCGCGGCAACCGCGAGGTGAACGAGTTCCGCGATTTGCTGAAGGAAACCGGGACGCTCGACTTCCACGTCATCGTCGTCGAGTTCCCGAAAGGGAGCGAAGCCGCGGCGTACTACCCGCTGCTCGACCGGATCGGGGAGCAGCTCGGAAAGTCCAAACGCATCGAGACCGTGACCTGGCGCCTGCCCGACGCGTTCGCGGTCATCGACCGCGTCGTTCCGTACTCGATGCTGTTGCTTACGCCGGAGCAACTCGAGCAGGTCGCGCAGAAGCTGACGGACGCCAGCATCCGCGCATCCGTGGAGCGGAATCGCGCGCTGCTGCAGACGCCGCAGTCGACGGTGGCCAAAGAGCTCGTGCGCATCGATCCCTTCAACCTCATGCCGATCTATGTCGAGAAACTGCAGCGCGCGGGCGGCGGGTTGAACATCGACTTCGCCAGCGGCTACTACGTGTCAGCCGATCAGCGCGCGGCGATCATCATCGCGAGACCGCACCGTGCCGCGCAGGATCTGCCGTTCAGCCGCGCCGTGATGGAGGAGACCCGAGGCATCACCGATCAGGCGATGAGCGATTTTCGCGCGGCGAATCCGAACGTTGCGGTGCCGCAGATCGGATTCACCGGCGGCTACGCAATCGCGGCGACGGACGAGCGGATCATCCGCCGTGACATGGCCATCAACAGCATCACCTCGATGATCGGCGTGTTGCTGCTCTATCTCTACGCTTACCGCCGTCCCTCGGCGATGCTGTACGCGGCGGTGCCGATGACGGCCGCGATCATCATCACCTTCGGCCTCGGCGCGATTACGTACGGCACGTTGTCCGCGGCGAGCACGGGATTCGCGGCGCTGCTCGCGGGCCTCGGCCTCGATTTCATGACCGTGCTCTACGAGCGCTTCGTCGATGAGCGGAACCGCGGCGCGGACGTGACCAGCGCCGTGCGGACGCTCATGCGCCACACGCTCCCCGGCGTGATCGTCGGAGCGCTCACGACGGCGGCGACGTTCTACGCGTTTCTCGCGACGGAATTCCGCGGCATGACCGAATTGGGATTCCTCACCGGCAGCGGCATTCTCATCTTCCTGTTGTGCGTCATCTTCGTGTTCCCGGCCGTGCTGATCCTCATCGAGCGGAGACGCGGCTCCAAACGCGAGCTGCGCGTCCACGCGCTCGGCTCCGGTGCTGTCGTCCGCGCGAGTCTCCGGCGGCCGAAGGCAGTGATCGTTTTCTGGATCGTGGTCGTGATCATGACGGGGATCCTGGGGAGGAAGGTCACCTTCAACGACAGCCTGCAGGGACTTCGCGCGACCGGCAATGACGCTGTGAAAATGCAGGAAGAAGTGACGCGGAGGTTCGGCCAGTCGTTCGACGCGATGATGTACGGCGTGCGGGGCGCAACCTCGTCTGAGGTGGTCGCCAAGACGGCGGCGGCGATGCCGGACTTCGAACAGATGACGAGGAACGGAACGATCGGCTCGTATCAGTCGATCACGACGTTCGTGCCGGACGAGGCGCAGCAGCGGATCGTGATCGAACGGCTTCGCAGCGGCGAGCAGGATGCGTTCTCCTTCGCGCGGATCCAGAGCACGTTTCACGCGGCGCTGGTGAAGAACGGCTTTCGGCCGGAGGCGTATGCGGAAGTGCTTCCGCTCTTCGCGCAGGCGTTCGCGCAGCGCGAGCCGCTCACGATCGAGACGCTGGAGCGAATCGGTCTCCAGGATGCGGTGCAGCGATTCCTGAAGAAGACCGACCGAGGATACCTGTCGATCGTGTACGTCTATCCCGCGACCGGCAAGTGGCCGCGTTTCCTGCCGAAGGAAATGCATGAGTTCCGTCGCAAACATCCTGAAGGAGTGCTCACGGGCGTGAATCTCATCTCCGAGACGCTGCGCACGATCACGAGCCGCGACGCGACGCGCGCGAGTCTCCTCGGCCTGGTGCTCGTCTTCGGGCTGGTCTGGATCGGCTTCCGCTCGTTCGCGCGGGCGTGTTTCGTCTTCGTGCCGTTCATCGCCGGATGCACGTGCATGCTCGGGTTCATGGCCACCGCCGAGATCGAGTTCAACTTCATGAACGTGTTTGTGGGACTGATGCTCGTCGGCACCGCGACCGATTACGCGGTGTACATGCTGCAGCGCTACGACGAGTCGCCCGAGGATTTCAAAGAGAACGCGCAGGAGACGGGACGCGCGGTGGTGCTCGCGGCGCTGATGTCGATCATCGGATTCGCGTCGTTCGCGATCTCGCACTACCCCGGCGTACGCTCGATCGGACTCGCCTCGGTCGTCGGAATCGCGCTGAGCTGCCTCGCGTCGATCACGCTCCTGCCGGCACTGCTGGCGACGGGCTACTTCCGCCGCGACAAGGCGTCGATGTTAGGGGAGGCGGAACGGGATGAACCGAGTTGACAGTTGACAGTTTGCAGTTGGCAGGAGATCGAGCCCGTTCGCTCTCGCTCCTGCCAACTGCCAACTGCCAACTGTCAACTCGTCCCCCGTTGTATCCTCACGAGCATGCTCGCCGAGCTCCTGCTCAAGTGGCCGCTGATTCGCCAGCTCCGCGGCGACGCCGACGCCGCGACGAGCGATCGAACGCGCAACCTCCAACGGAAAAACGCGGACGCGCAGGTCGCGCGCTCGATCTGCCCGTACTGCGGCGTGGGCTGTGGTCAACTCGTTTACCATCGCGACAACGAGGTGGTCAGCATCGAAGGCGATCCCCAGTCGCCGATCTCGCGCGGGCATCTCTGTCCGAAAGGCGCGGCGAGTTTCGAGCTGGTCACGCATCCCGCGCGCGCGAAGAAGGTGAAGTACCGCGCGCCGCGCTCGCGAGAATGGGTCGACATGGACCTCGAGACCGCGGTCGACCTCGTCGCGGAGCGCATCTGGACCTCGCGCGAGCGCACGTTCAGCGAAGAGCACATGCACACCACCGGCATCGCCCACCTCGGCGGCGCGACGCTGGACATCGAAGAGAACTACCTCATCAAGAAACTCTTCACCGCGGGTCTGGGGATGGTCTGCCTGAGCAATCAGGCGCGGATATGACACAGCTCCACGGTGCCCGGTCTGGGCACCTCCCTCGGACGCGGAGGCGCAACCACCGCGCAGCAGGACCTCGCGAACGCAGACGCGATTCTCATCATGGGCTCGTCCATGGCCGAGAACCATCCGGTGGGCTTCCAATGGGTGATCGAGGCGCGTGAGAAGAACGGCGCGAAGATCATCCACGTCGACCCGCGATTCACGCGCACGTCGGCGATGTCGGATTACTGGCTGCCGCTCCGCGCCGGCAGCGATCTCGTGTTCCTCGGGGCGATGATCCGTTACGTGCTCGAGCACGAGCGCTACTTTCTCGAGTACGTGGTGCGCTACACGAACGCATCGATGCTCGTGCGCGAGGACTTTCGCGACACGGAGGATCTCGACGGACTGTTCTCCGCGCCCGAGACCTGGCTCTATGACGCGTGGCACCCGCCGTCGAACAGCCGCGGCAACGGTCCGTCGACACGCTTGCTCCGCGACGAAACACTCCAGCACCCGCGCTCCGTCTTTCAGGTGCTCAGGCGCCACTTCGCGCGCTACACGCCGGAGATGGTCGAGCAGACGTGCGGGATCCCGCGCGACGAGTTCCTGAAGATCGCGGACGTGTTCGCGAGCGCGTCGGGCCGCGAGAAGACCGGCGCGATCTGCTATGCAGTGGGATGGACGCAGCATTCCTCGGGCGTGCAAACGATCCGCGCCGCGGCGATCCTCCAACTGCTCCTCGGCAACATCGGCCGTCCCGGCGGCGGGATCATGGCGTTGCGCGGACACGCGTCGATTCAAGGATCGACGGACATCCCGACGCTCTATGACGTGCTGCCCGGCTATCTGCCCATGCCGACGTCGAACGAGCTCGATCTCGAGTCGTACTTGAAAAAACACAAGGCCGACAAAGGGTGGTGGAACAACGTCGACAAGTACATGGTCAGCCTGCTGAAGGCGTACTACGGCGACGCCGCGACGCGCGAAAACGACTTCGGATTCGCATGGCTGCCGCGACTCACGGGCGATCACTCGTACTTCGGCTACTGGCTCGACATGGCCGACGGTAAGCTCGAAGGGCTCGTCGTGATGGGCCAGAACCCCGCGGTTGGCTCGCCGAACGCGAAGCTCGAGCGCGCGGCGATGGGGAAGTTGAAGTGGCTGGTCGTGCGCGATCTCGTGGAGACGGAGACGTCGAACTTCTGGGAGGAAGCGCCGGACGATATCGAGACCGAGGTGTTCTTCTTTCCCGCGGCATCACACGTGGAGAAGGACGGGACGTTCACGAACACGCAGCGTCTGCTGCAATGGCGCGAGAAGGCCGTCGACCCGCCCGGCGAATCGCGCAGCGAGCTGCAGTTCATGGTGGCGCTCGGACGCAAGCTCAAGGCTCGCGCGACCGACGCTCCGCGCGACGCTGCGCTTCGCGCGATGACATGGGAGTACGGGGATGAAGACGCCGCCGAAATTCTGCGTGAGATCAACGGCAACGTGCCGCATTTCGGTCATCTGAAAAATGACGGCACGACGTTCTGCGGTTGCTGGATCTATTCGGGCGTTTATCACGGCTTCAACAAAGCCAACACTCGCGAACCGCGTGGCCGCTACGGACACGGATGGGGTTACGCGTGGCCGCTCGATCGGCGAATCCTCTACAACCGCGCGTCCGCGGATCCCGAGGGGAAACCGTGGAGCGAGCGGAAAGCGCTGGTGTGGTGGGACGCCGATCGCAAGGAGTGGGTCGGACATGACGTCGCCGACTTCACGCGCGGCAAGGCGCCGGACTATCGGCCGACCGCCGAACAAGGCGGCGACGAAGCGCTGCCGGGAGACGCGCCGTTCATCATGCATCCGGACGGGATGGGCTGGCTGTGGGTGCCGTCGGGTCTGAAGGATGGTCCGTTGCCGACGCACTACGAGCCGCTCGAGTCGATCCTCCGCAATCCGCTGTACGAACAGCAATCGAATCCCGGCGCGGAACGATTCGAGCGTCCCGACAATCCGTACGCGTCCTCTCCCGATGCGCGCTTCCCGTACGTGCTGACGACGTATCGGCTGACCGAGCATCACACCGCCGGCGCGATGACGCGTACGCTCTCGCATCTCGCGGAGTTGCAGCCTGAGCTCTTCGCCGAGATCTCGCCCGAGCTCGCGGCGGAAGCGGGCGTCGCGAACGCGGAGATGGTGGTGATCTCGACCGCGCGCGGCTCGATCCGTGCGCGCGCGCTCGTGACTTCGCGCATGCCTTCGCTCAAGATCAATGGGGAACGCGTGCACCAGGTCGGATTGCCCTATCACTGGGGCTCGCGCGGCCTCGTCACCGGCGATGTCGTGAACGACCTGTTGGCGATCTCCGAGGAGCCGAATGTGAAGATCTTCGAATCGAAGGGGCTGACGTGCAGCCTTCGGAGCGCAGAGGGTAGAGCGCAGAGGGCAGAAGAATGACGATCGTCGACGACTTTTCTGCCCTCGGCGCTCTGCGCTCCGCGCTCTCACCGAAGGTGACCGGCTTCTTCACCGACTCCACCCTCTGCATCGGTTGCAAGGCGTGCGAGGTCGCGTGCAAGGAGTGGAACGACGTTCCCAGCGACGGCTTCGTTTTCTCCGGCAAGTCCTACGACAACACCCTCGCCCTCGGGCATTCGACGTGGCGGCATGTGAAGTTCGTCGAGCACGAGACGACCATCGGCGCGGGCGGCAACGCGCCGAACCTGATGACGTGGCAGTTCTCGTCCGACGTCTGCAAGCACTGCGAGAACGCTGGCTGTCTGGAAGCGTGTCCGACCGGATCGATCATCCGCACCGAGTTCGGCGGCGTGTACATCCAGCCCGACATCTGCAACGGCTGCGGGTATTGCGTGGTGTCCTGTCCGTTCGGCGTCGTCGATCGGCGGCCGACGGACGGCCGCGCGTTCAAGTGCACGTTCTGCTACGACCGTCAGAAAGACGGCTTGCAGCCCGCGTGCGCGTCGGCGTGCCCGACGGGATCGATCCTCTTCGGAGATCTCGAGGAGATGGAGCGCGTCGCGGACGCGCGCATCGCGAAGCTGCACGCGGCCGGCATGACCGACGCGAAGGTCTGGAATCCGAAGGACACCTCGGTCGGCGGAACGCACGCGATCTTCCTCGTCCGTGGCGACACAGAGCAGTACAACTTACCAGCTGCGCCCGAAGTGCCGACGACGCTGCTGAGACCCGCGTGGTCCTCGGCCGCGGCCGCCGCGGGTGTGATTGCGATCGGCGCGCTGCTCGCGTTCGCGCTGGGCCGGCGTAACGTTTAGCTCTTCTGCCGCATCGCGTAGACGGACGTCGCCCGCGCCACGAGCCGGTTGTCGGCATCTTCCAGATCGCACTCCAGATGCGCCGACGTACGTCCGCGGCGGATGACGCGCGCGTGCGCGCTCAGTCGGCCGCTCACCACTGGCGCGAAGTAGCTCATCTGCATTTGCAGCGTCGTGAAGGACTCGCCTTCGACCGCGACCGTCGCCAGTGCGGCGCCCATGGCCACGTCGGCCAGATCGCAGAAGACGCCGCCGTGGACGGTGCCCATGGCATTGTGCAGCCGGTCGCTCGCCGTCAGCTCCACGCGAGCCTCTCCCTGGCCGAGCTCCACCGGCCGCACTTGCAGGAGCGTCGCGATCGGCGCGAGCTCGAGATCGCCGGCGAGCCATTTCTCCACGAGATCGGACAACCTGGTCATGGCCTGCCTTTGGATTCGAACCGCCGCAGCCATTCATGGTCGTTCCGCCTCGGCTGCGCGCCCGTCGATCGCGCGATCACCCACTCCACCGCGCGGAAAAACCCGGCGCGCCCCAGCGTCTGATCGGCCCAGCCGGTGATGAGGCAGTAATTGAAGTCGTGATTTCCACCGTGGTGCTGACTGTGATGCGACGCGGAGATCAGCAGGCGGCCCTTCTGCAGAAGACGGATCCACCGCGGCTGGCGGGCGCGGTGTCCGATCTTGTGAAATGCGAGCATGGTCACGAGAAGAACGCTGAACACCGCGGCGCCGAGGACAACCGTTCCAGCGTTGAACCAGGCTGCGATGAAAATCGTGGGAGCGGTGAGCGTCAACGCGATCCACGACAACGTGCCGGCGTCGTGGAGGAAGTGAATGCGGAAGATGCGATTCGGATAGACGTGGTGCTCGCGCACTTGCAGCACCATGCGCCGCAGAAACGCGATGCTTTCGTCGAACCACGTGTCGAAGGCCCAATGCAACAGGCCGGACACGAGATCGGCCGCGTAAATCCCCGCAACGACCGCGAGCACAATCCACGGCCAACGCGGAGCGCCGTTCCTCCAATGGACGAAAAGCCAGACCAGGCCCGCGATCCAGACGAGGCCATTGAGCACCGCGCCCGCGATGTGGAAGCGGAGCTCGCCGCGTTGGTACGGCGCTACCGCGAACGCGGCGACGTCCGCGGACTCGCTCAAGCCCACGACTCCATGCCCGCCCGCGGAGCGCTGCTCGAAGATGGGAGTTGCAGAATCATGTGATGCGCGGAGAGCGTGCCGGTCTCGAACGAATTCGCCGCCGACCAGAGATAGAGGACGAAACGGCGATAGAGGTGCGCGCCCCAACGCGCGACGACCTCGTCGCGATGCGCCTCCAGGTTCTCCGCCCATTTCTTACAGCTCAGGAAGTAATTGTGGCGATCGTTCTTGATCACGACCACCTCGAACGGAGTGCGCGCCACCTCGGTGAGGTATTGCTCGAGACAGAGCGGAGAGGTATTTCCCTGGAACACCCATTTCGAGATGAACGACGGCATGCCGTGTCGCTTTCCCGAATACGCGTCGAGATAGACGCGGCGACCGGGCTTCAGCAATCGCTCGTATTGCGCGAGCGTGCGGCGATAGTCGGGGAGGTGCTCCGTCACGCCCAGGTTGACGATCGCGTCAAACGGTTCCGCGGGGCGGTATTCGAGGAAATGCTCCTGCACTACCTCGCAGCCGTCGAAACCGCGGGCGCGGATGAGATCGCGCATCGTGCTCGCGGACGCGTCGGAGATCGTGATCGACGTGACGCGCACGCCCTGCTCGCCGGCGAACTGCAGGAAGGATCCCCAGCCACCGCCGATGTCGAGCACACGCTGGCCGGGCCGGATGCCGCAGGCGTCGAATGCGTAGCGGAACTTGCGCTCCATGCCTGCCTCGAGAGTCTCGGCGTCGTCTTCGAAGAAGCCATGCGAGTAGGCGCGAAGGCTGGAGTCGAGCCAGAGCAGGAAGAACTCGGGATCGACGTCGTAATGGCTGCGGATCCACTTCTTGTCGCGGCCGACCTGTCCCAGGAGGAGCGGCTCGAGATACGTCGCGGCGAGATAGCGGAGGGGATGCGGATCGGCGAGCACGGGCCGCAGTTTCAACGCGGCCAGCAGCGATCCCTCGATGTCGAGATCGCCGTCCATGTACGCCTCGGCGATCGCGAGCTCGTCGAACTTCTCGAGCGCGGCGAGTCCCTTGTCCGTGACGACATGAACGCTGAAGGCGACTCTGCCTTCTTCACCGATCGAATACGCTGCGCCGTCCTGCATGCGCACCTCGAACGGCGGAGGAGCGCTCTCGCGGTTTCCATGGCGTTGCCGAAACGCCGTGACGAGCGAAGGAACCATCGTCGCGGCTCCGGCGGTCGACGCATGAGTGAGCTCGTTCATCGTCCACCTTCGGATTTTGATTTCTTCCGAATGTAATGACGGATGGACCGAATGTCCATCGAATCGATCATACTTGCGCCCCTCATGAACCGCATCGCGACGTTCCTGCTGCTGTTCTTAGTCGCCACACCGGCCCTCGCGCAACAACTAACGCGCTCCGTTCTGCCGACGCACTACGAGCTCACGTTCGCGCCGGACTTCGCGACGGAGCGCTTCGACGGCGAGGCGGTGATCCACGTGATCGTCGCCGAGCCGACGAAGGAAGTCGTGCTCAACGCGGTCGATCTCGAATTCCTCGACGTCCACATCGACTCGCAGAAAGCGACCGTGACGACCGAGCCGAACTTCGCGAAGCTGGCCGTTGCCGAGCCGCTACCCACCGGCCCCGCCACGATCCACATCCGATACCGCGGCACGCTCAATCGCAATCTCCGCGGTCTTTACCTCGGTGAGGCGAACGGAAAGAAGTATGCATCGACGCAGATGGAGGCCACCGACGCGCGCGAGGCCTTCCCCTCCTTCGATGAGCCGGACAGAAAGGCCACGTTCGCGATCACCGCGATCGTCGACAACGGCCACACCGCGATCTCCAATGGCGTGCAACTTTCCGACACGCCCGGTCCCGCGCCCGGCAAGCACACGATCCGCTTCGCAACGACGCGCCGCATGTCGACTTATCTCGTCGCGCTCACCATCGGCGATTTTCAGTGCCTGCGCGACAACGCGGATGGCATCCCCATCGGAATCTGCGGTAGCCCCGACAAGCTGCCGCTCGCGAAGTTCGCGATGGATGCGACGAAGTTCATCCTCCCCTGGTACAACGACTACTACGGCATCCGCTATCCGTTCGGAAAACTCGACCAGATCGGCGTCACCGACTTCCGCGCCGGAGCGATGGAGAACGCGGGAGCCATCCTCTACCGCGAATTTGCTCTCTTCGGCGACGAGAAGCAGTCGACCCAGTCCTCCCTTCGGGGCAAGGCCAGCACGATCTCGCACGAGATCGCCCACATGTGGTTCGGCGATCTGGTGACGATGCGCTGGTGGGACGACATCTGGCTCAACGAGGGCTTCGCCACGTGGGCCACGTCCAAGCCGCTCGCGCAGTGGCATCCCGAGTGGAAGATGCCGCTGCGGGACATCGAATCGACGGGCTACGCCATGGGCTCGGACTCGCTCCGCACGAGCCGCAAGATCCGCCAGTCCGCCACGACTCCCGCTCAGATCGATGAGCTCTTCGACGGCATCGCCTACGGAAAGACCGCGGCGGTGTTGCGGATGATCGAGTCGCTGATCGGCGAAGAGGCGATGCGCAAAGGCGTGTCGTCGTATCTCGCGCGCCATTCGTGGGGCAACGCCACGTATCACGACTTCTCCGAGGCGATCAGGGACGCTTCATCGCAACCGATCGACGAGATCCTGGCCAGCTTCATCAACCAGCCGGGCGTGCCCTTGCTGCACGTCTCGAGCACCTGCGAAAACGGCGAGACGCTTCTCACCGTCGAGCAGGAGCGCTTCTTCGACGATCCGGTCGACCGCAGCGGAGGCGACCAGCGCTGGACGCTTCCCGTCTGCTTCGGCAGCGGCGACTCGAAGGAGTGTCGGATCGTACGGGAGCGGAAGGAAACGTTGCGCGCCGGCGACTGCGGCGCGCCGCTGTTCCTCAACGCCGGCGGTCAGGGCTACTACGTCGTGGAACATTCGCCGGCGATGCTCGACGCGCTCACCGCGTCGATCGCCACGCTCGGAGCGCCGGAAAAACTCGTGTTGCTGCGGGACGAATGGAATCTCGTCCGCTCCGCGCGGCGGCCGGTGGGCAGCTTCCTCGCTCTTGCCGAGGCCTTGCGCGGCGAGCGCGAGCCGATGGTCGTCGCGAGCATCATCGGCAAGTTCTCGGGTCTGCGGGAGAACATCGCGGCCCCGGAGGATCGGACGGCATTCGAAGCATGGGTTCGCTCGTATGTTCAGCCGATCGTCAAAGACCTCGGATGGTCGCCGAAACCCGGCGAGTCGATCGACGACAACGAGCTGCGCTCCGCGGCGCTGAACGCGCTGCTGGTCGCGGGCAATGATCTTTCAGTCGCGCGCGAGGCGCGCAAACTCGTCGAGCGCGAGCTGGCCGGCAAATCCAAACTCGATCCTCAACTGCGCGAGACGCTGGTCATGCTCGCCGCGCGCGAAGGAGACGCCGCGCTCTACGAACGCTTGCTGAAGGCCAGGCGCAGCGCAGCCACGCCGGATGACCAATACCTCTTCATGTTCGCCCTCAGCGCGTTCCGCAATCCCACGTTGAGAGCGCGGACGTTCGATTGGGCCTTGAGCGACGAGGTGAGAAATCAGGACTCCGGCTGGCTGATGAGCTTCACCGTCTACTCTCCCGTCGCAACGGATCGCCCGGGCGCCTGGAGCTGGATCGAAGAGAACTGGCCGCGCATTCAGAAGAAGATCCCCGAGCCGATGCAAGGCGGCGTCATGTCCGCCGCGGGCGTCCTCTGCGATCGGCAGTCGCTGGCGCGCGTGAAGGCGTTCATCGAAGCGCATCCGCTCCCGTCCGCCGAGCGCCGCAACGCGCAGTCGTTGGAGCGAATCGCACAGTGCGTTGCACTGCGGGAGATCCAGAGCGCGAAGCTGCACGAGTGGATCGCGGGGCGGTAGGCTCCGGACCGTCCGCGCAGCGGTGTCATTTCTGATCCAACTGCGCCACCTGCAGCGTGACCATCCTTCCCAGGAGCGATTCGCTATCGAGCGTGTCGGGATCGGAGAGCGCGAGCTCGCCACTCACGCGAAACTGAAATGCGCCGTACGTTACCGGCACGCTGAGTTTCGCGAAGTCGATGAACACGCTCGCCGTCCCCGCGCCCGAAGCCGCCTCGGAAGTCGTGCCGATCGTTCTTCCCGCGGCGTCGAGAACCGTGACCGTGTAATTCATCCCGTTCGCGCCGACGACCGCCAGCGACGGATGCGAGAGCGTCACCTTCAGATGCGTCGTGCCGAGGAGCACGTCGGTCGTGAACGTGCGCGCGTCGGTCGCGCCGTCGACGGTGAGCCGCGGCGCGTCGTACGTCCAGAAGTCCGAACGGCGCACGCGGAATCCGTCTTCGTTGAGCACGCGGCGATCCGCCTGCGACTGCGCGTTGATGAGATCGCGCGCCCAGTTCTTCGACTGCACGAGCTTCACCGCGGCCGCGAGATCGACGTGGCCATAGCCGACTTGCCAGAACGGCAGGCCCGCGACCGGCGTCGCGGTCGACTGCAGCGCGGCACGCACCTGGTCGTACGTGAGATTCGGATTCGCCTGCAGCAGCACCGCCGCCGCGCCGGCGACGTGCGGCGACGCCATGCTCGTGCCGGACGCGGTGGTGTTCGAGTAATCCGGCGGCGGACACGGACCGACGGCAACGCCGGACGTCGCGCACGTCGACGAGATCGATGCGCCGGGCGCCGTCACGTCGGGGTGGTACACGCCGATGCGGTCGCCGAGGAACACCGTGTGCCCACCGGCGCCGATCGTCTTCGCCTCGGAGTTGTCATAGATGAGGCCATTGGAGCTGAACGACGCGCGGTGGTGATCGAGCGTGCTCGCGGCGACGGAGATCACCCACGGCGACTGGCTGAATGGATTGAGACTCATCTCCGCGTTCGTCGCGCCGCTGTTGCCGGCGGCGAAGACGATCGCCGGTCCGAGATCGGCGACGGCTTTCGTCACGACCGCGACCGGATCGCGCGTGTCGAACTGGCGGAACGAGTTGCCCCACGAATTGTTGATGGCATCGACGTCCCACAGGTTCGGCTGATCGAGCAGGTGGTCGTACGCGGTGACGACGGCCGTGGTGAAGAGCACTTCGCCGATCGAGTAGCAGACCAGTTTTGCATCCGGCGCAACACCGACGTGCGCCGGATCGGT
>Ga0075421_100002220_pt1 | contig 23094 bp, 19 predicted proteins | sample SoiMetdeltSBSDD5_FD_75292 | JGI IMG/M metagenome (GOLD analysis project Ga0075421, IMG submission 75292) | Bulk soil microbial communities from a Populus tree surrounding site in Tennessee, USA - Soil MetaG P. deltoides SBSDD5 | ecosystem: Environmental > Terrestrial > Soil > Tree plantation...
TGCCCGCGGCGGTCGGTGCCGACGCCCCCGCGTCTGCCGATGCGCGGTCGCGTGCGGAGCGCAACGAGCAGCTGGGTCGCCGCTACTTCGAAGAGATCTAGAATCGGGGCAACCTCGATGCTCTCGACCAGCTTTTGGCACCAGACTACGTCAATCACACGCCCAGCACGGCGAATCCGCCGCCAGGTCCAGCCGGGCTGAAGCCGATCGTGGCCGGCATGCGGCAGGCGTTTCCTGACCTGCACTACGAGATCCAAGACGTCGTCGCGACCGCGGATGCCGTGGTGATGCGAGTCGTGATGACCGGCACGCATCGAGGCAACCTGTTCGGCCTGGCGCCGACGAACCGGCGCGTGACGGTGGACCAGATCAACATCGAGCATATCGAGAATGGTCGCATCGTCGAGCATTGGCGTGTCACCGATGAGCTGAAGCTTATGCGCCAGCTCGGCGTCGTGCAGTGACGGGCAGTCCTACGGTCGCGGCGGAGAGAACACCCGGATGATCTCGCGCGCGATCAGGCCCGGGTGCTCCTCTAGCGCGAAATGGCCGCCATCCAGCAGCTGCACGTCCGCATCGGGAAGATGTCGGCGATAGGCCATTGCGCCCGCAGCGACGAAGAAAGGATCATTCCGTCCCCACAAGACGAGCGTCTTTGGGCGCATGCGGCTCAGGTACTGCTGCCATTCGTCGTATCGGGCGAGGTTCGAGACGTAGTCACTGAACAGCGTCACCTGGATCTCGTTCACGTGCGGCCTCGTCATGCGCGCCGCGTCGAAGGTCCATGTATCCGGGCTGATGCGCGTCGGATCGTGTGCGCCGGTCAGGTATTGCTCGCGGATCCCCGCTTCGCTGATCAGGTGACGCACCGTCGCGTCGCCTTCGGCCGTCCTGCTTGTACCCAATGTGTGGATCGTCGTGTCTGCGAGCTCGCTCAGTCCCTCGCGATAGGCATTGCCGTTCTGAATCACCAGGCCGATCACCTGCTCGGGATGCATCGTGGCGATGCGCAGCCCGATCGGCGCGCCATAGTCCTGCATGTACAGGATGTATCGGCTCGCACCTATCTGGCGCAGAGCGCGGTCCATGACCTGTGACAGGTTGTCGAATGTGTACCTGAATCTGGCTGGATCGGGCGCATCCGAGTACCCGAAGCCAGGGTAGTCGGGCGCCACCACGTGAAAGCTGCCGGCGAGCAACGGAATGACCTCGCGAAACATGTGCGACGACGTCGGGAAACCATGCAGGAGCACGATCGTAGGAAGGTGAGTGTCACCCGCCTCGCGATAGAAGATGCTCAGGCCATCGACTGATGTGGTGCGATATGAGATCGAGTCCTGTGCATGCGCCGGCATCGTAAGCGGTCCCATCGTGCTGCAGGCAATTACGAGCAGTCTGAGCATCATGTGCCCGCACCCGGAAAGAGTACTGCCGGCTGGCCGGTCAGCCAGACAGTCCGGATGAGCATGTGATCGATGACCCAGCGACTACCGACTCTCGACAACTGAACGGTATAGATGTTCTTCAGCAGCAGATGGCGGCTGTGATCGTCTCGCTGCAGATGCTGCGCCTCGACCAACGCGAATACACTCGCATGCTCGCCGTCGTAAGCTGTGATGCGCGGATTGGTCACGGTGTGAGTCGTGTCCAGGTTCGCCAGCGTCGAGAAAACCGTCTCGGCAATCGACTGGCGCCCTGAGAACACCGGAATCGACAGGCCGAGGCGCTGCGCTGGCCCGGTGAAATCGAGCTTTGCGTCGCGCGCGAATGCCGACTCGAACAGGGCGCGATCACGCAGATCCTGTCCGGCGCCGAACCGGTACAAGGCATCGACGATCTCGGCGCGATCCAGCGGCGTAACAGCAGAAGCTAGCTCCATGGCTCACCCCAGGGTCAGGCTGACGGAATGCCATAAAGCATCCTTATTCAAGTGTGCTTGAAGTCAAGATCGTCCGCTGCTGCAAATGTGCCCGCGCGCTGTGCGTTTTGGCACTACATGCGCGGCCGCTGGCCCACGATCAACGGGCGTTCTTTTGCGAGCCCAGCGACCATGAAATCGAAGAAGAGGCGGACGCGCGCCGTGCCTATCAGGTCCGGATGCGTCAGCACCCATAATGCGGTCGTCATCTCCTTGACCGGCGGTTGGCCGCGCACCAGCCGTGAGTCGATGTCGCCCAGATAGCATGGCAACGCCGCCAGCCCGCCGCCGGCAGCACAGATCTCGCGCATTGCGAGCAATGAATTTACTGAGAAAGCAATGCGATCGCCCGGGATCGCCTCGCGCATCCACCGGGCAACGCTCGTGGTCGCCAGCGTTTCGTCGGGGGCGATCCAGCGCTGATCGCCCGGGACAGCGGCCGGCACGCTCTCCGAGCGATAAACTGCAAACGCAACCGCGCAGATCCGACGACCCACCAGTGTTTCGGGCGCATCGATCACCGGACGAACTGCAACGTCAGCATCGCGCCTTGACAGATTCTCGAGCGTGTTCGAGGACGTTACGTTCACGCGGATGCCGGGATTGGCCTGCTGAAATGCAGTGAGCAGTGCGGGCAGGATGGAGCTCATTAGCGTGTCCGTCGTCGTGACGCGGACCAGGCCCTCCGGCCGCATGTCTTGCCCGGCGAGCTTCCGCTCCAACGCTGCTATCGTGTTCTCAAAGCCGCGCGCCGCGGCGAGAATCTCATCTCCGGCTGATGTCAGTACGTAGCCCGTTGCCAGGCGCTCAAACAAGCGAACCGCGTGCTCGCGCTCGAATGCATTGATCCGGCGCAGCACTGTAGTCCGGTTCACGCGCAGCGCCGTTGCGGCGCTCGCCAGCGAGCCGGAGTCGGCTAGGGCCAGCACGTAGCGCAGATCGTCCCAATCGACACGCATGGCGTGGCGCTGACGCGGCTTGTTCTTCATTTCATGCCGGCTCCGAATTAGGAATCGCAATCATGACCTGCCCACTGCGCACTGTCGAAGCTCAGAAGGCTGTCGCCAGCCGTGTGGCTTCACGAATGGCGGTCGCGCGACTGACGGCAACCGCATCCGGGTCGGCCAGCGTCGGTGCGACCGTGATTTCCTGTACGTCGTTGACACCAATGAATCGCGACCATCGCCGCAGGTACGGCTTCTGGTAGTCCGATGCATCTTCCCCGGATGATGTGTGGAGATTCGCGCTGGCATAAATCATCAACGCCTTCTTGCCGGAAAAGATGGTGCCGTAGCCCCTCGCTCTCGACCACGTCCAGTTCTCGTCGGGCAGCGTAACTACGTCGATGTAGTGCTTGAGTGGATAGGGAACTCCAAAATTCCACATCGGCACACTGAACACATACTTATCGGCAGCGTTGAAGCGCGGAGACACGGTGCGTACTGCTTCCCAACGCGCCAGCTGTTCGGCGCCGAACTCCTTGTGCCGCAGCACCGCGAACTTTGCCTCGATCGTGTCGCCGTCGAACGGCGGCAGCGCGGTCTTCCAGAGATCGACGTGATCGATCTGATCCTCCGGACGCGCGGAGCGGTACGCCTCGAGGAACGAACGCGCGACCGCGATCGTGTGTGACCGACTCTTGAGCGGCGAAGCTTCTATGTAGATTAGCTTGCTCATCGTGCGCTCCCAATCAGATCCGTCCTTCGAGGAGATGCAGGCCGATCATTCCGGCGAACACTGCAGCGATACAAGCCAGGCGCAATGGATGAGCGCTCTCGCCGAACACGAAGATGCCGACGAGCGATACACTTACCGCGCCGATGCCAGTCCATAGCGCATAGGCCGTAGTGACGGGAAGCTGCTTCACCGCAAGCGTGAGCAGTACGACGCTCGACAGTGCCGCGAAGAGTCCAAGTATGCTTGGCCACACGCGTGTCCAGCCTGCCGCATATTTGAGTGCAATTGCCATTGCGATCTCGACAATCCCGGCGGCGATCAGAGCGAACCATGCCATGAAGAGGCCCTCTAGCGATTCGAGCTACACACCGGCTTCCAATAGTGAGTCCGGGAGGGTCGCGAACAACTGTGCAGAGTGGCACTGCACGAGTGCACGGTCGCACAGCCGCATTCGCTGCAGCAGAACAAACGCGCTGTCCGCACGAAATCGGTCTTGAATCCGTCGTTCCTACAGGTCTTACTCTTGCGGCGAATCGCCAGGAGAACCGCACCGATGGCAACGATCAGGATTTGAGCAAGCTGTCCTGTTGTGCCGGCCGACGCGGCAGGACAATCGATTTCCGGATGGATATCCAGGCCCATGATCTGCGCGGTCTTTATTGTCTCTCGCGTTCGTTCCATGATCGCCAGATCGAGTTTGCTGCTAGAGGAGACGAGACAATGAGGGGAAGTTGCCTGTGCGGCAAATGCGTCTTCGAGCTGAAAGGTCGGGTCAGTGCTGTTGGGAAGTGTCACTGCTCGATGTGTCGCAAGACATCTGGCACCGGTTCCAATGCCGTTCACTGGGCTCGCCCCGAGAATGTCGTATGGGTAGCTGGCACTGAGCTCGTCAAAGAGTTCAAACGTGGCAACAGAGCCATTGCGTTCTGTAGCGAATGCGGTTCGCCGCTCCCAAACATGGATGAGGAGAGGACGAAGTGGTTTGTCCCAGCAGGCCTTCTGGATGGCGACCCTGGGGTGGGCATTCGTGGTCACATCTGGGTATCGAGCAAGCCGAGCTGGGAAGTCATTGGCAATGATGCCCCTCAATTCGAGGAGAACGCCGGATGAGCGTCGCTTCGCCGGTTTGAAGTGATGCCGAGGGGCTTGATCGACAAGGTTCCTCTGAACTCGGCGCTCTTGAGAAAGGAGCGCTCAGCGACCGTACTTGCCGTTCGCGGGCGTCACGCTGCAGCCGGTATCATAGAGACGAATCGCTTGGTTGCATCTTGTGGATAGTGCGTCATTCGACCGGATACGGGCCTTCGGCGAAGGCCGCTTCGTGATAGCCCTTGCTGCCCACGGCTCGAGCCAAGGGGCTGCGATAATCTTCGTTCGCGCGCAGGCGTTGTATGGCGTAGTTGAAGTCATACCGCGGTTGCCAACCCAATTGACTGCGCGCAAGTGCATTGACGTAGATGCGATCGATCGAAGATGTCATCGACCAGCCGCGCCGCTGATACTCTAGCTCGTACATCGGAACGTATCGCCTGACCACCGCTGCCGCATCTGCGAGCAGCTCGTGCACATCTTCGCGTGAGAAGGGAGTGGTTGCGCTAATGATGTATCGGCCAAAGCCGGCTGCAACGGCCTGCTCCATGGCCAGAAGATGTGCGCTGACGACATCTTCGATATCCGCACGCCGAAACAGCAGCTCGTTTGCTTTGAGATTGGCATCCGCATAAGCCTGACGGGCTCTCGGGTCATCATCCATCTCGGGAAAAAAACGGGACGTTCGCAGTACCATGCAGGGCAGCTTGTGCTTTCGATGGAAGTGCTCGCACAAGTGCTCGGCCGCAAGCTTGGTGATGCCGTAGATGTTCTTCGGAACTGGCGTTACCTTCTCGGTGATCCAAGCAGCCGGCTCGCCATGAGCAGGCGTAAGCGCGTGGCCGAAGACACTGGTAGTGCTGGTGAAGACGAATGACTTGACGCCGGCCAGGAGCGATTCTTCAAGCAAATTCAGCGTGCCGGTCAGGTTGGTGTCTATGAAGTCTTGCCGTCGATGTGTCGCGACATGCGGTTTGTGCAGGGTAGCGGTATGCAGGACCGCTTCTATGCCTTGCAGGCATTGATTGACAAAGTTGCGATCCACGATCGAGCCCACGCGATCTGTAAAAGGCGTGGGCCTGATATCAAGGCCGATTGCATCGGTTCTCGATCCTCTAAAGGTGCGCATGAGCGCTTCCCCAAGATGGCCGCCGCTGCCAGTGACCAGAATTCTCATGTAAATTGCTCGCGAGCGAGATTGAAACGCCGTTGATCCTTGGTCGTGGTGACCCTGACCGTTGATTGTCATGATATGCACTTGGGCTTGGCGTCAACACCTGCCGCGGATGGCGCCGAAAGAAGGTCGACCAATCCTCGAACGAACGGAACTCAGTAGCATGATCGATGCGAATTGGCGTCGACTCCGGTCGCTGACGCCGTTGGCACCGCTAGTGCCCATCCTTGGCTCGCAGGAATGGACGACCGACGGAGCCAGAAGTGAGATTGTCCGCCTCCATCGAAGAGCAATAGCTCTCCACTCTGTCTACGATCGTCTCCTCTGGGTGTGACCGAGCGATAGCAATGTTTGATTGCGGCGCGGTGCGTAGCGCAGTTGGCCGCTCATTTGAAAGCTTGCGCAAGGCAGCCGGAGGCGGGTCAAGAGATTGTTGGGTTCTCCTATCCATCTGGCGCACACGAGCGCGTGCCACACCATGCGGCGGTGTTCGGGCCGATGCGGTGGACGAATCTCTACTTCCCATGCTGGTTCGTCATCTGGGGGGACATTGTCGTAGGCCCTCTCAAGCAGATTCGGTAGCGGTGTGCGGGACGTGAGCGTGAGGACTTGGCGCTGGCTCGGATTCTTCAGCCATACCTTCTACTGGCGTATGGGTCGATGGAGCATGCAGCATATCGAGGCACTGCGTGAGGCCATGGATCTATTGGATAGACGACATGTGCACGACATCCCAAAAGCAGGTGCCGGTGCAGATGCAGATCCAGCCGCAGACGCCGCGGCCCCCGCTGAGCCGTTAGCAAGAGCCAGCGCGAGTGATCGGCCTCTGCAGCCTGCGGTCCGGCGAGATATTGGAGGCTGAGCGGGGTGAATCCGGAACTCAAAAGGAGATAGCGGCCACTCTCGAGACAGATAGAGCAGAGACAGCTGAAATCGATGAGATGTCAGCCAACGCCGCACTACAGCAACCTACTGGCTACCGAGCGACTCAGGGAGAGAGAACATGATCGACAAGTGGTCCACAGCTCCCGGACACGCCTCGCGACGGGCACAACTGCTGGCCGTCGGACTACTCGCGTTCGTCTCAGTGCTCTGCATAACAACTGAGCTCGACGCGCAGGTCACCACGCGCCCGCCGGTACAGGAATCTGGACGCCAACTCATTCACATCGCAGGCATTACATTCGACCCGCTGAGAGAAGAACCGTCCATCCAACCCCGACTGCGCGCGCAAGCCCCGACCAGCGGCGAAGGCTGGTGGATTGTGCAACTGCGTCGCGTGGCGACGCGCACCGACCGCGCCACACTGCAAAGCCTTGGCTTTAAACTCGACCGCTATTTTCCGGAGCACGCCTACCTGGAACGCCTTGACGCGAGCCGCATAGCGGCGTTGCGCGAGCAAGATGTCATTCGTGCAATCGTTGCGTACCAACCTGCATTCAAAGTCTCACCGAGCATCGGCAAAATCCGCTTCCGAACAGCCGAGCGACGCGCGATGGGATTGCGCCTTGTCGCAAACCTCTTTCCCGGCGTCGATCCCGCGAGCATCACTGCACAACTGAACGCAGCGGGGGCCACCGCGGTCACTTTCCGGCAAGGCTCCGACAAGGGCGCCGCAAAGAGCGCACGCATTACGTTCACTCTGCCCGAGGGCGCCGACCTTGCGGCGATCGCTCGGATCGAGAGCATTCGCTGGATCGAGGAATTCCCTGAGCGCGATCTCGACAATGGCAACACGGCCGGCACAATGCAGTCCGGCACTCCGGGTACCACGCCCATTTGGAATCGGGGTATCCACGGCGAAGGCCAAATCGTCGGCGTCATCGACGGCGGCCCGCTCGACATCGCCCACTGCCACTTCCAGGACCTCACCGATAACACCCCGCGGCCTGACCATCGCAAAGTCCTCGAGATCCGAAGCACTGCAGCTGCCGCCGGCCACGGCACATTCGTCGCCGGTATCGTCGCGGGGGACGATGCGAACAATCCTGGCACCGGAGTCAATCGTGGCAACGCCTGGGGTGCGCGCCTCGTCTCCGGACTGAACTCCGAAGATATGGACGACGCGCTGGAAAGCGACAAGGCTCAGGGCGCGTTCATCCACACGAATTCATGGCACGCCAACACGGGCAACCCTGCGACGTACGACCAGACGGCAGAGGATGCCGACACCTTTACCTGGGACAACGAGGATCACCTCGTTCTCGGCTCCATGGGTAACGCGGGCGAGGAGCAGGGCCCGCCCGGCACCGCAAAGAATCCGATCGGTGTGAACGCCTCGCAGCAGGACCCGAACGAAGGAAACTTCGGTGACGGCAATCTCGGCCCCACCGCCGACGGCCGCCGTAAGCCCGACATCACGGCTCCGGGTTGCGGCATTCTCTCCTCAACCGTTGCAACGGCATGCACCACAGGCCCGCGCGCGGCCTGCGCGACCAGCTATGCCACACCCGCCGTCGCTGCGGCGGCAGCCCTGACGCGGCAGTACTACACCGAGGGCTGGTATCCCTCCGGCACCAAGCAGCCGCACAACAGCTTCATCCCGTCAGGTGCTCTGCTCAAAGCCACTCTGCTCAACGGCACGCTCGATATGGCAGGAACTGCCGGCTATCCGAGTACCACCGAAGGCTGGGGAATGATCCGACTCGATGACTCGCTTTTTTTCTCGGGCGATCCACGCAACCTTCGAGTCTGGGATGTTCGTAACGCCTCGGGACTCGCTACCGGGGAATCGCGTGACTACACGGCAACCGTCGCCGCGAATGGCCAGCCCCTCAAAGTCACCCTCGTCTGGACCGAGCCGCCCGGCAGCGCGGGCAGTGCCAATCCGGTGGTGAACGATCTCAACCTCACGGTCATCTCACCAAACGGTATGTCCACTTTCCTGGGCAACAACTTCAATGCCGCCGGAGTCTCTGCAACCGGCGGCGCAGCCGACACGCTCAACAACGTCGAGCAGGTTCTCATCAACACGCCAGTGGTGGGTACTTGGACGATTCGCGTGACCGCAGCGACGGTGAACGTCGGCGCGCCGGGGCAGGGCTACGCACTCGTTGTCACCGACGATGCGCCCGAGCCGCCGACACCGACCGGCGATCAGAATACCCTCATCGTGCGGGTCGCACTCTCCGACGTGCTCGCTGGCGCCGCGGCGGGCGTACCCACGGTTCAGAATCTCGCGACTGACTTGGTCAGCTATGTCAACGAAGTCAGCTACGGCCGTGCGACCATAGATCCCGTTCTCTTTCCAACAGCGGTCACACTCCCGCACGCCAAGAGCTACTATTTCGCGCCGAGCCGAAACCCGCTGATCGAGATGACGCAAGACGTCATCAACTCGATCCTCGCTGCCAACCCGAATGTGTTCGATAGAGGAACCACCGCCCAAAGTGATGACATCGACCGCATGATCATCGCGCTTAACGACCCGGACTTCACCGGCGACTGGGCGACCACCGGCGCGTGGCCCTACGATCTGCCGACCGGGCTTACGCGACCGATCTCCGTCTCGGTGCAAACCGTCTTTAACGACGCCGCCTCACACTGGGCCCATGGTATGGGACATCAGTTCGGCATGTTCGACCTCGGCGCACATCCCAACGTCGTTTTCGCACAGCCGCACGTCGATGAATGGGACAACATGGCACAGGCCTTCACGCGACCACATGAACTCGCCTGGTCCAAGGAACGTGCCGGTTGGCTCACCGCTGATGGCTCGCCACCTGTGTACATCCAGCGCCCCGCGGCCGGCGCATCATTCAACCAAACCATCGATCTCAACTTCCTGACCAAAGGCACTGGTCAACGCGCTATCGCCATCGGACTCACCGAAGGCGCGACTACGCTCGCCAGCGAAGACGTCTTCTACTGGATCGAAGCACGCCGCAATACCGCCGCCGGATTCGACAACGTACTCCCGGAGACCGGCGTGCTGCTCTACAACGTCGCTGAAAATGTCCCCCAGGGCGAAGGTCCGGTGCGCATCATCGATGACAACCTGGGCACGCCTTCACTGAACGATGCCGCACTCGAGATCGGTGACTCCAAAGCCCCGCCTGGCACCGGCCTTAATGCCACCGTCCTCGCCGGGGCCGTGGGCTCGGATCGACGCATTCAGATCGCCTACGATCCACCCGAAACCGACAACGACGTACGCATCACCCGCGGCGACCCCGCGTGGATGAGCCCCGACATCTGGGTCGACTCGCAACGCGACGGCTTCGATGAAGACGCAGGCCGCACTCCTCAAGACCGCGGCGATGAGGCCATAGAAGGCGAAGTCAACCGCCTCTACTTCAAGATCTCAAACCCAGGACCCGGCAAGGCCTTCGACTTCACCGTGCGCGTTCGCATCTCCGAGCCTTATCACACCGTTGGCGGCGCGGCCGACTTCAACCGCTTCGTCGGCGAAGTGCACATCGACGAGCTCGACGCCGGCGCATCCATCGTGCGCTACGTCGAATGGATCCCCGATGAAGATGGCAATCCACACAGCTGTGTTGAAGTGACGTTCCCTAACGTCTTTAACGACGTGAACCCGAACAACAACCGCGGCCAGCGAAACCTCGAAGAGGACACGAGCGCTCACGGCAGTCCATACGAGCCGTTGAGTTACCACTTTGGACTCACCAACGAGGACGATCACGCGCAGCTGTACTACTTCCGTCCGGAGGACGTACCCGAAGGCTGGACCACGACACTCACGCCCAATTCCGCACTGCTCTCCGGCGGCGAGCGCATCGATGGCGCCTTCAACGTGCAGCCGCCCGAAAACGCAATGGTCTGCACCAACCACCGCATGTCCATTTCATCATGGAAAGCATCCGGCGACACGCTGGTTCGCGTGGGGGGCGCCTCACTCCAAGTCGACCTGCGCAACAAAACCACAGTCGGACTTACCACCGGACTCCAGCGCTGCCCCGGCAAGCCGACAACTCACGAGAGGCTGAGCGCAGTCGGCGCGCCTGAACAATGTTTGACGATCACTGCTCAAGGCTGCACGAATCCCCCGCGACCAAATGAAACCATCATCGTCCGGTACGAAACTCCGGACGGCGTGCCCGTCTACCATACCGTCACGACCGACGCCGCGGGCTGCTACTCCGACTTCCTCACCGTCACGCAGGGCGGCCCCTGGTCCGTGACCGCTGAATACCCCGGGAACCAATGCAGCGGAACAGACACCACTCGGCCAAGCGATGTCGTCGTCCCGCTTTCGCATGACGGCGACACGGATCACGACGGTGTGCCTGACGGAAAGGAACCTCAAGGAGATCACGACCACGACGGCCTGCCAGGATTTGAGGATCCCGACAGTGACAACGACGGCGTGCCCGACGGAAAGGAAGGGCAAGGTGACTGCGACCGCGACGGCCTCAAAGACATCGTCGATACCGACTCCGACAATGATGGATTGCCCGACGGCCGCGATCGCGTCGCCTGCCAAGGCACGGGCGAAACCGGCGGCGGCACAGGACAGCCCCCACGTAGCCTCTTGACGTGGAGTTTCCACGTCGGATCCGCACATCCGCTCGGCGACCTCGACGACCGCGCGGACGGCAACATCTATGTCGCACTCGACGGCGGCTATCGTCTCAACGACCGTCTCAACCTCACCGCAACACTCGGACTGGCACAGTTCACCGAAGAGACTTCCACGACGCTGAACAACCCGCGAATCACGCATCTCTCGTTGAATGCCCAGAAACTATTCCCGACGCCGACCCCGATGCTGCTGTACGTGCAAGCCGGCCCCGGAATCTACGACGTTAAGGGCGGCGGCACGCATGGAGGAGTAAACTTAGGTCTAGGCGGCATCCACCCCGTTACACCCACACTCCGCCTGCAATGGGGCGCCGACCTCCACCGTGTGTTCGGCGGCGATGACGAAGAGTTCCTGACCCTCCACCTCGGAGTCCTATTCCACTGACGACGTGCGCCTATAGTTGTCGATATGCGTAATGCCACAACTGCATTGCTTGCAGCGCTAATCATTGCGGCCTCCGCGCACACGCAATCGCCTGCGCAGGCGACAGCGACCGGCTCTGCGCGCCAGCTCGTGGAGATCGCCGGCTACAAATTCGACCCACTGAACGAGAAAGCACCAATACCTGACACGCTTCGCGCTGATTCTGAGGCAAGCGGGCTGAGCTGGTGGATCGTTCAACTGCACCGACCACCGACACGCCACGAACGCGAGCAGCTCAAGGGCCTCGCGCTGAAACTCGACCGATACCTTCCGACTAACGCATACCTTGAGCGCATCGACGCCGAGCGCCTACCCCAGCTACGCCAACAAACACTCATCCGCGCCGCGATCCCATACCAACCCGCGTTCAAACTCTCTCCGACCATCGGCAAAATTGCTTTCCGTACGCAAGAACGCCGCGCGCTTGGCTTTCGCCTCATCGCCGAACTCTTTCCCGAAGCCGACGGCAAACGCACCGCTCAAGAACTCCGCGATCACGGCGCCACCGCCATCACATTTGCGGACAGACCAAACACCCGAATCGAGTTCAACCTCCCCGACGCTGGCTACCTGCCTGCAATCGCCCACATCGACAGCATCCGCTGGATCGAAGAGCGCCCGGAAGTCAACGAAGACCCCTGAGCCCGATGAACGCGACAATCAGCCGGGCCTCTATCGCGCTGAGGACGAGCGCGGAAAAGCGTCCGCCCATGAATGGCATGAGGTTTGGCGGACTCTTGCGGGACTCGGTCCAGCCTTCGATCGTCGCCCGACATGTATCGCGCGACATCGTCACGTCTGCCATTGACGTTCTCGACTCTGTGAGATTGAAACGCCAGGGTGAGTGGCTGTTACACGTTGCGCGTCGATCGCGCGACCGTTGTGGAATGCCCAAAGGGACGATGGACAAGGAAGAACGCTCCTCAGCATGCTGCCCGCCCAACGACCTTTGGTGCACAGGTCCCACGAGACCGGAGAAGTCTCATGTGGAATAACTTCTGGGCAGATCGCGGCGAGCCATGGGAATTCGATCCTGGGCCGCCAGCCAGCAGTGACTATGCCGAGCTCTTCGCGCAGACACCCAACTATCGCGGGATCGGCAAGGCGGTGCTCGGCAACGAAGGGTTCCGTTGGCATCACGGACCGGTCTTTTATCGCGGACGTCTGACACAGAACGACGTTCGTGTGCTGGTGATCGGACAGGAGGGCGGGCAGGATGAGGCGCTCGCGCACCGTGCATTCGTCGGCGGCTCCGGCGCACGAATGCAGCACTTCCTGAAGTTCCTGGGCATCAACCGGTCCTATCTCTTCCTCAATACATTCTTCTATCCGATCTTCGGCCAGTACGGTAGCAACGGCCTTCGCTGGCTCGCGCAATCAACTGACTCACCGATCGTGAAGCATCGGCATGCGGTGTTCGAACATGTCGTGGCCCGCAATCCAACCCTGGACCTGATTGTCGCCGTCGGTGTCGCGGCTAGAGAGACAGTCGATACCTGGTTTGCGATGCGGGGTGGTTTACCGCACGCGAATACGCTTCGGGTAAACGTGATGCATCCTGGTGCGGCGTCGGGTGGAAGCTCGAGCGCGGTCGTGCAGAGCTTTCGTGCAGCGGTGACGGCTGTGAAGGACCATGCAGCAACTCGCCCAGCTTGGCTGCCTGTCGATCCAGGTGGGACTCGAGATCTGGCCGTAACGTACCCCTATAAGTCAGCTCCGATTCCGTTCAGGGATCTGCCATACGGCGCTCCGTGGCGCATTGGGTACGGCGGGACGACGAGCAACCGCCGCGATGACCAGCGCGGCATTCAGATTTTCTCCGCCGATGGCGAGTACAACAACGAAGGCCACGTGCTGAGCTATTCGAGTGCAGCGACCGGCTCGGCGGCAGGTTACTCGGCTCACGCTGACGATCTACCGTATGAGCCGCCGCGACACGACTTCAAGGATTTTGATCGAGGGCCGCCCAGCGCTGCGTGGGCGCGACTTCTCATGGGGGGCGAGCCCGGTCTCGATTGGCCTGATTTCCAGGCATTGGGGCTGCCCTGTCATCCGTCATTTGGATTTGGACCGGTTTACCGCGGACGCCCGGGACAAGCATCGATCATCGTGCTGGCTGATCGCGACTCGCACGATGACCTGATCACGGGCCGAGCGGCAACAGGCGATGACGGCCAGCGACTGCAAGCGTTCCTGCGGGCGGCGGGTCTGACGGAGAAGTACCTGATCCTGCGAGTCTTGCCCGTCAACACGCAGGGTGCGAGCACCACGATACTGCGATCGGCGGTGGATAACGCGAGCACTCAGGCGCTGTATCGCGAAGCACTGAATCGCTGCCAGACGGCGAAGGTGCTGCTTGCGATTGGCACGCTTTCACAGCGATTGGCTCCAAACGTCAATATTCGAAATCTGCCAATCGTGCAGATGAAGAAGTGGTCGCAAAGCGGCGCTGCAGCCGACTGGGCACGCGCGCACCTTGAGCTCATCGCGCAGAACTATCCGACTGATGTCGCGCCGGGTGCGGCGTTCGATGGACAACGCAGCCAGGTTGCCCGCATCGACCTGCCGTACGCGACGCTGCGCTGGAAGGGGAGCTCGGACGATCGGGTCGTACAGCCAAAGCGCGGCAGCAAGCCCTCACCGGACTATTTCAAAATCATGATTCCGGGATGGGTCAATAGCCTTCAACCAAAACCGCTGACACCTGCGGAACAACAAGCAGTCGATCTCGCACCGTAACGCCTGGGAGGGCGCCTCAATGAGACGCGATGTACTGGTCAGCCTCGCGATGGGGCTGTCACTCGCTATGCCGGCGATGGCTACTGTGACGGTGACTGTGGGCACCGCCACGAACACGTACGTCCTGAGTGGACTCATCGTGACGCCGGATGAAGTGGTGGATGGCAGCGTGGTCGTCATTGGAGACACGATTACATGCGTAGGCACTGCGTGTGCCGAGCCTGCCGGAGCGAACAAGGTTCGCATCTCCAACGCCTTCATTGTTCCTGGCCTGATCGACGCTCACAATCACGTTGCCTACAACGTGTTCCCGAAGTGGGTCCCTCCGAAGCTCTATAGCAATCGCTATCAGTGGCAGGGATCGACCTCGTACAAGATATTCAAGGCGCCGTACAACGACCTGAAGGCCAGCGTCTACTGCGAGATGGTCAAGTACGGGGAGGTCAAGGCGCTCATCAGCGGCATCACGACGATCCAGGGCACCTCGCCGAACCGTTCATGCTTCAAGACGCTCATTCGGAACGTCGAGAATCAGAACGAGCTGGGACTGCCGGCCAATCACATCCGAACAAACATCCTGGCGATTGCCGACTTCGAGGGCTCGATCGACTGGAACGAAACCAAATCCTTCGTCGTGCATGTGGGGGAGGGGATCGATGAGAAGTCCCGCGCGGAGTTCGACACGCTGAAGCAGAAGGGTCTGCTGCAGGCTGGCACGGCAGTGATCCATGGGACAGGGTTCGGGCCGGCGGAGTTTGCGGAGATGGCGGCCGCGGGTACGAAGTTGATCTGGTCGCCACAAAGCAACCTGGTGCTCTACGGCAAGACAACAGACATCAAGGCGGCGCGTCAGGCTGGGGTGAGAGTGTCGCTGGGGGTCGACTGGAATCCGAGTGGCAGCGACAGCATCTTCGATGAGCTGCGGGTTGCAGATGTCGTGAATAGAGAAGAGTTCGATGAAGCGATTCCGGAGAGCGAGTGGCTCAAGATGGTGACCGAAAATCCTGCTGAGGCCCTTGCGGTGCAAGACAAAATTGGACGCATCGCCGTTGGCCTGAAGGCGGACCTATTGGTACTGGCCCGGCGAGACGAAGACCCGAATCGCAGCCTGCTCAAGAATGAGGTCCAGGACGTTCAATGGATCATGATTGGCGGGGAGCCTGCCTATGGCAATGAGGCTGGCATTCAGAAAGTGCGGCCGAACCAATGCGAAGCGCTGACAGTGCATGGCTCGAAGAAACGCATCTGCGTGCGAGAGTCGCCCGCGACTGTCGAAAAATCATCGGAAACTTTGGCTGACCTGAAGAGCATCCTGCTTGGTAAGTACGCTGGGCTCGCGCCGCTTGCACCCTGAAGGCGCATCGATGCTGGAATATCCTGGATAGTCATTTCGCTGGCCAGGTGGTAGTTTCGCTGTCACCTCATAGCCCCGGAGCAACAATGCACGGCGACGCTACGGACGGCCACGAAGACCCGATCACCACGCATGCGGTGCTCCTGGTCCAATTGAACGATGTGTATCAGATCGACACGAGGGCGGACTACACGGACGAAAAGTCGCTGATACTTCCGAGAATTGCCACTCTCGTACGGCGATTGCGCGCCATCTACGGCGACAACCGAGTCCGCTTCTGTCTCCCGGGCGACTTCCTGGCACCGTCTTGCCTGAGCAAGGAGTTCAAGGGAGAGCAGATGGTGAGCGTGCTCAATGAAATCGGCGTTGACCTCGTGAGCTTCGGCAATCACGAGTTCGAGCGCGACATTCTCGCGAGCGATCTCGAGGCCCGCATCAACGAGTCGCGCTTCAAGTGGCTGAACCTGAATTTTGAGTTCAAGGATGAAGCGTTACAGGATCGTCTCGAGAAGAGCGGCAAGATGACGCCCGTCGAGGTCCTGTGGCTTTGCGAGTCCCATTGCATTGTGCTCTTCGGAATTCTCGACGCGAACACTCCAGACCACGTGGGTCACGTGCACTACGATCCCAAGGACTTCATCGGCATCCTCACCGACTCGTGGCCGGAAGAAGGGGCTGAACCCGAGGTGACATTCGTTGCCATGACGCATCAGAAAGTTGAGAAGGATCGTGAATTGGCTGATGCAACTCCGGAGATCGCGCTCATCATGGGAGGCCACGATCACGACGTCGTGGAACAGGAACGCATCAAGCGCTGCCTGATCGTCAAAGCTGCTTCGAATGCTCGAACAATACGCCTCAATTGGATCGTCGCTGTTCCCCGCAATCCCAAAGACGGTCCTGCACCACCCGATTCGGAGACCGAGCCGGAGCGCTTTCGTGCTTTTGCTAAGAACGTATATGGAGCACATGCGGGTATAGGTCTCAGAGACGCGTTGCTTCAAACCCGCGCGCCTTCGATCGAGCAGGTCAACGATCTGAGCGAATTTGTTGGCTCTGGAATGGTTGATCCCTTCACCCTGGCGGGGAAGGCGCAAGGCCAGAATTGGATCTTCGTCTTTAGTCAGACCGTGGATATGACGTCACCAGCATTCGCGCGCATGGTGCCCTCAGATCCGATCGTGGAGCAAAAGATCAGGGAATGGAATACGAGAAGTCACCATAGCGAAACACCATTGGCTATCGCGCCTGTGGACTTGGAGATCTGCGACAACACGGTGCGGCGGTACTCGACGAATTTTGGAAACCTCATTGCAGACATCGTGCGCGGGCATCCTGCGCTCACGGGGCATCCGTTTGAGGCGGACATCGGTCTGATCAACAGCGGCAGCTTTCGAATCGATCGCGACCTTCAGGCCGGCGAGGCGATTACAGAGCGCACGTTGTGCGACATCTTCTACCACCGCAACAGCATCAACCGTTTCAAGGTCAAAGGCTCAGCGTTGGTCGCGATCCTCGAGCAGAGCCGTCAGTTGCGTGACAAAGACAAAAAGGAAGGTGACGGCGAGTTCCTTCAGATTTCCGGCCTTCGGGTGGCAGCACCGAAAGACGGTCCCATTGCGGTCTTTGTGGTCAGCGATTTTGGCAAGGAGCAAGCGATCGACCTCGAACGAGAATACTCGGTCGCGACGACACCGTATGTTGCCAGCCATGCTTACGCAGCTCATTTCGGTACAAGCTCCGACGAGCTGCATGCCGACATTGCTAAGTGCGTGGCCAAATCGTTGAGCGAGCTGGATGAAGTCGTGTTCCCTATTGTGGTCAGTAAAGAGCAACGATGGATGTTCGAAGATGCTGAGCATGTTTAGGGACTGACGACGGCTGAATCGCTTCTGGGACGCAGTCCGCACGGTCTCTCAGCAGATCGGCAGACATCGCGCCGAAACCCTGGCATGCAAACGGATGAGTGACAAGCATGGAGCCGGTTAAGTCGAATCTCAGGCTCACATCTGTGATCGCAGCCATCCCGCTTGGCATGGCAGCGCTCTTTCTCGCGGGCAATGTGTCGTCGGGCGCGTTTCTGCGCGATTTGGGATTGTCGGCAGCTCAATTTCCGAGCCAGTTTGAATGGACAATACTCGGTGGCTTCACGACGCTTTTTGTCTATGGGTTTACGCCCGTGCTGTTCTTCATCGTGGCGATTGCTGTGTGCACTACTGCCATGGTCATCGCCATTCAGATCATTAGATGGAGACGTGCGAAAGGCGCACGGAAGGCAAGGTCAGAAAGAAAAGCATCGGGCTTGCCGGAGCGGGGCAACACGGTGCTCGATGAGGTCGAGTCCTTCTCCGACCTTGCCCGCGATGCGGCTGTGGTTGGGATTGCCTTCATAGTGGCCATATCACCTCTTATCCTGGTTTCGGGGAAGGCAGGTGATAGCGCCGCCGATGACTTCAAGAAAAGGGCCGCGGCCGGTGCGAGTGTAGTAAGCGAGATCTACTTCAAATCGGCAACACGCGATGCAATTCACGGTGTACTGGTGGCCTGCAATGATTGTCAGTGTGCTTACTGGATCCAGGATCACAGCGTTACTTTCAGCATGAGCGACATCGATCGCGTGGAGTCGAAACCTGTTTCGCGAGGTGTTTCTCGATAGTGTGGGACAACCAAATCCCGTTTCGGCAATTGCCCGGCGCAGCTGATCGGGGAAATGATGTCCGCTATCGACCCAAAGCGGACGTCTCAAAGGTCTACTGAATGGGTGCCATCCATGCACCGCCCCAACGCAAGCCTATCGTCCTGATTAACCGGCGACGGTACCTGCAAAATTAACGGCTGAGTTATCCAGCAAGTCGCAGTCGTCCCACTGCAGCCGCCGCTGCACCTTTGTAGATCGTGGACATGCTGCGGCAATGATAGACTCAGCGCAACCAAGGTGGGGTCGGAGAGCCCATCGTGCGCCAGAAGAAGAAAGAGAAGCTGATCTTTGCCTTCGCTGCGTTGACTGGTGTTGTTGCGCTAGCAGCGTCTATCACTTGGGTTGATGCGTCAGTCTCAGGGCTCGACGATCGCATCGACGCGAGCAGACCTGCGGGACAGCCCAATATTTTACCTCGCGCAGAACTCACGCTTCCTGAAAAGGCACGCTATGACACAAGCGTTGGCACGATCTACTGCGCATCTACTGAAGAATTCGGCACCGCAACGCTGGTAAGCAAAGAGCACGGTTTCATATTCCTCACAGCGGCGCACTTGATCGTGACCGACGAGATGCGCCGCATGCGAAACTATCAAAACAAGAAGGAGTTCAGGAAGACTCTAGCCAAGTACGCTGAAGGTTGTCAGGTAATACTAATCAATGATTCTGGACGTCCCTTTAAGGACAAGAATGGCCGCGACATTTCGCGCTATGACGTGGACCCGCTGAGAATTGTAGTCGGAGGATTTCTGGAAGAGTTGGATAGCGATTGGCTCGCGTTCGCCATACGGCTGAATTCGGACAGAGGAGTGGTAGACGACCTTGAATTGCTGGAGTCTGCAGAAGCGGTCAATCTACTTTCAATCAATGTGACTCCCAGAGACGGAGTCGCCGGCCGAATCATTGGGTTTCATCACGACGTATTTCCTAAACACGTGAAGATAAAGAGCTACGGTGATGTGTGGCCACTTTCACCAGCGCGTCTGTTGAGACAGAAATCGCAAACCTCGCTGTGCCACGATATCGACACTAGCGGGTGGGCATCGGGCTCACTCATCTTAAGCAAGAATAACGAGGCCTTCGCGGTACACAACGGAGGCAACATCAAAGCGGGTGAGCTTGCGGACTGCAGCTATTCCGGGAATTTTGCAGTCCCAATCACGCCTAAAATGATTGAATCGATACACGCCCTATAGGGGAGTCTGAGCATCGATGCTCGATGTCCGCTTGGACGTAAGCGGCGGTCTGCCTTCGACCCAAAGCGGACTAGCGGTGTTCGCGTAGCGGCCACCGATCCCAAAGTTCGGCCACTGGTCGGAATGCGAGATGGATTCTAAAGAAGGTGAAGGAAGGTGTAGGAGCGAAGATCCCGTCATCCATTCCCGTCCATGAAGAGGATCGCGTCCATCTCATGCTCGAGCGACGATGGGTCAATGGGCTCGCAATAGCCATTCAGATAGTGAAATTCGCATACACGCCGGTGAACATATGAAGCGGTATCGAAAAACAGCGGTGGTGGCGCTTTCGCTTTGGTGCTCTGGCAGTAGAAGACAAGCATTTCGACGTCATGCCTCGCACGAGGATCCACCTCGCCCTTCCAGTCCCCCCAAGCCGAGACTAGATCGTCGCAAGCAAGCTTCTTCCAGTCTTGAAACTCCTCAAGGGCGAAGATTTCCTTAGCCTTTGCAGAACGAGGATCCTTGACGTTCGAAGCCAGGCGATCCAACACGTAGAACTGCCCACCGACTCTAGCGACGTGATGCACGGCTGCAACGACAGGACGCACCGCGCTCTGTTCGCGACGTATGTTCTGATTGATGGACAACATCTGGATTGTCGTACCAACAAGGATAGTAATTGCGGTGGCCCAGCCAATCCGAGTCAGTTTTCGATACCACTTCTTCGCGGAACGACTCCAAGTGTCACCGCAGAGTGCTACCAGACCTCCTAAAAGGATGACTGCGGCGCCAGCATACTCAAGTGCCCAATGCATAAGACTTCCTTAGAATGCAATCAATCGCCCGCACTAGGAGCGAGAAAAGAACGTCTGTAAGACCAACTAACAGCAAACAAGGATCTGCAATCGACTATCAACCTATAGGTGCCAGCGAGATTAGTAGATTCTAGACTCCATGATCGAGCCAGCTTAGCAGGAGCGCGGCTCGCGTCGGGAGCATCGTGCAGGAGCTTTAACGGAGGTCGGCGTGACGAAACTTTCGAAGCTACAGATCGCGACGTTGCAGCTGAACACGGCGATCGCCCTCTATCTCAAGGGCGAAGATTTGGTGTCCGCCATCACGCTGGCCGGTGCAGCAGAGGAAATATTGGGTAAGCTGGCCGTGAGTGCCGGTGCGAGATCGGCGTTTGATGAAGCGTTGGATCGCTTGTGCGGCATGTACGAAGCGGCGTTCAACGAAAAACCAGATCGCAAGGCGTTTGTAGATCTAAGAACCCGAGCCCGCAACGAGTTCAAACATATTGGCTTGCACCCCGACATCGACGTGGATCTTGAACGTGAGGCGGTGAGCATCTTGCGTCGAGCGATCGAGAACTACCGTAAGCATGATTCGAGTTTTCGTGAACTTTTCCAGAAGTTCCAACAAGAGCTGCTTAACCGAGAAGAGCACGCGCCAATTCGTAGCGAGAGCCACGGTCGTGCGCAGCTGGATTTTCGAGCCACCAAGGTCCGCTTTTGGCCGATAGCGCTCGTTCATCGCACACGCACGGAACATCCCTCTGTCACCGTCGCGTGTGAGGCCGCACGGCCGATGGCAGTCATCTACCACTCCAGTGGCAGTTTTCTCGGGCGCACAAGCTAGTAGCGTATCGCTCCTCGGTGATCCGATGCTGACAGGAGACAAGTCATGCGGAGTCTCAAGGTCGGCGCGTGCCCCGCTGCTGCCTTCATGGCGACGGTCTCGTCGGTGGGACACTTCGCAGGCCCTAAATGACTCTTCAACTTCACGGAGGCTCTATGCGTAGCAATTGCTCGCTGCGACTTGTGCTCGCGCTCTCGGCCTCGGCAGTCTTCAGTCATACGGCACATGCACAGATCCCCACGACACGGTTCGTTGCGACCAACAGTGCTTTCAACGGATCAGGTTGCGGCGCTCGCGAACGTCCGTGCCGCACCATCGCTCAAGCCGTCCTGAACGCAGCGGACGGAGATCTGATCGAGGTCGGCCCCGGCACCTACACCGGCACGATCACCATCGGCAAATCGTTGGAGATCTATTCCACGGCCGGTGCGGCACTCACTCTCATCAGAGATGCGACCTTCCGCAACACTGCCCAGGTGGATATCCAAGCCAGCGGCGTGACCTTCGGCCGGCTCAATGGCGGGTTCACGCTCGTTGGAAATAGGGAGCAACTCGTCGGCATTGCAGGAGTCAACGTTGGCGGCGGAGAGGTCAACGCGCAGGTATCCGATGTGACGATCTCCGGCAACGTCATCGTGAACCATACCTTCGGCATCATGGTCACCGACCATGCCAGCCGAACACGCATCGAAGGCAACACGGCGATTCACATGCTGGAGGGTTTCGAGATCCTCGGCCCTGATAGCGTCGTGATCGACAATGTCGCCAGCGATAACGACCGAGGGTTCTTTGTCGGCTCCAGGTGGACGACGTTCAGCACCAATACAGCCCTCGGCAATGGCGTCGGCATCGACGTGGGATCCCAAGCCGTCAACCAGATGAGTGACAACAGCATCATCGGCAACACCCAGGCGGGACTGAGATTCCTGAACTTTCCCCAGCCCTCCGGACGACTGGTGCTGCGCAGAAACAATTTTTATGGCAATGGAGATTTCGCAGACGGATGCGGAGTGAGCAACTTCAGCGGCTTGGTCATCGATGCCACCCACAATTACTGGGGCAAAGCCGACGGGCCCGGTCCCAATCCCGGCGACCGCGCGTATGGAACGTGTCTGTTCAGGGGGAGCACCCTGACGACGCCATTCTCCGCAACTCCATTCCCGGTGGGCCCGAGCTCACAGTAACGGTCGCGCCCGACCTGAATTGAGCGGGCAGGCGACGCGCACCTGGATGTTCATCCGTTTCGCAACGGCAACGGACGGCACTCCCGCATGCTGGCCGATCTCTTGCTCGTGAAGCACCTTCGACAGCCACGGTTGCCTTGGGTGGCGCCAGCCTCGATCGAGGCGGGCCGCTGCGCACGCAATACCTAGCCGCTGTCCGGCTCGCCGACGCGCACGACTACGGACCGCTCATCGAGTTTTGTCAGTCTCAAGATTGAAATCGCGTGCCTGGCAATGCTGATCAACATGGCGATCAGTCATGTTCGTGATGACGTTACCGAGCTGGAGAGACCGCAATGAAGCTGTATGTCGCATGGGATGTCTCGCTGCGCCAGCACGCAGGCGAAGATCCCGACTTCAGTCCGGATCAACGCTCCAGGCGTGGTTTTTTTGTACGGACTTTCGTGCGGAATCACCGTCAAGCTAGTTAAGGGA
>Ga0075421_100002221_pt1 | contig 23093 bp, 21 predicted proteins | sample SoiMetdeltSBSDD5_FD_75292 | JGI IMG/M metagenome (GOLD analysis project Ga0075421, IMG submission 75292) | Bulk soil microbial communities from a Populus tree surrounding site in Tennessee, USA - Soil MetaG P. deltoides SBSDD5 | ecosystem: Environmental > Terrestrial > Soil > Tree plantation...
CGTGCCGGTAGGGTTGTTCGGATTACAAATGAATAGGAGCTTGGTCCTCTCAGTGATGGCATCGGTCATCGCAGCCAGGTCATGTCGTCCATCCCGAAGGGGAACTTCGATCGGCATGCCATGCGCAGCTTTTACTTCCATCTTATAAATCACGAATGTGTGATCGGCCATGACGGCCTCGTCGCCGGGTGCGATAAATGTCCGGGCAAGCAATCCCAGAATCTCATCGGACCCGTTTCCCAGGATCACCTGATCCAGGCCAACTTTCCATCTGCCGGCTAGAGCCGTACGAAGTTGATGCCCGCCGCCGTCGGGGTACCGGTTCAAGGTGGACGCGGTCTCATTCAGCACCGCCAGGGCTTTGGGTGACGGACCAATCGGGTTTTCGTTGGATGCGAGCTTCACGACCCGTGACAAGCCAAGTTCCCGCTGGAGCTCTTCGATGGGCTTACCCGGCACGTAAGGCGTTAACGATAGGATGTCTGGATGGACGTTCAATGTCATCACATCAATTATGCGCCGGGTATGACCCCAGAATTTTCATGAACAGGCACCGGCTCTTGACCTCTTCCATCGCCTTCTTGAGTTTCTCTTCGTCCATATGGCCCTCGATATCCACGAAGAAGAGATACTCCCAGGCCTTACGACGGGAGGGCCGTGATTCTATCTTGGTCATGTTCAGCCCGTGCGAGGCGAACGGCCGCAGGAGATCATAGAGCGCGCCGACTTTATCTTTGATCGACAGCATCAGCGAGGTCTTGTCCCGACCAGTGCGCTCCGGCGGCTTCTGTGAGAGGACCAAAAAGCGGGTAAAATTGTTCATGTTGTCCTCAATGCGGGCGGTAATGACTTTCAGACCATATAGTTGCGAGGCCAGTTCCGATGCAATGGCGGCAGCCGACGCCTCATCAAGGCACAACTCTGCCGCACGAGCCGTACTCGCTACCTCAGACACCGCCACATGGGGAAGATTCGTTTCCAGCCAGTTGCGACATTGCGCAATGGCATGGGGATGGGAATAGAGTTTTTTGATATCTGCAATCACTCCGCCCTTCGAAAGGAGATGGTGCGCAACTTCCTGCAATACCTCCCCATAGATGAGAAGGTTGGAGTCTATGAACATGTCGAGTGTATAGTTCACCACCCCTTCCGTCGTATTCTCGATCGGAACGACCCCGAAGTTTGCGCGCCCACGCTCCACTTCGCTAAAGACCTCCTTAATGCTATTGACGGGTACGTATTGGGCGGAAGCCCCGAACTTCTGCATGCAGGCCATATGTGTAAAGGTCGCTCGAGGCCCTAGATAGGCAACTTTTTGCGGACCTTCCAATGAGAGAGAAGCGGACATGATCTCCCGGTAGAGCGGCCGGATGGCATCCGTGGGGAACGGACCGGTGTTGCGCTTCGTGAGGCGATCGATGATCTCCGCCTCCCTCGCCGGCGTGTGAAGATGGGCCTCGGAGTCTTTCAGCTTCTTGAGTTTTCCTATTTCGATGACGCTCTTTGAGCGTTCATTCAGCAGACGGAGGAGTTCGTCGTCGATACGGTCGATCTCCTGCCGGTAGCCCTGCAAGTCCTTTGACATGATTGGGACTGCTCCCTTCCGCGGAGTCCCCGGGCAGGGACAGGAATTCTTCCTGGCAGCGGGATCCCCATCTGATAAAGCCAAGCGGGTATCCTACAGGAAACACGTCGCCGTTTGCAATGATAGCCCAGCGGATTCAACGACTTGGAGAGGTCTATGCTTCGCCGGAGAAAGAAAGAAGATCTTTGGTTTTCTTGAAGTGATCGTACGCCGATCGCGTCACTTGCCTGCCGCGCCCAGTCCGTTCCAGCACGCCTGCTTGAATCAGGTAGGGTTCATAGACATCCTCGAGCGTGCCCTTATCTTCCTGTACCGCCGCAGCGAGAGATTCGATGCCGACAGGGCCTCCGCCAAACTTTTCTATGACGGTGAGGAGAATCTTGCGATCCATTTCGTCAAAACCCGCACTATCGACACCGAGCCAGGTCAAGGCAGCCTCAGCCACCAGTTTGGTCACGTGCCCTTCTGCCTTGATCTGCGCATAATCCCTCGTTCTCCGGATCAACCGATTGACGATACGGGGAGTCCCCCTGGCACGTCGCGCGATTTCTGTCGCTCCCCCAGGGTCAATTCCCACATTCAACAGCGAGGCTGATCGGATCACAATCGTCTCCAGTTCATCCGGAGCATAGAACTCCAACCGATGAACCAACCCGAACCGGTCGCGTAACGGCGATGTGAGCGCCCCGGCTTTGGTTGTCGCTCCAACCAAGGTAAACCGGGGCAAATCCAACTTGATCGTGCGAGCGGACGGACCCTGTCCGATCACGAGGTCCAATTGGTAGTCTTCCATGACGGGATAGAGAGCCTCCTCGACCGAAGCGGGCAGACGATGAATCTCATCAATGAACAGCACATCCCGTTCTTGCATGTTGCTGAGGATGGCAGCAAGATCGCCTGCGTGGTTCAGCACAAGACCGGAGGTCGATCGGATCGCGACTCCCATTTCTCGGGCGATGATATGAGCAATAGTCGTTTTTCCGAGTCCCGGCGGTCCGTAAAAGATAGCATGGTCGAGAGACTCACCTCGACGCTTGGCCGCCTCGATACAGATCCGCAACGATTCCTTCATTCGCTCTTGCCCAACGTATTCATTCAGCGTCTGAGGACGCAATGCGGCTTCGAGACCTCGGTCCTCATCCGACACGTGAGTGGCCATCATCCGATCAGACATGAAGAGGCTTCTTGATGACAGGTTCGTTACTTGGTCTCGGGCGCCGGCCTGAATTTCGGAGGTGGCGGCATGGCGCCCTGCCCCGGCACACCCGTCGATCCGCAGTTCGGAGGACACACCACCCCGCCTTGACTGGGATCAGGCAAGGTCGTGCTCCCTGCCTGCTGCAACTGGCATTGAGAAAGCAGTCCGCTGTCTTTTCCGCCGCAGCGGGCGGGAACGTTTGATCGACCGATCTCAGTATAGGTATCCGGACATAGACCGCAAACTGCCAGCATAGATGCCCCTAGAGGAACGCATTGGACCAAGGTGGAATCACCATCCTTGCATACTTCCGGCGCGTTCACGACCCCAGTCGTTGCATATCCGTCAGGGCAGCTGCCACAGGTTTTTCGTATCGTTTTCACTTCGTCGGCTTGCTCAGCCCCTATGCCATGGTCAATGCCGATTCCAAACATCAAAAACATGATGACGAGGATGACACGTAGAGATTCCCGCCATCCGGTCACTCTGCTTCTCCCCTGCGGTACCACAAGAACCCTCGTGCTCATGATGCTCACCTCCGTGCCAACTCTTTCAGTGCCTCGCGAATCACATCTTGTAGTGACAATGGGCGCGTGTCATTCGACAGACGCTTGAGGACCTCCTTCACATCTTGCGCACGATATCCAAGATTGACGAGCGCTGAAAGAGCGTCCTCGAACACAGGATTCCCGGCAGTCGAGGATGCGGCCATCGCCCCCGATACTGGAAGAGACTGAAATCGTGATGCCTTCTCTTTGAGTTCGAGCACGACGCGGGCGGCGGACTTCTTACCGATCCCCGGGACTGTGGCCAGTTTCTCGATATTCCCGGCTTGGATGGACGACATGAGGTCCGGAACCGGCAGGGTGGACAAGACACTCAACGCCAGCTTTGGACCAATGCCTGATACTGCTGTGAGGAGAAGGAATGATTCCTTTTCAGCCGCCGTCAAAAAACCGAATAACTGTATGGCGTCCTCCCTCAAATGCGTGTGGATATTGAGGGTCACGTTCTCGTGAAGGTCGGAGAGCGCGTAATAGGTACTGAGGGGAATAAAGACTTCATAGCCGACGCCGTGGACATCAAGCGTCAGGTGTGTCGGCGCCTTGAAGGCCACGCGGCCCGTCAGTAAGGCGATCATGCCAAGTGAGTCAATTGCCGAGGCTGCGCTGCATCCGCCATGCCGGAGGCCGCCTTACCCGGCTGTTGCAGCCATCTTTTCCATAACCTCGTCCGAGATATCGAAATTGGCATGTACTTTCTGAACATCATCATGCTCATCAAGCACTTCCATCAATTTGAGCATCTGTTCGGCAGGTCGTTCATCGAGACGAATCGTATTCTGCGGAATAAAATTAACCTCCGCAAGGCTGAAGTCGAGATTGGTATCGCTCAAGGCCTTCTTGACGCCTTCGAAATCGTGGGGACTGGTCAGAACTTCGAACGCCTTATCCGTAACCTTAACGTCTTCGGCTCCGGCTTCCAGGGCAAGCGACAAAAGCTGGTCCTCCTCGATTTTTCCCCTTTCGATGACCAGAATGCCCTTTTTATGAAACTGCCACGCCACTGCCCCTGCCTCCGCCATATTCCCGGCATTTTTCGTCAGGAGGTTCCGGACCTCAGCGACCGTCCGATTGCGATTGTCTGAGGTAATCTCAAGCAGAAGGGCCGTCCCTCCCGGACCATAGGCTTCGAGCGAGAACTCTTCATACGTCACGCCGGGCAATTCACCGGTTCCACGCTGGATGGCCTTCTTCATCGTGTCACCCGGCATGTTGGCTTCCTTGGCCTTTGAAACAGCCAGGCGAAGGCGGGGGTTCCCATCAGGATCACCACCTTGTCGGGCGGCGATGGTTAATTCTCGGATGATGCGTGTAAAAACCTTGCCGCGTTTCGCGTCCTGGGCCGATTTGTGCCGTTTGATCGTCGCCCAGTGGCTGTGCCCACCCATGTCATCTCCTTCGAGTCCGACAATAATTCTTGAACACACCTGCATCACACGACCATGCTCATTGATCGCTTGCAAGTGTGCCGACGGGGTACAGCTAACACAGTCGGGAGAGAGGTGTCAACGAGTCGGCAGAGGCTCGTTTGCAGTGATGCAACTGGTCGAATGCTTATTCGGAGTAGAGGAGGAGCTGGATCGCGATGGCGAGGATAAGAACCGACCATGCCACATCCCACCGAGGAATAGCCGTCGCTTCACTCTGTGGAAAATTCGTCGATCGGCTTCCTCGCAGCCAACCGGAGACAAACTTCGACGAACCGGCCGTCATGGCCAGAAGGCCCATGATCGTATGATGAATCTGAATCTTATGGGCGGAGGGATGTGCTCCATGCATGTGGCCGAAGAGCATGAGCCCCCCCAGTACCGCGAAAAGCGGGAGCGGCACGGCCCACCTGCGACCTTCGATATGTCCAAGCCTCCGGAGCAATTCCGTGGTACCCACTCCCAATGACAACACCCCGAACGCTTTGTGCTGCAAGATCTCCCGATCATGCCCGAAGAAAGTTTGCGTGAAGGTCAACGACCCGATCGGCCACGCTTCATGATCACTCCATATGAGCAAAAACACGCCGGCTCCCAGCAGGCCAACAGGAAGAAACAAGCGGGTCCAGAGGAGAAAGGGAAGACCCCAGATTTGCCTGAGCTCACTCAGACCGATGAGCAGGAGGAATGCCCCGGCCAGATGATGATTGAACTCGGAATAGGCTATCCCCTGCGGAGAACCTTCCCAGATCGACGCTGAACTACCGTGCAAATGGTGATTGTGCGCGCTCGCATCGGGCCCGGATTCTGCGGCCACCTGAAACGGCGCATACATCGTGCCCGCAGCCGAAACAACAAGCGACAACACCAGGCACACGTACCATTCTTCTCGTTGCCATGTGAGGGGATTGGGAAGGTGATCGAACCGACATAATCGAAAAGCCCATCCGGCGCCCCAGATGGGCCTCGCACCTGTCTCGTCCATGTCGTAAGGCTTCACATGAACTTCATGAACTTGTCCTTTGCCTCATCCATGACCTCGGCTGTAATCGTCGAGAGGCCGCGTTCCTTGGCTAGGCGCTCAATTTCACGGCGCGCCATCGGTCGGATAAAATCAGGAATATTGTCTAACCGATGCTCGGCATCCTGAGTCCACGCCACTCCATTGGGTGAATCGTTTTTCGAATCATCCATGACTTGGAGTGTGATGTTTTTGTACCCCTGTTTGCGCGCAAAGGCTTCAACGCTACCCTGCACCATCGGCTTCACGAATGACGGCAACCGGTTGAGCTTCTCCTGGGCATCCGGTGTCCAGGTAAACTCTGATTGCCCTCCACCATTCTGAGGCTTCCCCGATGTCGTCAACCCCATCTCGGCCACCATGGCGGAGAACGGGCAACCGCTCGTCTTTTCACCTTCCTTTGCTGAACCTTGAACGGGATGAGGAATGGTTGGGGCAGCATGAGCAGGCGCGACAGCCGGCTGTCCTCCCTGCATCTTTTCGTTCAAATACGCGGCCATTTCGCCACGCCCGGCCATGGCCTCATCCTTGAGGGTCCCTCGCGTCATCTCGAATGGCTCCGCAGCCGCAGGACGACCTCCCAGCTTGACACCAAGGGAGGCGACCATCTGGGTTTCGCCGGGGTTGGTCACCATGGAGAATTTTGCCTGGCAGGAGGGGCACCCAAAGAATACGCCAAGAGAACCTTCTCCCGGCTTTTCAACTTTCTCGAAATTCATGTAGGTTTCGCAGTTCAGACACACAAATTTCATAACGTCCCCCTTTAGGACCGGTAGGACCGGTGCCTACAGTGTCTCGGCCAATACTTTCTTATAGTTCAACAAGGATTGTATCCGGCCGACGATCTCCTGGTACTTTTGAATCGTAGGATATCCTGCGTCGAGCAGGGGCTCCCCCTTGTCGAACGTGCGGGCGAGCGCGCGATCGAAAGGAATCCGCCCCAGTAGCGGGAGATCGAGTGCCTCGCACATGGCGTCGGTGTTGCCGTCGAACAACTCATGTTCTGATCCGCAGGTCGGACATCGGTACTGGCTCATGTTTTCCACAATCCCCAAGACGCGGATACCCATGTCTCGAGCATACGTCACAGACTTCTGCACGACATCCGAGGCGACTTCGGAAGGAGTCGTCACGACGATCGCCCCGCCCAAATCAGGGATAAAGCCGGCAATCACCGGAGGCTTGTCTGCCGCTGCGCCTGGCGGAAGGTCTGCAAGGAGATAATCGAGCTCTCCCCACACCACGTCGGCGAGAAACTCTCGAATCACATTCATTTCCATGAGGCCGAGCCACACCGGACTCAAGTCCATGGGCCCCTTCCAGCGCACCGGTGATGCGGAATCCAGGAAAAAATCCATGGATGCGACCTTGATCCCGAGTGGACCAACCGGCGGCACAGCCCCCTCCGGGGTCATGGTGAGCGAGCGACCGTGCATTCCCAGCATTCGAGGCACGCAAGGTCCGTTTAAGTCCACGTCAAGCACCCCGACCCGGGCGCCCTGCCGCGCGAATGCCAATGCGAGATTGACGGTCGTCATGCTTTTCCCGACGCCGCCCTTCCCGCTCATGACGACCAGCTTCTGCTTCACCCCGGCCATTCTGGCCTGAACCTGGCGCATCTGGTCGGTGATCTGCTGGACCACCTTTGCATCGTCCGAGTATTGCAGTTTACTCAGGATCGCTTTGAGATCTTTCTCGGCGGCCATTGCCATACTCATCCACCCAAAGTTAGAAAAGGAACGGTATCACAAGGATTTCTGCAGAGTCAAACCGGCAGGATACGCTTGGAGATTCTTCTAAATAGAATACTGGAACGTCGGGCGGTTCCCAATCGATTCGGCCAGGATACCCCGCCGCTTCAATTCCTCCATGATCTGCCGGCCGGCTTCATCAAAATCTTTGGGTCCGGAGAAATGCAGATCAGTCTCATGCGGCGCCTCTTCGTCGGACTGGCTCATATGCACGGCGATCACCGGCGCCGGATGGACGAGCGTGCGAATCATCTGAGCCATCTGTTGGTACGCGATTCCAAAGGTTTTACTCGTCGAGACAACGACCAAACCCGTATCGATCAGGAGCCGGGCGACCTCTCCGTAGCGACGAATTCGCTCGGCTGCATCGGCGGCCTTTGTAACCGACAGATCTGCATCAAGACCGTGGAGAAGGTTCTCCCCATCCAGCAAATAGGCATGTCGTCCGTCCGCGACCAGGAGAGATTCTACTTTTCTGGCAAGAAACGTCTTCCCCGTCTGGGTCGAACCGGTAAACAACACGATGGCGGCCCGGTGTCCGTAGTGTCTGGCCCGATCCTCGCTGCTGACTTCACCCCGTAACCAGGCAAAATCGCGTTGGCGCGCTTCCTCGCGCAGGAGCTCCTGTTCGTCATGGCCGAACTCGGTGACAATCCCACCGCCGGCGATATCGTAGTCATCGACAAGAACGAAACGTCCGGTCGATTCAAAGGAAGATGAAAGATCGAAGGCAATGGGAGTTTTCGTACGCAACGTCACCTCGGCCACTTGATTCTTCGCAACCGAGGTACCACCCTGTTGCTGATCGAGGTCGGTGGTATCGATGATCCGATGGATCGTGGCCACTTCGCACTCAATTTCACGGGTCGTCAGGCGGATACTATATTTCCGGCCGCGTTCAAGCGGGCGCTTACCCAACCAGAAAAGGTTGACTCTGAAGACAGAGGAAACCAGCGGCAAGGTCTCTTGGTGTGAGGCAACCTCTCCCCGCTCGACGAAGATCTGCTCATCCAGCGTGATCCCGACCGATTGTCCGGCATGTGCCTCCGCCCGAGGGGGCTCGACGTTGAAAGCCTCGATCGATTTGATGTTGGCCGTCTTGTTGGACGGAGAAAAAACAAGTCGCTCACCGACTCGCAGCCGCCCTGACGCAATTCGCCCGGTTAGGATTCGGCGGACGTCGAATTTGTACACGTCTTGAATCGGAAAACGAAGAGGCTGCTCGGATCGCGCCGCCTCCTTTTGAAAGCGGCTCAGGGCTTCCAGGACGGTCGGACCACGGTACCAGGACAGCGGTTCGCTGCGCGTGACAATATTATCCCCGAGTTTCGCGCTCACCGGTATCACGCAACTTGGCGCAACCTTAAATTGATCCAGATACTCGCGGTACTCCTTTTCAATGCCTTCGAAGACGTCTTGCCGGTAGCCGACCAGATCCATCTTGTTGACGGCTACGGCAAACTGCCTGACCCCAAGAAGGGAAAGCAGATAGCCATGCTTCTTGGATTGTTCCTTCACCCCCTCGAGCGCATCGATGAGCAGCAGAGCGGCTTCGGCGCGCGCCGCACCGGAAATCATGTTCTTCAGAAATTCCTTGTGTCCCGGCGCATCGATGATGATGTACTGTCGCCCGTTCCAGATAAAAAACGTTCGCGCCGTATCGATCGTGATCCCCTGCTCCTGTTCTTCAAGAAACGCGTCGAACAGGAACGCGTACTCAAATTCTTTGCCCTGCTGACGACAGATGGCCTGCACTTTCTCAAGCTTGCCCGCAGGGAGGGACCCCGTGTCCGCATACAAACGGCCCAACAACGTCGACTTTCCGTGGTCAACATGGCCGACGATGACAATGTTCAATGTTTCGGCTCGGTCGGTTACACTGGCATTCATCTGACCGTTACCTTCGAATACGATCCGCAAGCAAGATTCCAACACGCGGCAGTTGCCCATGGAACCTTCATCGCCTTACATGTATCCATCTTTGCGAAGCAACTCCATGCCGCGACCTTCATCTTGCGCCCGTCCCGCCCGCTCCGCCACATTCGTATGTCGTAGCTCCTCGATGATGTCGTCCACCGTTTTGGCAGTCGATCGGATGGGCGTCGTGCAGGGCGCACAGCCAAGACTTCGATAACGCGTGCCGTCGCCTTTGTCCAGATAGAGGTCCATGAAGGGAATGTTTTCGTATTTGATGTACTCCCAAATGTTGATCTCCGTCCAATCCAACAACGGATGGATACGAACGTGTGTTCCGGGGGGAAACGTCGTCTTGAATTGATCCCACAGTTCAGGCGGTTGGTCCCGAAAATCCCAATCTCCGTGCTTGTCTCGCGGAGAAAAATACCGTTCTTTCGCACGTGTCCCCTCTTCATCCGCCCGCACCCCGAGAATGATCCCCGTATACCCGCGTTCTTCGATGAGTTGCTTGAGTCCGTTCGTCTTCAAGGCCGTGCAACAGGCCACGCGTCCCAACGTATGATTCATACCCGCAGCCAACGCTTCCCTATTCTGTCCCACGACCAGATTCAAACGCCATTCCCGCGCGAGTCGATCCCGATATTCGATCATGGCAGGAATCTTATAGCTCGTATCGACGTGGAGCAACGGGAAGGGAACGTGTCCGAAAAAGGCCTTCCGTGCCAGCCATAGCAGCACTGTGGAATCCTTCCCCATCGACCATAGCATCGCCAGGTGCTCAAAATGCTTGTAGGCTTCTCGGAGGATATACACACTCTGGTCTTCGAGTTGACCCAAATGTTTCATCGCGCCCCCGTTACACCCGGTACGGTCATCCGTCGACCGGAAGAACAGGAAGAGCCTGCCTCTCCTCCTGCGAGATCGTTGAGCTTCTGAGCCGCTGAACCGGAATCCAGGGCCTGCCGCGCACTCGCGAGACACACTGAAATCGTGGCACCCTTTCCCGCTGCATAGAGCAATGTGGCAGCATTAAGCAGGAGCCACTCCTTCGGACCGCCCTGGATTTCGTTCTTGAGCAACCGCTTCACGAACTCCGCTTCTTTCTCGGAGTGCTCCTTGGGGAAGCCTGCCATGTCGCGAAACGAGCCGAGGACAAGTCCGGCATCCTTTGGATGGAAGGCGGTCGGAGTGATGCGCTCGTCCCGTAGTTCCAGGACTCTGGTGATCGCAGCAATCGACAATTCTGGATCGCCTTCAACCCCTCGAAGAATCAGTGCCCGGCGCGCGCCCAGCATGCGCAGCGCTTCCGCCGTCTTTTCAAAATAAGGCGGATGCGACAGTCCGATGACTTGTGATGCCGCACGTGCCGGATTGAGGATCCGCGCCACCGGATGAAAAAGGTTCCTCACCCCCAGCTCCTGGCGCATCTCCAAATACCGGCTCACCGGGGGGTGATACAACGCGAGGTCGAGATAAGCAAATCCTTTTTTCTCCAACTCAGGGCCGATCTGCTGCGAACCGAGGTCAATCGGAACTCCGAGGCCTTGGAGAATCGGACTCGTCCCCCGACGATCGGGCGGCCCCTCGGACCCATGCATGAGGATCACCGCTCCTGCGGAAGCCGCGACAATTGCGGCCGGGACGATGACATGAAAGGTCTCTTGCTTACCGGCATAGGTCGGGACATCCACGACAGACACGCCGGACGGAATCGGGATCGGTGGCACATATTGTCGCGCCGTCGCCGTGAAGGCAGCCAACTCCGTGACCGACTCAGCCTTGAACCGCATCGCGACCAGAAATGCACCGATCTGGGCAGGCGTGGCGGCTCCTTCGATGATCAGCCGCATCGCCTGTTTGGCTTCTTCCCACGTCAGATCCTTCGCGGTCTTGTGACCCTTCGCGATTTTGGCAATAAGTTGTTGCATGGACAGCAGGGAAGCCATCGTTGGATCAGTGGTCCTCAGTTCGCTTTGTGCAACCCGCACTCGGTTTTGCCGGAATTCTTCCATCGTCCGGAGCGCGGATCCTCGCCGGGCAGGACAGGGGCCGTGCAATGGGTGCACCCGATGCTCGGATAGTTGCGGTCGTGCAGACTGTTATAGGGGATTTCGTGAAGCCGGATATAGGTCCATACATCTTCGCTTGTCCAACGCGCCAGCGGATTCACTTTGACGAGCTGAAACCTACGATCCCATTCGACCAGCCCGGCGTTCGCCCTGGTCGGCGCCTGATCACGGCGAATGCCTGTGATCCACGCGGCGTAGTGTGTGAGGATACGAGCCAGTGGTTCGATTTTGCGAAGATCACAGCACCGATCGGGATCGCGAGTCCACAAGGCTTCACCATATTGGACGACTTGCTGCTCGGGAGTGAGCAGCGACTTGATCTCTAAAACTTGGGTCGGCTGCAGCCCGTACCGGTCAATGAGTCGTCGTTTCACATCGTGAGTTTCCGGAAACAAGAAATCGGTATCGAGATAGAACAATGCGGTCTTGGGGTCGATCCGATGGATCATGTCGATCAAGGCCACATCCTCGGCTCCAAAGCTGCAGGCCAGAATAATGTTCGGCGCATACTGTCGTAACGCGTACTCGAGGATTTCCCACGGCTGTTTGGATTCCAGCGAATCGCTGAGTGCTTTCAATGCCTCATCCGCAGGACGTGCCGACCGACCTTGCGCAATCACATGCTCCTCATCACTCTCTACCAGCTCTTCTACGCTTCAACTTTCTCGATCAGAATCTTGAAATGCTTCGCGTCTAGATCCAATGGTTCTTCCTTCATGATCTTGTGCCCGTCGTTTCGCACACTCATCGGGACATTCCTGATGGGGTCGCCGGCATCCAACCATACCTCGAGTTTTTCTCCGGCATCCATCATCTCCAACTTGAGTTTGGTCTTCACGTAGTTCATGGGGCAAGCGACGCCGCGCAGGTCGTACACGGGAGCCGCTGCCGATGCAGCGGTGGTAGAAATGACGACCGCCGGAGGTGCCTGCTGCGGCTTCTGAACGGGAACCGGCTGCTCTACCTCTCCATTGACTTGACTGAGCTTCAGGTCCTTTCCCAGTTGTTCCGTCGCAACACGGCAGACATCGACGAATGCTTTGGCAAAACTCATCTTTTCGGCAGCAAAGGCCGGTGTCGAATCTTTGGGCCCCAAATCGCCGACATGCGATCCCAGCGCCTTATAGACGGCCGGTACGATTCCCTTGGCTGCGAGTCGGTGTTCGAATTCCTGAAACGTGTCAGCATCGGTGGCCGGATCAATTCCCTCGGTCACAAGCAGCGCTTTGGCGGCAGCCAGGACGGCACGGTACGATTTATTGACCGACACTGAATACTGATGTTTCTCGATAAGCAAGCGAGCCTGGTACAGCTCTTGCTCCGCTTCAAGCATGCGATTGTCAATCATTTCGAGGGCGCCGCCCGCGCACTCTCCTGGTCCCAGATCCTCAAGGATAAACTCCTGCTCTCCTTCCCAATCATAATAAAAGGTCGCATCGTCCTCGTAAGCCGGAACAATCGTGTAGGGAATGAGTTCTTCCTTGAGCTTGACCTTGCCGACCCGGGTAATAAATGCCGGCAATCCTTCGTTGAGCACTCGATCACGACGATAGACTTCGATTAGATGTTCGATAGCCGCAGGAACGCTTTTCGCCGGCAACTTGACGGTCATCTGACCAATCTTGGCCGTCCCGTTTACCTGACCTCCTAGGTGCAGTTCATAATGCGGAGCCACCCGGTCACCGAGACGTTTCCCCACGCCATGCAACCCGATGGTGGCAATATGGTGCTGCGCGCAGGAGTTGTGACAGCCGCTGATCTTGATACTGACGCCGTTGAGATCGTCGGGGACCCGGCCGGCTGGGAAAACCTCGGCGAGTGCCCGAGCCATGCCCTTGGACGACGTGATGCCCAATCCGCACGTGTCGGTCCCAGGACAAGCGATGATGTCTTCGACCAATTCGGCGCCGGGGTCGCCGAGCCCTTTCGATGCAAGTTCTTGATAGAACTCCGCCAGTCCGGATTCGGGAATCCATCGAATAATCATGTTTTGATTGATCGTCGTTCTGATATTTCCGTTGGAATAGCGCTCTGCAAGATCCGCCAGAACATACATATGATCCGTCGTGAGATCGCCCATCGGCAGCTTAATAACGGCCGCAGCGAATCCCGGTTGTTTCTGAGGGATGACATTCGTCCGCTTCCACGCCGCAAACGCTGATGAAGGCGGCGCCTCCCCCGTTCCGTTTCCATTCACATGAGTGCCCGATCCGTTCAACCTGCCGGGCATCAGCAGCGGAGGCTCATCATGATGCTGCAGCAGCCGAATAGGCTCTGTCGATGGTACCGTATAGCCCAGTGCGCTGTAGGCCTGTTCCCAGCGACGCTTGAACTCCTCGAACCCAAGCTTCTCAATGACAAATTTCATGCGGGCCTTGTGACGATTCTTTCGATTCCCCAGCGTATCGAACACTTTGATGACTGCCTCAATCGACGGAATCAATTCCTCCATCGGAGTGAATTCACGTAACACCTGCGCGATGCGCGGTGCGGATCCCAACCCTCCCCCGGCAACCATACGGAAACCGATGACCCCGTCTTCTCGTTTGGCCGCGAGAAGCCCAACATCGTGAATGGGCGTCAGCGCGCAGTCTGTCCGGCAACCGGAAAAGGCAATCTTAAACTTTCTCGGCAGGCTCTGGTTCAGCGGATTCCGCAAAAGATGCAGCGCAACGGTTTTGGCATATGGCGTCACATCGAATACTTCCCCCTGGCAGATACCTGCCAGATGACATGCCGTCACGTTGCGAACAGTGTTGGCACAGGCCTCGCGCGTGGTGAGATCCACTTCTGCAAGGCCGCGCATCAGATGTCCGACATCGTGCAGGTCGACAAAATGCAGCTGGATATCCTGCCTGGTGGTTACGTGTCCGACACCGGTCGCCGACCGCTCGGCTAGTTCCGCGATCCGTCGCAGTTGATTTGCGGTCAATCCACCGAAGGGAATCTTGATACGAACCATCTGCACACCGCTTTGGCGCTGACCATAGACGCCATGTTGCAGCCTAAATGGCTTAAATATGTCGCCGGAAAGCTCCCCGGACAGCAACCGCTGCGCCTCCGCTTCAAACGTCTCGATCTCTTCCAGGATCTGAGAAGGAATCGGTGCTGTGATGACTGGTTCGCGAAGACCAGCAACAGGAGGAGTCATGGTAAACCTCGTCATTATAATAAGCGCGGAATCCTACAACTCCGTGCCTACTGAGCTAAATGTGATACATCAAGGATCGCTGCTGTTCGAGTTGTCGTTGTCGGCTCGCTAATTGGTCGACCGTAATCTCTGCCAGAATGTTCAGCTCAGCCTGCTTGATCCGATCCCAGACATGAGCCAGCAAAGCATCTTGTCGTTGGGCACGGGCTCCGGGAATTCTGCGCTCCCGACCATTGGTTTCGGTTAGAGGCCCCTCCAAGACTTCAAGAATGCTTGCAAGTGAGAGGTCCTGAGGCTTTCGGTTCAAGGCGTATCCTCCTTGTGCACCACGCTGACTCACTACCAGGCCGGCCTTCTTCATCGCGTGCAGCACCTGCTCGAGAAAACGTGCCGGAATGCCTTGCCGTCGGGCAATAGTCTTGGCTTGAACGGGTACATCGTGATCGTGAAGAGCAAGATCCACAGCGGCAATGATCCCGTAAGTCGCCCGCAGGGAAACCTTCATTCTTGAGTATTCCGATAGGGATTTATAACCGCTACCTTTATACAATGCTGGAGAGAAAACTGTCAAGTTCGCACGAGGGTTGATTTCGAGGAGCGATGCAAAGATAGCGAGTCTGTGTCCCATCGTTCACTCCGATCTGCATCTCTCGACATTCGTCACCTGAGATAAATCACACATGAAAAAAATGACACGATCTCGCAAGAATTTCTTTCGTGATACTGTTCATGCTTCGTTCGAAAATAATCTCCGTGAATAACCATGCTTCTTCACCCCCATCGGTTGCCTACCGGTCGTTATCCCCCGTCTGGCGTAGGTTTGCAGACGTTGACAAAATTGCACCGACAGAATGCTGGCATTAGTTCGACGCAGAGGCAGACGCTAATTCACCGATTTCTTCATTGACAACTTTCGACCACTGGGTGATAATTCCGCCCTCTTCTTCGCTTGGTGCCTTCATGTCGCTTCGATCTTCACCCGTCAACGTGCTCATACTTAGCGGCGATCCCGAGATACAGGATCAGTATAAGGACGTCTTTCGGGATGCGAATATTACATCCGCCAAGGATGTCTCTACCCTGCCAAAAGAGGCTCACAAACGAACGTTTGATGCAATCGTTGTAGAATCCACCCGGCAAGCGCCCAGCGGCGAGATCTTGAAACAGCTGCATGGGATAGATCCGGCTCGCACGCTGATCGTCACTGGGTCACGACCGGTATTGAAGCGGACGTCCAGCCTATTGCAAATGCCGAAGCCTCAGTCCAACGGAGCCGGCCAGGCACTCTGTCTGGAAACCTTTCTGGAACATAAAGTCGAAGATTTTGTGAAAGGCATGCGTAACGGCTCCGCCCGCAATCTTCACCCCATGCTCATTTCGGCAGTCGAGCGCCCGCTAATTACATTGGCCTTAAAAGAAACCAAGGGAAACCAGATCCAGGCGGCCGAACTTCTCGGACTCAATCGAAATACACTCCGAAGAAAAATTCAGGACCTCCACATTCCCGTAAAGCGCGCGAGAACACACTGATCGTTCAATCTCATGCCCAGCTATCCCGTACGAGCGTTATGCTGACCAGGCAGCTTCCATCGCCTGACCAATCCACACAAGGTCTCACAACCAAAGGAGGGGCGAAATGACCAAAGAGGAGTTGATCGCAAAGATGGCTGCCACCGCAGGGATCACAAAAGTCGCCGCTACAACTGCCTTGGAAGCGTTTACCGGAGCTGTGACCACCTCGTTGAAGAAGGGACATCGTGTGACGCTTGTCAATTTCGGCACGTTTACCGTTGCAAAGCGAAGAGCTCGAATGGGTCGGAATCCTCGTACCGGCGAAGCGCTGAAGATACCTGCCGCTCGTATTCCGAAATTTTCTGCAGGCAAAGAGCTGAAGGCTGCGGTGAAGTAAGACTCACCGACTGTGTGACAAGAGCCTTGCTCACGAGTGATGGCGGTTGTCCCATGACGTGGACAGCCGCCTTTTCGTTGGGTTTCCTTGACACCCTTGGCGGCCGTGTATTAGCATTCGCCTCCGAGTAGGCGCGTAGCTCAGGGGGAGAGCGCTACCTTGACACGGTAGAGGTCGACGGTTCAAGACCGTCCGCGCCTACCATGCCTTTGCAGTGATGCGCACGTCGTAGCATCCGGTCGTCCCCGTGATCGATCGGAGGGGCTACCTTTTTTTTGTTAGGACTTATTGGAGTGGTTGCTCAGCCTATTATCGTTTCCCTCCCCGACGGAACTCGCATACAAGTCCCAGCCGGATCGTCAGCTGGAGAGGCGTTGGCACAAGCCGGCCAATCGCTTCGCGCCGGGGTGTTTGCGGCCAAGGTGAACGGCGTTCCTGCAGACCTGTCGCACGTCCTCCGCGAAGACGCAAGCGTAGAACCGCTCACGTTTGTTTCTGCCGAGGGACGCGACGTGTATCGTCATAGCAGCACACACATCATGGCTCAGGCCGTACAAGAAGTCTTTCCCACGGCACAGATGACGATCGGGCCTGCATTGGAAGAGAGCTTTTATTACGATTTTGCCTTCGATCGGCCATTTACTCCTGAGGACCTCGAAAGGATTGAAGCTCGCGCCAAGGACATTATCAAGCGCGACCTCACAATCAAGCGCACGGAAATGTCCAAAAAAGAAGCGATCGAATTTTTCGAGGCGCGGGGCGAACACTATAAGGTGGAGATCATCAAGGGGTTTGATGACAGTGCTCCCATCTCCCTATACAGCCAAGGAGACTTTATCGATCTGTGCCGCGGCCCGCACGTGGCGGCTACTGGTCAAATCGGCGCGTTCAAGCTATTGAGCACTGGTGGCGCCTACTGGCGCGGAGACGAGCGGAATCCCATGTTGCAGCGGATCTACGGGACTTCGTTTCCGACCCAGGCCGAGCTAGACGCCCATCTCGCCAAACTGGAAGAAATCAAACGACGGGACCATCGCAAACTGGGCAGAGAGCTGGACCTTATTACGATCCAAGATGAAATCGGGCCGGGTTTGGTGCTTTGGCATCCCAAAGGAGCATTAGTACGGCTGCTGATCGAGAATTTTTGGCGTGAGCAACATATTCAGGAAGGCTATGAACTGGTCTACAGCCCCCATATCGCGCGGCTCGATCTTTGGAAAACGAGCGGTCATGTGGAGTTCTACCGCGATAACATGTTTGCCTCCATGGATGTGGAAGGAAGTGAGTACCAGCTCAAACCGATGAATTGCCCTTTCCATATCATGATTTACAAATCCCACCTGCGCAGTTATCGCGATTTGCCGATCCGGTATGGAGAACTCGGAACAGTGTATCGGTATGAGAGAACCGGAGTGCTCCACGGATTGCTCCGGGTACGTGGATTCACGCAGGACGATGCACATTTATTCTGCCGCCCGGATCAGATCGAATCCGAAGTCAGCCGGGTCTTGGACTTCACGTTCTTCATCCTCCGGACGTTCGGGTTTACTGAATTTGAGGTATATCTTTCGACAAGACCGCAAAAATCGGTCGGTTCAGACGCCAATTGGTCAATTGCAACCGAAGCTCTGGAAGCGGCTCTGAAGAGCAGGGGAGTCGCCTATCTAGTGGACCCAGGCGAAGGGGTATTTTACGGGCCCAAGATCGACATCAAGATCAAAGACATCCTCGGCCGATCATGGCAATGTTCGACCATTCAGATCGATTTCAACAATCCGGAACGCTTTCATTTGACCTATACCGGAGAGGACGGGAAGTTCCACCAGCCGATCATGATTCACCGAGCCTTGATGGGTTCCATCGAACGCTTCATCGGCATTCTGATCGAACATTTTGCCGGCGCCTTTCCACTGTGGCTGTCGCCCGTCCAGGCGGTCGTCCTGACGATCACGGACAAACAGCAGGAGTTTGCATCCGGCGTGGTCACCACACTCAAGCGGCACGGATTTCGCGCTGAGCGCGATTTCCGCAATGAAAAGATTGGCTTCAAAATCCGGGAAGCTGAAAAAGCGAAGGTGCCATACATGCTGGTTGTCGGCGACAAGGAAGTCCAGAGCGGCACCGTATCAGTTCGCGGCAGAAGCGGCGCCAATCTCGGAAGCATGCCGATCGCCGGCCTGCTCGATATTATGCGCCGCGAGATCAGTCATCCAACCCGTTAAACTCCATTACAAAGAGGTGACCCATCGTCCCTAAACTACGAGTGAACCGTGAAATCAGAATTCGTGAGGTCCGCGTCATTGGTCCCGAAGGTGAGCAGCTCGGTATCCTCCCTACGGCGGAAGCGTTCGCAAAAGCCCAAGAAACAGGACACGACTTAGTCGAAGTCGCCCCGACCTCTCAGCCCCCCGTATGCCGGATCATGGATTACGGCAAATATAAGTATGAGTTGAGCAAAAAGGAGCACCAAAGCCGCCGGCACCAAAAATCGACGCAGGTCAAAGAGATCAAGTTGCGGCCGCGAACCGACAAGCACGATCTGGAAATCAAGATCCGGCAGATTAAAACTTTCTTATCCGATGGAAACAAAACGAAGGTCACACTCACCTACCGAGGGCGAGAGATGGCCAATCAGGAGATGGGTCGCGCGATGATGACCAGTGTGATCGCGCAGTGCACGGATGCCGGCACGGTAGAATTTGCTCCCAGGATGGAAGGCCGAAGCCTCATTATGATTCTAGCGCCGAAAAGTTGATATGACTCCAGGAAGGATAGGAGAAAGATGAAGACGAAACTCAAATCACACAGCGGGACGAGCAAGCGGATCAGCCGAACGGGAACCGGGAAGCTCGTCAGACAAAAGGCGGGGAGACGTCATTTACTGACCGGCAAGGGACGGGATCACAAGCGTCGTCTCAGCGGCAAGGCACCCGTTCCCAAGACAATGAGGTACGCCATCAACCGATTGCTTCCCAACGGATAATCCAACATCAAATTCGCACCGTACGCTGTGCGAAAGGAGTAGCACGTCATGCCACGCGCAAAAGGTGGACCCAAAACACGGCAGCGAAGAAGAAAGCGGCTCAAACTAGCCAAAGGCCAATATGGCGCGAAAAGTCGCCTCTTCCGAACGGCCACTGAATCGGTCGATAAGGGACAGGCCTATGCCTATGCTGGACGCAAGCATCGTAAGCGTGACTTTCGGCAGCTCTGGGTAGCAAGGATTAGTGCAGCGACGCGGCAGCACGGGATTGCCTATAGCCGATTCATGAACGCCCTGAAAAAGGCCAATATTCTGTTGGACCGGAAAGTCCTCTCAGAGATGGCTATACGGGATGCCGCAGGATTTGAACAACTCGTGGGAATCGCGAAGCAGCAACTGGCGGCTGTCGCGAAATAACGCGCAGCTTCGAATGCGTCAGCCCTTACGGTTTGTCTAGAGCAGTTCGCAAATCCGCGTCAAGTCGAGTTCTAGCGCAGCGACAGGTACGTCTGCTTGCCAGTGCTCAAGAACTTCCGGGTGAATCTCTCCAAGCAATCCAACTATCTGTCCGTTGCACACAATGCGCCCCGCTCGACCTTCCAGGAAGGAAGGGTGATCGAGTGGCTCCAGCTTGTATTCGAGGCCGAGGTAATACAACAAAAGGTCGAGACAGGAATGGATTTCTGAGAAATTGGCCTGTGAGTGGGCGATGACACCCCCCAGCATGGTCAGCGTGCGGGATCCGACGTCGGCTCGGGAATCGGGAACCGTCACCTCGCCGACCTCAAAGATATGATGAGGATAAAATGCCCGGCTCGAGGCGGCCTCGACCCGCAGGAGCGAGGGCAAGATCCATTGACGCAAGCAGGCATAGTTCTGTGTCATGACGTTGTCTACCTCGACGAGGTGCGCCCACTCGGTCCCGTCAATCCGCATGCGGGTGCAAAAGTCATGACGCGACCCCATGATGTTGGCGATCATTTCCTGAAATCCCATCCCAATCACAAGATCTCTGGCTTTGTTCGCAAGGTCCTCGAGACGTGAGACTCCTCCCACCGTAAACTGTGACGGCATCACCGGAGCAAACGAATTATAGCCACGGCTGATTGCAACATCCTCGACAATATCGACGTCATGCAACACATCGTTGCGATAGGGTGGAAGGCGTACCGCTAACTTCTGGGCTGCCTTTGTCACGTGATAGCCGTATGCCATGAGCACGTTCCCGGTTTCCCGGACGCTTAATCGCTCTCCGAGAGCTGTCTCGATGATCTGTAGAGAAATAGACCGCGCCTTGCCCAAATCGACAGGGGTCACGAAGGAACGTCCCAGGCTGGTCTTGCCGGGATAGTCGATTTTCACCGGAGCAATCGTCGCGCCGCGATCCGCCAGATTCGTCGCAAAGATATTCAGTGTCAGTACGACCATCGCCAGATCCGTTCCGGTCACCTCGACAAAGAGTTCGCTGTCGCCGACCTGCACCTCCCCGATTTCCCTGCTGTTGATGATGGGCGGGAAGGACAGCACATGTCCCTGTGAATCTCGAAGCAGTGGGACCCGGTCATGGCCGGCAAGGATGCGGCCATATTCGATTCCCTTCGGATGTACAAGCAGTATTTCGGCCGGCGTCATTAGGGTTTCCATCCCGAGAGGCGTAAACCGTGCCGCATCAGGTTTCACCAATTCGTAACTGACCGGGAATACGATGTTGGCAAGCCGATACAGGCCGATCGAGACGGTGCGGCGCTTTCGACCAAAAATATCCGCCAGCTTCTCCTGTGTTTGAATCAGCTGCGCCAACCCCTCGTCCGCCACGCGATAGCCGGTCGCGGTGCAGGCTGCGACATAAGGACGAATGGTTTCCAAGCCTGGTCCGACCACAATCGTCCTGGTCGTACGCGGCGGCTTCTTGAAGAAGGAATAGGTGACCGGCTTGCCCATCCGTTTGATTCTGATCTGCCGGGCAATACCCTCGCAACACCACAGATCAGGCCTGTTACTATCTTGAAGCTCGATCCGCAACTCTCCCGTTTCCGGATTGTGTCCCTTCAATTCACCCTTCACCAGCGAGAGCCACGTTTCGAGTTCATCGAGACTCCACGATGTGACCCCGCGTTCGCCACCAGCGAGCAATGTTTCGAGGTCGTCGCGATCAATGGAAATGGTAGGCATGACGTCCGGCTAGAACCTCCCCCGCATCGTTCGAATGAATTCCAAATCAGCCGAAAAGAGATCTCGAATGTCATGAATTCCCAGGGCAACCATCGCCATCCGGTCGAGGCCAAGGCCCCAGGCAATCACAGGAACATGGACACCCAAGGGGATCGTGACTTCCGGCCGAAAGAGACCGGCCCCGCCCAATTCCATCCACCCCAGTTGCGGATGGCGGACGTGCAGTTCAACCGAGGGTTCGGTGAACGGGAAATAGGCGGGTACGAACTTCACCTCCTTGGCTTGTGCGACTTCCCGCGCAAACAAATTCAACAGACCGAGAAGACTTCTGAAGTTGATGTCTCCGCCCAGGACGATGCCCTCGACTTGGAAAAAGTCAGTCGCATGTGTTGCGTCGACTTGGTCGTACCGAAAACAGCGCGCCATGGAAAAATATTTTCCAACGGTAGCCCCTCGCTTTCCTGACGGGTCGCCCATCCGGGCAAGCTGATGAGCCGACACCGCAGTCCCCTGGCTTCGGAGTACCAAGCGCTTGGCCCGTTCTTCATCAAACTGGTAACCCCACCCCGTGGATCTGGTCGTCCCGCCGTTTTCATGGGCTTGCTTCACCCGCTCCAGATAGACCCCATCAATCTCTTTGGCATGCGTGGGTTGTCTCACGAAATAGACATCATGAATATCCCGGGCCGGGTGAAATTGCGGCATGAAAAGCGCGTCCATATTCCAGAACTCGCTTTCGACCAGCTCTCCTCGCATTTCTTTGAAGCCCATGCTGATCAGCATTCGCTGCACATGATCCAAAAATTCCCGATAAGGATGGCGTTTCCCTGCCGCGATTCTGGGCGCACGAAGACTGATGGTATACTTGCGAAAGCGCTTGGTCCTCCACGCCCCCTCTTTCAGCAAGTCGGGGGTGAGCTGCGAAACTTCCTCGCCTGTGCCCTGCTGCGAAATCTGATCGACCGCAGCCCGACCTTCATCAGTCAGAGCGAAAGATCGGGTGACTCGTTCGTCGATCCGGAAGGGTTCGCGCGCGTTTCCGCGCTTCACGGCATGTTGCTGGACCACTCTCTTCGAGGACTCTGGAAAAGTCCGTAGTTCCCTAGGTCCTGCTCGCAATTCTTGGAGTAACGTTCTCAACGTGTCCGCGGTCTGACTAGGTCGGCCCGTGGCCTCCAGACATCCACCCTGCACGATCAGAAGCGCCCCTTCCTTCTTCAGCGTACCGATCGCCCCGCTGACATCACCTGGCTCAAGACCCTCCTTGGGATATATATCTTGTATCGTCAGCCGTCTCCCCGTCTGGCTCGCATCGCGGGCGGCAGACAGCACCCGTTCGATTGGGGA
>Ga0075421_100002223_pt1 | contig 23085 bp, 21 predicted proteins | sample SoiMetdeltSBSDD5_FD_75292 | JGI IMG/M metagenome (GOLD analysis project Ga0075421, IMG submission 75292) | Bulk soil microbial communities from a Populus tree surrounding site in Tennessee, USA - Soil MetaG P. deltoides SBSDD5 | ecosystem: Environmental > Terrestrial > Soil > Tree plantation...
GTCAGACGGCCTTCGGGAATATGGCCGTGACCGGGCAGCCGCAGCTGGACCAGGACGCGCGCGCGCCCCTCACTCGCGACGTGCTTTCGTACCTTGTGCGAGACCTGAACGTTCGATGAGTTCCCCGCGCGGAGCGACTCCATCGAGGGGAACAGCGCAAGGACGAGCATCGCGACCGCGACGAACAGTCGAGTGTGAGGGTTCATTGCAGCCTCCGCGGCGCGTTCTCGCGCACGCGAATGACGGCTTTGGCGAGCCGGTCCAGCACGCGGAGAGCGCCCGCGTCGGCAGCGACCCTGTCGGCAGCACATGCGTAGGCATGGCGAGCGGGCGAAAGTGCGAAGCGGATGCCACAGCCGCCGTGCTCTGTGGGATCAATGGGTTACGGAGTCGGTGCGACGGGGGGGTGGTCAGTTTCCGTCGCGCAATCTGTCATCCCTGACGGGAATGGGCAGTCGTCGGTCAGGATCTACCCAGCACTTTGAGTGCTGTGCCTAGGAACTAAAGATCTATGCGGTACGGAGGCGGTCTATCGCTGGCCGAAGACCTCGCGGAGGAGATCGGTGACCCGAGCGGCGGGGTTGGTTCGGATGCGCTGTTCCTCCTCGCCGACGACGTGAAAGAGGCCGTCCAGCGCCCGCCCGACGACGTACCGATCGAGATCGAACGACTCGAGATCGACGAAGGGCAGCCGCTGCGCACGGCCGAAGAGCTCCTGGTATTGCCGCGTCACGCCGACCTCGCCCATCGTCCGGTGCACGACCGGTGAAAACGCCGCAGTGAGCTGATCGGTCGTCTTCGACTTGAAGTAGTCGGTGGCCGCGGTCTGGGTACCGTTGAGGATGCCGCGCGCGTCGTCGATCGTCATCGCCCCAATCGCGTCCCAGAAGATGTTCTTCGCCGACGGCGCAGCGCGCTCGGCGGCCCGGTTCATCTTGAGGACGAAGTCGTCCAGCTCGCGCTCGTAGCCGACGGTGCGCAGGGCGCGCTCGAACGTCCGGAGCTTGTCCGGGATCAGGATCTTGATCGCTTGATTGGCGAAGTAGCCGTCCGTACGACCCGTCAGCTTGACGGCGTTCTCGGTCCCGACCTCGAGCGCCTGCTTGAGCGCCTGACCGATCCGCACGTCGCCGAGCGTGCCGGCGCCGCGGGTGCCGCCCGGCAGTTGTGGCAATTGCTTGAGGAGCTCGTCCAGCTGGGCGCGGGCACGCCCCGGAAGCAGCATGAGGGCCAGGCAGGCCAGGACCGTCCGCCGCGTCGCGGTCAACGCGTGGGTAATGCGTCGAGCTGCTTGGCCAGCGCCGTGCGCTCGGTCACGGGAAGCTCGCACGTATAGTGGCGACAGACGTATGCCGTCGGCTTGCCGTCGATGGCGGAACGCCCTTCGAGGAGCGGGACGCCCGCCGAGGCCTCCCCGTGGCCGTCGATCATTCCGGCCGCGACGAGATTCGGCAGGAATCGCCCGAAGACTTCCCCGGCCAGCGCCGCCGTTTGCTCGAAACGCTGCGGCGCCACCAGCGCGACCTCCACGCGCGGGCCCAGATGGAAATCGAGCGCGCAGAGGAACCGCCCGAATGCCGTGGGATGTCGGCCCATGAGATCCGCCATCGGCCGTAGCGCGGCCAGCGCGTGACGCTCGTAGCGCTCCTCCCCGGTCAGCGCGGCCAGCCGCAGCAGCACCTCGATGGCGACCGAGGAGCCGCACGGGACCGCGTTGTCGTAGAGATTGCGCGGGCGGACGATCAGGCGCTCGTGATCCACACCGGTGTCGAAGAAGCCGCCGACGCTCTCGTCCCAGAACAGCCGCAGCATGGCCTCGGCCACGCCGCGCGCCTCGTCGAGCCACAGGCGATCGAACGTCGAGGCGTAGAGCTCGAGCAATGCCGCCGCGACCATCGCGTGGTCTTCGAGATAGCCGAGCAGCTTGGCCTCGCCCGCCTTCCACGTGCGGAGCAGGCGGCCGTCGGCGCGCATGCTGCCGAGGACGAACTCGGCGTTGCGCCGGGCCGCGGCGAGATAGTCGCTGCGCCCAAGCGCGCGGCCGGCCTCGGCGAACGCACGCGCCATGAGGCCGTTCCACGCAGCGAGCACCTTGTCGTCGCGTCCCGGCTTCACGCGTTGCTCACGCGCGGCGTGGAGCCGCTGCCGCCACGACGCGGACCGCTCGGGCTCGGGCTCACCGGGAAGCCAGAGAATGCTCTTGCCCTCGAAATTGGGCCCGCGATCCACGCCCCAGTACGCCATCGCGGCATCCGCATCGCCGCCGACCACGGCTCGGATCTCGTCGGGGGTCCACACGAAGAACTTGCCCTCGTGGCCCTCGGAGTCGGCGTCCTGCGCGGAGTAAAAGCCGCCGGCGGGATCGGTCATCTCGCGCAGCACGTAGTCGAGCGTCTCCTCGCACACCCGGCGGCACTCTGGATCTCCGAACGCCTGCCACGCGTGCAGGTAGAGAGAAGCCAACTGTGCGTTGTCGTAGAGCATCTTCTCGAAGTGCGGGACCAGCCAGAGCCGATCCACCGAGTAGCGCGCGAAGCCGCCGCCGATCTGATCGTAGATTCCGCCGCGCGCCATCTTCACCAGCGTCGTGTGCACCATCCGGCGTGCGTAGGGGTTGTCGCTGCGGCGCGCGAAGCGCAGCACGAACTCCCAGATCATCGGCTGGGGGAACTTCGGCGCGCCGCCGAGCCCGCCGTGCTCCTCGTCGAACTGCGCCGACACGCCCTGAAACGCGGCGAACAGGACCTCGTCCGTCAGCAGCGTGCCCGCCGCCCGCAGCCGCGACTCCTGCCCCAGCGCCGCGGCGAGCTGGCGGCCGTTGTCGAGCACGTCGGCGCGCCGGCTGGTCCACGCCTCCGCGAGCGCTTGCAGCAGCCGCGGAAAGCCCGGCAAGCCGTGGCGGTCCACAGGCGGGAAATACGTCCCGCCGTAGAACGGCGTGCCGTCGGGCGTGAGGAAGACCGTCATCGGCCAGCCGCCCTGGCCGGTCATCGTCTGAACGGCCTGCATATAGATGTGGTCGACGTCCGGCCGCTCTTCACGATCGACCTTGACGTTGACGAAGTGGCGGTTCATCACTTCCGCCGTGTCGGAATTCTCGAACGACTCGCGCTCCATGACGTGGCACCAGTGGCAGGCCGAGTAGCCGACGGACAATAGTATTGGCTTGTCCTCCGACCGGGCGCGCGCGAAGGCCTCTTCTCCCCACGGATACCAGTCGACGGGATTGTGGGCGTGCTGCAGCAGGTACGGGCTGGTCTCGCGCGCGAGGCGATTGGCGCTCACGGATGTCTCAGCGCGCGAACGGGAGGTCGCTGACCGTCGCCGGCAGCGTGGCGCCGCCCGCACGCACCGCGACCCGCGCGCCCGGCGCGTGCTGCCGCCGCACGAACGCGAGCGCGATGGGACGGCCGAGTCCCAGCGAACGCGTGGAACTGGTGACCTGCCCGACCACCGCGCCCTCGGCCACGACCTCGGCCCCGGGCGGCGGGACTGCGTCGCCCTCGAGCAACAGTCCACGCAGGTGACGATTCACGTGACCGCGGTCGCGGATCCGGACGACGACCTCCTGGCCGGGATAGCAGCCCTTGGTGTGGGAGACGAGACGCTCGAGCGGAATCTCCGGCAGCAGCACACTGGGGTCGACGTCCGCGCCGAAGCGCGGCGTGCCGGCCTCGATCCGCAGCGACTCGAGAGCCGCGGCATCGAGCGGGCGGGCGCCGGCACCGAGCGCCGCCGTCCACGCGCGCTCGCGCTCCGCGGCCGGCACCACCAGCCAGACGTCCGGCTCGCCGAGCTCGACGCCGCCACGAACCACGCGCGCCTCGATGCCGTCGAGCGACCCCGCGACGTGCGACCACGCGATATCGGCCGGGATCAGGCCGGTGAGCCGCTTCACCGTTTCGTCCGCCGCGGGCCCGACGAGCAGCAGCAGCGCGCGCGCTCCGGTCGCGTCCTCGAGCACCACCTTCTCGGCAAACAGATAGTGGTCGAGCGCGGCCACGGTGGACTCCGCCATGCCCGGCGGCGTGATCAGCACCACGCGGTCGTCGAGCATCCAGACGACGAGCGTCACCTGCACCTTGCCGTGCACGTCGAGCAGCGTCGCGGCGCAGCCCTGACCCGCACCGAGCGAGGCGATGTCGTTGCTGAGCAACGCGTGCAGGAACTTCACCCGGTCGCGGCCGGTCACCTCGACGACGCCGACGTCGGAGCGATCGACGACACCGACGGCGTCGCGCGCAGCGCGGTAATCAGCGAGGCTCGTCTCCTGAGGCGGCACGGCGTCCATTGTACCCGCCGCGTGCTAGACTGCGCGGCGTGTCGCCGCCGCCGTCCGCCGTGCGCGCGTTTCAGCGTCGTCTGCTCGCCTGGTACGCGCGTCACGGACGCGACCTGCCATGGCGTCGCACGCGCGTGCCCTACCGCGTGCTCGTGTCCGAGATCATGCTGCAGCAGACGCAGGTCGAGCGCGTGATTCCGAAGTATCGCGAGTTCCTGCGCGCGTACCCGACGCTCTCCGCGCTGGCCGCCGCCGACGTCGACGACGTGCGGCGCCTCTGGTATCCGCTCGGCTACAACGTGCGCCCCATCCGCCTGCACGCCATCGCGCGCGAGACGCTCGCGCGCTACGGCGGCCGGCTGCCCGACGACGGCGACGCGCTGCGCTCGCTGCCGGGCATCGGCCGTTACACCGCGGGGGCGATGCTGTCGTTCGCCTTCGGGCGCGACGCCGCCGTGCTCGACACCAACGTGCGGCGCGTGCTGGGCCGCGTCTTCTTCGGTCCTCGGCGCCTGCGCCGGTTGCGCGGCGAGGCGCGGCTGTGGGCGCTGGCCGAGAAGCTTCTGCCGCGGGGCCGGGGCTACGACTTCAATCAGGCGCTGATGGATTTCGGCGCGACGTGGTGCACGCCGCGGCGTCCCCGCTGCGCGCCGTGCCCGATGCGCCGCTCGTGCGCGACGTTCGGGACGGCGACCGGCCGCGCGGGGTCATGAGAGGTGCCGCTCGTCATCGAAGTGGCCGCCGCGCTCATCCGTGACTCCGCCGGACGCTACCTGATCACACAGCGTCGCCGCGGCAGTCATCTGGAAGGCTTGTGGGAGTTTCCAGGCGGCAAGCTGGAAGCCGGCGAGTCGCCGCCGCGCGCACTGCGACGCGAGCTCGGCGAGGAGCTGGGCGCCGCGTTCGAGATCGGCAAGCTGGTGGAGACGGTGCGGTGGGAGTATCCCGACCGCACCATCATCCTGCACTTCTACGACTGTCGCGTCGAATCCGGCGTGATCGAGCCGCGTGAGGGCCAGGCGATGCTTTGGGTCGCGCCCGACCGGCTCGGCACGTACGACTTCCCGCCCGCCGATCGGGCGCTCATCGAGCGACTGGCGGCTCGCCGCTGAATCGCTAGATCCGCTCCCACATGAAGTGCTTGCGATTCTTCGTGAACGGCCGCACCTCGTGCGGCCACCGTCCGAGCTCGACGGCCTTGGCGAACTCCGGCGTGACGAGGACGGCGGGGCTCTCCAGCTCGTAGAGCGCCGTAAAGCTTGGCTCGCCCTCGAGCGCGATCTGCTTGCGTTCGCCGCCGATGATCATCTCCAGCGGACGCCGCCTGAAGCGCAGCGCCGAGACGACGCCGGGGACTTTTAAAATAGTGGGCACGTGCTCGCGGTCGTAGACCTCGTTGAACAGCGCCTCCTTCGAGGGCTCGACGTCCATGGACGCGGTGAACAGGTAGCGGGTCGTGATCGGCATGTGTTTTCCCTCCGGGAGTACGAAGTCAGTACCAGATCGCCATCGGCAGGCCGCGGGCGTCGCGCGGCGCCGGCCGGCCGGGCAGGCAGACCGCCCTGTTGCGGGCGATGCGCGCGGCGCTCCACGCGACGGCGTGCGCGTCGAGCACGTCGTCGTCCGCCACGCCGGCCAGCCGGCGGCGAAGCGCACGTCCGAGCCGAGAAAAGCGCGGACGCAGCAGCGCGGCGCGCCGCGACAGGCCGCGCGCCGAGCGCTTGGGCTCGCTGAGGCCCGCCGCGCCGCCGGCGAGCTCGCGAAACGACAGCTCGGGATGCACCTCGCGCACGCGCTCGGCCAGCGCCAGATCCGCGGTGAGCGCGACGTCGACCTCGCGCAGGCGCGGGAACAGGCCGAAGCACTCGATCGAGATGCCCAGGCCCGCGGCGCTGCTGGCACGGTTGGCCGACAGTGCCGCGCGATAGCTTTCGCCGCCGAGCGCCCCGCGCGCGGGCGGTGTGAATACGGAGCAGCAGCGCGGATGCCCGAGCAGGCGGCGCGCCTGGCGGTCGCACTCGCGCCCGCCGGCGACCGCCGCGTCGAGCAGGCCGATCGGCATGTCGACGCCGACCACGCACGCGTCGCGCGTGACCGCCAGCACGCCGTCGAAATCCCGCGCTATCAGGATTTCGGCGGTCATGCCGCGGCCGTCGCGCGTCGTCTCCGCCAGGACGACCACCCACCCCCCGCGGCAGCCATCGACACCAGCGATGAGGGCCACGGTACGGCGCTCCTCAGGACGGCCGCGGCCCCTGCCCGGCGGCGAGCGCGTCGTGGACCATCGTGACGAGCGTGACGATGTCGAAGACCGGACGACCCGTCTCGTGCCGGATGTCGTCGGCGTAGGGCGGCATGTTCGTGCACTCGAGCACGATGGCGCCCACGTCGGGATGCTCGGCGATCAGACGCCGCGCCACGCGGCGGTGCTCCTCACGCGCGAGCTCGACGTCGAGCTCCAGCTCGTCGTCGAGCAGCACCCGCGTGAACTCCTTTTCGTTCTCCATGCCGACCACGGCCAGCGGTACATCGGCCGCGATCCCGGCGCCGGCCAGATGCTCACGCGTGAGGCTGCCCGCGTTGACGGTGATGATGCCGACCCGCGCGCCGGGCGCCAGCATCCGATGGACGAGCGGCACCAGCAGCAGGCTCGAGGTCAACACGGGCACCCGCACCGCGCGTGTCAGCGCGGCCTGGAACTTCACGAGGAAGCCGCAGCTCGTCGTGATCGCGCCGACGCCCTCGCCCTCCAGCGCCTTGGCCGAGTCGACGAACGCGTCGAGCAATCCCTCCGCCCCGCGGCGCACGACGCGATCGGGATCGGCGCCGGGGACGCGCCGATAGAGCACGGGAAACGGAAACGTCCGCGCGTTGCCGATGTCGCCGGGGACGCGCGGGAAGCGCGTGTTGAGCGTCAGCACCCCGACCGTGAAGCCGTAATGGTTGAAGCCTCCGCGCACGCGCCCGGTCGTCATCACGTCCTCCCTGTCCTCAACGGTGTGCTCAGCTTACCCGGTGGCGGCGCATCCACAGCACCAGCACCAGCAGCGTGTAGAGCTTCTTGCGATGGTCCGCCTCGCCGCGCATGTGCTCGCGGATCAATCTGGCGACGTACTCGGGTTGCACGAGTCCGGCGCGGCGCAGCGCCGTCTCCTCGCACACCTCGTGCACGAGCGGGCGCAGCTCGGTCCTGAACCACTGCCCCAGCGGCACGCCGAAGCCGTGCTTGCGCCGCCGGACGATATCGCGGGGCAGCCGGTTGCGCAGCAGCCACTTGAGCACGTGCTTCGTCGTGAAGCGCCGAAGCTTCATCTCCGGCGGCAGCGACGCGGCGACCTCGACCACGCGGCGGTCGAGCAGCGGGACGCGGACCTCCAGCGAGCACGCCATCGACGCGCGATCGACCTTTTGCAGCACGCCCTCGGCCAGATAGCCTTTCAGATCCATATAGAGGACGCGGTGGAGCCACGGCGCCGCCGGCGCCGCCGCCGCCAGCCGAGCCCAGTCGGCGTACGATGGGCCGTTCGGCAGCCGCGCCAGGGCGGCGGCCGTCAGCACCTCGCGCTGCTCCGCCGGCGTGTAGGAGCCCATCCACACGGCGTGGCGAAGGTCGAGCTCCAGATCCACGCCGGCCACGAACCGCTTGAGACGGAAGTCGAGGCTGATGTTGTCGTGGGTGACGGGCATGCGGTTCACCGCCGCCCGGGCAAGCGCACGTGCGGCCCGCGGCGCGCGTGCCCAGGCCTGCGCCACGCGGTGCGCCTGGTACGTCGGGTAACCGGCGAAGACCTCGTCGCCGCCATCGCCGGACAGCGCGACGGTCACCGACTTGCGCGCGAACCGCGCCAGCATGTACGTGGGCAGGATCGAGGCATCGCCGAGCGGCTCGTCGACGAGGTCCCCCAGGCGCTCGACGACGTCGAGCGCGGCGTTCGGGCCGAGGCGCTCCTCGTGGTGCTCGGTGTCCAGGATCGCCGCCACACGGCGCGCGTACTTCGACTCGTCGAACGAGCGGTCGTCGAAAATGACGGAGAACGTGCTGAGGCGGTTGACGTGCGGGCGCGCGAACAGCGCGACGGCGGTCGAGTCGATTCCACCGGAGAGAAACACGCCGAGCGGCACGTCGGAGAGCAGGTGCTGCCGCACCGAGAGATCGAGGGCGGCGCCCAGGCGCGCCGCCGCCTGGACGTCGAACACCGGCCCGCCGTCGTCGTAGCGCACGTCCCACCAGCGCTCCAGACGCACTTCGCCGCCCGCATAGATCAGGCGATGACCCGGCGGCAGCTTGCGCACGCCTTTCACCATCGAGCGCGGCGCCGGCACCCAATCGTGCGCGAGATATGCGGAGACGGCGTCGATGTCGAGCTCGCGTGCGATCCCCGGATGCTCGAGCATCGCCTTGAGCTCGGACGCGAACACGACGCCCTCCGGCAGCACGGCGTAGTAGAGCGGCTTGATGCCGAGGCGGTCACGCGCGAGCACGAGCGTGTGCGTCGCCTCGTTCCAGACGGCAAGGCCGAACATGCCTTCGAAATCGTGCAGCGCATCGGCGCCGCGCGCTTCCCACGCGTGCACGATCGCTTCGGTGTCCGAGCGGGTGCGGAACACGTGGCCGGCCGAGGTGAGCCGCGTCGTCAGCTCGCGGTAGTTGTAGATCTCGCCGTTCAGCGCGACCCAGACGTGGCCGTCCTCGCCCGTCATCGGCTGCTGTCCGGTCTCCAGATCGATCACGCGCAGCCGCCGAACGCCGAGCGCCATCGCCCCGCGCACGACGATCGATTCCTCGTCGGGGCCGCGGTGGGCGATGCGGTCGGTCATCCGCTTGATGACCGCACGGTCGGCCTTGGCGTCCGGGCGCGCGAGCACGACACCGACGATGCCGCACACGTGCTTACTCGGCTCCCTGCATGCCGCGATCTTATAGCGCCGCCGTGCTAGTCTCTAGGCCACTTTCACGGCCCGCGTGCGCGCGTGCGGCGCGGCGGAGAATTCTCATGACCAAGAAGATCGCGATCGAGTCCACCGCCGAGGCCTATCTCGAGATGCTCGCCGCGCGCGGCGTCGAATACCTGTTCGCGAACGCCGGCACCGACTTCGCGCCCCTCATCGAGGCGTACGCGAAACGGCTCGCGCAGGGGCAGGCCGCGCCGAAGCCCGTCACCGTGCCGCACGAGACTCCGGCGGTGGCCATGGCGCACGGCTACGCGATGGTGACGGGGCGGCCGCAGGCGGTGATGGTGCACGTGATCGTCGGCGCCGCCAACGCACTGGCCGGCATCATCAACGCCTCGCGCGTGGGCGTGCCGATGCTCTTCACGGCCGGCCGCAACCCCATCACCGAAGCCGGCATGCCCGGCGCGCGCAACCGGCCGATCCACTGGGCGCAGGAGTCGTTCGACCAGGCGGGGCTCGCGCGCGAGTTCGTGAAGTGGGACTACGAGCTGCGCAACTTCGTGCAGCTCGAGACGGTCGTCGATCGCGCGCTCGCGATCGCGACGGCGGAGCCGCAGGGGCCGGTGTATCTGACCCTGCCGCGCGAGGTCCTCTCCGAGGCGCAGGAGTCGTTCGAGTACTCGCCGACGTCGCGGGCGCCCAAGCCAGTGGCCACCGTGGCCGGCCCCGAGGCGATCGCCGAGGCGGCGAAGATCCTCGCGGCGGCGCGACGTCCGCTGATTCTCGCGAAAGCGGCTGGACGCGATCCCGGCGCGGTGGCGTCGCTGGTCGCGCTGGCGGAGGCGCTCGGCGCGCCGGTGGTCGATCAGTTCCACACGCACATGAACTTTCCGCAAGACCACGACCTGCACGGCGGCTTCGATGGCACGCCCTATCTCGCCGACGCCGACGCGATCGTGGTCGTCGAATCCGATGTGCCGTGGTTCCCCGCGCTCAAGACCCCGCGCGCCGACGCCCGCGTCATCCAGATCGCGGTCGATCCGCTGTTCACGCGCTATCCCATCCGCGGCTTCGCCGCCGACGTGGCGCTGCCGGGGTCGCCGCGACTGACGCTGGCCGCGCTGGCCGAAGCGCTGAAGACGCTCGTGGAGCCCGGCATCGTCGCTGAGCGCCGCGCGAAAGCCGCCGCCGCGGGGCGCGAGCGCCGCGCCGCGGTCGAATCGCGCGCGCGCGCCCTGAAGAACGACGCGCCGATCGACATGGCGTGGGTCTCACGCTGCGTGGGCGACATCCTCGACGACCGTACGATCGTCGTGAACGAGTACGACCTGGACGCCAGCCAGTGCTGCTTCCGCGCGCCGGGCACGTACTTCGGCTCGCCGTCGTCGGGCGGTCTCGGCTGGGGGGTCGGCGCCGCGCTCGGCGCGCGGCTGGCGAAGCCGGACCACACCGTGATCTGCACCGTGGGCGACGGCGCGTACATTTTCGGCGCGCCGACAGCCGCGCACTGGGTGGCCCGCGCGTACGACGTCCCCGTGCTGTGGATCGTGTTCAACAACCGCGCGTGGAACGCCGTCAAGCGGGCCGTCACGTCACACGCGCCCGATGGCTGGGCCAAGCGCACGGGGATGCCGCTCACCGAGCTCGATCCGCCGCCGGACTACGAGATGGTGTGTCAGGCCTCCGGCGGCTGGGCGGAGAAGGTCGAGGATTCCGCCGCGCTGCCCGACGCGCTGCGCCGCGCGCTGAAGGTCGTGCGTGAGGAGCGCCGCCAGGCGCTCCTGAACGTCATCTGCAAGAAGCCTTGAGCGGAGCCACGCGCATCTCAGGGAAGGCCACCCTCGCCCCGAGCCGAGCAAGCGCCATCGCTACAAAGGAGCTGAGATGAGCATTCCCGTCGTGGACGCCGACGGACACGTCACCGAGTCCAATGAGCAGGTCGCCAAGTATCTCGACGAGCCGTATCGTCGCCGGCCGCTCACGTTCCCGCTCTACCCGCAAGACGGGTGGGACCGCCGCCTGCTCGGCACGCTCGGCCAGGTCGGCGGCACCGCCGAGCAGTGGCTCAAGGCGCTCGACGATGGCGGCATGGAGACGACGGTCCTCTATCCGACGCTCGGTCTGTTCCTGTCCTTTCTCAAGGACCGCGCGTGGGCCGTCGCGATCTGCCGCGCGTACAACACGTTCCTGCACGAGGAGTTCATCCGAAAGAGTCCGCGTCTGCAAGCGGTCGCGCTGCTGCCGCTCCAGGACCCCGCGGCGGCGGCCGCGGAGCTCGAGCGCGGCGTCCGCCAACTCGGGCTCGTTGGCGCGATGCTCGCCGCGGACGGCACCCATGTGCTGGGCGACGATCGTTTCACGCCGATCTACGAGACCGCGCAGCGGCTGAACGTGATGCTCGGCATCCACGCCTCGGGCTCGCATCTGGGCGGCGGCGGTGTCGAGCTCTTTCCGCAGTTCATTCAGGCGCACACCTGCTCGCACGCGTTCGGCCAGATGCGGCAGATCACGTCCATCGTGTTCGAGGGCATCCCGGAGCGCTTCCCGGATCTGAAGATCGCGTTTCTCGAGGCGGGCTGCGGCTGGGCGCCGTACTGGATGGAGCGCATGGACGACGAATACGCCAAGCGCGCGCCCGAGGCGCCGAATCTGAAGAAGAAGCCGAGCGACTACGTCCGCTCCGGCAAGATCTACTTCTCCTGCGAGGCCGACGAGTGGCTGCTGCCGCAGGCGATGAAGCTGGTCGGCGAGAACCAGATCGTCTACGCGTCCGACTTCCCGCACTGGGACAACTCGTATCCGCAGTCGCTTCAGGAGATCCACGACCGCGGCGACCTCAGCGACGCCCAGAAGCGCAAGATCCTGAGCGACAACGCGCGCCGACTCTACGGCTTGAAGAACTGAGTCGCCGCGCAGCCGCGCGGCGGCGGCCAGTGGAGCAGCATCGGGGCATAGCGACTCGGATCGAAATCCGCCCGTGCTCGGCGGAAGTAGGCATCCCAGAATTCCGCGATTGCCGCGACGAGCTGCGGGGTCGCCGCGGATACCCCGCTCACGTAGACGCAGACCCCCGTCAGGTCGGGCAGCCGCTGCCTGGCCGTGAGCTCGGACAGAACCTTGTCGGTTGTCCCGGGCCACCAGGCCAGCGCATCGAACTTGTACGGTGGATTGTCTTCGATCATATCGGACATCAGCACGAGCACCTTGCGTCGTGCGTCGCCGCTGAAGATCTTCTCGGCCATGACGAGCGAGCTGAAGATGTCCGTGTATGCGCTGGAATAGGGACGCGCGAACGCCGCTCCGACGTCCCGTGTCAGCTGCTCGCGGGCGTCGAGCAATTCCTTCTCGTTGGACCGGACGCGACGGTTGTACTCGAGGCGGTTGTCGAACCAGCCGTTGAACCGGGGCGGCTCGGGCAAGGTCGCCTCCGCCAGGGCGCGGAATCCGGTCAGCGTTCGATCGTTGATCGGCGCGACGACGATTCGATCTCCCGGCCGCAGCGCGGGCAGGATCTCGCGCTCGAGCTCCAGCCGATACGCGGCACGCTCCGGACCGCGGATGCTGCCCGAGAGTCGATGAAGACGACGATGGACGTACCGCGGGCGGGCGCTGCCTCGACGGCGTGCGGCCCCAACAGCATGGCGCCGATCAGCAGGAGCGTGCTGAGGCGTCGAGCCACGCGGGCGTTAGGGTGCAAGGACTCCGCCATGGCCGAGTTACCCGCGAGATCGCGCGCTTAGCTCTCGAGACTTCGCGGGATGTGGCATGACGCGGCGTCAGCGGTGTCGGACCGCCGACACCCCATCAGCGCTTGAGCCGGTACGGGACGTCCGCCACGACCGTGTTCTTACGGAAGAGCAACGCGCCCTTGATGAGCAGCGCGGTCTGGTTGTGCAGGATGTGCTGCCACCATCGCGAGGGCAGGAACTCGGGAATGACCACGGTGACGATATGATCGTCGCCCAGTGACTGCAGCGCATCGAGATACTCGATCAGCGGACGCAACAGCGATCGATAGGGCGAGTTCAGAATCACCAGCGGCACGCCGAGGCCCCACCGGGCCCACTTCTCCTCGAGCTTGTGCGTCTTGGCGGGGTCGGTCTCCACGAACACCGCGCGCACGGCGACGCTCGGCGCCGCCAGCGTCTTGGCGTATTGCACGGCGCGCACGACGCCGCGGTGCAGATCGCCGACGACGACGAGCACGGTGTGGCGCAGCTCGGGCGGTCCGGGCAGCCCTTCGAGCGAGAGCTGATCGGCGACGTCTTCGTAATGGCGCCGCATGGCCAGGAAGGTCGCCACCAGCGTGGGGATCACGAGCACGACGATCCAGGCGCCATGGGTAAACTTGGTCGCCGCGATGACGACGGTGACGACGCCGGTCGCCACCGCACCGACGCCGTTGATGGCGATCTTGTGCCGCCAGCCGGCGACGCGCTCCTTCCACCAGTGCCGCACCATTCCGGACTGCGACAGCGTGAACGAGATGAAGACGCCGACGGCGTAGAGCGGGATGAGCGCGTGCGTCTCGCCGCCGAAGATCACCAGCAGCAGCGCGGCCATGGCGCCCAACACCAGGATGCCGTTGGAGAACACGAGGCGCTCCCCGAGATTCGCGAACTGGCGCGGAATGAAGCGATCGCGCGCGAGCAGCGAGGACAGCCGCGGAAAGTCGGCGAAGGAGGTATTCGCGGCCAGCACGAGTATGAGCGCGGTGGCCGCCTGGATCGCGTAGTAGAAGAAGCCCGTGCCGTGCAATCGGCGCGCGATCTGGGACACGACTGTCTCCTCGGCCGCCGGTACGATGCCCAACCGATCCGCGAGCAGCGTGATGCCGACGAAGAACGTGCCCAGGATCGCCGCCATCCAGCCGAGCGTGATGGCGGCATTGCGTGACTCCGGCGGTCGGAAGGCGGGAATCCCGTTCGAGATCGCCTCCGTCCCCGTCATCGCCGTGCACCCGGAGGAGAACGCGCGCAGGATCAAAAACCAGGTCAACGTCTCGACGGAGGGCAGCGGCGGCGGCGGTGTTCGTGGCAGGCTCCCCGTGGCGAGGCGATAGAAGCCTTCGATGATCATGAAGCCGAAGGAGACGATGAAGAAATAGGTCGGGACGGCGAAGATGCGCCCCGACTCGCGCACGCCGCGGATGTTGGCGAGCGCGATGGCCGTCACGCACGCAACGCCGAGCGCGACTTTATGCGGCACCATTTGCGGGAACGCCGACGTCACGGCGGCGACGCCGGCGGCGACCGAGACCGACACTGTGAGCACGTAGTCCACGAGCAGCGCGGCCGCCGCCACCAGGCCCGCGACCGCGCCCAGATTCGCCCGCGCGACGATGTACGAGCCGCCGCCGCTCGGATAGGCGTGGATCGTCTGTTGATACGAGATCGCGACGATCGCCAGCAGCCCGGTGATGGCGAGCGAGATCGGCACGGACAGGTGGAGCGAAGCCGTGCCGGCCAGGACGAGGATGAGCAAGATCTCTTCCGTCGCGTAGGCGACGGAAGAGAGCGCATCGGACGAAAACACGGCGAGCGCGACGCGCTTGCGCAGGCGCTCGTGGCGGGCCTGCGCGAGCGGCATCGGCGGGCCGACGAGGACGCGCTTCAGGAGCGCGACTCTCACGCCGACTCCGCACGGACGCGCATGAGCCCCAAGTCTAGCCCCACAGGCACGGGCGGTCGGCGAACATGCGCGGCGTTGCGCGAATTTTACGAAATTTTAGCGCCGCCGCTTGCCCTCTTAACGCTGCTTGAACGACCGGGATGGCACACTCGCAGCGGAGATCTCCGCCATGTGCGACACGTCCGCAGGCGAGCGTGGGTCCGCCATCGTGCGACCACGCTGGGGCATGCTCTACGCGACCGTGTTCCCGCAACTCGCGGCGCTCGGAGTCGTCGAAGTCGTGCAGTCACCGGGCGCGATCCGCCTCGCGCTACGGTGCGTGTTCGCGCTCGGCGTCTTTGCAACCATGTCCGTCTGGCTTCGTGCCAACCGCCCCGCGTTCGATCTGCAGAATTGGTGCGACTGCGCCGGACGCCAAATGAGCATCCGGGTGATTGACTCGTTCCTGCCCGAGGTCACAGCTGCGCCGTTCGAACCGGCCGCCGTCGAGTCGGTACGAGTCCGCGAAGACTACGAGCTCTCGGCTCCCTGACGCCGCTGTGAAGGATGCGTCGTCGTCCTTTCGCAAAACGCCGTAACGCGAAGGCCGTGCCGAACGTCCCAACGCCGTGACGCCTGCAATCGTCTGACCGAGGAGGAGGCTTCCGATGGGTACTGACTGGAAAATGATCGCAGAGAAGCTCGATCGAGCCTGGGCGGTTTCTAAAGCGTCATGCGCGGTGGAGGAGCCAGCGTGATCCCGGCACGACACATCAAGCACGCCGTCGTCGCATTCGGTGTTCTGGTTACAGCGGCCGCACCTGCGGCTGCCCTCGCCGCTGATCCCGACTGGAAGGCCGTCGAGCAAGCCCTCGGCAAGACCGGGCAGCTGCAAGCCGGCGACGTCTTCCGCATCGGCATGCCGCGCACCGACCTCAACGTCACGGTCAAGGGCATTCCGGTGAAGCCGGGATTCGCGCTCGGCTCGTACGCGGCGTTCAAACAGGTCGGCGACCACGCCATGGTCATGGGCGATCTCGTCCTGCTCGATCAGGAAGTCCCGGCGGTGATGTCCGGACTGTTTGCCGGTGGCTTGGAGGTGACCGCGGTTCACAACCATCTCAACGAGATGTCGCCGCACGTGCTGTACATGCACTACAGCGGCCACGGCGACGCGGTGCAGATGGCGCGTGCGCTGCACCAGGCCCTCGCTGCCAGTGGCACTCCGCTCGGGGGCGGTGCCGCCGCTCCGGCACCGACCGCCGGTCCCGCGTTGGACACGAAGGCGATCGAGCAGGCAATCGGACGATCGGGACGGGATGTCGGGGCCGGCGTCTTCCAGATCACCGTCCCGCGGGCCGAAGCAATCACCGAGATGGGCGAAGCGCTGCTGCCGACAATGGGTGTCGTGACCGTCATCAACTTTCAGCCGACGAGCGACGGCAAGGCGGCCATCACGGGTGATTTCGTGCTGATCGACAAGGAAGTGAACGCGGTGGCAAAGACGCTACGGCAGCACGGCATCGACGTGACGGCCATCCACAATCACGCGCTCATGGATACGCCCCGCCTCTTCTACATGCACTTCTGGGCGAACGACGACCCGACGAAGCTCGCCGAGGGGCTGAAGGCCGCGCTCGACACGACGAACAGCCGCAAGTAGCGAGCGTTCAGAAGAACGAATAGTAAAGCGCCAGCGTGATGGTGTTCTGCGCCTCGGACGTCGGCGCGAGTCCGCGTCCTCCGACGTTCCGGACGCTGAACGCGTCACGGTTGGCCTGATCGTGGCGGTATTCGAGCCGACCGACCAGCCCCTTCCAGATCTTGTACTCGAGCGTCGCCGTCAGTTCCCACAGGTGCACGTTGGCGCCGGGCGCGATCGTTTCGCTGCTCCGCACACCCTGCGGGTCGGAGAAGTACTCCAGACGCAGCGCGGTCCGGAGCGCCTTGGTCCAGTCGTATGCGGCATAACCGGCAATGCCGCCCCAGCGCGAATCGGCGTCGCGCCGTGTGGGAACGAGCAGCGGATCGTTCTCCTCCCCCGCGACGTCGAAATTGACCGCGAACGTCCAGCGCTCGATGCCCGTATAGACGATCGTCGTGTCGACGATCCAACGGTTGTTCACGCCGCCGTGCATCTGGTTGCGATTCTGCTCCGGGCCGACGAACCAGCTCACCGTCGCCGACAACTTGTCGGTCGGCGTGAACGCGAAGTTCCCCGTCGGCCGGAGGTGGCCGTTGTTGTTGTCGGCGTTGTCCCATCCATTGGTGAAGCCCGCGCTCACGCTGAACCATTTCGTGACCGAGTACGTCGCGAGCAATCCCGTGTGAAAGTACGGCGTGCCGAGCGTATACAGGAACGAGCGCGAGAAGTTGAGATTCTTGGGACTCTCATAGACCTCGTAGCCGATCAGCGTCGCCCATTTCCCTGCCTTGAGGGTGAGCCCATCGCCCACCGGCACGAGGTAGGACACATACGCCTCGGCGAGATCGTACTTCGCGGTATTCCGGAAGAACGGCGATGAATCGTCGCTGTCGCGGAAGATGCCGAGCGAGTGGTTTTTCTGCGAGTCGATCCCCGCCGTGATCACCACACCCCAGCCGAGACGATAGCGCTCGGACGGATCTTTCTTCACGCTCAGCTCGGCGGCGTTGAACGTGTAGCCGTTGTCGTGGTCATAGAAGCGCAGCTCGTTGACGTCCCCGCGGCCGGTGTGGCCCAGGTTGCCGACGTAGCTGTTCTCGATGTACGAGAACAGCATGATCTCTTCGAGGTACGCCTTCGGTTTTCCCTCGGGTGTCGCTTCGCGGCCGAGCACGTCAGCGAGTGATTTCTGGGCGAAGGCGGGGTCTGGGACTGCACCGAGAACTGCGAGCGCACACAGCACGAGGGTGAGGCGTCGCATCATCGAGCTTGTCCTTTGGTCAGCGACCGTCGAGGGCCAGGTTGAGCGCGAGCACGTTCACCCGCGGCTCGCCGAGAAAGCCGAACTGACGACCTTCGGTGTGGCGATCGACCAGGGCACGCACGGCCTCCGGCTGTAGCTTCCGTGCTTTCGCGACCCGGTTGACTTGATACAAGGCCGCCGCCGGCGAGATGTGGGGATCGAGCCCGCTGCCGGATGCAGTGACCAGATCCACCGGCACGGGCGCCGTGTTGTCGGGATCGGCCGAGCGCAGGGCGTCCATGCGCTCCTGCACGGACTTGACCAGCGCGGGGTTCGTCGGACTGAGGTTCGAGCCGGACGACGACGCGGCGTTGTAGCCAAACGGCGAGGTCGCCGACGGCCGCCCCCAAAAGTATTTCGGGTCGTCGAAGGGCTGGCCGATCAGCGCCGAGCCCACGACCTTGCCGTCGTTCAGGATCAGGCTGCCATTGGCCTGGCGTGGGAACACGAGCTGAGCAATCGCGGTGACGACGACCGGATAGGCGATGCCGGTCACCACCGTCAGGACGACGAGCGAAACGAGCGCAGCGCGCAGATGACCCATGGCAGGCTCCTTACACCAGACCCAGCGCGACCAGGATCATGTCGACGAGCTTGATGCCCGGAAACGGGATGAGAATGCCGCCCACGCCGTAGATCCAAACGTGGCGGCGCAGCACGGCCGCGGCGCCAATCGCGCGGTACCGCACGCCCTTCAGGGCGAGCGGGATCAGCGCGATGATGATGAGCGCGTTGAAGATGACGGCCGAGAGGATCGCGCTCTCCGGCGTGGCGAGCCGCATGATGTTGAGCGCGTTCAGCGCCGGGTACGTCGTGGCGAAGGCGGCCGGAATGATCGCGAAGTACTTCGCGACGTCGTTGGCGATGCTGAACGTGGTCAGCGCCCCCCGCGTCATCAGCATCTGCTTGCCCGTCTCGACGACCTCGAGCAGCTTCGTCGGATTGCTGTCGAGGTCGATCATGTTGCCGGCTTCCTTGGCGGCCTGCGTGCCCGAGTTCATGGCCACCGCGACGTCGGCCTGAGCGAGCGCCGGCGCGTCGTTGGTTCCATCGCCGGTCATCGCCACCAGCCGGCCCTCGCCCTGGAGATCGCGGATGAGCTTCAGCTTGGTCTCCGGAGTGGCCTGGGCGAGGAAGTCGTCGATCCCCGCCTCGGCGGAGATGGCCGCAGCCGTGAGCGGGTTGTCGCCGGTGATCATCACGGTCTTGATGCCCATCCGCCGCAGCTCGCCGAAGCGCTCGCGAATGCCGCCCTTCACGATGTCCTTGAGCTGGACGCAGCCGAGCACGCGCGACTGGTCGGCGACCACCAGCGGCGTGGCGCCCGCCTTGGCGATGGTGTCGACGGCGGTACGGACTTCGGTCGGCACCGTTCCGCCGAGACTTTTCACGTGGGCCTCGATGGCGTCGGCGGCGCCCTTGCGGACCTGGCGACCGTTCATGTTCACGCCGCTCATGCGCGTCTGCGCGGTGAACGCCACGAACGTCGCCCCCAGCTTGGCGACGTCGCGCTCGCGGATTCCGTACCTCTCCTTGGCGAGGACGACGATGCTCCGCCCCTCGGGAGTCTCATCCGCGAGCGAGGCAAGCTGGGCGGCATCGGCCAGGTCACGCTCGGCCACGCCGGGCGCCGGCACGAACTGCGTCGCCTGGCGATTGCCGAGCGTGATGGTTCCGGTCTTGTCGAGCAGCAGCACGTCGACGTCGCCGGCGGCTTCCACCGCCCGCCCCGACATCGCGATGACGTTCTTCTGGATCATGCGGTCCATCCCGGCGATGCCGATCGCGGACAGCAGCGCGCCGATCGTGGTTGGGATGAGGCAGACGAGCAATGCGACCAGAACGGTCACAGTGACCGGCGTGCCCTTTCCCGCCGACCCGACGGCGTAGAGCGAAAACGGCAGCAGCGTGGCCGTGGCGAGCAGGAAGATGATCGTCATCGCGGCAAGCAGGATATCGAGCGCGATCTCATTCGGCGTCTTCTGCCGCTTGGCTCCCTCGACGAGCGCGATCATCCGGTCGAGGAACGCCTCGCCCGGGTTCGCGGTCACCTCGACGATGAGCCAGTCCGACAGCACCTGGGTGCCGCCGGTGACCGCGCTGCGGTCGCCGCCGCTCTCCCGGATGACCGGCGCGCTCTCGCCGGTGATGGCGGCCTCGTTGACCGAGGCCACGCCCTCGACGACGGTGCCGTCCACTGGAATGAACTCACCCGCTTCGACCAGCACGAGCTGGCCCTTACGCAGCGACGTTGCCGGCACGATCTGGAAGTCGGCGCTCCGCTGCGGCCGGGCCAGGCGCTTCGCCTGCAAGTCCCGCCGGGCCTTGCGCAGCGACGCGGCCTGAGCCTTGCCGCGTCCCTCGGCCATCGCCTCGGCAAAGTTGGCGAAGAGCACCGTGAACCACAGCCACACCGAGACCCAGAAGATGAACCACGCGGGCGCCTCACCCTTGCCGACGACCGCCTGCGCCCACAGCAGCGTGGTCAGGATCGAGCCCACGTAGACGACAAACATGACCGGATTGCGCACCTGACGCTGCGGCGTCAGCTTGCGAAACGAATCGATGATCGCCTGACCGAGGATCGCCGGGTCGAACAGCGCGCGCGCCTTTACCGTGCCGGCCATGGCGTCTGCCCCTCCTCACTTCGCTGCCACGAGGTTGAGATGCTCGACGATCGGCCCGAGCGCGAGCGCCGGGACGAACGTCAGCGCGCCCACCAGGATGACGACGCCGACCAGCAGCCCCACAAACAATGGCGTGTCGGTCGGCAGGGTGCCGGCGCCGGGGGGGACGATCTTCTTCCGCGCGAGCGAGCCGGCGATGGCGAGGGCCGGAACCGCCAGCCAATAGCGGGCGAAGAGCATCACGATGCCGAGCGCCGTGTTGTAGAAAGGTGTGTTCGCGCTCAGCCCCGCGAACGCGCTGCCGTTGTTGTTGCCCGCCGAGGAAAAGCCATAAAGAATCTCGCTGAACCCGTGGATGCCGGGGTTGGAGATGCCGGCCTTGCCCGCCGCCGTCACCACGCCGATCGACGTGCCGATCAGGACGATCGCCGGCGGGATGAGAATCATCACCGACGACATCTTCATCTCGTAGGATTCGATCTTCTTGCCGAGGTACTCCGGCGTGCGGCCGACCATGAGACCCGCCACGAACACCGCGATGATCGCGAACGCCAGCATGCCGTAGAGGCCGGAGCCGACGCCGCCGAAGACGACCTCACCGAGCTGGATCAGCCACATCGGCACCAGCCCACCGATCGGCGTGTAGGAATCGTGCATCGAGTTGACCGAGCCATTCGACGCGCCCGTCGTCGCCGTCGCCCAGAGAGCGGAGTTGACGATCCCGAAGCGAACTTCCTTGCCCTCCATGTTGCCGCCCGACTGCAGCGCGCTCGCCGTGTGATCGACGCCTTGCTTCGCGAACACGGCGCCGTTCTGCTCGGCGACCACGCAGACGACGAGCAGGCCGACGAAGATCACGGTCATGGCCGCGAGCACCGCCCAGCCCTGGCGCGTGTCGCCGACCATGACCCCGAAGGTGTAGCAGAGGGCGCCGGAGATCACGAGGATCGACAGCAGCTCGAGAAAGTTCGAGAGCGGCGTCGGGTTCTCGAACGGATGCGCCGAGTTGACGTTGAAGAAGCCGCCGCCGTTGGTGCCGAGCTGCTTGATGGCGATCTGCGAAGCGGCCGGCCCGACGGCGATCACCTGCTCGGTCAGCGTCGCCTTCTTGGTCTTCGGTTGGCCCTTCTCGTCGAGGACGGGATTGCCGTCCTTGTCCTTGATGGGATCGTCGTACTCGGTCGACTGGACGACGGCGGCCTTCGCATACGGACGAAACGTCTGCACCGTGCCCTGCGAAACGAGGATCAGCGCGAGGACGAACGAGAGCGGCAGCAGGATGTAGAGCGTGGTCCGCGTCATGTCCACCCAGAAGCTGCCGATCGTCTGAACGCTCCGGCGCGCGAAGCCCCTGATGAACGCCGCCAGCACGGCCATCCCCGTGGCCGCCGAGATGAAGTTCTGAACGGTGAGCGCCAGCATCTGGGTGAGGTAGCTCATCGTGGCCTCGCCGCCGTAACCCTGCCAGTTCGTGTTGGTGGCGAAGCTGACGGCCGTGTTGAACGAGGAATCCGGCGAAACGGCTCCGAGGCCCTCTGGATTCAACGGCAGCACGCCCTGCAGCCGCTGCAGGGCGTACACCGCCAGCAGGCCGACCAGATTGAAGACCAGCATCGTCACGGCATATGTCTTCCACGTCATCTCTTCGTCGGCGCGGACGCCGGCCAGGCGGTAGATCAGCCGCTCGAGCCCGCCGAGCACGCGATCGAGCGCGACGCGACGGCCCTCGTAGACCCGCGCCATGTAGGCCCCGAGCGGCTTCGCGAGGGCGAGCAGGACGACAATGTAGAACACGAGCTGCAGAACCCCGTTGGCCGTCATCGCAAGCTCCTCAGAACGAAGCCGAACATGATGAGGAACGGCACCATGACGGCCAGGAACGCCGTCCAACTGAGTCGCGGGCCTGTCGGCGCGCTCACGCGAATATCTCCGGCTTCAGTAGCGCGAGCACCAGATACACGAGCAGCCCCAACGAAACGACCCCGCCGACGATATAGAGGAGTGGCATGCCGCCTCCTACACCCGCTCGCAGAGCTTCACGAGCGCCCAGGTGAGGGCGAAAAACCCAAGGCTCAGTCCGACGTAGAGCGTGTCCATCAGGACGACCATGTTCGTTCCCCTCCACCTCGAGTCTGTCGTCCTGGGTATCAAAACTCCGTTAAGACAGGCCCCGGCGTCGTTACTAGGACGTCAATGCTCCGCCTCGCGTTACCGACTAAGTCAGCGTCGCGATCGTCACGTCACGTTGACGGCGAGAGACTCAGCTTTGACGCCGTGTTGATGCCGCTCGCCGTTGAATGGACGCAGGTGAGAAAGGGGGTGAGTTCCGAATGACCGACAAGCCGAACCAACAGAAACCGGCGCAGCCTGGCGGTGGGCCGACCAAGCCCAACCAGCCTCAGCCGAGCTCGCCGAAGAAGTAAGCGCGATTGGCGGCGCTCCGGTGGATGCTCGGACCGGAGCGCCGCCGCCCCCGCAGTCCTCGTCGTCGGAGAGTCGCGCCCGGCCGTCAGGCGCCGACGAAGATGGGCACCGGGCACGAGCCGAGCACGACCCGGGTCACCGACGTCGCGAAGAGATCACGCAGCGGATGCTCGCGATGCGCGCCCATGACGAGCACGCGTGGCCGCCGGTTCTTCACTTCCGCGAGCAGGATCTCCGCGGGCGCGGCGGATGAGGCGACGGTGTGGACGCGATGCGTGATGCGGTGCGCCGCGAGGAAATC
>Ga0075421_100002224_pt1 | contig 23073 bp, 14 predicted proteins | sample SoiMetdeltSBSDD5_FD_75292 | JGI IMG/M metagenome (GOLD analysis project Ga0075421, IMG submission 75292) | Bulk soil microbial communities from a Populus tree surrounding site in Tennessee, USA - Soil MetaG P. deltoides SBSDD5 | ecosystem: Environmental > Terrestrial > Soil > Tree plantation...
TGTCGATGCCCAGGCCGAGAGCCCCCCAGAAGAGCCGCTGCACAATTCCGGGCCGCTTCTTCAGCTCCGTGCAAATGGAGCTGTACATGCGCTCCCAGACGCGGGGCGGAGCGACGAAGAAGGTGGGGCGCACATCTTTGATTTCGTGCGGCAGGCGCGAAAGACCCTCGCTGAAATAGACGGGCATGCCGCAACGGACGGGCACGTACTGCACGACGAGGCGCTGGGTGATATGAGCCGCCGGTAGGAAGGCGATGGTGCGGTGGTGGGGACCGAGGTCGAGGCCTTGGATTTTCGGCGCCATGTCGCAGTTTTCGTAAATGGCGGAGTGGGAGACCAGGCCCATCTTCGGTTCACCCGTCGCTCCGGAGGTGAGATAAAGGATGGCTCCATCCGAGGGTTTGAGTGCGGCGTGGAGGCTAGCAAGCAGTTCGGGATCCTGGGCGATGGCGAGGCGGCCCGCCGAGCGAAGTTGTTCCAGCGTTAGGGCATCGGCGCCTGCGGGCGGTTCGCCGGTGAGGAGAATATAACCCGTGTCCAGCGGAGGCTCGGCGGCAGAAAGGAGTTTGGCGAGGATGGTTGCGTTTTCCACGAAAACCACTTTCGGCGCGAGGCGCTCCAGGGTTTTCAGGTGGTCACGGACGGGGTAGGAGGTGTAGAGTGCGGCGGCAATGGCCCCCGCGACGAGCACGCCCGCGTCGGCAAGATAAAACTCGAGACGCGTCTCCGAATCGAGCGCGACGATGTCACCGTGGAACACTCCCAGTGCGTGCAGGCCGGCGGCCACCTCTTCGACGGCTTGCTTATATTCGAGCCACGACAAATTCCGCCACTCGCGCTTGCCCTGGCTGTGGACTTGGTAGTAGAGGGCTGGCTGGTTGCCGTAAGTCTGGGCGGCCTGGATAAAGAGACCGTAGACGGTGCGATCGCTCACTCCGGGTATGGTAGCAGGGAGAAGCAGCCCGCAACGCGAATCGGCTACCGCCGGCGGCGAAGCGATCCAATGATCAGAAGGAGCAATCCGCCCGCGGCATAACCAAAGGAAGCTGGTTCCGGAATGGCGGCTGCCGGAAAATCTGCCTCGACCGTCGAACCAGTGATGGCAAAGACGGCGCATTCGGGACAGCCATTATTCGATTTGACGATCGTGACGCTCCCGGTGACGGTCCAATTGTGTTGGGTAAAATCGCCGTTGATCAGGATTCGCTGAGAATCGTCAGTGCCGTCGATACCGGACATTCCCACCGCCAATGTCGAGCCGGCCGAAAGAACAAGGGTTGGGCTAGAGAATGCAAGGTCCTCAATAGTTACGGAATTCGCGTGGTTGGGTTGAGGGCCTGTGATTACCATAATATTGATCGCGTTGTAGGGCTGCTCCGGAGTTGTGGTACCAACGGGTTGGGGAGAATTGGGCAGTGTGGGGTCGACCGTGAGACCTCCAGGGGCGGCAGGAGCGGTGAGGGCGGGGACGAAACTGCCCCATCCGATGATGTGCTCCACGAGCGGGGAGGATCCGACGAGGGAGAGTGTAAACACCAGGCCTTGACCGGTGATGTGCTGCAAGGCGAAGTTCCACTCGTCACCAGTCAAGTCGCTTCGATCGCCCAAGTTCCTTCCCAGAAAAGTGCCAGCGGTCCCTGTGTCTTCTGAGAGCCCAAGCGTCTGATCGCGGTCTGAGGTGCCCGGTTGTAATTGGTAAGTGGCGCCGAACACGGTGGTATTCGCGACCGGAAGGATTCCGGTAATAACTGGGTCGTTGACATAGACGTCGGTGGCGAAGCCGTTAGAAACAAAGGCCGCTAGCAATATCAGCGGTGCAAAAACTCGAGACTTCATATATTTCCCTCAGAGATAGTCTTTCGGATATTTCCGTGTGTATGGCCATCTTCCCCTGCAGTTGGGCTGGCGGCGATACGCCAAATACCTTAGAACCTGAAACGACCATCTCCCAGAAAAAGCCTGAGGGGATTAAGGCGCGCGGCTTTAGTACCACACGCTGGCGCGTATGGTAGACACCCGTCGGGGATGTGGCTACAGATTCGTGGTAGTGGGTAGGAGTGGGCATGGGAAACTGAGAAGATATGGTCTTTTCCCAAGAGTTAGAGGTTGCGCTGGGCCTTCTGCGTAAAGCCGGCGAGGTGGCGTTGGAGTATCAGCGCAAAGGGGTAACGGCGGATGCGAAAGCCGACGACTCGCCAGTGACCGAGGCTGACCGGGCTTGCGAAGTACTGTTTGCGGAAGGGTTGGTGGCGGCATTTCCCGAGGACGGGCAGATGGGCGAGGAAGGAGCGTCGCGGCTGTCGGTGAGCGGCAGGCAATGGATTATCGATCCCATTGATGGGACGAGAGATTACGTGCGGCGGAACCGGCTGTGGTCGATGTTATTGGCGCTTGAGGTGGGCGATGAGGTAGCGCTCGGCGCGGCGCATTTCCCTGCCCTGGGGGAAACCTACTATGCCGTGCGCGGGCATGGCGCGTGGCGCATCAATCCGGATGGTACAAAGAACCGCATTTTTGTTTCGGGGAAAAACGAGATCGGCGAAGGCGTCATTTGTGTGAACTCGATGCAGAACATCACGCGCTGGCCGTTTGCCGACGACCTCATCCACTGGCTGGACAGGTTTTGGGCAGTACGCAGCTTGGGCGGGGCGATGGATTCGATGTTCGTGGCGGCGGGTCACGCCGACGCCTGGATCGAGCAGGGGGCGAAACCATGGGATCTGGCATCCATCCAGGTGATCACCGAAGAGGCGGGCGGAGTGTTCTTTAATTTCGATGGCGGCCGCAGCGTCTACGGTGGAAATTGCGTGACGTGCACGCCGGGATTTGAAGAAGAACTGCGTTCATTCGTGGCAACCGAGCACGCACTGGGTAAAATGTAGGCGGCGTGGAGATCTTCAAGGAGTTCCGCATCGAAGCCGCGCACCGGCTCCCACACGTTCCGGAGGGACACAAGTGCGCGCGATTACACGGGCACAGCTTCCAAGTGCGCGTGTGCTGCGAAGGCGAGCTTGACCCGCAGCTTGGCTGGGTGATGGATTTCGCCGAAGTGAAGGCGGCGTTCGCGCCAGTATTTGAAGCGCTGGACCACTGCTACCTGAACGAGGTCGAAGGGTTGGAAAATCCCACGAGCGAGAACCTGGCGATTTGGATCTGGCGGCGGTTGAAGCCGGGACTGCCGCGGCTGAGCCGCATCGTGATCCACGAGACGTGCACGGCAGGCTGCGAGTATCGCGGGGGTTAAGCGATCAGCACGGTTAATTCAGACGGGGTGAGCGCCACCTGTTTAATGTTGCTCTCGAGCTGGAACCAGGTGTTGATCTTCGCCCTGGGGTAGCGCCGCATGACGTAGTTATCGATGAGCCAGTCGAGGGCCCGGCCGTTGATGTCCCAGCCGTCGACCTCCACCGACATCACGTCTATACGGCACCAGCCGCGCTCAGACGATAGCCGGAGCTCCACTTCCACACTACGTTCTCCACTGAGCAGCAAGCGCGACAGAATGCCAGGCGGATGGCCCTGCACGCTCTCCTGCACGCGGTGGAAGTCGATGAGAGCGGCGCCGGTCGCATGATTGTTGGCGAGAACGAAATTGATATTGCGGATGCCAGACACTTTCTTGCGTACGAGTTCTTCGCGCGCGTAGTCCAGCAACTCCTGCCGCGCAAAGCGTACCGTTTGGCCGCTGGGCACCTGCTTGTTCTCGATGGCGTCTAACTTCGCCCGCATGGACCGCGGCGCAGCCCAAAGAGCGGCGGGGAGCAGCAGCAGAAGGCGAAGAAAGCTAGATCTCTCCACAGTGCCATTGTCTCGCGATTGCTCCGAGCCAAGGCCCAAGGCGTCAAAATAGTCGAGACGACATGATTCACTACGATCCGCACAAGTGGCTGGACCATCTTTTCGACATTCGCGGCACGCTGGTGCGCGAAATCTCTTACCGCGTTCTGGCATGTGTCTTGTGGGCGGCGATCGTGCTTTCGGTCCACACCTGGGTGCGCCCCGTGGGTATGAGCGTAACCATACACTCACTGGTCGGCGTAGCCCTGGGCCTTCTTCTCGTATTTCGCACCAACGCCTCCTACGACCGTTTTTGGGAAGGGCGGAAGCTATGGGGCGGCATAGTGAACGAGACGCGCAATCTGGCGCGCATGGGTACAGTGCACTTGGCCGAAGCGCAAGACCTGCTCTGGCGCTTGACGCGTTGGACATCGATTTTCCCCTGGGCGGCGATGAGCACGTTGCGTGGCGACCATTCGCTGGGGCCGGCGGCGAAGGAATTGGACGCAGCCGAACGCGGGGAATTGGAAAGCTCGCAACACCTGGCGTTGCATGCGGCATTGCGAATCAGCCAATGCTTACTGGAAGCGCGTGAGCGAGGCAAAATCAGTGACATCGTACAGATGGCCATCGACCAGAACGTGCAATTGCTGATCGGCTATCTCGGTGGGTGCGAGCGCATCCGGAAGACGCCGCTACCGTTCGCATATGTCGTGCATCTACGCCGCGCGCTGATCATTTATTGCTTCACTCTACCCTTTGCGCTGGTGGATCAGTTCGGTTGGTGGACTCTGCTCGATGTGCTGTTGGTGGCCTACACGTTCCTCGGTATCGAGGAGATCGGCGTGGAGATTGAAGGCCCGTTCGGCAGCGACGAAAACGACCTTCCACTGGAAACCATCTGCGAAACCATCCATCAAAACGTTTATGCGGTCGCGGGGATGTATGCGGGCAAACCGGAGAAGTTGCCGGAAGGGCTGTAAGGGCGCAGCCGGAGTGCGATCATGTGATGAAGGAGTTCACGGAGATGAAGAAATCGATTTCAGTACTGATGCTGGGCGCGTTCGGCGTCATGGCCGCGAATAAGGACAACACCGAGCGACTGGACCGCGCGGCGGTGGTATTTGAAGAAATAATGGGAATCTCCGACAAGGCGATTCCGCAGACGTTTTTGGACAAGAGCGAGTGCGTAGTGCTCGTGCCCGGCATGAAGAAGGGGGCCTTCATCGTGGGTGCGAAGTTCGGGCGCGGATTCCTTTCCTGCCGGAACAAGGGCGGCGCCGGCTGGAGCGCTCCGGGCGCGATTCGCGTGGAAGGCGGCAGCGTCGGCTTTCAGATCGGCGGTTCGGAGACCGACGTGATCATGCTCGTGATGAACGAGCGTGGCTCAGAGCGGCTGTTGAAGAGTAAATTCACACTCGGCGGCGACGCGAGCGTGGCGGCAGGCCCGGTGGGGCGCGACGCATCGGCCCAGACCGACGCGATGATGACGGCGGAAATTCTCACATGGTCGCGGTCGCGCGGCGTGTTCGCGGGCGTGTCCCTGCAGGGGGCAACGCTGCGCCAGGACATCGATGTGAATACCGACATGTATGGGAAGGCCTACGAGAACGCACAGATTGTGAGGAGCGGGCTCGCCGCACCCGACGCCGCCAAGAAGTTGATGGGGCTGCTGACGAAATATTCGGGGCGCAAATCGAAGTAGCCGACCGTAGACGAAAAGGGAGCCATTCGCCGCGGCTCCCTTTCCGTTTTTTTACCAATCGACCACGGAGCCGTCGTCGTCGTCGTAGCGTACGCGATAGGGGCGCGGCTCGCCAACCTGGGCCATCAGCTTGTTCTCATCGATGGTGATGCCAAGACCTGGCTCGCTGAATAGAGGACGATGGCCATTGCTCACAGGTGGAAGGGGCTTGGCGAGGAGGTCGGAGTATTCGTTGTCACCGCGTTCCTGAATCAGGAAGTTGGGAATGGACGCGGCAATCTGCATGCTGGCGGCGAGCGAGCAGGGGCCTTGCGGATTGTGCGGGGCAAGCGGCGAGTAGTAAGCCTCGGCCATGCCGGCGATGATCTTCAGCTCCGTTATGCCGCCGGCATAACAGACGTCGGGCTGCAGGATGACGGCGGCGCGTTTTTCGAGGATCTCCTTGAATCCCCATTTGGTAAAGATGCGCTCGCCGGTGGCGATGGGGATATGGGTCTTCTTGGCGAGTTCGGCCATGACGTCGACGTTGAGCGCCTGCACGATCTCCTCGTAGAACCAGGGATAGTAGGGCTCCAGCGCCTTTATGAGCACGCTCGCCGTGGGCGGTTGAACCGCACCGTGGAACTCGACGCCGATGTCGACGCCCTTACCGACCTTTTCGCGGAGCGCCTTGAACCGTTCGACGACTTCTTCGACGAACATCTGGCCTTCGTTGTATTTGAACGGCGAACGCTTGGTTCCGCGCAGGCCGACCTTCATTGCGTTGATGCCGGTCTTCTCGTTGATCTGGCCGTAGACTCGCACGCGGTCGCGCGTCGGGCCGCCCAGCAGCTTGTACACGGGCACGCCGTAACACTTGCCGGTGATGTCCCAGAGAGCCTGGTCGATGCCGCTGGAGATGGCGGTCTTGATCGGGCCGCCGCGGTAGAACGCACCGCGGTGAATTGCCTGCCAGTGGAAGCCTACGCGGCGAGGATCTTTACCGACCAGATAGTCGGAGACTTCGAGCGCGCCCGCCGCGCATGCCTTGGCGTCGTCCTTCAACATCTCACCCCAGCCAGTGACGCCGGCGTCGGTAGAGATCTTGACGAAGACCCAAGTGTTCTTCAGGACGAACGACTCGATCTTAGTGACCTTAATGTTGTCGTTAGGGCCGATGGCCGCGGCGGCGTCACAACGCTTCGCGTTGAAGGCCTCCATGCTGAATAGGGCGGCGGGGCCGTAGAGGAGAGATTGCAGCCAGGTGCGGCGATTGTATTGATTCGGGAACATACCGGTTTCCTTAGAACTGAATTCGAGCTTGCATTTGATAAAAGCGGTTGAGAGACGACGTCTGGCTTGTTACTCTACCAAAGTTCGTGGAGACAGGATTGACGTCGGGAGCACTCATTTGCGAGCGATTTTGCAGATTGATGGCGTCGACGCGGAACTGGAAGCGGATGGCTTCCGTGATTTTGATCTCGCGCAACAGGTTGCCATTCCACTGGCTAAGGCCATCGGCGCGAAGCCCGTTGAAGAAGCGCGGGAAGACTCGCACATGAGGGCCGGTGGGCTGGTTGGCGGAGGCGCGCTCGAATGGAACGTTCGTATTGAACCATTGGTCGAGCGTCTTGGAACCTGAAGTTGCGTCCGCTTCAAAGGAGTTGATGCCGCCGTTGTAGAAGAGATTGCCCCATGACAGTAGGGGTCCATTCTGGAACTCGTAGGTGGCCGCGGCTTGCCACCCACCGAGGATGTGATTCAGGATGCCGGATTGGAAGAACTGCCGGCCGCGGCCAAAGGGAAGCTCGACGATGGCCGTGGCTGTGAAGCGGTGAGGCCGCGCTGAGTCGCTCGGCCACCAAATACGCGTTTCCGATTCGAATTCGTTTTCCAGGATGGCCTTATTGGACTGGAACATCCGAGTGTAGGAAGCGTTTAGGTTGAATCCGCGGGCGAAGCGTTTGGTGAAGTTGAACTCGACAGCGTTCGTGCGCGCCTTACCGGCGCTGCCGCCATTGTCCTGCAGGTTATTCATATGCGGGAAGGGACGCAGAAGCCGGTTCTTGGCGATCGTTGTGCTGGTGAACTGGCCCAGCGTGGAGAGGTGCTGGTACAGCACGGGGTTCGACGTCTGCAGGGAGGCAAAGTTCGAGATGTGGAAGGGGTTGGGCACCTGGCGGTTCATTTCATTGGCGATGGTGTTATTGCGGACGTTACCGGTGGCCCAATACTGTTGTGGCAAGTAGTCGAGGCGAAGGTTGGTGCTGGGCGCGAAGCGGTCGGCCCATTGGCCCCAGTAGGAACCTTCAACCAGGATGTTGCTCGATAGCTCGCGTTGCACGCCCACGCGCCAGCGTTGGACGCGCGGATGGTCGCGATCATAGCGGGTGAAGGTCCAACCTTGGCCGACGCGGGCCATGGAGCCGAGCGCATTCTGCAAAGGAACGTCGAAGCGCGTGCCATTGGAACGGATGGGGAATGGATTGGTGAGCGGCGAAATGTTGTTCACCGGATCGCCGGCGAGCCACGTCTGGCCGAAATCGTTCGTGAGAACGGTGTTGGTGGAACGCGAGTAGCCGTACTGGTCGGCTGCCTGGTTCATTACATTGAGCGTGTCGTAATAAATTCCGTAGCCGCCGCGAATAACGGTCTTGCTGTTGAGTTGGTAGGCAGCGGAGGCCCTGGGGAGCCACATTAGCTCGCTGCGCCAGAGTTCGCGGGGAGCGCCGTTGACGCCGGTGTAGACGGAACCACCACGGACGACGAACTGGCTTGCCGGCAACTCGGGCAGGGGGTTGCGCGCATAAGCCGCCTGCGCGGCGGCGGTGATCGGCAGTTCGAGATTGGGATCGAAGTAGCCGATGGCCCGGTTGTAGCGTTCGGTAGGACCGCGCTCGTATTCGATGCGTAGACCGAGAGTGAGAGTCAACTTGCGACTGACTCGCCAGGTGTCCTGCGCATACCAGGCGTAGTAAGGATTCATCAGCGCGAAGCTGTCGTTGGTGTCAACCGACATGCCGGTGGGCATGCCGAGAGCGAACGTGGCCCAACTGAGACCCAGGGTGCCATTAGGATTGAACCCGTCTTCGTCCTTGCGGACGAAGGTGTTGGCGAAAGTGAAGTTTCCGGATGTGAAGCCGCCGTTGACGACAGTGGTTCGGTAGTGCTGGCGGAAGTCGATGCCGGCGCGGAGCGAGTGCGAGCCGCGCACCTGCGAAAAGTTGAACTTAGCCGACTGCTGGCGGCCTTTGTGACCAGGGTCAAGCGGGACGGAGAGGAATGAGTCGTTGGAACCCCAATAGGGCATGCCAATCCAGATGGCGCGGGGCAGCAGGCAATTGCTGGCGCACTTATCGTCCATGTACGACGGAAGGCCCACGGAGGTGGGTTTGTACGCGCGGGTGCCGCGGCGCTGCTGATGATTGGTGAAGCGGGTGGCATCGACCGATGCATTGAGAACCGTAGTGGCGTTGGCCGTGTAGGTCCAGTCGACAGCGCCGCTAATGGTGGGGCGGATTTCATCCCAGTCCATGAGACCGGGTTCGGACTCGTAAGTGAATCCCTGGGCATCCTCCTCGAAGCTGCTCTTGAGCCAGCGGAAGAAGAAGCGATGCTTGTCGTTGGCGTGATAGTCGAAACGGTTGTTCCAGGACTGGTAGGTGACGTTGTTGGGCATACCAGTGGCGAGGTAGTTGTTGAACGGCTCGCGGCGGGGGTCGGTGGGATCGTTGTTAGCCACGGGCATCATGCGGGTGTAGGTGGCATATAGGGGATTCGTCATGCGGCTGCGCGGAAGAACGTTCCCCGCGAAGGGGGTGCGTACGACGTGGCCGGCGCGCGACGGGTCGACGCGGGTGGTCGTGGGGTCGTAGACCTGGTAGCGTACGGCGTCGATCGGTAGCAGCGCGGAGAAATCGCCGTTGCGCATGGCGTTGGTGGGGACGGTGTAGTTGATCTCACTCGGGCGCGCCGACTGAAGATTCTTGAGACCGGAGTAGCCAAGAAAGAAGAAGAGCTTGTTACGGCCATCGAACAGCTTGGGAATGTGGACTGGACCGGAGATCGTGCCGTGATAGTTGTTCGTATGGCCGGGTGGGACGAAGGGGCTGTTGGCGAGTTGATTGGCGAGAGCTGTGTTGCCGGCTGCATTGGCAGCGGCGATTTGTTCGTAGCGGCTCTTTTTTACGAAGAAGGGGACGGCGTTCCAGCGTTGATTGAAATACTGGTAGGTAGCCGAGCCATGGAAGGCGTTAGCCCCCGACTTGGTCGACATGGAAACGTTGATGCCAGTAGCGTGGCCGAAGGACGCGTCGAAGTTCGAGGTTTCGATTCGGAACTCGTCGATGACGTCGGGGCTGGGCATGAACGAGGTGCGCCGGTTCGTGCCGTTCGCCGAGGCGCCGTCGATCGACCATTCGTTGCCGCCGACATTGCCGGGCATGTTGTATGCTGAGCCTCCGCCGAGTTGGCCCTGCACAAGAAACTGCGTTGTGCCGGGAACCTGAACGCCCGGCGAAAAGCGGGTCAACATACTGACGTTGTTTCCGAGAACGGGAAGGTCCATGACCTCGCGGTGGGTGATGGCGCGGCCGGTAGAAACGGAACTGGTGTCGAGCAGCGGAGCTTCGGCGCTCACGGTCACCGATTCCGCCGCGGCGCCGACCTCGAGTGGGACATCGATCTGGAGGCGGTCGCCAATGGCAAGCGTGATGCCTGAGCGAACGGTTCGTTTGAAGCCGGTCATTTCGACAGTCACCGAGTATTCTCCCGGCAACAGCAGGGAAGCTTCGTAATAACCGCTCGAATTGGTGGTGAGACGGGTTACGGTGTTGGTGCCCGTATTGGTTACCGTTATGTTGGCTCCCGCGATGACCGCGGCTTGCGAGTCAGTGACAGTTCCGGAGATATTTCCCCGTGTGTCCTGTGCATTTGCAAAGCACGGAAGTAATAGGCAAACAAAGGCCAATTGGGTAATTCGCACATTGAACCCCTTTAAGATCAAAACTGGTGTGACAAGTTATACAGGAACGGGATTCGCAGTGCAATCAAGACTTTCAGGGCTCACGTCCGCCCGGCCGATGCGTCTCACGAGGATGACGCGCACTCTGGCAGTGATGCTGCTTCCGATGGCTTTATTGGCAGCTTCACCTTCGACGGGCGAATGGAAACAGTTTCGAGGCCCGAACGGAACGGGCGTAGGCACTTCAACGGACCTCCCGGTGGAGATGGACGCCGCGCACAACCTGATGTGGAGGGCCACGACGCCATCCTCCTATTCCTCGCCCGTGCTCACTGCCGATCGCGTGTATCTCACCGGACACGAGGACACGAAACTGTTCACTGTGGCGCTGGACCGGGCGACCGGCCGGGAGCTTTGGCGAGCCGAAGCGCCGAAACCTTGGCCGGTGAAGCCGAAGGGTCCGGCGAGCCCGTCTATGTCGTCGCCGGCGACCGACGGCGAGAACGTCTACGTCGTCTGGGAGCATTCCGGTTTGCTCAGCTACGACAAAGCCGGGAAGTTGCGTTGGAGTCTGGCACTGGGCGAGATCAACACACCATATGGATTCGGCAGCTCACCGGCCGTGATCGATTCCGCGCTCGTGCTGATCTGCGATCAGGATGGCGAGTCGTTCGTTCTTGCCGTGCACAAGGATACGGGCAAGCTGTTGTGGAAGACGGCGAGGCCGCACGCGCAGCATAGCTTCCCGTCGCCAGTGCTCTATCAGCCGCGCGGCAAGGATGGCGAGCTCGGGCCGAAGCAAGTGATTGTATCGGGTTCACATCAAGTGGCCGGCTACTCGCTCGCCACGGGCGAGAAGTTGTGGTGGGTGGACGGCATGGCGTGGCAGGCGAAACAGACGCCGCTCGTAGCCGGCGACTCGATATATGTGCTTTCTTCGATGCCACCGATGCAGGAACTGGGCCCCGTGCCGCCGGAGAAGACGCTTCCGGAGTTTCTCGAAAGATACGACTCGAACAAGGACGGCAAGATGACCAAAGACGAAGCACCATCGGCGAAGCCCTATGGCATGCGCGAGCTGTGGTTCTTGTGGGACCTGAACAAGAATGACCAGTTGGACGCCGTGGAACTCGAGGTGTTTCTGCGGCGGAACTCCGCAAAGAGCGGAATGTACGCCATCAAGCCGGTGGGCGCTGGCGATCTGACGGCGTCGGCCGTGGCGTGGACATACGAGAAAGGGCTGCCTAATATCCCTTCACCGTTGCTGTACGAGGGCCTGCTCTACGTCATCCGGGAAGGCGGCATTCTGACGGCGCTCGATCCGGCAACGGGGAAGGTAGTAAAGCAGGGACGGGTCACCGGAGCCCTTGGCGACTACTTCGCTTCACCGGTGGCGGCTGACGGGAAGGTGTTCCTTCTGACACACGATGGCAAGTTCGCGGTACTCAAAGCAGGACCGGAATTTGAGGTGTTGAAGGTCAACGAACTTGACGAAACATCCTGGGCCACTCCTGCGCTTGACGGCAATCAGGTATTTGTGAAGACGCAATCGGCTCTATATTGCTTCGCGAAGAAGAAGGCCGGCTAGATTACGGCAACACATCCGCGATCGGCTTCCCGGCTCTCGGTTCGGCCGCGTTGTAATCTTCGCCAAGTAGCGCGGCAACGGTTGCGGCAATCTGGCTTTGGGTAACGGCAGCAATATTCTTGCGCTCGCCGAGCGGCCTGGTGTCCGGACCGAGGAAGGCCATCCAGATGTACTTGGACTGCGGCAGCTTCGCGCCGTGACTTTTCCAGGTAACGGGAGCTTCTCCGCGGCCATGGTCGACTGTCAAGACCAATGTGGTGACGCCCCGGTAATCGGAGTGGTTCTGCGCCTCTTCCCATAGGCGCTTCCCGTATTCATCCGCGCGCCGAGCAGCGCGCAGGTATTCGGTGTAATTGCCAGCGTGCGACCAGTGATCGGTCTCGCCCAACGACACGTACATTACGGAGGGCTTCTTCACGCGCCAGTACTCGAGGGCGGTATGAAACGGATAGATGTCGTGCGATTCGCCCTCCACATCGCGCGGCGCCTCTGCTTTGAGCAGATTCAAGATCTCCATTCTGGGAGTCATCGGCGACATGGTCATCGGGTCGTAGGCGGCGTTGACCGGAAATCCGGCGCGTGGCGCGTTCAAGATCCAGGGGAAAGTGTCCCATGCCCCGAACGCGGCAACCTTGCCCTTATAGGCCGGCTTGCCATGCAGCCATTCGAACAACGTTACGTTGGCGTTGTATTTCTTGTCGTTGCTGTCGATCTTCGGATCGGCAAATCCGGTGAACGTCTCGTTATAGCCGGGGTAGGAAAAGTTCATCCCATTGGTGACGTACGCTTCGGCGCCTGCTTCGCGGTTGCCGTAAATTTGCCCCTGTTTGGCGATGACGTTCCACAGAAATGGCATTAGCACCTCGCGCCGTTCGGCGGGTGATTCGCGCCAGTATTCCTTCTTGAGGCCCTCAACATCGGTAACGGCGCCATTTTCCTTGTTCATCAGCGCGAGGTCGGCACCCTGAAACACCTCCTGCCAACGCAGGCCGTCGGTCATCACGAAGATGACCCTTCGCGTTTTCGTCCTGGTTTGCGGCCACGCACAGGTGGCTACGAGCAGGCCGGCCGCGAGTAAGGCGGCGACGCGGGAGGCGAATCTGGCCATCACAGAGTCTCCTTTGGAAAGTATCCAGCTTACCCGTTTTCGGGTGAATGCTTGCTGACGCGATACACTTTTCAGGTTGGCCCAGTCTCATCGCGTCGAGGTGCTCAAGTACACGCCGGAGGAGATCCTCATGCGGCAAAGGCCGGGGTACGCCGAGTTCGCTCTCTCGTCGGTCATTGTCTGCCTGTTGCTGGGTTACGCCGCCTATGAATCGGTGATGCCAGACACGAATTTCGCGCTCTGCGCGCTACTCGCCGCAGCCGCGTTTTTCTGGGCGGCTATAGCTGCGTTTTCCCTCCTGGAAACCCACATCCATGCCCAGCGTTCCACAGCCGAGCTGACCATTAAACGGCGATTTGTCAGGCTCGCCTCGACGCGTCGGGTGCAACTTTCTCAAATCCGCGAAGTGCGCATGGAACCGGCATTGTTTCATCGCGCTGGACTGAGCCTTGTGCTTCGTTGCGGGCGCCGGATATCGCTGACATTTCCGCCCGTCCCAGGGGACCATTTCTGGCTTGACAAGCTTTCGCTCGATCTTTCCACGTTTGTTCCGCGACCGGCGGCCCCGCCGCCCCAGCCTCACGCAGGGTAAACTGTCGGTCAATGAAACATAAACTCTCGCGCCGCGGCTTTTTCGTCGCATCTACGGCACTTGCCGCCCCGGTTCGCTCGCTGCTCGCGGCGAACAAGAAGCTGATTCTCGGACTGGAGTTGTACTCAGTACGGAATGAACTGGCCAAAGACCTGCCGGGCACGTTGCAGGCCGTAGCCAAGATGGGCTATGAAGCCGTAGAGTTCTTCGGCCCGTACGCCGACTGGAAACTGGAATACGCAAAGGAGGTCCGCAAGATCCTCGACGACGTGAACCTCAAGGCGATGTCGGCACACACGGGCGCGAAGTATTTCACGCCGGACGAACTTTCGCGCGTGATCGAGCTCAACCAGGCGATTGGCTCGAGCAGCATTATTATGTCCAGTGGCGGCGGCGTCAAAACGCTCGATGGCTGGAAAGAGGTGGCCGGAAAACTCACCGCCGCCGACGCGAAACTGATGCCGCTCAAGATGCGCACCGGCTTCCACAATCACCAAACCGAATTCATGCCTCTCGAAGGCAAACGGCCGATCGAGATTCTGGCGGCAAATACGCCCAAGCGCGTAGTGCTGCAATTAGACGTGGGTACGTGTCTGCAAGCGGGATCGGATCCCATTGCATGGGTCAAGGCGAATCCGGGCCGCATTGCGTCCATGCACCTGAAGGACTGGAAGAACGCACCCGGACACGAGGGCTACCGGATTCTGTTCGGCGAGGGATATACGAAGTGGAAGGAACTGATTCAGACCGCGCAGAAGACGGGCGGCCTGGAGTATGTGCTGGTTGAGCAGGAAGGGCATGCCTTGCCGCCATTTGAAGCGGCCGAGAAATGCCTAAATAACCTAAAAAAGGTTTTGGCTTAAACGAAAAAATCGCGGTCAGCCAGGACCGCGATTCTTCAGATGGCTAGCCGGGGGACGGTCACCGGCGTGTGATCAAAATTGCCGTTTCTTCAGCAGGCAGGACAAACTCTTCTCTCGGTCCCACTGGCGGCATCTCAGGGGCAAAAGGTGTTTCCGGACGCGCCACTAGGGTTGCTTCGCGGAACTCAAAGTAGCTTGTCTGTATGGCGACTGCCGCATTTGACTGGGGATCTGTCCCCGCTGTCGCTTCACGTTTGGCTATGACATCAAATAGTGCACTCGTGTCGGTTTCAGGCGAGATCGAGCCAGCTTGAATGTGGCCCGCCAAGCCAAAGGCAGACACAAAAATAGCGCCTAGCATGATCAGTTTCAAAATCGACCTCCGATTGTCGATGTCCCCTGGACGCTGAAGGGGAAAATGAGTTGCAATGTACGAGCAGGCTCCCTGCAGAACCTGCGAGCTGTTAGTTTCATGATAAGAATTTGGAGCACACTTTTCAATTGAATATTCGGCTACGAGCTTCTTTTTCAATACCCACCCCCACATCGATCCCCGTTCGTCCCCGCGCGGGGGGACGCGCAACTGAGTAATTTCTACCGGCGCACCCAAGCCTGAGGAGGATGTCCGTTTACCCGTAACATTTGCCGTCGAGTACCGTCTTTTCCAGATCGGACGCCATCTCACGTTAAGATGGAACGACCGGGCGTATCCCACTGTCATCAGCGAGGTTCTGTGATTCTGATTCGAGTTCTACTGCTTGCGGCGTGCATTCTGACGCAGACTTTTGCGCAAACCGTGCTGGCGACGCTGGCCGGAACGGTTGCCGATCCATCCGGCAAGGCGGTGAGCGGGGCGATGGTAGAGGCCCGTTCTCGCGAGACGGGACATATTGCGACGGTGAAAAGCGATGGCCACGGAGAATTCGTAATCCACGGGCTGAGGGCGGGAATGTATGAGTTGCAATTCACCGCAACCGGGTTCCAGGTGTACACGCGTTCGATCGAGCTTTCCGTCAATCAGCATGCGCGCGTGACTGTGGAACTGGTGGTCGGCCAACCCACCCGCAGCGAAATCGTCGTGACTGACCAGCGCCCGCTGCTGCGCTCGGACACGGCCGCGCTAGGCGCCGTGGTCGAGAATGCGCAGGTTGTGGGGCTGCCGCTGGACGGACGCAACTGGACCGAGCTCGCGCTGCTGGTGCCCGGCGCTTCGCCAGCCGCGCAAGGCTCTGCCGGATCGGTTCGCGGCAACGTGGCACTCAGCTTGAACGGGGGCCGCGAGGATGCGAACAACTTTCTACTCGACGGCGTCTACAACGGCAACCCTAGCTTGAATGGTTCGGGTGTCGTGCCCTCGTTGGACGCGATTCGCGAATTTGAGGTTGTCACGTCGAACTATGACGCCAGTTTTGGCCGCAACGGGGCGGGCCAGGTGAATGTGGTGATGAAAAGCGGCAGCAACGCCCTGCACGGCGCGGCCTATGAGTTTTTCCGCAACGCCGCACTCGATTCCACCAACTATTTCGCGCCTGCCAACGAGCCCAAGCCAAAGTATCAGCGCAACCAGTTCGGCGCGGCTGTCGGCGGCCCCGTGCAAAAGAACCGGACTTTCTTCTTCGCCGATTTCGAGAGCCGCCGAACGCGTGAAGGCATCACGCGTGTGACGAACGTTCCGACAGTGCTGGAGCGCTCCGGCGACTTCTCGCAGAGCGGACTCCTCTACCTGCTCGATCCGTTCACGTTCCAGCCATTTTCCAACAGCCGAATCCCTCGTGAACGCCTCCATCCCATCGGTACGGCGGTGGCCAGCCTCTATCCCCTGCCCAACCGCAACGTGCCCGGACAGAACTACGTCAGCTCGCCCACTTCGCGCGAGCGCAACGACCAGTTCGACGTGCGCCTCGATCATAAATTGGGAGCGCGCTCCGACCTCGCTTTTCGTTACAGCTTGAGCGACCGCTCTCTGTACGAACCCTTTACCGGTCCCAGCTTTCCCGCCGTGCCCGGCTATGGCGATGATGTTCCACGCCGGGCGCAAAACGTGATGGCCAGCCACACGCACGCCTTCACACCCACGCTATTGAACGAGTTTCGCGCCGGGTTCAATCGCAATGCCAGCTCGGTGCTGCAAGAGAACCGCGACAAGAACATCACGGCGTCGCTCGGGCTGCCCGTTTATGCCGGAGCGCGCGCTAACGGGCTCACCTACTTCAGTGTTCCCGGCTACTCACCGCTAGGAGACGAGTACAACAATCCGCAGTTGACGCATATCAATACGTTCCAACTTCTCGATCAGGCATCTTATATTCGTGGCCGCCACCAAGTGAAGTTCGGTTTCGACTTCCGCCGCTTCCAGCAGAACGCCTTTCGCGACATTCAAGCGCGCGGGCTTATCAACTTTGTCGGCTACACCGGCAATGCACTCTCCGAGCTGCTGCAAGGGCTGCCCGCGGTGACCGGCATTGCGCGCGTGGACAACCCGCAGTATCTGCGCGGCTCCAGCTACAACGCGTTCGTAAACGATACCTGGCGCGCGACGCCGAAGCTGACCTTGACGCTCGGCTTGCGCTACGAGTTCAACACGCCGCCGCACGACCGCTTCAATCGCGCCAATCTCTACGACGTGGGCACGCGCTCGCTCGTCCCGGTCGGCACCGGCAATATGCCGCGCGCGGGCTACACGAGCGACCGCAACAACTTCGCTCCCCGCATCGGCCTCGCCTATACATTGGGCTCGCGCGGAACGACGGTGGTACGCGCGGGCTATGGCTTCTACTACGATCAGAACCCGCTCGCGCCGGGCGAGGGTCTTTACTTCAACACGCCCTATTACGACTTCCGCCTCTACGTGACTTCGGCGCAATTCCCGCTGTTCCTGCACGATCCTTACCCGGCGAACTATCCATTCCCCTCGCCGCCGTCGTCGCTCTCGTTCCAGCGCGATTTGCGCACGGGTTATCTACAGCACTGGAACTTCGGCATACAACACCAACTCGGCTCGAATCGCGTGGTCGAAGCGGCCTATGCGGGATCGGCAGGTACCAAGCTGCTCTCGGCGCGCGATATCAATCAGCCGGATCCAAGCCCAACAGATATTCCGTTCCGGCCCAACTTCCTGTTCAGCGACATCAACCAGTTGGAATCGCGCGCGAATTCCAACTACCACAGCCTGCAAACCCGATTCCAGCAAAGGCTCTCCGGTGGTGTCTCTGCGCTAATAAGCTACACGTGGTCAAAGTCCATCGACGACGCGTCGAGCTTCTTCCCCAGCGCGGGCGACGCGAACTTCCCGCAGGACAGCCGATTCGTGGGGCCCGAACGCGCGCGCTCGAGCTTCGATGTGGCACACCGCTTCACGGCTGGGTATACGTGGGAACTACCCTTCGCTCGCAATCGCTGGTACGGCGGCTGGCAAACGAGCGGCATCTGGAGCTTCCAGACTGGCCGTCCGTTCACCGTGGCATTGCTCGGTGAATTGGACAACTCTGGCACAGGACGTTCCTCGCTCGGCTTCGGCGCCAACGACAGGCCGAATGTATTACGGGACCCGACCCTCGACAACCCCACTCCAGAACGCTGGTTTGATACGTCGGCGTTCGTCATTCCCACCAAAGGAACTTTCGGCAATGCGGGCCGCAATATCTTAAACGGCCCAGGGCAGCAAAACGTCAACGTTTCGCTCCTCAAGAATTTCGCACTCACTGAGACGATGCGGCTGCAATTCCGCATCGAGGCGTTCAACCTCCTGGATCACACGAACTTCGATCTGCCAAACCTGTTCGTCGGTTCGCCCTCGTTCGGGCGCGTGAGTTCCGCGCAGTCGCCGCGGCATGTACAACTTGGGCTCAAGTTGCTTTTTTGATGCGGTCCGCGGACCATTCGCGCCATTCACCGAGTAGCGGAAAATACAAGCCTAAACGCACGGGCTCGTCCGGGTACATTGCGCGGGCGTAGCGCTCCAACTGTCCCTGATAACGGCGCTGCTCTTCGTCGAGAAATGCTTCCAGACGGCCGCCTTCGTGCGTGCTGGTTTTGAAATCGATCACCCAGCGGACGCCATCCGGATCGACAAACATGCAGTCCACGCGATAGTTCGATACGACGCCACCGGACACGGCGGTGATCGCATATTCACGTTGATCGTCCTGATGTCGCGTGAGCAGCCAGCGTCCCCGTTCGCTTGCGAGCGTCTGCAGAAGAGCGCGCCGCACGCGTTCGAGCGCGTCGTCCAATTCGTCCGGCGGCACCCCCAACGTTGCCAACTGAGCGCTCATTGCCGCTGCCCGTTCGGCAATTCGCTCGCCGTTCCACAAGTCGACTCCCTCCCGGGCAATCCGATACAGCCAGGCATGCACGGCCACGCCGACATGCCGCAACGTGTTGCCAACCCACTCATAGCTGTGCCGCTCGACCGTAGCCTCCAAGCCCTCGTCCTCGCGCCATCGGATGGGGGCCTCTGGCAGCGGCGTCTGCCAGCCTTCGGCAACGCGGCGCAGCTGCGGATAGGAACGCGGCGCGGCTTCGGCATGGGCTGAGGGAACGGGGAGGTTCGCGAACTCGCCCCGCACGGCGTCCCAGAGAGCATGTAAGAGCGACCCCGATCGAGGCTGCTTCCATTCGCCTTTGCGCTGGTTGTATTCGATATCGCCGAGCAGGTGCAGATGCCGCCGCGCGCGCGTTGAGGCGACATACAGCAGACGGCGCGATTCGTTGCGCTCACGTTCGAAGCGGTAGCCGGCCAGATACGTGCCCGCCTCTTCCTTTTGACCAGTGGGCGCGACGGCGGCCATCAATACATGCTCGACGCCATCCAACGGAAGCCGCACCATTCGAATCAGCTCCGGCTCTGGAGTGCGCTTGGTTTTGCCCAAACCGGGTACGATGACGGTATCGAACTCCAGACCTTTCGACTTGTGGATCGTCATCACCTGCACGCGTCCGTCGGCCATTGGATCGGAAGCCGCGCAGAGCCGCGTTACCTCGGCATCGAGCGCGGCAAAAGACGCCTCACCGCCCTCGTCCAAATTGTCGAGCAGGCCGAGATAGGCATCCGCATCGGCCACGTCGCTCGGAGACTCAAGACACTGCGGTCCACCCAGCGCGCGCCAGGCACCCTCCACGAGTTCCCGCAAACGAACTCGCCGCGCACATCCCAGCGCCACATCAAAAATGGGGGCGATGCGGCCCCATCGACGCTGTCCGTCCCTGCTCAACAAGTGCCCGCGCGATGCGAGCAACTCAAAAGTCGCCTCTTGTGGAGATCCTTCGGTGAGCAAGGTCAGGTCTTCTAGCGTGAGTCCGCACCAGGGCGCGCGCAACACCGCCAGCCAGCTCACGCGGTCCATTGGATGCAACAGCGCGTGCGTGAGCGAAAGTAGATCGAGCACGACGGGCCGCGCGTTCAGCGGATCGATGTCCACGGCGCGGAAGGCAATGCCACGGCGCTTCAGTTCGTCGGTGATGTAGCGGAGGTCAGCGCGGCGGCGGACGAGGATCGCGACGGTGCCCTCGAGACGTGCGGCGGCGACGATCTCGGCGACACATGCCGCCTCCTTCTGGTCCTCACCCTTCACGAAAGGATGCATGTGAACGGCGCGCTTGCCCTCGGCCGGACGCGTGGCCCGCGCAGGTGTGTACGGAATGGCGCCGGTCGCGGCATCCTCAAGGGGGGCAAGCACTCCGGGGAATGTATTGTTCACCCAATCCACGATACCGGCGGTGGATCGAAAGTTGGCTTCAAGTGCAAGCGGCTCGAGCAGGAGCTCGCCAAGGCCGTTGTTACGCAGGTCGAGGAAGTTGGCCACCTCCGCTTCGCGAAAAAGATAGATGGACTGCATCGGGTCGCCGACCAGGAAAAGCGTGCGAGGGGAATCTTCGCACACTCCCGTCCAACCCGCCGTGAGACGGCGGATTAATTCGAGATGAGTCACCGAAGTATCCTGCATCTCATCGATGAGCAGATGCTCAATTCGTTCGCCAATCGCAAGGGCAAGATCCGTGGGGTGGTTCTCGTCCCCCAAAGCACGCAGCGCGGCAAGTGACTGTTCGACGAAATCCACTTCGCGGCGCGACTGAAATTGCAGTTTCAACTCACCAACGGCGTGACGCAGCACGCGCAGCGCGGCAGCCAGCACGCGCCATGCTTGGTCTTCGTAACGGGGTTCCGGCAGTCTGGGAATACGCCGCAGCGCAGCTACGAATCCACGCGAAAGCGCCATTCCGGTCCACGGCGGTGGCAATTTCTTGCGCAGCTCATTCTGTTTGGTAAGAAGACGCGCGGCCAAGTCTCTCCATTCGGCTAGCGTTCGCGGCACTGCCTCCACGGCGGGCATGCTCGCGGCGGCGAGGGAGAGTTCGTAGTCGACCGCGGCTTTGAGTGAAGCCTCAAGCGCCGGCCTCAATTCGTCCACATCACCAATCAGTCCCACGCGCGGCAACCATTGATCGCGCCGTTTCAACATCGAAGCGATGAGGGCGGCCAGGCGCGAGGCGTCGTTCTCCAAGTGCAAGAGAAGTTCGCGGATGTCGGCGGCGAGCGGTCCGATGGAGTCCAGCAGGCGAATCGTCGCCGAGGCCGCGGCCTGATATGCCTCCTCGGGATTTTCGTTTGGCTCCATGTTTCCGCCGAGCCCGCCGAGCACGGGAAGCCGTCCGGCGAGCCACGCACAAAGCGAGTCGATGGTCTGGATGCGCATGCGCTGAGGACTCGCGACCAGTTCCCAATGCAACTCCTTGTCGCGCTCCCAAACCGCACGAGCCAGCTTCCAGGTTTCAAGCTTATGGGCCTCGACTGGCGCATTCTCCTGCGCCGAGCGCAGCGCTTCGAGCACGCGCGCCCGCATCTCACCAGCGGCCTTGCGCGTAAACGTGATGGCGAACACCGATTCCGGCGTGGCAACCTGCGCCAGCAGCACGAGGTAGCGCTGGATGAGCAATTCGGTTTTGCCCGAGCCCGCCGGAGCCTGTACCAGAAACGATGCACGAGGATCGAGTGCCCGCCGCCGTTGCTGGTAGTCCGGTGGCTGTGAGCGGCTAGGCGCTGTCATCGTCGTCCCCTTCGGCGGGCGGCGGCGCTTCGTTCACACGGCATAACGCGGGCAGATAGCAGCGCCCGCATACCTTCGCGCTCTTGGGATCAACAACAGCGAAGCCCTCACGATATTGCTCAGCGAGCCCTCCCAACACGTGTTTCCAATCCGCAACGCGCCGCGCGATCGGAACGGCTGTTGGTTTGACCCTGGGCAGGACGCCGGCATCGTCGGCCACACCTTTGAATCGCACCTCGGAGCGTTTGAGTTGGCCGAAGGCAAGGGCGGCGATGGGCTTGTCCGTCGAGATCGCATAAAGGGGCACCTGCGGATCGTCCGGACGTTCGCCCTCCCACGCGCTCGGCGGCGGCGCTTTGCTCTTGTAGTCGATCAGCACCAGCCGCCCATCGTCGAGTTGATCCTGACGGTCATAGCGCGTCGTCAGTTGCATGCCGCCGATTTCGACACGGCGCCTGGCTTCGCTGCCGATCACCGTGAAGTTGGCTTCGCGATCACGTTCAACATCCATCCACAGCGCGAGCAATCGTTCGAGACGCTTCTGCTCCACTTCGCGCACACGCAGGTCGAATGGCTCGGTGAGGGTCTCGCTACAGTCTTGAATGGCGCGTCGAACGGAAGCGCGAATGATCGTGGCGAGTGCATCGCCGGAGATCGCCTTCAACGTCGCGAGATCCTTCAACTGGCGCCAGCAATTGTTGATCGCCGCATGAAGAATGATTCCGCGCTCTTGAGCCGAAAGGCCTAGCTCCGTTTCCGGAAACTCGCGCGCCTCCAGCCGGTATATCGCAAAGGAACGGAACGGGCATTGCGCCTGATCGCGCAGCAGCGAGGACCCACCTTTTGCAAGGCCCGCCTCATAAGCCGGACCTCGCCAATCCTCGACACACTCGTCGGGCGCGCGATCATACGATTGGAGGGGAGTGGCGTCCGCCGGCTGGAACGCTCCCGCGATGAGCGGAGTTGGCAACAGAGGCTCTTCGCCGTCGGCTCGCGGATAGGTGATAGTGAGTTCCGGCGCGGTTTGAAGCAGCAAGTTCGTCGCCCTCCTCGAACGCTCCAGCCACAGCTCCGGAACGGATCGAGGGAGACGGGCGGCACGTTGCAAGGAGATCGGCACCAGCGCGAGCGGCTGGATTGGCGGGGGCCACGCACGGTCGTGAAAACCAGCTAACCAAGCTGCGTCGAAGCGTTCGCCGAGGGCTTCATGCGCGCCGAGCAATTGAAGCGGCTCTCCGAGATCTTCCACCTGAAACACCTGGTCGTAAACAATCGACGAGAGATGCTCTCTAGCTTCGCGAGCATTCATCGGACCGGTGATCGCGTCCAGCGACGCCAGATCCGACAGCGCATCCTGCAGCGATTCAATCATCTGATACTCAGTGCTATCGGGTTCAATGCCGGGCCAACCGAAATGCCGGAAGAGCTTCGAAAACTGGCGCGCCCAACGGC
>Ga0075421_100002228_pt1 | contig 23056 bp, 17 predicted proteins | sample SoiMetdeltSBSDD5_FD_75292 | JGI IMG/M metagenome (GOLD analysis project Ga0075421, IMG submission 75292) | Bulk soil microbial communities from a Populus tree surrounding site in Tennessee, USA - Soil MetaG P. deltoides SBSDD5 | ecosystem: Environmental > Terrestrial > Soil > Tree plantation...
GCTGCGAGCCAGCCGGTGGCGCCCGCCGTCCACAGCGCGGCCGCGCCCAGCCAGCCGAGGAGGGCGACGGTCAGCGCGCTGCGCACGGCCGCGAAGCGGACGCCGAGCTCGCTGCACACGAGCGTGAGGCCCAGCGCGGCCGTCGCCACCGCAGCCACGATGGCCGCCAGCGCCACTCCGCTCAGGCCAAGCGCCGGCACGAGCACGGCGGTCACCGTGACGAGCGCGAGCTGACCGGCACTCTGCATCGCGAGGCCCGACCACGTCCGCCCGGCGCCGACGAGCGTGGACCATACGATCACCGTCATCGCCTGGAATCCGGCGGCGAGCACGAGGGCCGCCGTCAACGAGGCCGCCGCACCCGCGTAGACGTCGCCGTACACGACGGCGAGCACCGGCTCCGCGGCCAGGCAGAGGAACGCACCCGCCGGCGCTACGGCCAGCAGCGTGAGACGCAGGCCGCCCTCGATCATGCGGCTCGTCGTCTCGCGCCCGAGCGCAACGGAGGCCGAGATCGCGGGAAGGAACGGGACGGCCATCGCGGAGGGCATGAGGAGGAGCAGCCGCGCGCAGGCGTCGGCGACGTGAAAGTACGCGACCGCCTCGTAACCGGCCTTCCGGGCGAGATAGGAGCGGACGAACCATGCCCCACCCCACACGACCAGACCATTGAGCACGACCGGAAGCGAGAGGGCCAGCGTGCGCGCGACGGTGGGGCCGGCCGCCACGGCGTCGGTGCCCGCCGGCGCGGCGGCCAGCGCTTGGCGCAGTGGACGACCAACCAGCGGCCACGCGATCGCCTCGGCGACGATCGAGGCGACCACGACACCGACCAGGCCGAACGAGGGCAGCAGGACGAGCGTCGCGCCGAGCGCCACCACCGCCTTGACGGCCGTGGCGGCGGCCAGCGCGTCGATACGCTGAACGCCCTGCGCGGCGCTGGCGAGCGTCGCGCCGACGAGCGCGGCGAAGAGCAGCGCGGCGGCCAGCCGGAACAGCGGCGCCAGGGCCGGCTCGCGATAGAACCGGCTCAGCGCGTCGGCACCGCCCAGCAGTCCCAGCGCGCCGGCCGTCGCGAGGACGACGCTGAAGCCGACGAGGATGACCACGAGACGCCGGAGCGCGGTCGGCCGCGCGGCGCGCGCCTCCGCGACGAGCTTGGCCGTCGCCACCGGCACGCCGAGATCGACGATCGCGCCGCCGAGCCCGAGCACGTAATTGACGATCGCGAAGACGCCGAGGCGGTGGGGATCGAGGCCGCGGGCGATGACGATCGATTGCGCCACGCTGACCAGCCGCGCCAGGAGCGAGCCGCCGAGGGTCAGGGCGCCGCCGCGGACGAGGACGGACATCGTCTCGGGGCTCCCGGCCGCTGTCATGTCACCGCACCACGGGCGCCGCCACCGTCGTCGCCAGGGGACGCGCCCGCGCGCGCGTCTCCTCGTCGAGGAAGATCGGCAGCATGACGACGATGCCGGCGATGAGCCAGAAGGGTTCCATGATCCGGATCACGATGAACGTGTTGGAGCCGATGGCGTGGGCGAGCAGGCCGAAGGTCCCCGCGATGAAGCCCATCACGAGGCCTCGATCGAGCGGATCCACCAGCCGCCGGTAGGCCGCCCGCGCGGCCTTCAGCACCGACCACAAGAGCCAGACGAACGCGAGGAACCCCACGATGCCGGTCTCCACCAGCACCCGCGCGTACTGCGCGTCCATGAAGCCGAAGCCGGTGACGCCCCAGCCGAGCACCGGGCGCTCGAGCCAGCCCGAGACGGCGTGCCGGAAGCTGAGGATTCGCGCGGACGTCGAGGGATCGAGCCCGAGCTTGCCGAGGCGGACCGTCGCCTGGTTGACCTCCGGCTCGAACGTGTAGAGCACGCGGTTCACGACCGCCGGCGGCGCCGCCACGAGCAGCAGCGGCGAGCAGATCACGACGATGAGCGCGATGGCGACCAGCGTGCGGCGCCGCGTGGTGACCGCGAGCAGGGCGACGAAGGCCGGGATGACGCCGATGTAGGAGGCGCGGGAGAGCGTGAACACGAACGGCACCGCCATCAGCCCCAGCAGCGCAAGGAGCCGGGCGCGAATGGTGAGCCGCGTGGACTCGAGCGCGATGCCGCTCACGATGGCCATCATGAACAGCAGATACCCGCCCAGCGTGTTCGGCTCGCCCGACTCGCCCTCGAACGGCGCCGAGACGCGCGCGCCGGAGGGAATCTGGGTCAGGCCGATCACGCTGACGATGGCCGCGGTGAGCAGGGCGGCGGTGAGCAGGCGCCAGGCGTGGTCACGATCGCGCAGATTGTTGACGACCATGAAGTAGACGACGAAGTACTCCATGTACTTCAGCACGTAGAGGTAGCCGGCCGCCGTCTGCACGCTGCCCATCAGATAGCCGAGCAGCGTGGCCATGAGGTTCACGGCGACGTAGGCGATGATCGGACGATTGAGCGGCGTCTTCGCGACCAGACCGAGCTCCTTGTTCACGGCCGTCTTCGCGAACCAGCTGAAGCCGATGACGAGCAGCACGAAGTCCTCGGTGCGGAGCGTGACGTCACGACGCTCGGCGAGACCGCCGGCGCTGGCCGTGATCTCCGGCGAGAGGAGCATCGAGAACACCATGACGTACAGCGCGAACTCCGTGCGGGCGAACGCCAGCACGAAGAGGACCAGGGCGGCCCCGATCAGAAGGGGAGAATCCACCCGCTAGGGGACCGGAACGACCTGCGCCGCCGGCACGCTGAGCCGTGCCAGCTCGCGCCGCCGGGCCTCCGCCTCCTCACGGCTCGCGAAGCGGCCGTGCCGGATCACGTACTCGATCTTGTCGGTGGACTGCGCGGCGACCCGCACGCGGTAGCCCGCCTTGCGAACGCGCTCGGCGAGGGCCACGGCGCCGCGCAGCGGACGAAGCTCGCCCACGCGGACGACGAGCGGGTCCGTGGCGACGATCGTCGCCTCGCCGATCGCCTGCTCGCGGAGAAGGCCGATGATCGTGCGCGCGTCGTCCGGTGTCGGCACCCGCTCGATCAGCACGGCGTAGAGGGTTGGACCGGCGTCCTGGCGCGTGCGCCGCGTGTCGTGGCCGGCCTTGATCAGTATCCGCTCGAGCTTCTCCGCGTCTGCGGAGGAGGCGAACGGCCCGAACACCAGCGCGAAGCGCGACCGCTCCTTCACCGGCTCGGCGGCGACGACGGCGGGCGCTGGCGGCGGGGTCATCGACAGTGCCGGGGCGCTGAGTGATGGGGACATCGAGCGGCTCACCGCCGGCGCCGGCGAGATTGCCGGCGGACCAGGCGCGATCACGGGGGGCGCGACGGCCGGCGAGACGTCGATCGCCGCACGGCGCGGCGTCAGCGGCGTCGGGGCGGGCGGCGCCAGCGTGTCGACGAGCGGGCGCACCGCCGGCGGCACGGTCACGGGCGGGACGATTGCCGGTGGAGGCGTGATCCGTGGCGGCGCCGCGACCGGAGGCTCCGCCGGCCGGATCGTCGTCACGGGGGCTGCGGGGCTCGGCCCCGACGTGCTCTTCGGCGCGTTCGGCGCCTGCCCCGGGCGCGCGGTCGGCGTCTCGAGTCGCGGACGCAGCTGAGCCCGCGGGTTGGCGGTCCCCGGAACGCCGAAGCGCCACGCGAGGAGGCCGACGCCGACACCGACGGCGACGAGCACACCGACGCCGACGGCGCGCTTGCTGAGATATCGGCGGCATGACGCCGCGCCGGGTACCGTGTCGGCGTGCGGCACCACGTCGGCCGTCGTCGCGATGTCGACCGGGGCGCTGATCGGCGCGCTGACGGGCGAAGCGCTCGGTGTGCTCGCGCCGAACGCCACGGCCGCCGGGCCGCCGCCGAAGCCGAGCTTGCCGCGAATGACGCCCAGCACGCGCTGCACCGGACCGCGAGGCGCCTCGCCGCCAGTCTCCTCACCGTAGTAGTGCGTGTAGTAGTGGGTGTAGGTGTAGCCGGAGGTCTCCGTCTGCAGGTCGTTGAGCACGATGCCCCAGACCTTGGCGCGCGCGCTCTCGAGATGTGCCTTGGCCCGCTTGAGCACCAGGCGGCCGACCTTGCCGGCCTGGTACACGAGCAGGACACCGTCCACCTGACCGGCCACGATCGCGGAGTCCGTCACTGGCAGGATGGGCGGCGTGTCGATGAGGACGATGTCGTACTCGGCGCTCACGGCCTGGAGGAAATCGCGCATGGCCGCCGTCGACAGGAGCTCCGACGGGTTGGCCGGAATCGGCCCCGCCTCGATGATGTGCAGGTTGTCGAGGCCGGGCGAGGCCATGATGTCTTCCATCTCGAACCGGCCCATGAGGATGTCGGCCACGCCGCGGACGCAGTCCCGCCACTGGGCGTTGCCCACCAGGATGTCCGAGAGCCCCGGCTCGCGCGGGATGCCGAAGAAGCGATGGATGGACGGGCGGCGCATGTTGGCGCCGATGAGCAGCGTCTTCTGCCCGCTCTGCGCCATCGTGAGGGCGAGATTCACGATGGTCGTCGTCTTGCCTTCCTGCAGGGTCGGGCTGGTGACGACCAGGACCTTGCCGCCGCGCTCCATGCGCCGGAACTGGATGTTCGTGCGCAGCGTACGGTACGCCTCGGCCACCGGTGATTTCGGGTCGAAGTGCGTGATGAGCAGCGAGTGGCTCTGCAGCGCCTCCGGGTCCATCTGGGCCAGCGACGGCCGGCGCTCGAGCAGACGCTCCATCGTCTCGCGCGGGTCGATGTGCGGCACGATGCCGAGCACCTTGACGTCGAGGTACGACTCGACGTCCTCGATGGTGCCGATGGAAGTGTCGAGCGTCTCCTGCACGAAGGCGAGCACCAGACCCAGCATCAGCCCCAGCAGCGCGCCCACCAGCATCGTGTTGAACGTGTTGCTGCCGACCGGCCGGCCCGGATCGGTGGCGGGACGCACGAGGGTCACTTCTTCGACGCCCTCGGACTCCTTGATGAGCGCCTCCTGGTGCTTCGTCTTCAGGAGGGTGAGCAGGTCGTCGTTCACCTTCGCATCGCGCTGGAGCCGCTGCAGCCCGAGCTCGACGGCGGGCACCTCGCGGTTCTTTTGCATCAGGTCCGCCATCTGGCGGGCGAGGATGTCCTCGCGGTTCTTCAGCATCGTGATCTGGGCGCCGATCTCGCGCCGCATCTCGAAGCGCACTTCGCGCAGCCGCTCGTCGATGGCCTGCAGCCGCGGATGCTTGTCCGTCGCCTCGAGGGCGAGCTGCGTACGCTCCATGGTCAGCTCGGTCTGGGCGTTCTGCAGGCGCTGGAGGGCCGGGTTCGACGACTCGACGTAGATCCGCTCGGTCATGCTGGACGGATCGGTGCGGGCCAGGCGCGCCTGCAGCTGCTCGAGCTCGGTGCGCTGCTGTCGGGCCCGCTCGATGTCGCCGCGCACTTGCGTGAACAGGGACAGGAGCACCGTCGATTCGGCCCCGGGCGAGATGACCCGGTTGGCGTCGCGGAACGCCCACACCTCCTCCTCGGCGCGCTTGACCCGGGCCTCGACTTCCTTCAGCTGCGCCTCGATGAACTTCCGCGCCTCCGTCAGCCGCGAATTGCGATTCTGCTTGTTGTAGTCGCGATAGACCTCGGCCACCGTGTTGGCGAGGTCCCGCGCCTCGCGCGGGTTGATCGACGTGGCCGTGATCTCGAGGATGCTGGTGCTGGGAACGCGGTTCGTCTTTACCTTGCTGCCAATGGCGTCGAGCATCGACTGGTAGCTCTTCGATTCCCGGACGGCCGCATCGCCGCTCGCCTGGGGCAGGCGTCCCATCCGGCGGCCGACTTCCTCGAGCACGGGATAGCTCTTGATCAGCGTCGCCTGCGTCTCGATGTTGTCGGAGCTCGAGTAGGAAAGCGCCTCGACGAGCAGGCCGGAGACGTTCGTCGACTGCTCGAACTTCACGGTGGCCGTCGCCTGGTAGACCGGAACCTTCTGCCGGGCCAGCCACAGGCTGACGAGCATCGTCACCACCGTGGTGGCGATGATCCACACCCGCCGGCGGCGAACGATCAGCCAGTAGTCGCGGAGGTTCATCTCGTACTGCGCCATGGGCTAGTCCGTCACCGAGCGTCGTCGCCGACCGGACCGGTGATGTAGAGAAACGGGGCCTCGGACAGATCGATGACCTTCGGCGTTCCGAGGCGATGGCCCTTGGCGTCGACCACCACCTCGACCTGGGGCCGGAGCGGGTGGTTGCGATTCACCGCGATGACCCGGCCGAGCTCTTCCGTGTTCAGCCGGACCATGGTGCCGGGCGGAAAGACCGAGATCTCGGAGAGCAGCACCTTGATGAGCGGCGATGGGAACTGATCGTTGCGCGTCTTCACGATGTCACGGATCGCCTCGTGGGGCCGCAGCCTCGGCCGGGACGGCGGCGGCACCGTGAGCGCCGTGTACGTATCGACGAGGCCGATGATCTTGGCGTCCGGATCGATGGCGCCCCCCTGGACGCCCCGCGGGAAGCCCTGCCCGTGCTCGCGCTCGTGGTGGTCGAGGATCGATGCGACGATGCGCGGATTCGGCGGGGACCAGCGCTCGACGATGTCGGCGGAGAGCGTCGGATGCGAGCGGTAGGTCGCGAGCTCGTTGCCCGAGAGCGCGTCGGCGCGCTCCACCAACGTCTGCGGCAGCTGCCACAGCCCGACGTCGAACAACGCGGCGGCCTGGCCGAGCGGCAGCAGCCGCGCGGCATCGTAGCCGAGATTCACGCCGAGCCGCAGCGCGAGCACACACACGCGCGCCTGATGGAACGCCACGTAATCGACGCCCGGCGGCGCCGTCGGATTGTTGGCCACCCAGAAGAGATCGGGCGAGCGCATGAGCGAGGCGATCGCGCGATCGACCAGGCTCTCGAGCCGTGTCCACACAAAGCCGCGGCCGCTCGCGCGCGCGCGCGCGTCGACCAGGAACTGCTGGAGCTCGCCGAAGAGCGGCTCGGATGGCTCGCTCGGCGCAGCGGCGCGCCGCGGTGCCGGGGGCGGCTCCAGCCGGACGACCGGCGCGGGCAGCTCGCCGGCGGCGATGCTCACCGGCAGCGTGGGCTCCACCGCCGGGCGCTTCGCGGGCCCGGGCGGCGGCGCCACCGGCCCCGGCTCCGGGGCGGGCGACTCGCGCACGATGCCACGCACGAGATCGCTCATGCGCACCATCAGGACACGCCCACCATGTCCTTGATGACCTCGGCCACGACTTTCTCGTTGATCTGCTCGAGCCGCTTCGTGTAGCCGACGAGCAGCGCCACGTCGCAGAGATTGTTGATCTCGCGCGGGGTGCCGCGTGTGAAGTCGAAGATGAGCTTGACCGCTTCCTCGGTGAAGATCGGGTCCGTCCGGCCCGCCATCGTGAGGCGGTGCGCGATATAGGCCGACGTGTGCGCGTCGTCGAGCGTGTTCAGGTGGTAGCGGATGGTGATCCGCTGATCCAGGTGCTTGAGGCGGCGGACCTTCTCGCGGAGCTCGGGTGAGCCGATCAGCAGGACGGTGACCAGGAAGCGGTCGTCCGTCTGGAAGTTCATGAGCAGCCGCAGCTCCTCGAAGACCCCCTCGTCGTCCAGCAGCTGCGCCTCATCCACGATGATGACGGTGTCGCGGCCCTCACGATAGTGCCGGAAGAACAGGTCGTTGAGCATGTGCAGCAGCTCGGGCTTGCTCTTCTCGGTCGTCTCCACGCCGAGCTGATAGAGCGCCTCCCGGAGAAAATCGGTGGCGTTCCAGCGCGGGTTCGTCAGGAGCCCGATCTCGTAGCGCTCGGCTTCGAGCCGCTGGATGAGCGCGCGCGACAGCGTGGTCTTGCCGCAGCCGTACTCCCCGGTCAGCATGCCGCAGCCCTTGCGATGGCGGACGGTGTAGACGAGCCGGACGAGCGCTTCCTCGTGCTCCGGCGAGAGATAGAAGAACTTCGGATTCGGCGAGTTGTCGAAGGGGGGGTCGGTGAGCTCCCAGTACGCTTCGTACATGGCTAGTCGTACACCGGCCCGTTGAAGAGCAGGAAGATCCCGGTGTACGCCGTGATCAGGCTGGCGATCGCCGAGGCGATGGTGACGTAGTCCTGCCACCACTTCACCGCCACCTCGGGGACCGTGATCATGGCGCCCGCCTCGAGCGGCGGCGCCTCGGCCATCGCGTAGGTGCGCCCGTTGCGGAACGTCACCGTGGCGGCCGTGATCTTCGCGCGGCCGCCGGGCCCGCCGGCCGCCGCGAGGTACTCGCGCGGTGTGAGGTCGGGGCGAAAGTCCTGCGGCCCGGGGTTCTTCACCTCGCCGACGATGTAGACCTTGTCCTCCATGATCGGGAGCACGACCACGTCGCCGTTCTGGACGAGGATGTTCTGCATCTCGTCCTTGTCGACCAGCAGGCGGTGCAGGTCGACGGGAATACGCTGGGCCGGCCCGGCATCCGCGCGATCGACGTAGGCCAGGCGGAGGTCGGCGAAGGGCGCGGCCCCGCCGGCCTTGATCACGATGTCCTTGACGCGCTCACCGCGCGCCAGCTCCAGGCGCTGGATCACGGTCGGCTTGCCGGCGGTCGTCGTCTTGCTGCTCTCGCCGGTGCCGTTGAAGGCGCCGCGCACCTCCACCACGTCCTGGATGAGCGTCAGCGAGGGGACATACAGCACGTCGCCACCCTGCAGAAGGGTGTCGGCGGTGCGGGCGTCGAGGGATGTCGTCTCCTTGCGGCCGTCGGGACCGACGCGCGTCAGCCGCGCCTCACCGGTGGCGCCCACGGGCGAGAGGCCGCCGGTCAGGTCAAGCAGGTCGCGCAGCGAGCCGCCATTCGTCAGCTCGTACTCGCCGGGCCGCCGCACGGCGCCCTGCAGCGTGACCGCGGGCCGGCGGGCCGGCACGTGAATCCGCATGCCCTCCTGTACGAACGGGTTCTGAGTGATGTCGCCCTTGAGCTCGAAGAGCAGCAGGTCGACCTCGGTGATGACGCCGTTGCGGGTGAGCTGGACGTGTCGCACGCTGCCGCGCGAGGTGACGCCGCCCGTGGCGAGGATGACCTCGTGCAGCCGGTGCGTCGCCGTCACCTGCAGCGTGCCGGGGCGCTCGACCTCTCCGGAGACCACGGCCTCGAACGCCCGCGGCGTCTGGACGGTGATGCTGACGTCCGCGAACCGGAAGATCGACCGCGCCCGCGCGGTGATCATCCGGCTGGCCTCCTGGAGCGTTCGCCCACCGACCACGACCGTCCCGAGGGACGGCAGCGAGATGGCGCCCTCGGAATCCACGACAACCTGCTGGCGATTGACGTCCAGCCGTCCTACGATCTGAACCTCGAGCACGTCGCCGGGCCCCAGCCGGTAATCCGGCCCGGCGATCGCCCGCGTGTGGATGCCGTACAGGCTGCCGGTGTCCCCGCGAGTCGGATTCAGCGGCGCGAACACGCCGGGTGACCGGGGTGTGGGCTGGACGCTCGGCGGCGGGGCGCCGGGTGCCGGGATCGTCTGCGCGCCCGACTGTTGCGAAAATGCGACGGAAGGGAGCAGCAGGGACGCTACCAGAAGCAGGCTGATCGCCTTACGAATGGCTGCGGGAGTTCTGCGTAGACATATCGCTCGCAATGGCGTATTTTCCCAAGTTCGTTCAAAAAGCGTCAAGGAAATAGGTAGACTTTTTCAAGGGTTTTGCAATAGTGGCAGCCAGCGTGAGCGGCGAGAACCGATGACTCCGCAGACGGCGCGTGCAGCGCTCGTCGCCTCGGTGCTTTTTGCTTTTGCCGGTGCGGGCTTTGCCGTGTATGCCTGGCTGGGATCGCCGGGCACGCCGGCGAGGGCGCAGAGTCCGTCTCCGCTCGGGACGGCGGACGCCCTCCAGGCAGCGTTCGTCACGGTGGCCGAGCGTGTTCGGCCCGCCGTCGTGCATCTCGGCACCGTGCAGGTAGCGCGATCGCGACGCCCCTCCGTCGTCCCCGGCCCCAATGCCGACGATCCGTTCTTCAAGGACTTTTTCGAACAGTTCTTCGGTCGGGGGGGGTCTGGACAGCGGGAAGAGTTCCGCACGCCCGGGCTCGGCTCGGGCGTGATCATCGACAAGCGCGGCTACGTGCTGACCAACTTCCACGTCGTCAAGGGTGCCGATGGCGTGACCATCCGCCTGTCGTCGAAGCAGGAATTTCGCGGCCGCATCGTCGGCTCCGACCCGAAGACCGACATCGCCATGATCAAATTCGAGCCGGAGGCGGAGCTGAGCGTGGCGGCGCTCGGCAACTCCGACACGCTACGCGTGGGCGAGTGGGCGATCGCGATCGGCAATCCGTTCGGTCTCGACCAGACGGTGACGGTCGGCGTCGTGAGCGCGGTCGGCCGCGCCGACGTCGGCATCGCGACCTACGAGAACTTCATCCAGACTGACGCGTCGATCAACCCCGGCAACTCCGGCGGTCCCCTCGTCAACCTGCGCGGCGAGGTGATCGGCATCAACACGGCCATCGTCGCCACCGGCCAGGGTATCGGCTTCGCCATCCCGGCCAACATGGTCAAGCGCGTGACCGGGCAGCTGATCGATCGCGGCAAGGTCACGCGCGGCTGGATCGGCGTGTCGCTCCAGCCGATGTCGAAGGAGCTCGCGCAGGCGCTGGGCCTCGGCGACACGAAGGGCGCGATCATCGCGCGCGTGCACCCGGGCAGCCCCGCCGAGGCGGCCGGCCTCGCGCAGAACGACGTCGTCACGCGCTTCGACGGCGTCTCCGTCGACGACTATCACCATTTGCAGCGGCTGTCCTCGGAGGCCGAGGTGGGCAAGACCGTGAAGCTCGACTACGTCCGCAAGGGGCAGCGCAAGACCGCCGATCTCAAGATCGCCGAAAGTCCGAATTGAGAACGTGGGGGGTCCTGAGAAGGCCCCCCACCCCCCTACGCGACGAACGGTGGGATCGGGGGAATCTCGACTTGCTGGGTGCGGACGTCGCGGACACCGGGGACGGAGCGGGCGACGTCGACCGCGTGGTCGAGCGCGGCGGTGCCTTCGAGGGTGACCACGCCGTCCTGCGCCTCCACCGTGATGCGGTAGCGCCGCGTCTCCGGATGCGTCGCCAGCGCGACCTGCACGCGTGAGGCGAGTGCGCGCGCGGCGACGAGCTTCCGGCCGGCGTCCGTGGTCACCATCTCCGGGCGACGCACGACCGTTTCGAGCATCTGCACGACGGAGTCGTACGTCTGCCGCTCCGTGTTGACCATCAGCTCGTAGAGCATCGGGTCGTTGATGTCGACCTCGTAGAGATAGCGCATGCGCCCGGACTTCTCGCTGTCATCGCGGCGGACGAAGTCGGCGGCGGCGCGCTGGTTCGGCGTCTCGCCGGTCATCGCGGCCACCCGCTTGATCCAGCACTTCACGCGGTGCTCGAATGGCGCCAGCACGCGGACGCGCAGCACGTGGGGAACCCCGCGCAACAGCCACTGGCCACCGCCGCGCATGAACACGCAGTTGTCCAGCTCGGCCAGCTCGAGCAGCGTCGTCTGCAGCACGGTGATGTGATGGCGTGTCTCGGCATCGAACCGCTCGAAGATCGTGGGCTTCGACTCATCGAGATGCGAGAGCTTTTCCTCGGCCAGCCCGTAGCGGCGACCGGCATCCTGTAGCAGCTCCTGGTCCACGTACCGATAGCCAAGGCGCTGTCCGAGCGCCATGCCGATCTCCGGACCGCCCGCGCCCATCTGTGTCGACACCACAATAATGGCCATGCGTCACCCCCGCCGGTACTTGTCTCTGAACGCCGTTGGAGCGATGGCGATGCGCTTGCCGGCGACGTCGTCGAGGATGTACACCTCGTCGCTCAACGATCCGCTGGCGAAGACCTCGAAGACCTCCAGCGCGGACTCGAGTGTGGCGTCGGGCTTCTCGGTCATCAGCTTCTCGACCGCCGAAAGGGGCAGCCTGGCCATCGGTCCTCCCCGGAAGTGGCGCCAAGGGTAGCCGAGGGAAGCCGGCGACGCAATGGTCCTACCCCGTGGCCCGACGCGGCGGCGACGAGGGCGGTGCCGGTGGCGGTGCCACCGCCAGCGGCGGCCGGTCGAACGCGGGAACGAACGAGTACGCCGGCCACGGGCCGGTCGGCACCACGGCCACCCCGACTGCGCGCGAGGCAACCGGCGCGATGCGCGCGAGGAACTCGGCCAGCTCCGTGCGCGGCAGGAGGAACGCCACCGACGCGACGACGTTGCCTCCACTGCCGGCCGGTCGGTAGCGCCACTGCTCGACGCGGGCGCGACTGACGATCTGATCGGCGAGCGCTCTCAGCTCGGTCTGGCCGGGCCCCGCCGCCTCGGCGCCGCTGTCGAGCCGGAGCAGCTTCACGCTCATCTCCACGCAGCCACGGACCTGCGCGAGCGCGGTCTCCAATCCGGCGCGGTGCACGCCGAGCCACGCATCACGCTCGGCGTCGCCGACCGCGGTGCCGTAGCGGAATGGCAGCACGGCGCGGGCGTCGAGCGCCGAGGCGACGACGTCGTGATGGAGGCCGAGCGTCCGGGGACTGGCGGCGGGAACGACGTCCAGCGCGCTGCCGAGCACGAGCAGCGGTCCGAGTCGATGGCCCTCGACCGAGGCCGTCGACGTGAGCGCCGGCGGCGGGTGCCACGAGGCCGGGAGCCCCTCGACCACGGCGTACATGTAGAACATGGAACGCGCTCCTGCGCCCCGAGGGCCCCGACGATTCCGGTTGGCGGAGTGGTGCGAGGGTACGGAGGCGGCTCTCCGGCGTCAAGCGCCTGTGCAATAATCGGGAGGTCGTGCCGCCACGTCGCCACCTTCGCACCTGCGTTCTCACCGCCGCGACGATCCTCGTGCTCATCGGCAGTCCGGCTGCCGGCGGCTGGAGTGCGCCACGCCTGCCGGCGGAGATTCCGGCGCCGACACGCCAGCGGCTCGCCGCGGTCACCGACCGTCCTTCCCTGGCCGCGCACGTCGACGGGGAGGCGTTCCGCGCGCGCCGCGACGTCTTCGAGTACCTGCTGGACCATCTCGAGTTCGCCACGCACGTGACGCGCGCGCTCAAGGTCGCGCGATATCGGGTGTGGACGGTGCCGGGAGGGTTCGGGCTCGACGACGGCTGGGGCACGGTGGGAACCTTCGAGATGGTCTACGTCGCGCCGGGCGTGCGGGTGCTGCACGCGCGCGGCGAGTATCAACCACGGCTGCTGCCCAACATCCGCGGCCAGGCGATCATCAGCATCACCTACGACGCCACGCCGACCGCCGACGGGACGTCGACGATCGCCGCCGCGGTCGATACCTACGTCAAGCTCGACAGCAAGGTGCTGGCGGCGACGGGTGCGCTCGCGCGCAAGGCGGCCTACGCCAAGGCGGAGAAGGAAGGCACCCGGCTCGTGCGCGTCTTCGCGCGCACCACCCGCGCCATCCAGGAAAATCCCGCCGCCGTGTGGGACGCGCTTCGCGCCCGCCCCGAGGTGCCGCGGCGCGAGCTGGAAGAGTTCCGCCGGCTGCTCAACCTGCCGGCCGCGGAGCCCGTCGCAACGCCTCGGCGCTGAGCGCGGCCAGGCGCGCCAGCCGCGCGCGCGCCTCGACGTGGTCCGGGCGCGCTGCCAGAAAGCTCTGCAGCGCCGTCGCCAGCGCCGCCCATTTGCCCTGCGCCTCCAGCGCCGCCCACAGATCGAAGTGTGCGCGCGCGACTTCGAAGTTGAGGTCCAGCGCCGCCCGCGCCTCGCGCTCGGCGTCCGCGTAACGCCGCTGTGCGAGCAGCACCCGCGCCAGCGCCGTGCGCGCGGTGAGCGAGGTCGGCTTCAGGCGGATCGCGGCCCGGTACACGCGCTCGGCGTCCGCGACACGTCCCTGCTCCGCGTACAGCTCGCCGAGGTCGCAGTGCGCGCGAACGTAGTTCGGCTTCACGCTGATGGCGGCGAGGAATGCCGCCTCCGCCTCGTCGCCGCGGCCCTGCCAGTAGAGCGACACGCCAAGTCCGCGGTGCAGCGCGGGATGGTCGGCGACGGCAAGCGCCTCACGATAGGCGGCCTCGGCCTCCGCGTGGCGGCCCTGGCGGCCGAGCCCCAGCGCGAAGTTGGCGCGCGTGCGGACGTTGGTCGGATCGAGTCGCACCGCCTCGCGGAGCAGGGTCTCGGCCTCGGCGTGGCGGCCCTGGCGACCGATGGCCACGCCAAGCTCGAACACGCTCTCGGCGTCGGCCGGCCGCTGCGCCAGGGCCGCCCGGAGCGACGCCTCGGCCTCGGCATGGCGACCGAGCGCGCCGAGCGCGATGCCGCGACCGAGGAGGAGATCCGGCTGGTCGGGACACGCCTGTAGGGCGGCCTCGTATACCGCGGCCTCCGCGTCCCACCGCTCGGCGCGACGCACGATCCACGCGAGCGCCAGCTGCGCGGCCACGAAGGTGGGCCGCCGTTCGGCGGCCTCGCGATACGCGGCCTCGGCGTCGTCCCGGCGGCCCTGGCGCTCGAACGCGACGCCCAGGTGATACCAGCTGCGCGCATCGTGCGGTGCGACGCGCACGGCCTCGCCAAGGACGTGGGCGGCGTCCGCGTAGCGACGTCGGCGCCTGAGATTCTTGCCGAGCGCGTGCAGGACGCGGCCGTCGGCGGGACGCAGCCGCGCCGCCTCGCGATACGCCGACGTGGCCTCCGCGTGCCGTCCGTCGCGCTCGAGTGCCACGCCGAGGCCGATCCAGCCGCGAACGTCGGCGGGCGCCTCGCGCACCACCTCGCGATACGCGCCGACGGCGTCCGCGTCGCGCTGCTGCTCGAGCAGGGCACGCGCCAGCGTCAGCGCCCGCTCGCCTCGGGAGCCGGCCGCGCTCGCACGGATCACCGCTTCCGCCTCCGCCGGCCTTCGCTGTCGGCGCAGCACGCGCGCCAGCGTGTCCTGAGCCAGCGGATCCTCGGGCCGGCGGGCGAGCACTTCACGCGCGGCCGCCTCGGCGCCGGCCCAATCCTGGAGCTGCTCGAGCGCCCAGGCGAGCGACAGGCGTGCGCGCAGGTGATCGGGTCGGCCGCGCAGCACCGCGCGGAACGTGTCGGCCGCCTCGGCGGGACGGCCCCGCTCGAACAGGACGGCGGCCAGCGCCTCGCAGGCGGCGGTGGACGTCGGCGCCACGACCAGGGCCGCGCGCGCCTCGGCCTCGGCCTCCGCCACGCGACGGTCGCGACGCAGGACGAGCACGAGATCGAGACGCGTTTTCACGTCGTCGGGGCGCTCCACCAGCGCCTCGCGATACGCGGCGGCGGCCTCGGCGTAGCGCCCGCGACGCGCATGGGCGCGCGCGCGGTCACAGCACGTCGCGAACTCGTCAGCCATACACGGGGCGGGCCGGAAGAGGCGCCGCCGGGCGGCTATCCTAGCAGACCCGCCGGCTCAGCGCCGCCGCGGGGCGGGCGCATCGACGACCGTGGCGACCATGTGATCGAGATAACGGAAATCGAACGGCTTGGGCACGTAGGCGAACGCGCCGGACTTGAGGGCGTCGGCGGCCAGCGAGACTTGCTCGTTAGCGGTCACCATGATCACGGCGATCGAGTCGTCGATCTTCTTGACGTCCTTGAGGACCTCGACACCGTTCATCCGCGGCATGTTGATGTCGAGCAGCATCAGATCGGGGCGCTGACGCACGACGGCGGCCAGGGCATCGGTCCCGTTCATCGCCGTCTCGACGTCGTATGCGGCCTTGAAATGCTCGCTCAGGACCTCGACGATCAATGGCTCGTCGTCCACGATGAGGATGCGCTTCCTCGCCGCCACCATCGCTTCGGATCGTAGCATGCGTGGCCGCTCCGACCGACAATCGGCGGCAGCGGTTGAAAAGGCGCGACGACCGTGATCGACTAAGGCGCGATGTCCGCGCGGATCGCGATGAGAGTGCTGGTCACGGGCGGGGCCGGCTTCATCGGCTCGCACGTCGTCGATCGACTCCTCCAGCAGGATCACGAGGTCCGTGTCCTCGACGATCTCAGCACCGGGCGCCGCGAACTGGTCAATCGCGCCGCGCGATTCCAGCGCGGCGACATCCGCAGCCGACGCCTGCCGCGGCTCCTCGAGCAGTGGCGGCCGGACGCCATCGTGCATGCTGCCGCCCAGGCATCGGTCTCTCGCTCGCTGACCGACCCGGACTTCGACGCGAGCGTCAACATCGGCGGGACCCTCGGCCTCGTGCGCGCCGCCGGCGCCGCCGGCGTGCGCGCCTTCCTCTATATCTCGACGGGCGGCGCCGCCTACGGTGATACGGCCGTGGTGCCGACGCCCGAGGAGCATCCGGTCGCGCCGAGCTCGCCCTACGGCGTCTCCAAGACCGCCGCCGAGCGGTACGTCGAGTGCTACGGCCCCCTGCTCGGCATGCGAACGGTCGTGCTGCGTCTCGCGAACATCTACGGCCCGCGGCAGAATCCGCAGGGCGAGGCCGGGGTGGTGGCCATCTTCGCCGATCGCCTGCTGCGCGGCGAGGGGTGTCTCATCAACGGCGACGGCGAGCAGACGCGCGACTTCGTTTACGTGGAGGACGTGGCCGACGCGGTGGTGCGCGGCCTCGAGCGGTCCGACGCCATCGGTGTCGTGAACATCGGGACCGGCATCGAGACGACCGTCAACAGTATCTATGCGCGGCTCGCTCGGGCGGCCGGCGTGACCGTGGCCGCCGAGCACGGCCCCGCCAAGCCGGGCGAGCAACGGCGCAGCGCGCTCGCGGCCGGCCGCGCCGCACGGGTGCTCGGCTGGACGGCCACCACCGCCCTCGACGACGGCCTCGAGCGCACGCTCTCGTACTTCAAGACGTCGGCCGGCGCCTGACCGAATCCACTCACCGTGTCAGCGGACGCGGCGTCGTCGCCCGCCGGTCAGCGTGACGCCCGACGGCACGGCCGGCGGCGTCGCGTCCTTGATGACCGTGACCTTGGCCGAGACGGCCTGGTTGCCCGCTGCGTCGGTCGCGACAGCGTTCACCTCGTAGGCCGCGGGCGGCAGCGAACCGGTAACCCACAAGATGGTCCCGCTGCAAATAGCCCCCGAACACGGAATCGTGGCGAAGCCAGCCCGACCGTGTCGTTGCCCGCGCCGCCACCGCCCGTCGAATTCGACACTGTCACCGTCACGCCGGCGGTCGCGATCCGGGCGCCGTCGGTCACCCTGAGGCCCAGGGTGTGCGCGCCGTTCGCATAGGCCTGCGTGCTCCACGGAGTTGACACCGTGGTCGTCCCGGGCGCGCCGCTGAACAGTACGCTGCTGTTGTCGACCTTGAGCTCGAACAACGGGCTGCCGGACACGCTGCCGGCCGCCATGCTCACCGTCACATTGCCGCTGACGGTCGCGCCGTTGGCGGGGGTCGTGATCGTGGCGGTCAGTGGCGTGGCCCAGAAGGGCGCACCGGCGATGTTGCGTCCTTGAAGAGGGTGATCTTCGGGGACACCGTCTGGTTACCGGCCGAGTCGGTCGCCACGGCGTTGACCTCGTACGCTGCCGGCGGGAGCGGGCCGGTGATCCACAGGATGGTCCCGCTGCAAGTCGTCCCCGAACACGGAATCGTGCCGAAGACGGCGCCGTCGCCCCAGAGCTCGATGTGCTGCAGGCCTTTGTCGTCCGTCGCCATCGCGGCGATGTCGATGCTGTTGCCCGTCCACGCGGTGTCGGAGGGCTTCAATATGCTCACCGTCGGCTTCGTGTCCGCCGAAGGCGGCGTTGCGGCGTCGCTCAACTTCAGGACGAAGACGTCCTCGGATGCGGACGGCGGGCTGCTGTACGCGCCCGGCGTGGTTGAAATGAAATCCGCCCCCGCGCCGCCGGTGACGTAGGCATCGCCGGCGTTGTCGACGGCGACGCCGAAGGCACGCCCGTCGCCCAGCGTCGTGCTGAAGAGCAGGCTCCCGGCGGAGGAGAGCTTCAACACGACCGCTTCGACCTGCGCCGTCTTCGCCCGGAGGGGGTCCTTCGTCGGGAAACTGTCCGCGTCGGTGTACCCTGCCACCCATGCGGAGAGATCGGGGGCAGCGGCGATGCTGGTCAGCACGCCTGGCAGCGCCGTCGTCCACAGCCATGCCGTTCCACCGGGATTGAGACGCCCCGCGAAGCCGCTGCCGCTCGCAGCCCCGCTCGCAACATACGCGGAGCCGTCGGATCCCACTGAAATGCTGTCCGGCGACGGGCCGATGACCGTCGTCTGGCTCGGAAGTCCCGTCGCATTGAATTTGGCGACATAGTTTCCCGTGGTGGCGCCGCCGGGAGCAAGGCTCGCGGTGAGCGTGCCGGGAGGCGCCGACGGCGGCGAGGCGGTCCCGCCGACGTAGGCATTCCCGGCGTTATCGATGGCCACCGACCGCCCGACGCCGTTGCCGTCGAGGTAGGTCGAGTACACGAGTGACGAGCCGTCGGGCAAGAGCTTCGTCAGGTAGCCGGCAGGGAAGTCGAGGCAGCGCCTGCCCGTCGTCGGCTTTGTGGGGATGTAGGCCCCCGGCGTCGTCGGAAAGTTGTTGGTGCTCGTGTAGCCGACGACATAGGCGTGTCCACCCGCGTCTGCGGCGATCCCCCGCCCCTGCCCCTGGTAGCACACGCCGCCGCGGATCGGGTCGGCCGGGTTGTCGAACGTCGTGCCGTCCAGGAACGTCGAGTAGACCAGCGCGCCGGTCGGACCGAATTTCGTCACGAACGAGACGCTGCCGTCCTCGGCGCCGCCGACGGTGGTGGGCTGGAATGCATCAGGCGTGGTCGGATACCCGGAATGCGTTGCACCGGTGATGTATGCGTTGCCGGCGCCGTCGGTCGCGATACCGTGCAGGAAGTCGCGCCTGGCGCTGCCGATGTACGTCGAATAGACGAGGGATGCGCCATCGGGACTGAGCTTCGTGACGAAGATCTCGTCGAGGCCGGTGACCCGCTGTGGAAACGCAGCATTCACCATCGGATACTCGTTGTTGAAGGCGCCGGTGTTGCCGCCGGCGAAGTAGGCGTAGCCGGCGTTGTCGACGGCGATGCTCAACGCGGTCCCGAGCCCGATGCGCGCCGCGTATACGACGACCGGATCGATGATGAGCGGACGGCTCCGATCGTAGGCACTGATGTCAAACGTGACGTCGCGCCCGTTCCGGACCACGTATCGCGCGGGCACCAGCTCACGACGTCCATCGCGCTCCTGATAGACGACCGGCGCCCGCTGCACGATCGTGCGGCCGCCGCGGCGAATGTTCACGTTGCCGGCGGCGTCCAGCTCCACGGCATCCGCATCATAGATCGTGACGCGAATGGCTCCGGCATCCGCGCCCGACGCGACCACGAAGTCGTACTCGAGCTGTCGCTGGTTGCCATAGACGACGACGTCGATGCCCGGGTACACAGCCGCATAGCGCACACGCGCGGTGGTCGGGACGTCCGTGTGCCAGTTGTTCGGGCCGTTTCCGCGATAGTAGTTCACCCGCCCCGCAAGCGGCTCGAGCGCCTGCAGCGACGGTGCTGGAGCGCCGCCGGCGAACGCTAGGCGCACGGGCCCTCCGTCGGCGGGCAGCGAAAAGCCGCCCGCCGTGAGCAGGACGGATCCAGCCGAAGTGCGCGCGACGTACCGCACGCCAACGCCGGCCTGTCCCCGGTTCTCCTCGAAGTGCAGTGGCAGCCGCCCGTAGGCGTCCTTGAGGCGCTCTGTCGACGGCACGGCGGCGGGAACGGCAGTCGCCGGCGGCCAGTTCCCATGGTGGGCGCACGCGCCGGCCAGCACCATCAACGAGACAGCAAAGAGGGGCACACGCAGAGCCGAGCCCGATCGCTTCATGAAAATCTCCAAAAGCTGTCACCCGTGGAAGGTGTCATCACCTTTCTGTGGGCGAGAGGATCGTCACATCGTTAGGAGGCGCGCGTTCCGTTACTCGGCGAGAACCGCGTCAAGATCGATTACGCGCAGCTCACCGGATTGCGCCGACTGCAGCGCCAGCAGACAGCCGAGCGTCGCTCGGGTCCCGTCCCTCACGGTCACGTCGGTCGGCTTGCCCTCGCGCAAGCTCTCTACGAAACGGTCAAGCTGCGCCGTGTAGCCTTTTCGGGCGAACCAGCGCGACTGCTGCCGGCGCACCTTCTTCTTCACCGCCAGACGCTTGAAATCCTCCGCGGTCACCCCGATGCCGGGCGCAAAAGCCTCCACAAGCTCTCCGCCGCTCGAGTCGCTGCCAGCGACGGTGTACAGCAAGGTTCCGATGGAGCCATCGGCAAACCGTATCGCGGCGGCGAGGTTGTGGCGATCAAACCCGTAGGCGGACACCGATACCGGCTCGCTCTCGAGCAGCCAATACATGAGATCGACGAAATGACAGCCTTCGCCGAGCACGACGCCACCCTGACCGGCGTCGGCGGCCCAGCCATTCTCGATGCCGGGCGAATTCATCCTGACCGCGATGGCCGCGGGGCCAGTCCGGCCCTTCAAATGCCGCTTCATGTCGACGTAGAACGGCGCGTAGCGGCGATTGAAGCCCACCGTGAGCTGCTTGCCCGACTCTTTCACCGCCCGAGCGATCGCCTGACAATCTTCGACCGTGATGGCCATTGGCTTTTCGAGGAAGACGTGTTTCCCCGCTCGCAACGCCGCGACCGCCTGCGACGCGTGTTCGTTGTGGCGGCTCGCGATCATGACCACGTTGACGGCGTCGTCCTTCAGGATCTCCTCCAGGTCCGACGTGTGGTAGCTGGCGCCGAAACGCAGGGCGTACGTCTTGCCGCGCGCGCCGTGCGCCGAGTACACCGCATGCAATCGTGCGCCGGAGATCTTCTTCAGCGCCGGCAGATGCGCCCATTTCGCCAGGTTTCCCGCGCCGACCAGCGCGAATCCGATCTCGCCTCTCATCGCCTGGGATGCACTTACCGTGATTCGTCGCCTTGGCGCGTAGGACACGATGGGGTCCTGGACGTCATTCACCGGATACCGCAGGACGACGGCGAGGCTCGCCCGTCCCTGGCCGCTCATGATGGTTTCGTACGCCCTGGGCGCGTCCTCGAGCCCGTACTCGTGACTGATGAGCGGCTTGACGTCGACTTTTCCGACGGCCATCAGCCGCAAGACTTCCTCCATGTTGCGATTTTCCGTCCAGCGCACGAAGGGAAGCGGGTAATCGATGCCCCGTTTCTCGTAGGCAGCGTCGTAGCTGCCGGGACCGTATGCCCGCGACATCAAGACCTTCAACTCCTTGATGTACATCTCTCTGCGGGGGATCTCGATCGGGCAGGCGCCGACGACGACGATGCGCCCGCGATCCCGGCACATCTGGGCGGCCTGTTCCAGCGGCTTCGCTGATTTCGACGCCGCCGCCACGATGACGCAATCGGCGCCGCGCCCTCCGGCCAACGCCTTCACTTCGGCGACCGTCGTCTCCCCCGCGATCAGCCCGAACTCCGCGCCGGCCTGTCGCGCCAGGTTGACTCTGTCCGCGTGTAAATCGACAGCGATGCACACTCCGCCCTGGCAGCGCACCAGCTGAGAGATCAATTGACCGACGATTCCGAGGCCGATCACCACCACTGTGTCGCCCACGCCGATCTCGGCGAGCCGCACGGCGTTCATGGCGATCGCGCCGAGGGTCGTGAAACACGCCGACCGAAAGTCGACCGCGTCAGGCACGCGGGCGACCAGATTGCGGCCGACGTTGATCGTTTCACCGTGGCCGGTGCCTTCGCCCCCGTAGGCCACGCGCTCGCCGATGGCGAAATCCGTCACGGCTTCGTGCTTTTCGATGACGATTCCCGCCCCGGAATAACCGAGCACAGCGTAGTCCTTGAACTTCGCCCGCACTTCGTTCACGGTGCTGATCGGGTCCGTCTTCCTCATCACGTTCCAGAGCGTCTTCAGGTGCGACGGATTGTCCGCGACTTCCTTGAGCAGGCTACCCGTGTGAATGTCAGCAGTCTCCGTGCCGCTGCTGATCAGCGAATAGTACGGGCGGATGAGCACGTGGTTCGGAGACGCAACCGGGTCGGCCACTTCGTCGACGATGATCTCGCTCAGCCCCCGACGGATCACCTGTTTCATGTACGATCACCTACGGTGGCGCGGTGTGCGCGCCCAGGTCGGGCCGCCAGCCGCTCGTAGAGATCCAGCCATTGTGGTCGGATCGCCGCCCATGTGTATCTCGCGCACTCCCGACGCGCCTTCTCGATGATCGCGCGCGCGGCGCTGGGATTCTCCAGCAGGTAGATGGCGCGTGCCGCGAGCGCCACGTGATCGTCGGTGTTCACCAGCAAACCGGTCTCGCCGTCCGTCACGATATACGGAATGCCGCCAGCCCTCGTCGAGACCACCGGCACCCCTGCAGCGAAGCATTCGATCAAGGAGCCGGGCATGCAATCGAAGTTCGGGGAGTTCAAGTACACGTCGACCACGTCGTACACGTCGCCGATCTTGCTGTGGGGAATCGGCCCGATGAACTCGACGTTACGCAGCTCGAGGGTTCGGGCCGCTCGTTCCAGCCGCTCGCGTTCGGGGCCGTCATTACAGACGATCAGACGCGCGTCCGGGAACCTCTCGAGGAGAATGCGGTACGCGCGGAGGATGCAGTCGATGTTGTACAGCGGCTCGAGGATCCGGCTCGACAGGAACACGGGGCGCAGCGTTTCTCGGTCGCGGAAGGTGAACTTGCCGGAGTCGATGACGTTGAAGATCGAACGTGCCCGAATGCCGAACCGCTTGAACACGTCCACCAGATACCCGGAGGGCGAGACCACTTCGTCGGCGAGCCGTACGATCCGGAGCCAATGTCTTCCCCAGCTGCCAAAGAACTGTTCCGCTTCACCGCTCCGGTAGTTGATGATCACCTTTTTGCCGAAGAGCTTGGCGATCAGGATCGCCGGCACCGCCGTCAGCACGAACGCGAAATACGACGCCGCAAACACGTGCACGATGTCGGCGCGCGGGATCCTCCGAAAGAGATCGAACACGTACTTTGCGGTGGTCACCACCGTCCGGACATAGCGGATCCGCTGCAGCCGCGGAAAGAATCGCGGGGCGATCGACTGCAATTCGACGTGGAGATGCGGCTCGCGACGGAGGTTCTCGAGCAGCCGCTGCGCCTGCACGGCTTGCCCGCCGATCATCGGCGGCGCCGGCGCGACAAGGAGGATTCTGGTCAACGCCGGCTG